>Ga0136846_1215023_pt1 | contig 115500 bp, 122 predicted proteins | sample HopSoiMetagenom2_FD_96841 | JGI IMG/M metagenome (GOLD analysis project Ga0136846, IMG submission 96841) | Grasslands soil microbial communities from Hopland, California, USA - 2 Assembly 2016 (version 4) | ecosystem: Environmental > Terrestrial > Soil > Grasslands | place: USA: Hopland... | reverse complement strand
GCTGAATCGCTCGAAGCGTTAGCCGCTGCCTCCACTCAAAATGCACGTAACTTGTTCCATATTTAGGACATCTTATGCGAAATCACCCATCTTTAGACCCCGAGTCCCGCACTCAGCACAGAACGCCTTCTGGCGCTGCTGGTGAGCGATTGGATGTATTGGAAGATGCAGTCAAACTAACTGTTCCCTCCTTAGAAGTACTAGAGGCTATCCATACCGGGCCGAATCCTGATGGAATTGAGGCGAATCCCGTACCTGATGATGTACGCACTCTTTCCACCGATGGCGCAGTCGCAATAGTGCGCGCTGCTCAATACACACAGGATCAGTTAGATGTCGCTGCTTAAGATTTTAACCACCACTTCAGACCAGCGCCACGCCGAGAAACACGCTCGGGAATATCGTGACCTTATTCGGCGCGAAGCAAAGATTGGTGGGCGTATTTTCGGGCCAGTCCCAAAAGGAGGCCGGCGCGAGTTTTTTTGCCTAGACAAGCGCACATGGGTATGGCACGAGGAATGGGTTGATGCCGCCGGCCAGCGCCACGCCGTCACGACGCGCTACGACGTTCGCTCTAACGGTGTTTTTAAAGCCCAAGACGGCCATCCATATCAGATATTGAGCCCTGACGAAGCGCGGCATCTCAAAAAAGCTGTGCTTATGTACAATGACTTGGTAAAAAGCGAAATCTACAGCCGCGTTTAGTACACTACAAAGTATGAAGCAGATCTATCTCGACTATGCGGCGGCCACGCCGCTTGATCCGGCTGTATTGCAGGCCATGCAACCGTTTTTTGTCGAGCAATTTTTCAATCCGTCGGCAACGTATAGCGCTGCACAAAAAGTCCGAGCCGAGCTAGAGGCTGCTCGAGCAACAATTGCTCACTGGCTTGGCGCCCGGCCGAGCGAAGTCATTTTTACCGCGGGCGGCACCGAGGCAAACAATATCGCCATCCGCGGCGTAATGGCACAGTATCCCGAAGGTAATGTGGTGATAAGCGCCATTGAGCACGAGTCGGTACTGGCTACCGCGCATGAGTTCGATTGCCGCGAAGCAAAGGTAACTGCCGACGGCGTCGTCGACGTTGATCAGCTCATGCGCCTTATTGACGATAAAACCGTGCTGGTGAGCGTTATGTACGCCAATAACGAGATGGGTGCTATTCAGCCACTGCGCAATATCACTCAAGCTATAGAGGGTATCCGGAAACAGCGGCGGGAGCAAGGCAATAGCCTGCCTTTGTATGTGCACACCGATGCCGCCCAGGCTGCTGCCTACTTGGATCTGCATGTGGCGCGTTTGAGAGTTGATTTGTTGACGATTAATGGCGGCAAGATCTATGGACCAAAGCAATCTGGCGCGTTGTTTGTGGGTGCTCATGTCAGGCTCAAACCGCAGATTACCGGTGGTGGCCAGGAGGGGAACATCCGCAGCGGTACCGAAAATGTGGCTGGGTGCGCTGGCCTGGCCACGGCGCTGCAGCTCGTGCAGGAGCGGCGGCATGAGGAAGGCAAGCGGTTGCACCATCTCCAGCAATTATTTTTCGATGCCTTACACGCCGAAATTCCATCAGTGATCGTAAACGGCTCGCGCAAAAGCCGTCTGCCAAACAATGTGCACATTACCATTCCCGGCCAAGATAATGAGCGCCTGATTTTTGCCCTAGACGAGCAAGGTATTTTATGCGCAGCTGGTTCGGCCTGCAGCGCAAGCAACGAAGAGCCATCGCATGTGCTGCAGGCAATGGGCATTAGTGTCGCCGACGCCCAGTCCTCTCTCCGCTTTACAATGGGTCGAGCTACGACTCAAGCTGCTATTCGGACGGCGGTCGTCGAATTAAAGAAGTTACTATAAGGTCAGACCCCCAAGCTAGCACTCCATCTCGTTTTGACCTCTATCGCCGTTAATCTTCTTTTATCTTTTACATAATTAAGTGCCTTTAAGGTGTGGAATTCGTTTTTTTTCTAAACAGGATCTGTAGCAGATATACAGATGCTTCAAAATTGTGGAGTATCTGTATATGGTCGTCGCCAGACGTCTATCCGTCAATTAAAAGAATCGGTACACGCATAACGCACCTGCGGTATGGCGGGGCCGTTTTGTCTACTCTAGCTACGTTTTTTCATAAAACCGCTATACTGATAGAGAGATGAAACATAAGCGGATCTTGCGTGGTGCAATCATAGGTATTGCATTGTTGACAATGGGCATCGGGGCTGGCGTATCCGCGCAGAATGTCACTCAAGGGTACAAGCCGAGCGGCGATTTGCAAAATGGTATGATTGTGCGCTTTAAGCCGGGTGAGCCGGGTACGGTTGAGGCGCTAGATCAGAAGAATGAGCTGAGCATGCTGGGCATTACGGTTGCTTCATCGGATTCACCCGTTTCGCTGTCCGATCCTAATCAGTCGCAGATTTTCGTCGCGACCTATGGTGAGTACGACACATTGGTAAGTACCCAGAACGGGCCGATCAAAGCAGGCGATCGTATCTCTATCTCATCAGTCAACGGCGTAGGTATGAAGGCTGACGATCAGCATCGGGTGATACTGGGTAAAGCAATACAGAACTTTGCCGATAGCTCCAATGCCGAAGAGCACATCAAGCTGGGGGGCGGCCAGACAGTGGCGGTTGGCCGTATTGTAGTGGACGTTGGCGTTGCCCGTAATCCTGCGTATATTGGCGACATCACTCCCGGAGTGCCGGTATTTTTGGCGAAAGCGGCGCGCGCAGTAAGCGGTAGGTCGGTTACTGCACTGAGGATATATGCTGGGCTTGGCGTACTTGTTTTGGCGTTGATTATTGCAGGTATCATTCTGTTTGGCGGCGCGCGCAGCGGCATGAATGCGGTGGGGCGTAACCCGTTGGCTAAAAAGTCGATCTTCCGGAGCATGGTTACGGTGGTGCTTATGGCTTTAATTGTTGTGGTGTTGGGTATATTTGCGTTATATTTATTACTGAAGATTTAATGCTTATGCTTAGCACAGGAGGACCTACGTACTTGGCACATTTTGGCTCGCAAGCTGTGCTCCGCACTCGCCGTACCTTAAGTACGACTCCTTTGCGGTGCTCGCTTGCAAACCAAACTGCACTCAAGTACGTAGGTCCTGGCGCGTCCGAGATCATAGAGAGCGCAGAGACATGAGTATTTGGTGGTTGGCGCTGGTGATCGGGGCGATTGTGTCGATGGGGAGCGGCTTTATTTGGCTGGCGCTGCAGCTTGGAGGAGCCAAGCCGCGAAAAAAAGCTGCCGATTCGTTTGAAGATGCCGCCAAGGAAGACGTTGAGCATATCTTTAACGAAGAGTTTCGTGAGGAGTTGCGCAACCGTGGACGGTTGCATTTTGAGAAGATTTTGGGCGAAAACGCAATGTTTTTGCAGCAGGATTTACGCCTGACTACAGCTCAGCTCAACGACTACATGAAGGGCGAGATCAGCAAAGATTTGAAGGAAGCTTTCGCTAATTACCAGAACGCGATTACTGATGCCAAGCAGTTAGCGGTGGAATCTATCGAGAAAACCAAGACGGCCATCGACGAAGAGCGGGCGGGATTGGTCGCCCTGCTGGAAAAAGAAGTCGGCGAAGAAAAAGAGCGCCGCATTCAACAGTTTGATACGCACTTGGCTCAGATTGTGAACCATTACGTACTGGCGGCCATTGGCAATCAGATTGACTTGAATGATCAGCTGGAGTACATCCTGAACGAACTGGAGGCCAACAAAGCGGCTATTATCAAGGATGTCCGCGGTGGAGCATAAACAGGACGCTGCCATAAGTCGGCAATTCGTACTACCGACACTTATTTTTGGCTTGCCTGAAGTGCGACGCCTGAAGAGAGAGTTAGAATCGCTCGATGATTTTTTACGTCAGAGTACTATCCGTGACCCGGGCCGACAGCCTCAATTGCCGCGTTTGAGCCGGCTGTGCGAGGCATTGGCTGCCGAGAACGGTCTTAATTTACTACAGGAGGCAGACCGTCAGCAGCTCCAGGCTTTTTTAGGTTCTCTTGAGGGTCAAGCACCAACGTTGCATATCAGTTTTGCGGCTGATCCATCATCGGCCTTTACGGCTAAGATCGTTACCTGGCTGCGGACGCAGATTCATCCCTACGCACTGCTGCAGGTAGGGCTGCAGCCTACTATCGCCGCAGGGTGTATTGTGCGGACAGCAAATAAAGAATTTGACTTAAGCTTGGGGCAGGAATTTATCAAGCATGAAAATCTGTTGCTGCAGGCTTTTGAAGCGGAGGCGGTTCTGCCGGTGGCTCAAGCAGCTGAAGCCGCTCCGCCGCAACCTACTATTCCTACGGCGGAGGTTGCTTAAGATGAGCGACAACAAGCATTTTGACCAACTCGTTGCCAGTGGTAAACCTGTTGGCGAAGTCGTGGCCATAGATCGTTTTATGATCAAGGTCAAAGGTATGCAGCCTTGTAATTTGCACGCTTTGATTATGTTCGAGGATGGCAGCAAAGGGTACGTGCACCACATATTCGACACTTACATGATTATTTTGCATCTCGGCACCAAGTCTGTGCGCGTGGGTTCTGCCTGCGTGCTGCAATATGAGCAGTTAGTGACTAAAGTGGGCATGGATTTTGTGGGCCGAGTTGTATCGGTAACTGGCGAACCCTTGGACGGCAAAGGACCGATCGCGGCCGATGGTGTCTTGCCAGTTTTTTCACCCGCACCGATGTTATACGAGCGAGAATTGCTCGATAAGCCGCTTGAGACGGGGGTCACCGTTCTGGATACGCTTTTTGCCCTGATGCGCGGTCAGCGTATTGCTGTCCTGGGCGATGGGAAGTCGGGTAAGAGCACGCTGGCGACGCAGCTGGCGATCAACCAAAAAAATACCGATATTACCACCGTGTACGTGATGATTGCCAAACGCCGTACCGATATCGACACGCTTATTTCCCGGCTAGAAGCCAGTGATGCACTCAAGAAAACAATCGTGGTAGTCTCCACTATGTCTGATTCGCTGGTACAAAGCTATCTGGCGCCATATGTCGGCTGCGCGTTGGCCGAATATATCTGGCAACACAAAGATCAGGACGCGTTGATTATCTATGACGACCTCACTGCTCACGCCCACGCTTACCGCGAAATGGCCTTGCTCACAGGCAGCAGTCCTGGCCGCGACAGTTACCCTGGCGATATGTTTTACGTCCACTCCAGCCTACTGGAGCGTGCTGGCAAGTTAAACCGCAACCACAAAACGCTCACCAGCATCCCGATGGTCTTTGCCGCTAGCGGCGACATTGCCGCGTACCTGCCCACCAACGTCATGTCGATTACCGATGGCCAGTGGATTCTAGACATGAAGATTTTCCGCGATACGATGCGCCCAGCCGTGAATGCCGGTTTGAGCGTCTCACGTGTCGGTGGCCGCGGCCAAACCAAGCGTCAGCAAGATCAAGCCGGGGCGTTGTTTAAGGCGATTACGGCGCACCATACGGCTCAGGAATTCGCTCGTTTTGGATCGGAGCTGGCAGTGAGTGCACAGACGGATCTGGTGCGCGGGGAGCTCCTCTACAAATTACTCAACCAGATTCCCGGTGAAAACTATAACTTTAAAGAGCAAACGCTGATGCTCGATATTGCTCTCAATATCTCTATTGACGAACAGATTAACGTTGAAGGACTCAAGAAAAATGTTCGCGAGATGGCCGTTAAGCTCAAAGATGACGACAGCAATTTCGACCAACTCCGCGACGAACTTAAGAAGGCCAGTTTAATTAGCATTGCCGCCAAACCTGCGCCAACTCCAGCTGCTCCTGGCGAGCCCGCAAACACCGACAAAGAAAAAGAAAAGGACAAGAAGAAAGACGACAAAAAAGACAAAGAAAAGGCCGCAGCATGAGCCGTTTACAAGAAGTTGCCGAGCAGCAGATTGCCATGAATACTATTCAGAACCTGACGGGTGTGTTCGAGGGCTTGGCCAGCATGCGCATCGCCGCTGTCAAAAATCAAGTACAGGAATCGCAAGCCTTTTTTAGAGAGATCTGGCATATCTATCAGCAGCTGCGTGTCGACAGCTTGTTCCGCTTTGGGCGAACCAATCAGGATGACATCATCAAGAAGCAACTGTTTATCGTGATTACGGCCGAAGGTGGTTTTGGCGGTGATATCGACCAACGCCTTATCAAAATGATGCTGGCTGATTTTAATCCCGACAAGCAAGATATTATCGTCATTGGGCACCACGGCGCCTTGCTACTCATTCAGCAGCACGTCAGTTTCAAGAAATATTTTACGCTGCCCTCGCGCGACAAAAATATCAACGTCAGGCCGCTCGTAGACGAAGTGCGCCGCTACGAAAGCACGGCAGTCTTCTATCAAACTTATGTGTCGCTGATGGTGCAAGAGGGCAAGCGTATTGAGCTCCAAAGTGCGGTTGCCAGCCAGGGAATGGCGGTAGCGGACAAGGCATCGGATGAAGTTATTAGTGAAGAAACGTATATTTTTGAGCCCTCAACCTACGACGTTGTTGCCCACCTGGAAAGCTCCATGACCGAAATTGCCCTCAGCCAGGTGATCCTTGACTCTAAATTAGCGCAGTATGCTGCCCGCTTTCGGGCGATGAGTATGGCGAAAGATAGGGCAAACGATTTGGTCGATGAGCTGCGCCTCACCTTCAACCGCACCAAACGCCATATCCAGGACGAGCGCTTAAAAGAAATGATTAACGGCATACGCGTAGGGAGTAAGTCATGAATCAGGGTGTTGTCCGGGTTATCAAAGACCTGACGGTGATCGTCGAGTTTGACGATCTGGTTCCCGACATTCATGAGCTGGTAGTTGTCGACCAGCTAGGCACGCAGTTGTTAGTGGACAGTCTCGAAGAAGGTGGCCGGGCCGTTTGCCTGATCATCCGCACCGATTTCCGCATTCAAAAAGGCATGACGGTAACTCCTACCGGCAAGAGCATCGAGATTCCGGTAGGTGACAAGATGATCGGCCGGGTGGTAGACGCCCTCGGTGCGCCCATCGACGGTATCCCGCCGGTCGATGACAGCGACATGCAGCACCGGAGCATTTTCACGCTGCCCGAGCGCGGTGGTACGGCCAAAATCAGCAAGCCGGAAATCCTTGAGACGGGTATTAAGGTGCTGGATTTCTTCGCCCCCTTCGTCAAAGGGCGCAAGATCGGCATCGTCGGTGGTGCCGGTGTAGGCAAGACAGTGCTCACTATGGAGATGATCAACAACGTTGCCAAGCAGGGCGGGGGCTTGAGCTTCTTTGCCGGCATTGGTGAGCGTATCCGTGAAGGGCACGAACTCTACGACACGCTCAAAAACACTGGCGACATTCTAAAAAGCACCTGTATGTTCTTTGGGCAGATGAATGAAAACCCTGTGCAGCGTTCACTGATCGCCCTCAGCGCCGTAACCCTGGCCGAATATTTCCGAGATGAGCAAAAGAAGGACATCCTGTTTTTTGCCGACAACATGTACCGCTACATCCAGGCGCGCAACGAAGTCGCCACCATGATTGGCCAAGTCCCGAGCGAAGGTGGCTACGAGCCGACTATCTTTACCGATGTCAAAACGCTGCAAGACCGCCTCACTTCGAACGCCAATGGCTCGATCACTGCGGTGCAGACCATTTACGTGCCGGCTGATGACACCTCCGACCCCGCGGTGCAGATGATCCAGCACGAGCTCGACTCAATTATTATTTTAAGCCGCGCCGTAGCCGAGCAAGGTATCCGTCCAGCCGTTGACCTTATCCACACTACCAGTTCACTGCTTACCCCTGAAGTGGTGGGCGATCGCCATTACTTGCTCAGCGTGCAGGTGCAGGAGCTATTGCAGAAGTATGAGATGCTCAAACCGATTATTGCCATCATTGGCGAGACGGAATTATCTCCCGCCGACCGAGCTGATTACGCTAAGGCCAAAAAACTTATCGAGTACTTCACCCAGAATATGAACGTTATGGAAAGCATGACCGGCAAAAAAGGCGAATACGTCAAGCGTGACGACATGCTCAAAGGCATTGAAGAAATCATCGTATGATCGAAGAGCACACTGCGGCCAGCGAAGAGGTTGCCCAAGCCAAACAGGCGATGGCTGCTAGCAAAGAGGGCAAGCCAACCATGCACATTAAGGTGTATTCGCCCTTCAAGACGTATTACGACGAGACCAGCTACAGCATTTCTGCAGTCAACGCTACCGGCCCATTTGATATCTTGCCGCACCACCACAACTTTATGACACTATTAAGCCCTTGCGTACTGCTTATCCGCCCACTCACCGGCCGCGCAGAACAGCGCATACGCATCAGCGGCGGCCTGATGCATGTCAAGGCCGACAAAGTGACGATATTTTTAGATATTTAAAACTGATCGTGGCGGGTTTACAAATCTTATAATCAAACTACAATGTTTCGACATCAGGGTTTGAGTATTCGTTCGGGACGACCACGCAGGGACGAATGCCGCCTTTTGCCGTGACGGGATTCACACTGTGGTAAATCAAGGTACGATTACGGCTGGCAAACTGCATGGTGCGTATTTCGGTCCTGCCGGTGGTTTCATCACCAATCCTCACATCTTCATCGCCATATGTAATTGTGCCTTGATCGACAGCAATATCCCCTCGGTCCAGTCGCAATATTTGTAGGGCTAGGTATGCGCTCGTTGGCGGAGAGAATTGTCTTGCCAAAACTTCGGCTTTCGCATCCGCACCAGCAGTCGGAAGGTTTCTTAGAAGATCGAATGCTTGTCTTGCCTTGGCGCCAAAACGTCCGTCTGCACTTACGTCTGACAGAACGGGATATTCAGCACCGCTAATGACAGCCGCACCCCAACGTGGTCCTGTGTAAGGTTTCGCCGTATTTTCTTGTTCACCGTGCATACGGTCAATGCCGTCGGCGGTAGCCTTCCCGAAGGTGCCCTTAAAGAGCTTCCTCGATTGGTCAAAGCTTAGCCCCATAGGAACGTAGACGATCTCTGGCTCCCACCCATGTTTCTTCATAGCTTCATAGGTTTCTGTCAGCTGTGCAAGTGAGTCGCCAAAAGTCGTAAGTGGGGGCATACGGTGCACTTCTGGCAACACACCGTCTGCTATCTTACCTTCAATAATCTGGAACATGCTGAAAGCCCTAATAGCTTTTTCCCGGAGATCTTCTTGTAAGTCTGGAAACACCTCAGGATCGGCAATAACATCCTCAGCGCTATTATATCTTTTAGGGATGGATAGAGGATCTATGACTTCTGCTTCCGTTAGTCTTTGTGACAGTCGATCTGCCTGCGCTCCCAATCCGTCTATGTCCTCAGATGTTTCGTCTCGCACATCACTCGTCTGGGTGAAATCCGGAAAAACACCGACACGATCAATGCTTTGCCTGAACATCGCGTAAGCCTCCTGTTGAACGGCTCGTAAAGAGACGAGGTCTGCTGGCAACGTAGGATAGCGCATAGTGAGCTCCAGCATTTTACCGGCGGCCTCGGCATAATCGTACGCGTCATTTGCCGCATACGCTGCTGCCATACTCAATTCGCCTTCGTTCGGCAGTCCACTAACTTCTGACATCACAGCACCTCAAGTTAAGTATTATATTATAGCATAGGGCGGTAGATATGTAAATAACTAAACTGTAGTGAATAGATGGTAAGTCGCTATGCCTTGATTGTATATAATAAGGTATTATGTTATAGTAATATATCTATGTCAAATGGTGAAGTGGCTGGCGATAGCCTATCTGGAGCGGCTCCTTCTGAGGTGCTGCCTTTCGATGCACGCGAGGATATTCTTAAGTGGGATAGTCAGGAAAACGCGTTTAGCCTCTTTATGGGTGCAGGCTTAGGCGTGGGTGGTTTTTTTGAACAGCTTCTTGCGTCCGAATTGCCTTTGGCGGCAAGTATTAGTGGAGTGGCTGGGGTAGGTCTAGCGGCACTTGGCCTGCGTAAAGCTCTGCAGTCCAGGAGAGAAGGTCGTTATCTCCACCAGAGAGGGCAAGAACGGATTGGCGAGTCTTATGAAGTGCATAGCTTTAACGATGGCCTGATTGTTCGTTGGCTGACCGAAGACCGACCAGGTGAGGATATTCTGCCAAGGCTCGAAGCACTCCTGGATGAAGCAACTTTTATAAAGATAGCTGTAGACTCTAGCATTATCGAGCGGCTCCTCCCAAAAGATGAAGAAATGCCGCCTGAATGTACCAAAAAGCTTTGGAGCCAACATGTGGCCGAAAAGAGAGGCTCAGGAGTGGAAGTTCGAGATCCCATAAGGGATGAGGTGATTCTCACTACTACAGGTACATTACGGGTTTTACTTGCTGAGCATAAACGGTACGCTAATGTCCGAACGCTTGATACGCTAATGACAAAATTAGCAGAGCTCGACCACCACTCCCCGATCGTAAAAGCATATAAAGACTACGAGCGCAATCAGAGCCTGCAGCAGGAAAAGACATTGCGCATAGCGCTAGCCAAGATTGGCATGTATCTGGATAAAACGGAGAGCTTCCCTAATGAGGCTACGCAGCGTCAATCCAGCTATAGAGGAGTAGAAAACCGTAATGGGATGAGTCGCGCAATGGCAGGTGCCGTAACGGGCCGGCTTCTGACCGAGAATGGCGGAAAAGAAGTACTATGGACGGAGCCCAAAAGAGTATGGAAACAGGACGCCTACCAGGCGCTCGGGCTCCAGAGTGCTGCATACGCCCAGAGGCTTATCGATAACCCTACGCCATCTACCCGGCTTGGGCGTGAGGCGCGGCAAAAAGCATTAGAATTAGCTGCCTGCCAGTTACTTATAACCAATCCTCAGGAAGCACGACTTGTGCCGTCGCCTTCGGGGGATATGCTGCTTGAGCGTATACCCTCCGACCCGCTTTCCGATCACAGCCCTAAAACCCCTCACCGCCCTATTGAGCAGAGTCTTACCTATAACACCCGGCGCAAGCGACAGGCGGCATTGGCGTTGGCATTCGCGGGAGGTTGCACGGCATTAGGTGGGCTGATTGCGTCGCTCCCTCGTCCTGATGATGACCCCCCGCGCGCCACGGTTCGGATCGGCGAGGTCTCTGCACACGAGCCAAATACTGCGGAGTGGCTCATACGTCCATCGAATAAGAATGCATTACGTCCGGACGGTTATTGGGTACAAGGAGTGGCATCAAAACTTATAAACGGAGAATGGGTCGTCGACTATGATAATACGGCCTCGATAGCATATCTGCCTACGACGCCAAAAAATAGCGCACCCAATATACAGGTTGTTGATCAGCAACGGTGGAAAAGCGCCACAGGCACATACATATTTAAGAATGGCATAGAGGTCAAGATCCCTGTGCTCGAAGGTACCGAACCGGTGGCGGCGGATGTGGGTGGAAGACCCGTGCAGTTACAGACAGACAGAGACAATACCTTTACACTACTTCTCCCCCCGAACGCATCGCAAAACGCAAAGCTTGAGTACTGGCTCGCATCGACCGACTCTGCTCATAGGGCAAAAGCGCTTCACCCGATTACCGTTAAGGGAGGACCGGCATTCGATCCGCAGCAAGTGGCCGCCGTCTGGAATGCTCATGTGCCACCCAGCGATCTTCCTATGCCGCTTCGGCGGGCAAATCTGGTGCGGGATACATTTCGGTACACACTCGACCCGTTGCATGGCAGAAGTATAAATAGCTATAAAAATTGGACAGAAATAACAGAGCACTACTTTAGAAACGGCGAAGCGGTATGTAATTTGGCTGCTACAGAGTTGGCTCTTGCAAATCCGGCCGAACTTAACGTTGCACAGGGGTATTATCTACGTTCTGATGGGGACCAGTCGGCGCTTGCAAAGCATGCGGGTCACGACTGGAATGTCACAAAAGATGGGCAGAGAATAGATTCAACGCCCATTCGTAGCAACGGACAATATGACGATTACTTTGACGCAAAAGTGCTCCCCAATCCTGAGGCAAAGCCAGTGCCATCCATGCTGACGAAATTTGCACACTCAGCAGGTGGCTGGGCGCTTGGTTTGGTGGTTGCTGATGCCGCTGGATATGCGCTGTATAAAAGTCGTCGCCAACTCCGCAAGCCGGTAGATTTCTTAAGACGATCGCGTATTGCGGCTCTTGAGGATGATTTAGTGGCTATGGGGAGTGAGAACATTGGTCTTGCTTATGCGACGATCCAAAATACGCTATACGACAAATCAGGCGATCCATTAGCTTCTGCGCTTGGCGATGTTGTGCCACTGGCCGCAGATGATTTTCTCGCCAAACTTCCTATACAGCCCGCCCTTTTAGACAGAGAAACAACCGCTAAGCTACGCGACCGGCGAAAGGCTACGTCGGATGTAGGCGAGCAACAGCAAATCAGGCTTGCCGAGAACCTGATCCGGGTAGTGCTCAAGCTTGAAAAACGTAAGCATCAATCCAGCGCGATGTAATCGAAGCCGAAGGTCTGTACTGCCGGTGCGGCGTTACCGCTGCAAATGTCAAAGCCAGACGTCGTACGCGTAACGTAGTATTGCAGGTCTGCCGCATAAGAGCCGACCGGGGTAATGACTATGTGCGGCGTGCTGCTGAATTTTTGGCTGAATACGACACTGGCAAAACATCCAGCTGGCGGCGAGCTGCCGGTGTTAATCGTGATTGACCCCGAAGTATCCGACCCGCTGAGCGACACCGTGCCGCCGCCGCCCACGGCCGTCCCTTTGCTGATAGATGGAATAGTACCACCGGCGGTAATATGGTGGGTGAGGTTCAGGTCGCCGTTGAGTTGCAGCGAGCCGGTATTCACGGCAGAGGCCGTTAGAGTGCCGCTAAAGCTAGTGCTTCCCACTACGCTCAGTCCATTTTTGATATTCAAGCCGCCAGTAAGATTGAGCGTGCCGGCCACGCTCAGGTTGTTGACCTGCGTGTCGCCGAGCTGTGTTATGCCTGACACGCTCAGGTCGCTGAGTGATAGACTGCCTCCCACACGTAATGATCCGGCCACCTCCAGATTACTGCGAACAAGTACGCCTCCCGAAAAAACAGCATTAGCCTGCACGGTAAGAATCTGCTTAGGATTGCCCACAGTAACGTCAGTAGTGGCAAGTTGCTTGAGATCGTCCTGTGATAATCCTTGCGAGGTGAGTGTGTGCTGTGCGGTCTGTTTGCTTTTGGCGATGCTTATGATCAAAACGCCTACGGCTATCACGATGACCAATATAAAAAGCAGTAAGTAAATATTGAATTTACGCCAGAATTTCTTAATAAACGATTGTTTAGGTTCCTCGGGGGCGGTGCTTGGTTGCTGACCGCCAGTGGTATCGGTTAGATTCGGGTCGGTGCTGCTGCCGTTCTGCGGACCCGGGGTGGCTTTGGTGTCGCCCTCGGTTTGTTGTTCCAGCGAGTGCACGTCATTACCAGATTCGGATTGTACTTGGGATGGGTCCATAGCCTCTACTCTTTATATCTAATGATACTAGAGCCGCTCAAAAACCGTAAGAGGAATAGCGTTATTCTTCGTGGACTGCATGCTCGCCATGTCCTGGAATAGCTGTGCCCAAGCTCCATAGCATTTCAAAAAAATGACGCTGGGCGTTAGCAATTTCCTGGTTGTATACCTCAATGCCAAAGATTTCGCCGTTTTGCCAGTTGTAGTAAGCGACGACATCATCGTACGTGATGGTAGAGTGGGTTATATGAAAGGTGGTGCCGGGTAAAAGGCGACCTTCCCAAAAGCGGAGCTTCTCGTTATCGTGGTCCGCGTACCAATCCCGTTGGGTGGCTAGGAAGTGTTCGCCAACGAGGCTGCGAAAGCGCAGTTCGTTCTGGTTGCAGCGTGCCACCCACCGTTCAAAAAATGCCAGGTTGGTCTTATTTTGCATATTTTCGTAGAGTATCGACAAGGTTTCGTTGCGAGCTTTGGTCTGATTCCAAAACATCTGTTTAACGCCTTCATTACCCCGGTAAAACTGCACATGTGTGAGGGGTGAATGCAAAGTTTGCGGCTGAAACGTGTCTTGCAACGCCAAGAAATCTCTTTGCAGATCGCGTATCTCCTGTTCTTTGCGGGTAATAAGTATCTGGAGGTTGCTGATTGGCGCGGCTTTATATATCTTCCGTTTATCGTATGTCTCGATCTCGACCAGGTGTGAGTCGGTTAGGGTGTCGATAAGTCGATACAAGCGGGTCCGCTCAATCTTGGCATTACGCGCGAGCTGCAGCAAGCTCTGCGGGCCATAGGCGTTGAGCGCCAAATAAGTGTCGGCAATCTCCGGCTCGAGGCCGAGTTTGGCAAAATATTCGTGCATAGGGCTAATATCGCCGGACATCCGCCTATTGTCTAACAGGTGTGCATATTTGCGCAACAGATATATTACTGTTCGCCTACTGCCTACACTCCGGGGTGAAGCATGGCCAAAAGGTCGGCATAACTACCGAAAGGGAGGTGTATTTTTGTATGTCCAATTTTCCGGAAACTGACATAACAAACAGAGTATTGAGCCTTGGCATACCTGCCGAGTCGGCAGTAGTCGTTGGAGATACAGCATTGGAGTCGGCGCTCGGAGCTGATGTCTACCGTGCCGATACGCTCGAAGTGGCATTAAGTGAAGATGCCTACCGGTATATACGAGTGCAGCCAGGGGTAGAAGAGACGGTGTTGTCGAATGGCGACTATTGCCTTGCTGGTGATGATTTTACCGCCAGTCTCCAGTGGGCCGGACGCACTCCACGCGAGCTGCGGCAAGGCGGCTATGTGCAGGAAGGTGTTGCGTTTGCCGGATTGCCTGATGTGTATGGGCACAAACAGCAACGCGGTACCGAGCAAGACCAGCGCGATCTGGCTCAACTCCGCGGTCATCTGTATGGCAATCGTCTATTGCCCGCAGTAATGTTGGCAGGCGAGCGGTCGTTTATTACCGATTGTGTGCCAGAACATCTCCACGAGCGGCCAGAATTAGAAGTTGCCGCCAATGGTTTATATATTGTGCGCACGGTATTCGGGCATGAAGATGGCGAGATCCACACCTATAGTGGCAGCGCCGAAGAGGGGCCCGTGCCAGCCAGTTTCCATGCCTGGCGCCACACTGCGCTTGGCACGCGCGACGGCCAGCGTAACATAGATGTATTGAACCAGGAGTGCGTAAACGCAGGTCGCCCGCCTCTGTTTTCGGACGACGATCGCATGGCCACGCTGGTTGGCTACTCGTGTCACGATGCTATTCTCGGCCATGGACGCCGCAGGGTTAATCCCGAGGGGCACGACGAACGGCAATCGGCCGATCTCGCCGTTCGACACTTAGAAGCGGCAGGTGTAACCAAGGGTAACGTGCTCGAAGGAGCTCATGCTGGCGGTATGGCAACTACTTACAACGAGATTACCCGAAGGCAGGATATCGACCCGAGCAGAGGGTATGTACATATCCAGGAAAACACCGCCGGCAGCGATTTTTCGGGCTTAAGACGGAAAGATGGGGCCTTGAATGCGCTGCGATTAGCTCCTGAGGATTTGGGCCGGACTGGTGCAGGCTACGACCAACCGCTTGCAAGGTTGGTTGAGGCGCTGAACGCAGAGCAGCCTGCGGGTACTCCTCCCATTCGTATAACTTCGGCGAGCGATGCATTCCGCTTGATCGACGCTCATCCCGATTTTCCGGCTACGGTGAATGGAGAACATATGACACTCCGCGAGGCGACTGCCCGGCACATCGCAGGCAACAAAGCCTTCTTCCTAAAACACCAGCCGTTTGAAAGCTGGCGGATTGGGGAGCCAGGCATCACGATTGAACATGCCGAGTGCCTGGCTGCAATCGCCCAAGGGGTAGCCGCAGGAGAACTAAAACTCGAAGAAGCGCACAATGAGCTTGTTGCTCTACAGTAAAGCCGCCTTCCCGGTTGTGTTTTACCGGCCAATGTTAGAAAATACGTACAATATGAGATGGCGACGGGGGTTAGGAACGCTTGGCGGGGTGGTGTCGGTGTTTGTGTTGGTTGGCAGCCCCTTGGCTTCAGCGCAATCTTCATCCAGTCATTACCAGGTCAACGAAGTTTTTTTTGGGAGCGGCGGTGAGCTCAATAGTTGCTCCGCAAGTTATTGCTCAAAACAAACCGCCGGCGAAATTGCTGCAGGCAACGCTGCCGGAACGGCGTTCAAAACACAAGCCGGCTTTAACACGCAGCGGGATCCCTACTTGGCTTTTAGTGTTGCGGGGGGTTCAACCGACCTCGGTACACTTAGCACCGCTGCAACGGCCACGACCACCAGCACCTTCGCGGTAAAAACCTATCTAGCAAGTGGGTATGTCGTGCAGTTCGTATCTAATCCGCCCTCGGTGAACGGGACAATTACTCATCAGCTGACGCCACTATCGTCCCCAACGGCATCAGCCATCTCATCAGAACAATTCGGTCTGAACCTGGTACAGAATAATGTGAACTGTGCCGATGGTATCCATCATGCTCCGGCTAATTTTGGCGCCGCGCCAGTACAGGTGCCCGATAATACCTTCAGTTTTGGAACGGTTGCCTCCGATTACGGCACGTGCGGCCTTTTTAAATATGCCAAGGGCGACACTATCGCCAGTTCTACTAAAAGTTCCGGCGAAACCGATTATACGGTGTCATTTATGTACAATATTAGCCCGCTTACCCCGGACGGATTGTATACGTTTAACGGGACACTTGTGGCAACCTCGACGTTCTAGTTTTTTATACAAGTGGTGGTAATCGATATCCGGCGAGTTTATTGAGCTGCCTGGCTAGACGTCTGTACTGAAGCGAAAATGGCGCAGTACCTGACAGCGTTATGATACTTTCGTTAGATTGGGGCGATTCAAATGCGGCGGCATATTGATCGAAAATATGCGGGGGGATAATCCGCACGACCCGGTCGACAAAGCCTGCGTCACGAGCAGTGCCGGCGCGGGCTTTGGCCGTCGCCACAGGAACCTGTAGCCAGATTCCCACTGCCCAGACACCGTGTTCATGGGCGAGCGTGGCAATCGCAGTACGCTGCGACACTGTGTTAGCTGCAGCGTCATATAATACTGATTGGCCCGCTCGCAGCGCGCGGCTGGCACGCTCATTCATTTCGTCATACACTATCCGCCGCTCATGGACGGAGTACGTTGGAAAGCGGAATAGCTCTAATCCAATCTTGTCACCACGTAGGTGTTCTCCTTGTAACACACTCGTTAAACTGCGCGCTAGCGTCGTTTTGCCAGCTCCAGGGTAGCCCACCGTATAAAAAAGTATCGGCTCCATCTGTTTGCATAATAGTTCACCCTTGACCTTTTCTCAAGAGAACATTATCTAAAAATGAGCAATGGCTGCTATCTCTACCTCTCCTTTCGTCATCCCGGGCTTGATCCGGGACCCCTTCTATCAGTCTTCCACATGATCGGACTACAGGATATTGAATTAAAGTCCGGTATGACAATAGGAGGTTGCTTCGGAAGTGAAGGGCTTTAGCAACCATTTGTTTATTGACCCGTGCAGACTCCAGGCCGTACCATAAGGGGAATTAGTTAAGGGTTGGTGGCGATTCTAACGGCCATGCCGATATTTACATTTCCCAAACGGGTTTTTAACGATTTATTAATATCTCGTATAAAAGTTCTATTGATTGGTAAATCATAAGCATGTTACTATTATGATATAAGTTATACAATAAAACCAAACAACAGAGGAGAACACATGAAAATACAGAATAAAGTGGGACGCACGCTGTATGCGGTCGCTGCTTTTTTGCTGGTTGTTACCGGAATATCCTCGGGCTTTATTGGGCATGCATCCGCTAATCAGGTGACGGCACGAAGCATAACTATCAGCAACTCCAATGGCGGCACGAACAATGTTGCCTATACACTTGCCTTTACAACGGCTACCACAAGCAATGTTGGCGGTATTGTGGTTGATTTTTGTTCCAACGACCCTATTATTGGGGACTCGTGTACTGCACCGGCAGGTTTTGACGTTAACAAATCAACCACTACTATCGGTACTCAAGTGGGTATTACTGGTAACTCTATAGACACAACTAACAGTACTGCCAACAAACTGATCCTAACCCGGACTGCCAGCTCGATATCTACGGGTACGGCCGTATCCATTCCTTTGGGGGATGGTTCAACGACAGGGTTCCATAATCCAACCGCTATCGGTAGCTACTTCGCACGCATTTACACCTATGCTACGACTGCTGCAGCTCAAGGCCACAGCACCAACAGCCCAAGTGGCTACGTAGACTATGGTGGTATCGCACTGTCGACAGCTGCAGTTATTAACATTACAGCCAAGGTGCAGGAAACGCTGAGTTTCTGTGTGTACAAGACTGCCTGCGGCGATGACCCCAGCTTTACCCTCGGCCACGCTGTCGGTACCGCCACCGTTATCGATAGTACTGCTGTGGACACGCAGCCGGCTAACTTTAGTATTTCGACAAATGCCAACGGGGGTGTAGTAGTGCGTATGAAAGGTGACACCCTCAAATCGGGCTCTAACACTATTGCTGCTGCTGGCTCTTCTGCTGCAACAATTACAGCAGGCACAGCGGCTTTTGGTGCGCGGGTCTCGACATCAGGCACAAACATTACGCCAACAGCACCTTATAACAACGGTTCTGGTACGCAATATGGTCTTGATATAACGACGAGTAACACGCCAAACACTAATGTCACCAGTACCTATGGCGGACAGATTGCTACGTTAAGCGGTCCAACTACGGCATCGGTGAGCACAGTCACTTTTGCTGCTACCGCCAGTGCAACCACGCCCGCCGGTACGTACACTGCGGCAGAACAACTGATTGCGACTGGTACCTTTTAGGATTCCAAATGGATGGGTTGTTTCTCGCGTAACATAATAAGCAAAACAGCACTTTATTCTTTGATGGCTGCATCTTTTGTCGGGATGGGGCCATTTTCTTTGGCGCATATTTGGGCTGATCAGATCGCGCCGAGGTCACTCACATTGAGCGATTCACTAGGTGCGCAGCATGGTGTGACCTACAAAGTAGCAATGGGTATTCCTACGACGGCGACCGTTGGCTCGGTGCGTGTCCAATTTTGTTCCAATACATCGCTCACCGATGATCCATGCGTGGCGCCCGTGGGTTTTGATGATAGTGGTGCGGTATTAAGCACTCAAACCGGAGCGGCTGGATTTTCTATCTCGAATAACTCCACGGCTAATGAACTAATTTTAAGTCGTCCGCCCATCGTGCAGGCTCCGGTAATAGCGACCTATACATTCGACAATATTACCAACCCAACTGATGGTGGCTCATATTATGCCCGCGTCTATACCTATGCATCGAGCGACGGATCAGGCGCCTCAACCGACGACGGAGGCTTGGCTTTTGCTATCAACCCATCATTGTCGGTAAGCGCTGAGGTGCCACCGTATCTGACCTTCTGTGTGGGCGAAAGTATCACGGGTTTGGATTGCACGAGCGCTACCGAGCCATTTTCCGACTTGGGTGATCTTACTCCGACTACAACGAGCGCCGCGCAGTCACAACTACTCGTCGCTACAAATGCTGGCAATGGTTATAGCATGTATGTACTCGGCAATACCATGACGTCAGGTAATCATACGCTCACGGCCATGAACGGCAACACGGCCCAAAAGGGGACGAGCCAATTTGGCTTGAACCTACGAGCTAATACTGTGCCTGCAGTGGGCCAGGATACGTCTGGCCCCGGCTTTGCGGCTGTGACGAGTGGCTATAGCCAGCCAGATCATTTTAGGTTCCTTTCGGGCGACAGCCTCGCTTCGTCGCCATCTGCCGACGATTATCGAAAATATACCGTTAGCTATGTTATCGACGTTGCCGCTAATCAGCCGGGCGGTGTGTATTCCACCACGCTCACCTATGTTTGTTTAGCAAATTTTTAATGTTTCTGTTACCATAAATGCAAATATAAGTGAGGGAAAACATGATTCAACGCAGAATCCTGACCGCAGTTGTAGTGGTTATGATTGCTGTCAGTGCGGTAGTGCCGGCACTTAAAGGTACGGCTTTTGCAGCGCAAACGTCACTGGTGGGCGGTAACGCGCTCAAGATTTCGCCGGTGCGCCAGGACCTGACGATGGACCCCGGGACGAGCAAGAAGCTGGTCGTCTTTATTACCAATGTCACAAGCGTCACCACAACACTACACATGGCGATTAACGACTTTGTAGCCAGCGGCGACGAAAGTGGCAAGCCTAGCGTTATTCTCGACGAGAATCAGTATGCCCCTACGCACAGCTTCAAACAATTCGCTACACCCGTTAAGGACTTCACGCTCAAGGGCAACGAAACTAAAGAGATTGATGTAGCGGTTAACATCCCCAAGACCGCTCCCGGCGGTGGCTACTACGGCGCCATCCGTTTTGAACCGGCAAGTGCGTCGGGAGACAGGAGCCTGAACTTATCTGCTAGTGTCGGTTCGCTGGTGCTACTCAAGGTGAATGGCACGATCACCGAAAAAATGACCGTCGCCAGCTTTGATGTGCAGCAAAATAAGAAGAGCGCCTTTTTCTTCACCAGCAGCAAAGGTTTGACTAACGTCGTACGCTTTCAAAACAGCGGTAACGTGCAGCTAGAACCTTTCGGCAAGGTTATCTTGAAGCGTTTCGGCAAGCAAGTCGCCGAATACGAAATTAACAACGAATCACCACGTGGTAGCGTACTGCCCGACAGTATTCGTCGTTTTGATACATCACTCAACAAAGTGAGCTCGTTTGGTAAATTTACTCTCAGCGGCAATTTCGGCTATGGCTCCTCTGGCCAGCTGGTATCTGCATCGGCAACCTTTTATGTTATTCCGGTTACGATGATAATCCTTATCGGTGCAGCTATTGTAGGGTTGGTTATACTGATTTTTGTCCTACCGAAACTCATCCGGTCGTACAACAGCCGGATTATCCGCAACGCCAACCGGCGGCGCTAGGCAACTTGAGATAATGGGGGTGCATGTGAAGAGAGTCGGTGACTGGCGAGCGATAATTGCCGCTCTGACGGTTACCTGTCTGCTCTGTACTCCTGTCTTAGAGGCGCATGCGACTATTCCTCCGCCTGGTCCGGCCTCTGGATCGGTCGGTTTGCAAGGCAAGGTCCAAACACCACCGCCCAAGAACCCGGCAACTATTGGCACTCCTAGCAATGGCCAGTCGTTCACTACAACACCTATTACGGTAACCGGTCTATGTACCACTGGCTTATTGGTAAAGATTTTTGCTAATAACGTGTTTGTAGGGTCGGTATTATGTGCGAACGGCAGCTATTCGTTGCAAGTGTCTCTATTGGATGGACGTAATGACTTGGTGGCTCGCATTTTTGACAGCTTAGACCAGGCTGGGCCGGATTCCAATATTGTAACAGTTAGCTACAATACCCAATTCGCCACGACGGGTATTCCTATTTTGAGCCTCAGCAGTGTGTATGCGCGACGCGGTGCCAATCCTGGTGAGCAGTTGCAATGGCCCATTAGCATTAGCGGGGGTACGCCCCCATACGCGCTCAGTATGGACTGGGGTGACGGCAAACCGACGTCGCTGTACAGTGCGCCGATTAGCGGCACGATCACGACGACGCACGTTTACAGTGCTCCAGGTACCTATGTGGTGATTGCCAAGGCAACCGACGCCAATGGATTAACGGCCTTTCTGCAGCTTGTAGGGCAGGCCAACGGCGCGGTCACGCAGTCGGCGACTTCATCGTCGGGTAACAGCGGAAGTGGCGCGAGCAGGACAGTCGTGGTGTGGATTCCGGCTGCAGCCAGTATTCCTCTCATTGGTATTTCGTTTTGGCTGGGCAGACGATTCGAACTATTGAGTTTGCGCCGCCATCTCGAGCGCCGTTAATATTTGCGATCCCCTCTCTCATCTCGAATCCCTTTTGTTGTGCCGGACCTGATCCGGGCATCCGCAGAAAAAGAAATTCATATACCTCATCGTTATGTGTCAAAAAACGGTAGATTCCGGCTCCGAGGCCGGCATGACAAAGAGGTGAAGAATTGCTAAAATAGAACTAATATGACAAAAAAAGTATATGTCGGCATGAGTGGAGGCGTTGATTCGTCTGTCACTGCAGCCCTGCTGAAAGAACAGGGCTATGATGTGACCGGTGTATACATGAAGAATTGGAGCCAGGATCTACCCGGCATGCGCTGTCCGTGGAAGGAAGATTACCAAGACGCCAAGCGGGTTGCCGTGCAGCTCGGCATCCCCTTCAAGATGTACGACTTCGAGAAGGAGTATCGGCATAAAGTAGTCGACTATATGATTGCCGAGTACCAAGCGGGCCGTACTCCCAACCCCGACATCATGTGCAACCAGGAGGTAAAGTTTAAGCTCTTTCTAGAGACAGCTCTCGAGGACGGTGCGGATATGATCGCCACTGGTCATTATGCGCAAAGTATCGACGGCCAACTACATGCTGGCGTCGATGGTAATAAAGACCAGAGTTATTTTTTGTGTCGTGTGAGTGAGGCCGCATTGCGTAAAAGCCTCATGCCTATCGGGGCATACGAGAAACCGCAGGTGCGCGGATTGGCACGCAAGTTCGGCCTAGCAACAGCCGAAAAGAAAGATAGTCAGGGCATTTGCTTTGTAGGTAAAGTAGGTATTAAGGATTTTTTGCAGCAGTTTGTTTCGAGCCAGCCCGGCAAGATTATTGACCGATCAGGCAAGTCCATCGGCCAGCACGACGGCGCATTATTCTATACCATTGGCCAGCGTCAGGGCTTGGGGGTGGGTGGTGGTCTGCCATATTACGTCACTGGCAAAAACATGGAAAAGAATGAAGTGTATGTGAGCACTGATCTGCAAGACGCCCGCTTATGGTCAGACGAGATGACCCTCGCAAGCATACATTGGATTAATCGACCTCCAAACGAGAGCGGGGCCTACATGGTCCGTACGCGGTATCGTGCTGAGCTATTGGATGTTGCGAGCTTGCGGCAGCTGCAGGATGGCAACTGGCATGTCACGTTACATGACGAAGTACGGGCGTTAACGACGGGTCAGTCGGCAGTCCTGTATGAGGGCGATCGGGTGGTAGGTAGTGGCATCGTGTGTAGCTAGCGGTACTCGTTGGCTAATATCCCGTTGAGGCTGAATGACCTTGCTGTAGTGTGGTTCAGCAGCGTCTACACACCGGTGTGTATCAGGGAGGTCTACGAGAGAATGGCGTCCTCGGCGCATAAGGCAGTACTGCACAAGCAGATAGACGGTCCACCTCAAGGTGCTAATTGATCAGTCGTACTTGCGCCATCTGTTATACTAAAAAAGCGTAAGCAAATAACATAAAACTCAAAAAAAGGAGGGCTTTATGGGCCTCTTCGGTCACCACGACAATAATGACAACCAGGCCGCGGGCCAGGATCAAACGCAGGCAGTCCCACCGGCTCCCGCAGCTACACCAGATGCCGGCGTGGACACCAGTCAGCCGATGGGCACTGCTGATATGGGTGGCATGCAGCCCCCAGCAGACACGGGCGCACCAATGGCTCCGGGCGTGGGCACGCCTCCTGTAGGCGCTCCAATGCCTCCAGCTGCTAGCGGCGGCGATGCAATGGGTACAAGCGATCCTATGGGCGTCACTCCAGACGTTTCTGCTACTCCACCAGCAGAAGATGGCGCGACGCCTGCTGGCATGCCGAGCACGCCAGCGCCAGAGGACCCAGCGGGTTCCGAGGCAGACGTACCACCAAAAAGCTGGTAGTCTAGCTCTAAGAAATAAAAAGGCCTGCGTTTTTTCGTGGGCCTTTTTATTACGCCACGCACGTAGTGCTATTATGCTAGGAGGTGAGCATGTTAGGTCCTCATACGATAACCACAAAAAGAGTACCTGCCGAAGAGGGTGTTGGCTTTTTCACTGGAGAGAATCCGGATGACGGGGACATGTACTTTAGGGCTGCTTTTCAGCCGCCGCTCCCCGCTATCTATTTTGACGTTGAGCACATTACTAATCCCGCTTTCGGCGGTAGTGCTATACATCCGGAGACTACTTTTACGAGTGCCACTTTTGCTACTGACGAACGCGACTTAGTGAATGATGTATACGCCAGGGTGGCTAAAAAAGATCAGGCTGATCTCGGCGAGTTGTCTTATAGGGTAGCGCTCACCGGCCGTGCGTTTCGTGCCTTAGGCCATATGGGCATTGGCGGCGTGATAGATATGTTGGCGCTGCTGTCGCCTAATGGTTTAATGGGCGATAATCTGGCTGGCGATAGGCAGATATCCCGTTTTTAATACAAGCGTTGTTACTCTGTTATAATACAAATAATGAATGCACAACAAATTCGCGCTGCTTACCTAGACTTTTGCAAAAAAAATGGCCATGTAGTGATTCCGCGCGCCTTGCTGGTACCCCAAAACGATCCAACTACGCTGTTTACCGGTTCCGGCATGCAACCGCTTATGCCATATTTGTTGGGCGAAGCGCACCCTGAAGGGACCCGTTTAGTGGACAGCCAGACCTGTCTGCGTGCTCAGGATATAGAAGAAGTGGGCGACAATCGTCATACCACCTTTTTTGAGATGCTGGGTAATTGGTCGCTCGGCGACTATTTTAAGGCCGAGCAATTGCCGTGGTTTTTTGAGTTTTTGACCGAAGTAGTGGGTATCGACCCTGCAAGGCTATATGTGACGTGTTTCATCGGCGACGAGGAAAACGGTATTCCTAAAGACAATGACAGCGCCGACATATGGAAGAAGCTGTTCGACGCAAAAGGCGTAGCTGCCGAGCGGGCCGATATCGGTTCAGAAGCCGATGGTTACGCACGTGGCATGAAGCCTGGCGAACGCATCTTTTTCTACGATGCCAGCAAAAACTGGTGGTGGCGCGGCAACAAAATCAAAGACATGCCCGTCGGCGAACCAGGCGGCGGCGACAGCGAGGTATTTTACGAATTCGACTTCGTAGAGCATAACGCCGATTTCGGCCCACATTGTCATCCTAACTGCGACTGCGGCCGTTTTGTGGAAATCGGCAACAGTGTATTTATGGAGTATGTCCGAGGCGAGAACAGGTTTGAGAAACTCCCCAAGCAGAATGTGGACTTCGGTGGCGGTTTGGAGCGCATTGCCATGGCGGCTATCAACAGCCCAGATGTCTACAAAATTAGCCTGTTGTGGCCTATCATCGAGAAGTTAGAAGCCTTGTCTGGCAAGAAATATGATTCGTACACCACAGCTATGCGTGTGATTGCCGACCATCTACGCGGTGCCGCTTTCCTGGCGGTTGACGGGGTGGTGCCGAGCAATAAAGAGCAGGGCTACGTCATGCGCCGCCTCATGCGCCGTGCAATCCGTTTTGCCTTCGACCTTGGCATCGAGCAAGCGTTGTGTGAACACGTAATCCCCGTTATTGCGGAACTCTACCGGGCTGATTTCCCGGAGGTTTTGGAACGCGAGCAGCAGGTAATCGACGTACTCATAAAAGAAGAAAAGATTTTCCGTCAGACGCTACGCAAGGGCTTGCACGAATTTAGCAAGCTTACTCAGGAAGGACTCACCGGGGCGACGATTTTTAAGCTATACGACACGTATGGGTTCCCGGTTGAGCTGACCTACGAAGAAGCATATAAACAAAACATTCAATTATCCGATACTGCCAAACAGGACTTCGAGCAACTCATGCAAGCGCAGCGTGAGCGCAGTCAAACCGCTAGCAAGGGCGTTTTTAAGGGCGGGTTGGGCGGCCATACCCTGCAACATAAGAAGTACCACACTGCGACGCACTTAATGTATCAGGCGTTGCGGCAGGTACTGGGCGATCACGTGATCCAACGTGGCAGCAATATTACCGAAGAACGCTTGCGATTTGACTTTTCTCATCCCGAAAAAGTGACGCCGGAGCAGCTTAAGCAGGTCGAAGACATCGTCAACGAGCAGATCGGTAATGATCTCAAAGTCTCATGGGCCGAATATCCTACCGAAGAAGCCCGCGGTCCGCTCGGCGCGCTCGGCCAATTTGGCGACCGCTATGGTGACACCGTGAAGGTGTATAAGATGATCGCCGATGGCGCCGACAAGCCATTCAGTTTCGAAATTTGCGGCGGCCCGCATGTTGACCATACCGCGCAATTGGCCGAAGATGGCAAACGTTTCAAAATCGTCAAAGAAGAAGCCAGTTCCGCCGGCGTGCGCCGTATTAAGGCAGTTTTACAGTAAATAATAGCGGTACCTATAGTAGTTAACCGCACTCTATGAGGGAGTCCCTGCGGCGTTACTCAAGACGAGATTGCCAGGCATCAAGTTCCGACCAGTCCATATCGGGACGCCAGGTCTGCAGGAATGTTCGATTGCTTGGAAAGAGATCTTGATACGTTTCTTCTTGTAGGGTATGGATCAATCCATTCACAACGCGCCCAACGCCCCAAAATTCAACCTGCTCGAAAGTTACCTCTAAACCCTTCGTTCGCAGTGTCTCATTACAGCTCCCAATAGAGCTTCTGCCCAGACGGTATAGTCCTCGCATTTCTTCCATAATATCGCCACGGCGTGTTCCGCCGAAGTCGATAACCCCTGAAAGTGTGTCGCCGGTGAATATAAGGTTACCAAACCGAAGGTCTCCATGGATTGGCCGACTTTGAGCTGCAGTTATGCCGCTGGGATAGAACTGTTCGTACCTTGCCTGCATGTCGGCAGCGAGTCGCGACAGAGAAGGGTAGTTTTGCTTGTCGTGGAAACTGGAAAATTTGAAGTGACTGTCCCAGTTTATCGTATTCGGATTACGGGAAGCTGCTCCACTTTCTAGGAAGCCAGGATTTACTGCATCCCCAAACCAAAGTGCAAATTGGGCAAGCTGTCCGCTGATATGCTTTTTTTTGCTGGAGGGACATAGTCGATATACTTCTTTTACTGCGTACCTCCGCATTACCGGGAATGTATGAGGTTACCAAATAGGGCCAATCACAGGATGCATCTGCGACGTCAAGTGTTTTGGGAACGGTTAAGGGGCTGGTTGTTTCTGCCTCGTTTATGGCCTGTAGGGCTGCAGCTTCAGCCTGAACTTGAAGGAGGGCATGTTCGGTAGAGTCGCCCTTTGGTATTTTTATTATGTATGGCTCAGGGGCATTTGGCTGCAGGATAACTGTATTATAGGCCCCGGTGTAGCTTATGGTGGGTGTATCCACACCGCCATATTGTTGTCGGGTCTGATCGATAATCCCTGAGATAATATTTTCTCTTGCCATCACTCAAGATTAGTATGAAATGTTTTGAATTGTAAGCATGCTTTTTGTACATCACGTTTTACGCATTTTGCTGTCCGTAGTAGCCCTTCGGGCGTGCTATAATTGAACCGATTATGCTAGATAAGTTCAAAAGCTCTCTACAAGGCGCTGCGGGCAGGGTTGCCGCTAAAGCCAATGAAGTAAATACTAAGGTCGCTCAGAATGCTAAGAAGCAGGAAGAGGACCAATATGTTGTTGGTTTGGACATTGGTACCGAGTTTGTTAAGGCGCTTGTCGGTAAGGTAACCGAAGAAGGTGTTGATGTTATTGGGGTCGGCCGCGCGCATCAGGGCTTAAGCGACATGCAAGCCGGGGCAATTGCAGACATTGCCGGCGTAGTCGAAAACTGCGACAAAGCTCTAAACGAGGCCGAACAGCAGGCGGGCGTCAGTGCGCGCAGCGCTGTTATTGGCATTGCTGGCGAGCTGGTGAAGGGCATGACGACCACGGTGCGTGTCCAGCGCAAAATCAGCGAAAAGCCACTCGATATGTATGAGGTAGAGCGAATTATCAAGCTAGTACAGGCCCGCGCCGAAGCCAAAGCACGCAAGCAGCTGGCCTGGGAGCTAGGCGGTAAAGAAGTTGAAGTGCGTCTAGTAAACAGTGCGCTAGTAGGTATTGAGATTGACGGCTATAAGGTGACTAGCCCCATCGGCTTCCAAGGCAAAGAGGTGGTCGTACAACTCTATACGGCCTTTGCACCGCAGATTCATATTGGCGCCTTGGAGCGTACTGCGCAGCAACTCGACCTTGAGTTATTGGCAGTCGCTGCTGAGCCATTTGCCGTCGCGCGGTCAGTCATTGGTGACGACACTAGCGCCAGCATGAATGCCATCCTGATGGACGTTGGTGGTGGTACAACCGACATTGCCGTTATTACCGATGGCGGCGTACAGGGTACAAAAATGTTTGGCATTGGCGGCCGGGCCTACACTCGCTCGGTGGAGCGGGATTTAAGTATCGAATTTTCCGAAGCCGAAGCGCTCAAAGTTGGCTTAAGCACCGATAAAGTGCCAGCCAACAAAATAGCAGCTGTTGAGGGTGCTCTGCAAAAAACACTCGATGTCTGGATTAGCGGTGTCGAGCTGGCACTTGGCGAGTTCGACAAAATAGATCATCTGCCACATAAGTTACTACTGTGCGGCGGCGGCTCCAGCCTCGATCTGCTCATGGAAAAACTGGAAGATAGCAATTGGTATACAGAATTGCCCTTCACCAAGAAACCGAGCGTGCAGCATATGCAGCCCGGCCAAGTCGTAGGCATCATTGACAAAACGTCGACGATCGTCGACCATACATTCATAACCGCAATGGGACTTTTGAGGGTAGGCCTCGATACGCTCCAATTTTCGGCCACTCCCACCGGCTCGGTCAAAGAAAAAATTGATAGGATCTTAAAGATATAAGCATGAATACGGCAGGCACCAACAACGGCAAAGATGTCATATACATAGATGTTGAGGACGAAATTACCAGCATCATCGATAAGGTGCGCGGCAGCCAGCAGAAGATTGTAGCACTGGTACTCCCCAAGCGTGCCAGTGTGCTGCAAAGTATTGTCAATATGAAGCTGCTCAAGCGAAGTGCCGACGAGGCTAAAAAGAATTTGGTACTGATAACCAGCGAAGCAGGGCTTATGCCTCTTGCCGGCACCGTGGGGTTGCATGTGGCCAAAAGTTTACAGAGCAGGCCCGAAGTTCCTGATGGACCTGGCCGTTTCGAAAACAAGCCGGAAATGGTTGATGAGGACGAGCCTGCAGATGAAGCGCCCCTGTCTGCGCCTATCGACAAGACAAAAACCGTTGGCGAACTGGCCGGTGCGGCAGTTATGGATCAAGAAGCCGACGACGCTGAGGATACCATCGAATTGGGTGACGAAGACGAACCTGGTGACGACGAAACACCGGTTGTTGATATGGGTAAACCTAAGAAAGGGTCCGATAAAAAGCTAAGAGTACCCAACTTCAACAAATTCCGACTACTCCTAATACTTGGTGGTGTACTGCTTGTAGGCCTGATTATAGCGCTGTACGTTTGCCTCAAAGTACTACCCAAAGCCCATATCGTTATTAAGACAGATAGCTCGGCCATCACCAGTAATACTAACTTAGTACTAAAAATAGATCCGGCAACGACGCTCGACACAAAGAGCGGTAGGATGTTAGCGAGCATCCAGCAAACTCAGAAAACACAGAGCCAGCAAGTGCCGGCTACCGGTCAGCAGAATAACGGTACCAAGGCGACAGGCAATATTAAGTTCTATAACTGTAACCAGGCTGATACACTTGCCGGCACCATGCATACTATTCCAGCTGGTACTGGCGTGACAGCCAATGGCCATACCTTTATTACGAATCAGGATGTGATTGTACCGCCCAGCCACTTTACAGGTGGGGGCGCCTGCAAGAGCGATCTGCCAAGCTCTACTATTGGCATGACGGCACAGGTTGCCGGTACTGCATCGAACCAGTCGGCTACTAACTACAGCGTGGCAGGTTATTCCAGTATCACCGGCGTAGGCACTGACACTACAGGCGGTACCGACAATATCACCAAGATCGTTACCCAGGCAGATATCGACAGTGCAAAGCAAAAGATTACGGCGCAAGAAACCGATCCAATCAAGCAAGCACTCAAGAGCAGTCTTATTGCCAAGGGATTGTACGCCGTGGATGCGACCTTCAATGCTGGCACGCCAGACGTTAAAACGAGCGCCAACGTGGGTGATACTGCCGATACGCTCACTGTTACCGAAGTGACCGCCTATACTATGTTTGGCGTCCACGAAAGCGATTTGCAAAAGATTGTTGCGAGCGACGTCAATACGAAGATTGATCCATCCAAGCAGAGCATCCTCGATTACGGCTTGGCTAATCCAGTCATTACGGTACAGAGTCAGGATCAAAATGGTGCAACAGCTACTATGCAGGCAACTGTTATTGCGGGTCCCGATCTCAAAGTTGGACCGATTATCCAGGCAGTAGCAGGTAAGAAGGCGGGAGATGCAACTGCAGTCATCAAAGCAAACCCGGGTGTTACTGACGTTACGGTTACATACAGCCCGTTCTGGGTAAGCTCTATTCCAAAGAACGCCAGCAAAATCACGGTTGTTATTGATAAACCAACCACCACCACAACCACCAATGCAAACGCCAAGCCCTAGCACAATCCTGGCACTGGATGTGGGGGAGCGGCGTATCGGCGTGGCAATAGCCAGTCTAGAAACACGTTTGCCAAGTGCGCTCACGACACTGCTCCGTAGCGAAGAATCGCCGCAGGATATTCAGCATTTACTTGAAAAGCATAGCGCCACGGCGCTCGTTGTGGGCTTGCCCCGTGGCTTAGACGGTCAGCACACTGCACAGACCAGTGCTGTAGAAGCATTTGGCAAAACACTCGCCGCAAAGGTACAGATTCCGCTATACTGGATAGACGAGGCAGTGACGTCTCGTCAGGCCGAAGCGGAGCTCATTGCCCGCGGCAAGCCCTATGCCAAGGGCGATATTGACGCCCTGAGCGCTGTGTATATATTAGAAGATTTTCTCAGAGATCATTCAGAGGACATCGTATGAGGTATTCTACCCGACCCCAAAAGCGTACATGGCCTAAGCGCCTGCTTATCTTGTCGATAGTTCTCGTAGTGGGGCTAGCGGCCGCTACAGCCGTGGTGCGCCGTATATACTTCCAAGATTTGCGCGCGGTAACTCCAGGAAGCCAAAAAACGCAGCTGTTTACCGTGCAAAAGGGCGCTTCGGCCGATAGCATTGGTAAGCAATTGAAAGATGCCGGGTTGATTCATTCTGCGTGGGCCTTTAAACTCTATGTCACCGGCTCGGCAGCGCGCGACTCCTTGCAGGCAGGCACGTACTCTTTGAGCCCCAGCCAAAGCATGGCGCAAATTGTGTCACAGCTTACTCATGGCAAGGTGGCTACCGACTTGGTGACCATTATCCCCGGGCAACGACTCGACCAAGTACGTACCATGCTCATTAACTATGGTTTTAGCAAAAATCAGGTGGAGGCGGCGCTCGATCCTACAACGTATAAGGACAACCCGGCACTCGTGGATAAACCCGCCAGTGCGAGCTTGGAAGGGTACCTCTATCCTGACTCGTACCAAAAGGATGCTACGACTTTACCGAGTGAGATTATTACCGAATCACTAGCCGAAATGGGCAAACAGCTGACACCAGACATACGCGCTGCCTTCGCCCAAAAAGGCCTGAGTACCTACCAAGGCATTGTCGTCGCCTCCATTATCGAACAAGAAGTATCTAAGCAGAGTGACCGTGCCACCGCTGCACAAGTGTTTCTGAAGCGTTTGCAAAATGGTATCCCGCTCGGTTCGGACGTTACCGCTTATTACGGCGCCTTCATAGCGGGCAAGGGGCATACACTGCAATATGATTCACCCTACAATACGCGACTCCATACCGGCTTGCCGCCCGGCCCGATTGGCAGTGTGAGTGCCCGCTCGCTGCAGGCCGTTGCCCACCCTTCCCAAACCGATTATCTCTATTTTGTAACCGGCGACGATGGTGTTACTCACTTTTCAAACACCCTCGACGAACACAACGCAGCTACCGCTCAGTACTGCCACAAACTATGCTCAGAATAGGATACGCGTGGCTCTTCTTAGGAACTGGCGGCACGTGCGCTGGGAGTATGACGCCCTTTCGTCCGCCTTTTGAAGGCGCTAAAGCCGCTCCGATCACAGAGTTTGGTCATGACGGGCTCCTGACTCGCTGCTTCTGCCTTACCGGCACTTCCCGTAAAGAATGAAAGCGACCTAGACGTCTCGCCTTCCTCGGGAGCGAATGGGGCCGCGTGTGCATCGAGGGTGTATGAAATGCTAGAGGAGCCGACCCGTTTATAACCCAATTTTGCCTCGTTATGCGCCTTCCGTGCATCCTCGCCAGCCTCATATGCTGCATTGACGGCAGCTCTGCCGACGTACTGTCCATTGACGGGGTTGCGCACTTTTCCGTCAGGCTCAAAGACGAGTGCACATAAAGAGCCAGCAACTTCTTCTATGGGGAGCGTTGGAACGGTGGGTGGGAATTCGCCGGTCGCTGCAGTATCTGCGTTTGTCATTCTTAGATGTCCCATACTAGCATAATAGGTATGTATTATCAATATCCCCGGTAATGGCGTTTACGCCAGTGAGGGGCGGCTACGATTCGGGTTGCAGCACAGAACGCCGGTCCTGTGATGTGGTAGGTTGCGGGATCTTATATAACCCGAGTGTCCGTTACGATAGTTGTGCAAGTTGCGATAATATGTCACTATATATGGATGATCACCCCATCTGAGGGGCTTTATAGCTTGCGTGCCGACAATACAGATGCTTCCCAGGAGCATGAGGTAGTGCTGCCCAACTCCGCCCCTTTAGTTATATATCCAGATAGGAATGCGCGGAGCATAGTCCATGCTGCGGTAAAGTCTGCCCTGGGTGTATCGTGGGAAGTGGAAACCGACCCGAGCGGCCTATGGCCGCATACGAGCGAACTCTCGACGCTTTGCCACCGAAAGAAAGATCCTACGCCGCCCATAGCTTGGTAATCGGCGATATGTCGCCTACAGTTAAAGCGTTAATCGATAACGCGCTTGAGACTCCTTCTAGAGAGGTGGGTTTTAATACGTTCCAGGAGCTAATCCTGACCGCTTATGCAGCAGCTGCTGGATATTACAAAGAAGCTTACCCTGCCCGATATCAATATGCCAACAAGGCACATAAGGAGGCTCGTGGCGGTATCGGAGATGCGTATGCATCTATAGTGGCCGGAGGAGGGTCCGGGAGTATAACCAGTATAGCCGCTATGCGTTCATTGCCCTACTATTACGCGCAACGATATGGCGGTACATTCGACGCTTTTCCTAAAAAAGAAGTGCAAAGTAGGCTATTCGATACTGGCTTTCGACTCGTACTTCTGCTTGCTAGCCAACAAATGACTGTTTTTGACGGAAGTGAGGAATTTACGGTGACAACGCCTACGGGCGCAATGATAGATCCCAGGCTGGTAGATTTCGCCCCAAACGGTACGGTTACCGCTTCGCCAGAGCTGGAGCATAGGCTCAAATCAATTGTCATGACAGCCGGTGGCACGCCGTGGTTAGGGTGTCCAATATTATTTGACGCTCGAGCCCGCGAAGGTATGAAAGGAATATATTACACGTTCGCTGGCAAGATAAAAAAGAATCCCGGGAATTTTTATATGCCTAAAACGCTTGAGCCAATCCCGCCCAAAGATTAGCCAAACCAAGAGTGATAGAAGCTGCAGGACGACTAAACTGAAGCTGTTTATGATATAATTAGGTGCGTAGCATCCAGAGATAGGTCTCTGGATATGAGCTTTATCATCGCTACATTTGGAGATAGATTTATTAGTAACGCTCACGAACAAACTGCTGCCGCTCATGTGCATGTGGTGCGGCCGGGCACTTTCTGGCGACAGCTAAACAAGATATTTCATCGGCTCATGGCCAATCGCCGTGTGGTTCGTTCTTCTCTTGCTGCCTTCAACGTATTGCTGTTGGTAGTTATTGGCGTATTCGCTTTTCGTGGAGCGGGCACGGGCTTGCCCACCAACCAACAGGCGGTGCTGAACACTAACAATAAGAGCGCCAGCCAACCGCTCGACCAACTATCTTCGGCGGATATTGCCGCGAATGCCTCGCTGATTACGCATTTACCCGAAACAACTGCAGTGATCAACCAAGCCGACAGTGCCAAAGCCGACCTGGCCATTGCTTCTGCAGACACTGTCGTAGTGGCTAAGCCGCAAGCGGTAGCTACCGCTCTCAAGAGCAACAAAGATATCAAGAAATATGTGTCTCCGGCTGATGATACGGTAGCGGACATCGCGGCCAAATTTAACGTCACTTCGGACAGTATCATGTGGTCGAACAGTTTAACGTCGAGTTCGATAAAAGCGGGCGGCACGTTATGGATCCCGCCAGTGAACGGGATTGTGTACACCGTGCAGGCCAACGATACGCTAGACAGCATTGCTTCCAAGTACCGCGCCAACAAAGACCAACTGATTGCCTATAACGATGCCGAGATTAGCGGCATTCACGAAGGCGAAGTTATCCTGGTCCCTAACGGTCAGCAGCCGGCGCCTGTTATTACGTACCGCGCATCGCAGGCGGTATACAGCTATAACGGCTACGACTACGGTTTTTGTACCTGGTACGTCGCCAACCGCCGGGCGCAGATCGGCCGGCCGCTGCCATCTAACTTGGGTAATGCTAATACCTGGGCAATCTTGGCCGCCAGTTTTGGCATTGCCACGGGGTCGACACCGCAAGTAGGCGCAGCGGCAGTGAAACACAGCGGCCCCCCGGGCCATGTGGCGTTTGTGGAGTCGGTAAACGCCGACGGCAGCTTCTGGATTTCAGAGATGAACTCCTACGGCCAGGCATCAATGACGGATACCACAGGCCGCGGCGGTTGGGGCACGGTGGACTGGAAATTAATCCCGCCCGAATTAGCCGGCACTTATTCCTACGTTTACTAGTAGCCAGACATCTGTTTTACTAAGAGCAGATGAACTTCATTGATAAAGCAAGTATTGTGATCCGGGCGGGCGATGGCGGCGACGGCCGGGTTAATTTCCGGCACGAAAAATTTATCGACAAGGGCGGCCCCGATGGCGGCGACGGCGGCAAGGGCGGCGATGTTATCCTGGTCGGCAGTCGCAACCAAAATACGCTGGCCAACTTTCGTTATCAAAAAGAAGTAGTGGCCCCCCCAGGCGAACCTGGCGACAAGCGCCGTAAACATGGCAGAAATGGTGCCAATGTGCTGGTGCCCGTGCCCGTAGGCACCTTGGTTATCGACGAAGCTGGCCGCATTGTGGCCGACGCGAACGAAGATGGCAAACAGATCGTCATCGCCAAAGGTGGCAAGGGGGGCTTTGGCAATGCTCACTTTGTTAGCAGCACACGCCAGGCGCCGAAGGTTGCTGAAAAGGGTGAACCGGGTGAGGCTTATGCGGCAACGCTCGAACTCAAGATTATCGCCGATGTCGGCCTGGTAGGGCTACCGAATGCCGGTAAATCAACCCTTCTCAGCGTGATCAGTAATGCCCGTCCTGAGATCGCTGATTATCCGTTTACTACGCTTGTGCCTAATCTTGGGGTAGTTGACGTCGATAAAAAATATAGCCTCCTACTGGCCGATATCCCTGGGCTAATTGAAGGTGCCGCCGAAGGCAAGGGCCTGGGCGACGATTTTTTGCGCCATGTGGAGCGTACCGCAGTACTCGTGCACCTTATTGATGCCTATCAGGAAGATGTCGTCCAAACGTATAAGACCATTCAGGGGGAATTGCAGGCTTACAAGGTGGACCTATCCACCCGTCCGCAGGTAGTTGCGCTGACTAAAATCGAGGGGCTTGATAGCGATATCATTAAGGATCAGCTCACAAGGCTTAGGAAAGTACTCCCCAAAGACACGCCGCTCACAGCGATTTCTGCCCATACCAAGCAAGGCATGCCGGAACTGCTGCGTACTTTGCGCGATATTGTCGAGGCCGAGCGTACCAAAGAGCGTACGGCAGAAGCTGCCATCGCTGCGCCCTCTATACCGGTACTAACGTTAGAAGACGAAGGCGACGCTTGGGAAGTAACCAAAGCAGAAGATGGGTACCAAGTCCACGGCACCAAGATCGAGCGCTTTGCCGTACGCACCGACTTTAACAGCCCCGCAGGTGTCGAGCGTCTGCGCGACATCATGCAAAAACAGGGTATTATGCACGAGCTCGTGCGGCAAGGCGTAACTCCCGGCGATTCTATCCGCATCGGCTCCAAAGGCGAAATTACTTATTAATTTTCGTTAACAATTACCCGTGATGCTTGTCACATTGACAAATATACCGTCTGCTACGACACTACCAATAGTATGAGTACGCAATCCTTTTGTGAAGGGGGTGGGCTGTACAGAGAGACCAGCGTGTCCGCGCAGCTCCGGGACTGCAGGCCCTATCTAGAAGAAATAGGCGACATCCTAAATGATCCTAACCAGAGCGACATACTGAAGGGATGGCTAGGCGTCCAGCCGGGCGACTCTATCCAATATTTAGAGCTCAAGGAAGACAATCCCCATGTCAAGGATCCGTCTTGGAGGGAGGGCGCAGTGCTCAACCAAGATGATCTGGTTGTTTGGCGCTTTACGCTTCGCGCGGAGCTTCCCAGTGCTCTAAAGTATCTTGTTGCGAAAGCCTTAGGCTCCTTCACGACCCGGGTAGTGCAGCCTCGGGGTCATCTGTCCGGCAGCATTACACCCATCTTCCGAAGGTTCGAACCTCAGGATTAATTCCTGTTAATAATTTCATGTGCTATTTGTCACATTGACAATTACCTTTCATAATGCTATAGTTTACACATTATGGCGGTTATTACAGGCCAAGAGAAAAGCATTGCTGTTAAACAAGTAGATTGTGATACGTGTACAGCTGCATGCTGTAGAAGCGGTATACAGATGAGACTAAACGATTCTGAAGCTGATTTTATGCAAACTGCCGGTACCGATCTTACTAAAGAACCAGGTACGCGCCATCAAAAACGCCGCCTTTTGCCACTAGTCAGTGTGCGTCATCCAGAGACAAACGTCTATACGCTCGAGAATGATTGCGGGCACCTGACCGAGGACGCTTTAGGCCAACTGGTGTGTAGCTCCCATGAAGATCCCGCTCGTCCCGATACTTGTAAAGGCCTTGAGCCTGGTTCCTATGTTTGTAGGAGTATACGAGTACGAGCGGGCGTAGATACCGAGGGTGAGTGGGCTGCATACTTGCATATAACAAGCCAAGATTCGCCCCAGAATGCGATCGCCGCAGGCCCAGTGCAGGAACAACCAGCATAGAGGTGACTGCCATCGTTTACAAAAGTACGTTACACTGGTAGCTATCATGGCTGCCAGTTTTTTCTTTTACGATTTGGAAACAAGCGGGTTTAGCGCGCGGGATCACCGTATTATGCAGTTTGCCGGTATGCGCACCGATATGGAGTTGCGGCCGGTGGGGGAGCCAGTCAACGTGCTCATCAAAATGGGCGATGACTCGTTGCCTGATGTGGATGCTGTGTTTATTACCGGTATCACACCTCAGCAGACGCTGGCCGAGGGGATTACTGAAGCCGAGTTTTTGCATCGGTTTGAACACGAAATTGCCATTCCAGGGACTATTTTCCTGGGCTTTAACACGGTGCGCTTCGACGACGAATTTATGCGTGCGCTGCACTACCGTAACTTTTACGACCCCTACGAGTGGCAATGGCAGGATAACCGCTCGCGCTGGGATTTGCTCGACGTGGTGCGTATGACGCGCGCATTACGCCCGGACGGTATCGCCTGGCCGTTTGACGCCCAGGGCAAGGCCACCAATCGGCTGGAGCTACTCACCGCGCTCAACAAATTGTCCCACGAGCATGCCCACGACGCCCTCAGCGACGTAGAGGCAACTATCGAGGTGGCGCGTCTCATTCGCAACAAACAATCCAAATTATTCGACTACTTGCTGGCTATGCGCGACAAAAAGAAGGTGGCCGAATTAGTGGAAAAGGGCGAACCCTTCATCTACACCAGCGGCAAATACTCCGCAGAGTACGAGAAAACAACCGTTGCCGTACAGGTTTGCCCGCAGCCTGACCGTAACGGGACACAGCTAGTGTACGACCTCCGCAATGATCCGCGCGACTGGCTCGATAAAACACCAGAGCAATTGGCCGAAGCTTGGCGTTGGAAAAAGGATAGTAATGAGCCACGCTTGCCGGTTAAGAAGCTGCAATACAACCACTGTCCGGCGGTGGCGCCGCTGGGCGTGTTGGATTCTGCCAGCCAAATGCGCCTGCACATCGACGTGAAGCGGGTCGCCGTGCATCATAGGTTGCTCCGCGAAGATGCGGCGTTCGCTGGTAAAATCTGTAAAGCGCTGGAGATTTTGGAGAAAAAGCCGCAGGCCAGCCTGGTAAGCACCGAGCAAGATGTCGATGGTGCCATGTATGATGGTTTTTTTGGCACAGAAGACAAGCATGCGATGCAGGTAGTGCGCGCCGCTTCGCCAGAGGAATTATCCAATCTGGGACTGCGCTTTAAAGATCATCGCCTCGAAGCGATGCTGCCACTCTACAAAGCTCGCAATTACTCCAAGAGTCTGAGTAGCGAGGAGCGCGAAACTTGGGAGCAATTCCGCGCGCATAAGCTTTTGAGCGGCGGCCAGCATAGTAAGATAGCCCGCTACTTTGCTCGCCTGCAAGAGGTTGCCGCGCGCGGCGGCCTCACCGGGCATCAAGAATACCTATTAGAAGAACTCAAGCTGTACGCAGAAAGTATCCTGCCAGAGCAGGTGTGAGTGGGAGACCTGTCCCCTCATTCAGTAGAGCGTTACACGCAGGCCGACTAAAGTCGGTCTGGCTGCACTACGCTTGACTCTACTGAATGAGGGGACAGGTCTCCCACAGCTACGCGATCTGGATGTTACTGCGGCGCATAATGAGGGCAATATGAAGCACTGTCACTAGTGAGCGAAGCCGCTTTGCGGCTGCATACGCTGCAAGTAATCCTATGATAATTAACCAGGAATTAAACGTCACTTGAAAACCTGTGCCGGGAATCAATCCCAGTACAATAAAATTAGACATATGCCCAACCTTTAATAATGAAAATGTATTACTTAGTATTCTACACATATTTGCATTGTGGGCAAGTATGTTTTTAGTACTTATGCTTATATTCAACAACGCAGACTATGTAAAACGGCGTCCACGAGTGTCCAAAAGATCTCCCTGAGCGCGAGGCAAGTATACTAAAAGGTATGGCTGCGATAATCGTTAGTTTGGCACTTGTTTGCTCGGGCGTAACGCTTGTTTTTCTTTCTAAGAAAAACAATGCGGTGCTCAAGGTGATTTTCAGGTGTGCTGTATATTGCCATAATAGCTGTAGTAATTAACACCTATCAGGCGGCCGTTACTGCCGACAACAAGGGTTTGTCCGACGATAGTATGGGTTGGTTTGGCGGCGGGTGGTTGTATGTGCTTGCGCTTCTTGTGGTGGCAATTGCCACATTGCAGATTGTTCTATATAAGCGTCGGCCTTACAAATCATAGGCAACGAGGCGGTAGGACATTGAGGCACCTTGCCTGTCTGTGTAACCTAAGGCCCAACGATGTGATTAATATCGCATAGCCGGGTCAGCGGATGGAAAAAGATGCTCAGTTAGGCTATACTTGAACTCTGTTTATGAGTGAGAAGATCGTGGTTAAGGGTGCGCGGGAGCACAACCTCAAAAATATTGATGTTGAGCTGCCGCGCAACAAAATGGTGGTTATTACCGGCCTGTCTGGGTCCGGTAAATCTTCGCTGGCTTTCGATACGATTTACGCCGAAGGGCAGCGACGTTATGTTGAGTCACTCAGCTCCTACGCCCGCCAATTTTTGGGCATTATGGAGAAGCCGGATGTCGACCAAATTGATGGCTTATCTCCGGCGATCTCGATTGATCAAAAGTCTACCAGCCGCAATCCGCGCTCAACCGTCGCGACGGTGACAGAGATTTACGACTATTTGCGCCTGTTGTTTGCCCGTATTGGTATCCCGCACTGCCCGATTTGCGGCAAGCCGGTTACGCGCCAAACAACGCAGCATATTGTCGACCAAATTGCCCATTTGCCGGAGAATGCCCGCCTGATGATCCTCTCTCCCGTCGTGGCTGACAAGAAAGGCGCCTTCGAGCACATTCCCGAGCAATATAGCCGCGCCGGTTTTGCCCGCGCACGTATCGACGGCGTAATTTATGCACTGGATGAGTTTCCGGAGCTGGACAAGAACTACAAACACACCATCGACATCATCATCGACCGCCTGGTGAACGACGAAGCCAGCCGCAGCCGCTTGGCGCAATCGGTAGAGCAAGCGCTGGAAGTTGCCGAAGGCAAGATCGTGGTCGTGAATGCCGATACGAACGAAGAAGCGCAGTACAGCTTACTCTACGCCTGTGTTGACCACCCTGAAGTTGTGATTCCCGAGCTGGAGCCACGCACCTTCAGCTTCAACTCGCCGCATGGCGCCTGCCCTGTCTGTACAGGCTTAGGCTCCCGACTGGAGGTCGATCCCGAGCTAGTCATCCCCAATGGGCGTTTGACGATAGCTGAGGGGGCTATCCGACCTTTTAATCGCATCAATTCTGACGCCTGGTACATGAAGAAGATGCAGGCGGTGGCCGATCGCTATGGCTTTAGTTTGCACGTGCCCACCGGCGAACTTAAAAAAGCCGATCTGGAGCGCTTGATGTACGGCACTGGCACTGAAAAATTCAAGATAACCCTTGGTGGTGGCCGGATGTTCGAGACCACTTACGAAGGCGTGGTGCCTAACCTGGAACGCCGCCACAAAGAAACCGAAAGCGAGTTCATGCGTGCCGATATCGAGCGCTTTATGGTCGAGAAACCCTGCTATGCCTGCAAAGGGCGTCGTCTGAAGCCGGAAGTGCTGGCTATCACCATAGCCAACCATTCCATTATGGATATCTGTGAAATGTCCATCGACGAAGCCATCGATTACTTTAAAGCGCTCAAGCTGAACGACAAAGAAATGCAGATCGCGGCGCTCATTCTTAAGGAAGTCTGTTCCCGGTTGGGCTTTTTGCAAGATGTGGGACTCAATTATCTGACATTACTCCGCAGCGCGACAACGCTGTCTGGTGGTGAAGCGCAGCGTATTCGCTTGGCTACGCAGATCGGCTCTGGCTTGCAGGGCGTGCTGTACGTGTTGGATGAGCCGAGTATTGGCCTGCACCAGCGCGACAACGACCGGCTGATTAAGACACTGAAGCATTTGCGCGATCTAGGTAACACCGTGCTGATCGTCGAGCATGACGAAGACACCATGCGTACCGCCGACTATCTGGTAGATATCGGCCCTGGTGCCGGTGTGCATGGTGGGCATATCGTTGCCAGTGGTACCCCCTCAGAGGTGGAGCGTGATCCTAACAGTATCACCGGCCAATATTTGGCGGGTAAAAAGAAGATCGCTACGCCTAAAAAGCGCCGGGCGGGCAATGGTAAGAGTCTAATCGTTAAAGGAGCACGCGAGAATAATCTGCGCAATCTTGATGTAGAAATCCCTTTAGGCGTACTTGTAGTGGTGAGCGGCGTCTCTGGCTCCGGCAAGTCCAGTCTCATCAATGACATTTTGGCCAAAGAATTACAAGCTCGCCTGATGCGCGCCAACACTGTCCCGGGCAAGCACGACGAAATTGAAGGCATCAAAGAGCTCGACAAAGCAATCATCATCGACCAGTCGCCGATTGGCCGTACGCCGCGCAGTAACCCAGCAACTTATACTGGCTTGTTTACTCCCATCCGCGAACTGTTTGCACAGACTCCCGAGGCAAAATTACGCGGCTACGGGCCTGGGCGCTTTAGCTTCAACGTCAAGGGTGGGCGCTGTGAGAATTGCGCAGGCGATGGAATTATCAAGATCGAGATGCACTTTTTACCGGATGTATATGTGCCCTGCGAAGTCTGCCATGGCAAGCGCTATAACCGCGAAGCACTCGAGATCCACTACAAAGGCAAAACCATTAGCGATATCCTGGAAATGACCTGCGAGCAAGCCCTAGAATTTTTCGCTAATCTGCCGGCCATCGCCCGCAAATTGGAAACATTAGTAAACGTGGGCCTGGGCTACATTGGCCTTGGTCAATCAGCCACAACCCTTTCCGGCGGCGAAGCACAGCGCATTAAGCTCGCCAGTGAACTTTCACGCCGTCCCACCGGCCGCACACTCTACATTTTGGATGAACCGACTACCGGACTGCACATGGCGGATGTCGATAAGTTGCTGCATGTCCTCCAGGCTCTGGTTGATACCGGCAATAGCATGGTCGTCATCGAGCATAATCTGGATGTGATTAAGAGCGCCGACTATGTCATCGACATGGGTCCAGAAGGTGGCACGGGCGGCGGGCAAGTGGTAGCGCTCGGCACCCCAGAGCAAGTGGCCAAGAACCCTAAATCCTACACAGGCCAGTACCTTAAGCGCATGCTTTAGTTCGTACGACGATATACGGCAGCTCGCCTGAGGGCGCGGCGCATATCGCGCTTGGTTTGGCGTGATATGACGTCGGTAATATTCGCCCGGCTACTTCTTTCTTGCATGCGTGCCTGTATGTCTTTGTAAGACAGATTCTCGGCAGACATCATTCCCGACAATCGTACTTGAGCAGATCGCGGTGCGTCGGTATTTTGATCTTGGCGGGTAAATATGGTTCGGTCATCAATAGGGGTATTTGGGCTTCCAAACTGGACACGCCCTATGACTTCCAGAGCAGTTTCAAGCCATGGATTATCGCCCGTAAACCAATCCACAGCCTGCTGACGTCGTCGACGCCGTATATATTCCGCAGCAAGTGGAGAAATCTCGGCTCCTAGGCGTAAACTACCGGCAGAGCCTGCAAGTATGCCAATGCCTTCGATAACTGTTTTTGTAATGTCTGGATGAGAGGTGGATGGTTTTTCGTACGGTGTAGGCGCGGGCGTCTTGACATCGCCTGAGGTTGGTGTGGCGTCTATGATCTGAGCGTTCTTGCCGACAACAAACTGATGTGATTCGGATTGTGAGAGCACCTTGTCGCCGTCGTTATGGAAGCCATCGGCTAGATTAAGGAAATTATCATCGCCGCCTACGCCCTTTGTTGCGAGGACTTCGGTGAAGTTAGCCACATTACAGTCTGCGCTATCCATTTCTGCTGCATTTTCGCCTATTGCGCCGAGGATTGGGCCTATTGCGAGGCTATCGTCAGCAGCAATTAACTTTTGAGGTTTAGCGTCTGCGTATGGGGTATAACTGTAGCTCCGGGTATTGGCAATAGCCGCGGCAACCTGTGACGCAGTAGCGTTTGTGGGCACGCCAATCTCCTGACGTATCTTGGCAACATCTTGCGTAGGAAGCGTATTCAACGGCACGCTAGTCGACGCATATCTTTGCATCTCCATAGGGCGTTCTGCGTGAACGGGGAGGGCGTTGGTAGCATGGGGATCTAGCGTATACTGAATTGCCAGGTAACCTTGGTTGCTCGGAATTTGATTGCTCACTAACAAGTGGAAGGTGCCATCTGTACGCTGGTAGATCTTTGATGGCAGTGCCTTAATGACTTTATTATTGGTAAGATCATTAAGGGTAATGTTGGCTGCCACAATGTCACCGCCTTGCAGCACAGGCAGGCTGAAATCCTGGAAAGAGGTCTGGGGCCCGTCTGGCAGGCCGTATAGTACGCTATTACTATTTTTAGACGCAAGTGCTTGGCGGCCGTTTACTATGATGAGCTGTCGGCCCTGAGCTTCGACCGCGTTTGGCAGATTATTGAGTTCGCGTACTGCCTCTACCTGACTTTGTGCTTCGGGCGGCACACTTGTGCCCATAGGAACGATAGCATCCCTCGAAGTTTCAAAGGTGATCCCTAATTGTTTAAAGGGGGGAATATCACCGCTTGCCGAATCGACGAAGATGCGATCTTGGACATTCTCTATCCAGTATCCATTAGTCGAAGCGCCATTGACTGGGGACAAACCCCAAATAGCGGGATTTTTGGGGTCCAAATGTACATCGCCCATAGTAGAGCTAGCGCCCCCATATAGATTGTAACGTTGCTCGAAGTCGGCTATTTTTTCGCTCATCCATTTTTGATTGACGCCTTTCATAAGCCAGCTGTCGTTCTGAGGATCAACTATTCCCATGTGATACGCTTGAAGTAAGAGTGCGTTCTCTAGGTTATCATTAGCCCGCGCGACGCCCTCTGCAACGCCCCCGAGTTTGTCGTATAATTTTACGGAAAGCGAATGGCAGTGAGCTTGTTCGGCTGATGTCAGTGGCTTATTAAGCCCCCAATGTTCTGACGGGTGACAGAGGACTTCGGCCGCACCGTATGTATCCCACACAGCGCCCCAGGTACCGCCGATACCGGCTCCAACTACAATTGCAGCAACCATTGCAGCTCCCTTTTTTCCTGCATTGCGCAAGAAGAGGCGATTGTAGCCAATGGTTTGATCTTCTTTATTAATTTTGCCGCGCTCGGGCAGCCAGGTGCGCGGAAATGTTCGCGGTGGTTCGTTGATTAGTCGGGCGTACAGGGTCTCAGGAATTTTTCCGCTGCCGCTTGCACCACGCGCGTCGGTCTGCCGGAGTTGGGCCGTTGGTTCGTCCTTTTCGTTGCGCAAAAGGTGGTATAAGGCTAGCTCAAGTTGCCATGTTTCGTGAGATCCAAGCTTTTCGCCTTCTCGCTCAAGGAGATCCGGGATAAAATCCGTATCCAGATCACCGCCCACAATCGATTCAAACGACATAATACTAACCGATGCGTGCTTGACTCCCTGTTCGCTGATCGCGCGTCCACTACTTATGCTATGTACTCCCGATGACCCCACGGTAGCATCGCTATCTACGGCGACTTTTTGGTGTGCAATCGTTGTCCCACCGTCTGTTACACGAACCTTAATACTAGGATTACCTCGGCGGTCACCATTAAAATGGCGATCTAAGCCACTTCTAATAATCTCAATCATGCCCGGCTTTAGTTCGTCCGGTTTACCGCGGCTAAGCCAATCTTTATATGCAGCAGCAAGGGGGTGCCCGCTATTAAGTTGCAGTAGCCACTCGGCAATGATTTCCGTCTTGCTGGCCATGCCCTCGGCTTTAAGCCTTTCGGCTAATTGTCGGGCTTCTGCGGTTGTTAACTGTAGTAACGTTTCATCAGCCTTGGCGTCACTGATGGGTATCCCTTTTTTAGCCTTTAAGAGGTCTTGAGTAGTTGTTTGCTTATCGGCGTATTCCCCTGAGATGTCTGTTTTGACCGCTGTAAGAAGTCTCGTTGAGGCAACGACTTCGCGTATGCCGTGTTCTTCAGCAAAGGCAACGACCTTATCGAATCTGCCTGGCAAATTGCGTACGGGACCATCCGCATATGCGGTATCGGCGCCTGCCCAACGGAGCGTTAGCTTTTTGCTTTTGCGCATACCGCCTCCGTTGCCACGGATGACATCGACCGGCTCGCCTAAGGTATCGCGCACTGCTTCCTGGGCTGCGTCGGCTCGATCGGCCCGGGACCCTTGGCGCAACCGTCCTAGCCCATACGCAACAGTGCTCACTACTGCGCCAGTGGCTACAACCACAGATCCGCCTATAAGGAAAGTCTGCGCGCCAAAATCTTCGGCATGACTCAAGAGCTCTAAGCTTGCCGATGGTAAGCCGGCCATAGTAACTGCTCGAGTGCCAAGTGCGCTGGTGCCGCGCAACCGACGGGCAAATATGTCGAGGGGGTCTCCTTGCCGGATACTATCCAGCGCTTCTCCGATTTCGGGCCTTCCGATATGTTCAGCCAGCTCAGCTGGCACAGGTGGTAGATTTGTCTGCTCAATAATACCAGTATGCACGGGCACTCCACTCCTTTATCTCGCATACATTAACATATAGCACGAAAAAATGCAACACCTCGCTGCGCTTGCAATTGCTGATATGTCAATATATCATGCTCATATTGTATGAAGCCATACGAAGTGATGGGAGTAGAACTTAATACCTCCCAGGAAGCCTATACGGCGGGAATTGCTCTAGTCCGCACCGCGGATATGTTGGCCCACGGTCATCCTTGGAAGAACGTGTTAGCAGGGATGTCCCAGCAAGCCTTGAATAGAGTCGTAACATGTGGGCAAGCTGAAGGTTCACAGCTCGAAGAGCCCTTTCGCCTAGTTTTTCCTGATCGCATGGGTGCAGGGATGATCGCTATACAGGCAATTTATGCCGCCGCAAACGGCATATTGGGCGCTGATATACAACCTCACGCAGCAGCTATGGCTGAGGACTATCAAACACGATATCTAGAAACGATTTTCCGCGTTTTGGATTAGGCGAGTGGCATAGGGCGCTGGTATCATTGAGATTATGCAAGATCCAACACTATTCTTTCATTACTGTCCCAAACAAGTCGTATTTTCGGCCGATAAAAAATCTGTATTGCTGGCTCAGCGTGCCGGTGAAGCCGATTACGACGGTATTTATTCGTTCATCGGTGGCAAGACCGAAACAACCGACGGCGGCTTGCTCCAAGGATTAAAACGAGAAAAAGATGAAGAGATTGGCAAGGATGCCAAGCTTAAGATTTGTTATATGATGAGCTGCTACCAAACGTGGTATGTCAAAAAGAATGGCAATACTATGGTATTACCCCACCATGTTGCCATCTACCAAGGCGGCGATATTGTGATCAATCCAGAGGAGTACTCCGATTACAAATGGGTGCCGATTAGCGAAATTGACACCTTTGAGCCGACTATTAAAACGACCGCGGAAGCAACTCATGCCGCTATACGCCTGCTGAGTATCTTGGACGACGACGATTTCGTCGAAATTTAATCTTTTTGCTCTGTCGTTTGTTTCTTGCGGCGCACTACGGCAAACAAGCGCCTCCGTGTTTCCTGGTCGCCGAAGACGTGCCACAGCGTAGGGCCAAAGGTAAGGCAGGTGACTAGGATGAACGTGGGTAGAATATAGTGGTCGATGTTCTTGATGCGTCCGCCAAACCAGTAGCCGATGAGCGTGACGAGCGTAGCCCACACAATGTCGCCAATCGCGTCGAATAAAAAGAATTGCCAGCGCGACATCTTACCAACGCCCGCCACCAGCGGCGCAAAGCTACGTACTACGGGGATAAAGTGGGCCAGCAACATCGTTTTGCCGCCATACTTTTCATAGAATTCTTCCGCCCGGGCTACATACTCGTGACGGAATAAAATACCATCCTTCTTGCGGAAAAGACGTGGCCCCATAGTTTTTCCTATAGTATAGCCAGTGTTATCGCCAAGAATAGCGGCAAAGGCGATCACGGCGATAGTCAGCGCCAACGACAGCTTGCCTTGCGCTGCGAAAATGCCAGCGCTTAGGAGTAGTGTGTCTCCAGGCAGAAAGAAGCCCACCATCAGGCCGGATTCGGCAAATATAATTGCTGCGATGGCAAAATAGCTGCCGTTTTGAATGAGATGTGCTGGATTCATACCCTCTAGCTTAGCGTGCTGACCCATTTTTTGCTATACTTTAAGGAGTGGGCAATTAGGTAAGTGAGGGGATATACACACCACCATGGAAGATATTATATTAGACTTAGAGACTCGTACCGTACTTGGTAAAGCAGTTAAAAAAATGCGCAAAGATGGCCTCGTACCTGCTGTTATTCACGACCACGGCAAGCCGTCTATCCATGTGACGGGCAACTTGCTGGACCTCAGTAAGGCATATCGCACGGCCGGGAAACACCGCACCGTCAAGCTCAAAACCGGCAGCAAACAATTCACCGCGCTTATTAAGGGTGTCGACTTTGACCCTAAAAAGCACGGTATGCGCCATGTCGTATTTAATGCAGTGCACGCTAACGAAAAGGTAACTGCCGAGATTCCGGTGCGCATCACTTTTGATGAAGGTAATGAATCGGCTCCCGCCGAGCGTGCCGGCTTGGTCGTTTTGCATCAGCTTGAAGCCGTTGAGGTAGAAGCTGTACCCAGCAAGCTTCCAGACGAATTGCTCTTTAATGGCGAAGTGCTGGCTGTCGTTGGCGACCATGTGACCGTGGCCGACCTTATCGTTCCCGAAGGGGTTACCGTAAAAACTGACGATTCGCACCCGCTGGCCACTGTCTTTGAACCCAGCGCTCTCCAGGCCGCTAATGACGCCGCAGGTGGCGACGCCACTGAAGACGAAGCAGTTGCTGACGTCGACGCCGGCGAGGCCGCCGAAGGACTTGCGGCTGAAAAAGCTGCTGAGAAGTCTGAGGAAAAGAAAGACTAACAAATATTTTTTAATATCTTTTTCAAAGCCCCGCCTGCTGCGGGGCTTTGTTGTTTTTGGCTATGGTAACTCCTCAATACCTCTTTCTAAGGCACCATCCCCTCGCCAAACCTCCTCACTAATCCTGTAACCGCGAACTGCAATCCTTGTAATGTTCCTTTTTTGCGGGACAAAAAGGAACATTGAAGAGGATGCATTCGCGGGTTAGGATTTACTGAGGAGACTACTCGAAGCAGCAAGTGCTAGGATTGGGCCAAGAAGAAATAGAAAAGGAATTATTTCGCCTTTCCAGGGATGGTTCATATTCTATTTTGCCTGTTATAGTGAATGATATGGAAAAATCAAAAAAGACTGCCAGCAAATGGTTTCACCCGAAGACACTACTGGATAAAACCTACGAAATTGGGTTGGTTATTAAGGGTGTTGACGGTACGGCTGAACTTATTGGAGCCTTATTACTTTGGCTCGTCCCCGCCTCGGCCATTCTATCTTTAACGAAAGCGTTGACTCGAAACGAATTGGCTAATGATCCGCACGATTTTACGGCTACGCATATTGCCCATTTAGGCAACGAGCTGGCTAAAGGGCACAATCTATTCGCTATTCTGTTTTTAGCCACACACGGGTTAGTGAAGGTGGCTTTAGTGATTGCCCTACTTCAGCAGAAGCTGTGGGCCTACCCATGGGCGCTTGGTGTGCTTGGTTTGTTTCTCGTATACCAGGTGTACTTGCTGATTGTGAAGCCAACGTTTGGAATGGCTTTTTTGACGGTGCTGGATATTGTCATCATCGGCCTGGTGTGGCGCGAATGGCAAAAGGTGAAAGAAGAAGCACTCACCCAGGCGTAAGACTAGGCCTATTCCTCGATAAAACCCCCGGATTGGTGGCCCCATAATTTTGCGTAGGTGCCTTTCGTTTTCAGCAACTGTGCGTGTGTGCCTTGCTCGGTTACGGCGCCATCCTCAAGCACCAAAATGCGGTCCATTTTTTGAATCGTACTCAGACGGTGAGCGATGACGATGGTGGTACGGTTTTCCATAAGTTTCCAAAGGGCATCCTGGATAAAGACTTCGCTTTCGGAATCCAGGGCTGAAGTCGCCTCATCTAACACCAAAATCGGCGCATCTTTTAAGATGGCTCGGGCGATAGCAATACGTTGACGCTGTCCTCCGGATAACTTCACGCCGCGTTCGCCCACGATGGTGTCATAGCCTTCGGGTAATTGGGTAATGAAATCATCAGCATGCGCCGCTTTGGCGGCCCGGACGATATCTTTTTGGGCAGCCCCAGGGTTACCATAAGCAATATTTTCACGAATGGAACGGTGAAACAACAATGGTTCCTGCGGTACATAGGCGATCTGCGACCTGAGTGAACGCTGTGTCACATCGGCCACATTTTGCCCATCGATGGTAATGCTGCCGCTTTCTATATCTTCAAACCGCAGCAGTAAGCGTGTAAACGTGCTTTTGCCGCCGCCGCTGGGGCCAACGAGGCCGATCTTTTCGCCAGGTTTGATGTGTACATTTAGATCGGAAAATACCTGCTGATGGGTATTGCTATCCTGGTAGTGGAAATGCACTTGGCTGAATGCGATATCGCCGCCCTTCACCTGTAGTGTGCTGGCGTTGGGCTTGTCTGTAATCTCGGCTTCTTCCAAGATAATTTCGGTAAGGGGGGAGGCCTGTAGTAGCGCATCTTCGATTTGTCGGAGCATGGTATTCACCTCAAACAAACGGTTGCTCAGGGTAATAGTGAACGAGAATGAGAAGATGCTTACGCCGAGTAGCGCCGGGTCGGAATGCACTAACTTGATGATAAGAAGTGCCATGATGAACTGAAATACGAGCAATACTGTGATGCGGTTACTACCGGTGCGGGCCGCAGATGCCCAGTCGCTGAGGCGGAACTCGCGTAGTGTAGCGTTGAGTGTGTCACTGTGGGCGAGTTCTTCTGACTCGCGGGCAAAGGTTTTGACAGTCTGGACGTTAGTGATGGTGTCCGCCAGATGGGCGATCATCTTCTTGCTGGCAACCAGACGTCGGGCACGTAGCGGCTTACGCCGGCGACTGTCAAATACGCCGGAGCCCATGGTTACCAGTATCATACTGGCAGTTAATGCGCCTAGCTTCCACGACTCCGCCGAGATGAGAACCGTGCCGCTTATTAGGATAATCCCCAGCGGAATCAGGTTAGAAAAATAGGCGCTAGACAATTGCGAAAACGCAGTGGGGTAGTCGATGGCGTCGGACACTAGCTTACCGCCAACGTTGTTGTTGTGAAAACTCATGCCGCGCCTTAGCAAGGTATCGAGTGCGAGCGATTGTAGTTTGCTCATCGTGGTGGCCTGCCAGCGCAGCAAACACACAAACCCGAACCGATTAGCAGCAAGGCCTACGAGCGCCGAAATGGCGAAGTAAGTTAAGTATTTCCTAGGGTGACCGTGCGCTTGTGCTAGGGTGGCGAGCGTTTTACCGATAAAAAGCGGGGTGACGACATTCAGTAAAATAGCGCCTACAGGGAACAAAAAGCCGAGGACCAATAAGCGTTTATATAGCAAGCCGGTCCGCCAAAATATACGGATGGTGTCGCGGTTGTAGTTATCTGTTTTGGCGCTGGACATTGTCCTATTGTACCTCATCGTCTATAAAACCACCTGATTGGTGAGCCCATAGGGCGGCGTAGGTGCCGTTCTGTTTGAGGAGTGCCTGATGGCTGCCTTGTTCGATAATCGAACCATGGTCGAGCACGACAATCGAGTCCATCTTCTGAATCGTACTCAAACGGTGGGCGATGACGATCGTTGTACGGTTTTTCATAAGCTCCCACAGCGCTGCCTGGATTACTTTCTCGCTCTCAGAATCGAGCGCCGACGTCGCCTCATCTAACACCAAAATCGGCGCATCTTTGAGCAGTGCACGCGCGATAGCAATACGTTGACGCTGTCCTCCGGATAACTTCACGCCGCGTTCGCCTACTAAAGTGTCATAGCCTTTTGGCATGTTCTCGATGAATTCGTGGGCATATGCCTTTTTTGCTGCAGCCTGGATTTCTTCCTTTGTGGCGTCGGACCTGCCGTAAGCGATGTTTTCGGCGATAGAGCGGTGGAATAGCAGCGGTTCTTGCGGCACATAGGCGATATGCGCTCGCAAATCGTCTTGACGCAGAGTAGCGATGTCTTGTCCGTCGATGGATATCTGCCCGTTGTCTATATCATTAAAGCGGAGCAACAGTTTGGTGAGCGTGGTTTTCCCTGAACCGGAATGACCAACCAAGCCCACCTTCTGGCCGGGTGCAATGTGCAGGTTCAAGTCTTCGAATAGCACTTCGTTTTTTCCCGAATCAGGGTGTGTAAAGCTCATGTGATCGAAGGTGATCGCTCCCTTGCTTATCCGAGGCTTTTGCGGCCGGCTTGGATCTTTGATATCCGGCTCTAAGCTTAAGACGCTCATCATGCCTTGCGCATCGCCAATCGCGCGGTTGTAGTCCCGAAGCACATGTTCGCCAAACTCCCACAGCGACCGACCGACCATAATGGTATAAGTAACAACCAAGAAAACGGTGCCGATGTCGGCATGGTAATCGACAGCGCTAATGACTGCCAAGATCAAAGCCATGATACCCAAGAAGACAGTATTAACCGAGAAGATAGTGTCGCGCTTGAGGCTGGCAACCATCACCTTGTGTGTAGCGTGCATACTGGCGTCGGTAGCATCAGCAAATAAGCGCCGTTCGCGCTTGCTACTGGCGAAGCTTTTGACTGCTAGGACGTTGGTGATAGCGTCGGCCAGGATGCCCGTTTGATCATTCTCGGCCTTGGCTTCGGCTACGAGAAACCGGCGGACAAGTTTGGTGGCTTGGCTGGCAAGCAGCATATAGAATAACGAGAAGGCAAATAAGAAGATAGCCACTCCTGGCACTCGCGGCAGCAGAATAGCGAACGAGAAACCAAACGACAAAACCATAAGCAGTAGGTCAAAGATGGTAGCGTCGGCGAAACGAACGTACGCGCTGGTGAGCTTGGTGGCCTGGCTCACTAGCGATCCGCCAAAGTGATTGGCGTGGAAGGTGGCGCTGAGTGACAGCAGGTGGTCGAACACTTCGCGGTTTATATCACGTACTACGCGCATTTCGGTCCGCCACACCAAGTAGATGCTTACGCGCCACAGTATAACGCCACCCAAGACGCTAAAAATGGCGTACCAGACGAGCGACGAGCCAAAGCTGGCCCAGACATTCCCGTGCACGAACGAGCCGGTACTCAGGCGCTCGAGAATATGCGACACAATGAGCGGCGGAATGTACTGTAGCGTCAATTCAGCGCAGAGCACCGATAGGAGCATAGCGATGACGAAACCTTTATAGCGCCAGGCATGGCCGAAAAAGTAGCGCACAATGTGCGGGGTAGATACAGTTTTTTCTTGAGCAGACATAGTTATTCCTCTATAAAACCGCCGGATTGGTGAGCCCATAGTTTGGCGTAGACGCCGCGGGCGCTCAGCAGCTCGTGATGACTGCCTTGCTCGACGATGTTGCCATCCTCAAGCACCAAAATGCGGTCCATTTTTTGAATGGTTGATAAGCGGTGAGCGATGACAATGGCCGTGCGGCCCTCCATGAGTTTCCAGAGTGCTTGCTGGATGAGTACTTCACTCTCTGAATCCAGTGCTGAAGTCGCTTCATCCAGCACCAAGATGGGGGCATTTTTGAGCATAGCGCGGGCAATCGCTACCCGCTGCCGTTGTCCACCGGAGAGCTTCGTACCCCGTTCGCCGACGAGCGTATCGTAGCCATCTGGCAGTGTCTGGATAAAATCGTGGGCGTTGGCTGATTTGGCGGCTGCTTTTACCTGCCGGTCGGAGGCGTCCAGCTGGCCGTAGCGGATATTCTCTATGATCGAGCGGTGGAACATCAGCGGCTCCTGCGGTACAGAAGCGATAGACTTTCGCAGGTCGGCTTGAGTAACCATAGTAATGTCTTGATTGTCGATCAAGATCTGCCCCTTTTGGATATCGCTTAAACGTAGAAGCAGTTGGGTAAAGGTTGTTTTACCGGAACCGCTTGGCCCTACTAAACCAATCTTTTCGCCTGGGGTGATATGCAGATTAAGTCCTGTAAATACCTTCGTGCCGCCGTCAGGGTGGCTAAAATGTACATCTTTAAATTCGATGCGGCCTCGGTGGATGCGGCTGGGCTCGGGGTGTTGTGGATCCTTCACCTCTGGCTCGATTGCTAAAATTTCCGTCATATCGCGCGAATCGCCAAACACCCGGTTCATATCCCGAAATGTCCGGTTGAGCTGCCACAAACGGCTCATGATGCTGAGCGTATAAGTCAAAATTAGGTAGATCAGTCCAACCTGAATCTTGCCCGCAATCGCCAGGCTAACCGACAGGAAAATGGCGGTGAAGTTCATTATCCGTTGTACACTGTTGGTAATACGCTCGTGACTCATGGTGAGCCGCATAGTGCTGAGGCTTTGCTCGGTAACGGCTTTTACTCGCTTCTCAAAGAGCTTCGTTTCCAGATCTTCGTGGGCGAAGGCTTTAACGGCAGTGATATTGGTGATCGAATCCGCCAGCTGTCCGGTACGTTTGGTCTCCAGTCCGGCCCACCTTTGGTTATAGGGCAGCTCCTTTTGCTTCACACGGAAAACGGCAAAGACGTACAGACTACCTAAGACGAGCAGGCCCAGTACATACAGCGGCGCTGGCCGCACCAATATGGCGATGGTAAAGACAATAGCGATGAGCAGCTTATAGATACTCCAGATGAGGGCATCCGCTAGGCGCTCGTAGGCGCCGATAAATTTGTTTACCTGGCTTACCAGTGATCCGCCAAAACGGTTGTTGAAGAAGCGCTGGCTCATGGTAGTGAGATGGGTAAAACAAGTCATGGCTAGGTCTTCCATAGTCTGTTCTTCCATTCGCCAGACGCCATGCACGACGAAGTTCCAGAGCAGCAGCTGGAAGATTTCTGCAGCAGCTATCCCGAGCAAGTAGGGTTCGAACGTGCCGAGATGCAGTGCATGCCCGGTGGCCTTAGCCACGGCTAACTGTGTTAAAATGCGGCTAACCAGGAAGGGGACCAGGAAGTCCTCTGCCAGCTCGGCAACGGGTGTACAGAGAATAGTACGCAGCAAATCACGCTTGTGCCTGAGCGTATGGGTTGTGAATATGCGAATGGTAGCACGCGAAGTTGAAATCGCCATAGTGATAGTCTCCAGCTTTTAGCTGTTTAATTGAGGTTGTTGGGATTGTTTTGCCCAGAAAAATCGAGTGTAAAAAGGAGCGGCGTTAGTTGCCCGCACGGGCCAACAAATACTGCACCAAGACACCGGAGGCATGTGAACTCATTTTGTCGCCCTTTCCTTAAAGTAAACGTTAGCTTTGATTATAGCAGGCATGTCAATGTTTCAGATAAAAATATGTAGTTCTAAACACAACGACATGTCAAGATGCAGTACTCCCACTCGCCGATGTGCGAGAGATTGTCGTCCTTTTCGGAAGGGCGATCGCTAAAAGATGCGATTACTGAATATGATTGACAAAGTACTTATAGTATCGGAGACTAAGAATAGTATCTAAAAGTAAAAAGAGAAAATATGAAAAAAATACAACTGCTCTTCTCGGCACTAATCCTTAGTGTCAGTTCGGTACTTGCTTTATTAGCCCCGGTTGTGGCGCATGCCACACCGAATACCTGCACATGGACGGGCTCAAGTAGCAATAATTTTAATACTGCTGCTAACTGGTCGAGTTGTGGAAGTACAGTCCCTCAAACCGGCGATAGTCTAATTTTTGATGCAACAAGTCTGAGCGCGGCAACTACACTCACGAACAATATTACCGGCTTGTCAGTGGCTAGCATTACCTTCCAGGGAACTAATAGTAGCTCTTATAGCTTCACTATCAGCGGTAATGCTCTGACTGTCTCTACGGCTATTAATGTTACTTCCGCTACGTACCCAACTATCTCGGCCAATATTGCTTTAGGCGGCAACGTTGCACTGAATGTCAGCAATGCCAATGCGTACATGACCCTGACTGGTGTGATAAGTAGTACCGGCAATCTTACAACCACAGGCTCAGTTTATTTAGAAGGGGCCAATACTTTTACGGGGAGCATCACCGTTTCGTCGGGACTGCTCGCTAGCACGCTTGCTAATTCGCTCGGCAATTCGTCAAACGCATTGACCGTTAACAATGGCGGCAACGTTTCTTTCGGGAGTTGTAGTGACGATGGGTTTACTATTCCATACGACATGTCTCTGACCGGAGCCAGTAGCTCTCCAAGCGGTGCATCGCCAGTGTCAAAGTTTTCTGATGGGGCGTTGTGCCAAGGGGGCGGTGCGGGAAGTGTGCCTGACGAGTCTTATGAGCAGGCTGGCACCAGCTCGCAGGCCTATACATTTTCGGGCCATATAACGCTTGGAAGTGATGTCACCTTTGGTGGTATCGCCAAGCAGACCACACTTACTGGTGCATTAAGCGGTGCGTTCAAGATTAGCTTACCCAATAATTATGGGGGGCAATTGATTGTAAACAGCAGTAACAATACTTCTTCGACGCCGAACGCTACGTATAATCCTGACGCAATTACGGCAACGCTTTCTGATAATGTGCCGTCCCACACAGTTGAAATCGGTACAAACGCTATCGTTACAATTGATGGTGTGCGTGGCGATATCAACCTGCTCAGTGGCGGTACATTGAAAGGTACTGGCACCATAGGCACGCTGGCGGCTACCTCTGGATCTACTGTCGCACCTGGTCATAGTCCTGGCTGTTTGTCGACCGGCAATCTTACGCTGTTTGGTACCTACCAAGCGGAACTTGGCGGCACCACGCCTTGTACTGGCTACGACCAACTTAAAGTAACTGGCACGGTTAATGTAACTAACGGCACTTTGCAAACAACTTTGTACAATGGCTTTAAACCAGCTGCTGGCCAGACCTACGTTATTATTAGCAACGATGGTTCGGACGCTGTGACAGGTGCATTTACCGGCTTGGCCGAAGGTGCGACTTTCAATGTGAGCGGCAACGTCTTTGAGGTTAGTTACAAGGGCGGGGATGGCAATGATATCGTACTCACCGTCGTCTCAGTGCCTGCTGCCCCCAACACGGGCTTCACGCTCATCAAGAACAATCCGCTCATTGCTGCTACGGGCATGTTTGCGGCAGCTGGTGGTATCGCTTTGATTGCCCGTCGAACCAAATTTGCCGCCAGGCGTCGCTAGTAGCATAACCTACTCACCTTAAGTATTGGTAAACAAAACAAAAAAGTACTATGCCAGGACCGACTATCAACTTAGGCCGCCCTTCATTCAATGGCAGGCTCCGCCGCACAAGCGCCCATCGTGCTTCGTATGAGCGGCGTCCGGTTGGTAGTATCAAATCCCGGACCATCCAAGATGTGGCCGCGCGCAGTGCCCAGCTCCTTACTTCTTCCAAGCCTGTCCAGAGTAAGACGCAAAAGGCCGCGCCGGCGCGTCGCCAACCCGGTAAAATGACGGACGCCCGTCGACGCACGATGCACACAAGAGTGCTCCGCCGTGATGTTGTAGCGCTTAAAACACGGCCAAAGCGGCGCAGGACAAAATCAAGCAGACAGAGCCGCGTATTAACAGGTGTCGCTATGGCACTCTGCGCGTGTGCACTACTGCTCGGCTGGAGTGGGCTTAAGGCGAATCATAAGGTCGAGGCGCAGGTACGCTATTTATCTAGGCAGACAGCGAGTACCGCGACCGGTGCGACCGGTGCCGATACTACCCCTTCTGAGATTCGGCCATCGGGAAGTAGCCTCAGTAGCTACGCGGTAGCACCGAATATGCCAAAGGAGATTCAAATACCTAAACTGGGCGTCGATGCTCGGATCATAAAGCTCGGCACCACTACAGGCGGCGCGCTGGGTACACCGAGCAATATTTTTGATGCAGGCTGGTTTAGCGGTAGCTCCTTGCCCGGTCAGCCTGGCGCAGCGCTCATCGACGGTCATGTTTCCGGGCCAACCCAGCATGGGGTGTTTTATAGCATAAAGACGTTAGTGCCTGGCGACGCTATAAATATTATTCGCGGCGATGGCAAAGTGTTTGTCTACGTCGTCGTTACCAGCAAGACGTACGACGCGGACCGCGTTGATATGGCTGCCGCCCTGACGCCTATACGGGCAGGCACACCAGGGCTGAATCTCATAACTTGTACCGGCAAACTGGATAGCAGCCAGGCACATTTTGCACAGCGCGAAGTAGTGTTCGCTGCTTTAAAATAGCGATACATAGTGGCGGCCTAGCCCCGCTTAGTTTATAATATGCACCAATGCAAAAGATCCTCCTTTATTACAAATTCACACCACTGAGCGACCCCGAAGCTATTCGGTTGTGGCAAAAGACACTCTGCGAGCGTTATAATCTGCGCGGCCGTATTCTTATTTCCAAGCATGGGCTAAACGGCACGGTAGGGGGTGATATCGAAGACCTGAAAGCCTATGTTAAAGAGACAAAAAGCTATGGACCATTTAAGAAAACAGCCTTTAAGTGGTCGGACGGCGCACGCGATAATTTTCCAAAGTTGAGTGTGAAGGTGCGGGATGAGGTTGTGACGTTTGGCGTACCCGACGAATTGGAGGTAGATGAAAACGGCGTTATCGGCGGCGGCAAACACCTCAAGCCCGCCGAAGTGCATAAGCTAGTAGAAGAGCGCGGCGATGACGTTATCTTTTTTGACGGTCGAAATGCCTACGAGGCAGCAGTGGGGAAGTTCAAAGGCGCTATTGTCCCCGAGACGCGCACCACACGGGATTTTTTGAAAGAGCTGGAAGGCGACAAATACGCGGACATCAAACAGAAGCCAGTAGTAACCTATTGCACTGGCGGCATCCGTTGCGAAGTGCTCAGCGCACTCATGAAGAATCGTGGTTTTACTGATGTCTACCAGATGGACGGCGGCATCGTAAAATATGGTGAAGCGTACGGCGACAAAGGCCTATGGGAAGGCTCGTTATATGTTTTCGATGGCCGGATGAACATCGCTTTTTCTGACGAAGCCAAAGACATTGGCGGGTGTGTACACTGTGGCTCACCAACGAGCCAGTACGATAACTGCTCGGTCAAGACCTGCAACAAATTCATTTTAGTATGTCAGAACTGTCAAAAGGCAGACATAGTCTGTAGTACTGTCTGTCGTAAGGCGCTGGCCACTATGGTAACAGAGTAGGCGTATACTAGAGGCAAGGAGGTGGCATGGATGAGTACACTTTGACTGAGGTTGATGAACAGCGGTTTGCTGAAGAGATTGCCCGGGGCATGGTGCCATTAACCGATCCGCACTTATCTGAAGTGGCTAGACCCGTGGAGGTGGGTCAGATTACTTCCAAGCCCATACAAGAGGTTATCGAGCGGCTATACGACGTAGCGCGAAGTCAGCGTGAGAGCAGTGGGAAAAGTAAACGCCGCCGTACGTTGGTCGGCCTGGCTGCTCCGCAGATCGGTGAACGTTCGCGCATTGTGCTTATAGATACTAAGGTGCGTGAAGATCGCAAGCAGTATTCTAAGTTGGAGTGCTTCATCAACCCGGTTATTGTTTGGCGCTCACGAGAGACAGCAGAGGGGCGCGAAGGCTGCTTTTCCGCCGGCCCTGTCTGGGGATTGGTGCGTCGCCCGCTAGCTATGAAGATAAAGGCGTACGACAAGCATGGTCACGAAGTGGAACGTATCTTCGAAGGCTTTACCGCACGCATTGCCGCTCACGAGATCGATCATCTAGAAGGTATCAGATTCCCTGAGCGCATTACGCTTGAACGCAAGCGCCATTGGGTACATACCGAGGAGCTGCCCAGCTATCCCGAGCTTATCCACAGCTGGCCACGTACTTGCTCGCTAGCTAGGTGGCACCAACTCATTGCGTCTACATAGCAGTGTACCTGGCGGGATATAGCGTGCCTTACATTTATATAGTATAATAAGTCGACATATGTACGTGTCTATTGAAGATGTTCCTGTGGGCGACGTTGAGCGTAAAGGCGCCTTGATAGATCTTGATCTTACTGCATTTGTTCCAGACGGCTACAAAATTGATGCTACGCCTGACGTCGTAGAGTCTATAGATGCCGCCCAAAAGAAGGGCGTGGTTATTTTACCTGATACCTCGCGTACTTTATCGCTCATACATACCCCATTAGCAGTTTTAGGTATCACGAGCGGCTATGCCTCGCTTGATAATGGCGCATCGATCTACAATATCAAGACGGGTACATATGAGGAGCGACGATGGCTTCCCGCAGGTGTGCTCCGGGATACACTTGCGACAATCAGCTGCCACTTATGTGGAGTCTCTTGCAGGCCTAACCCTGACATATATGAATGGGAAGAAAAACCACAAGAAATTGATCTCCGGAGCTTAGCTGATACGCCATCCTTATTTGCAGAATTCTGTAACGAAGGTGATACCGCCGACCAGATTGAGGACTACCTTAGATTGATGCAAGATGCGGGCGCGCTTAATTACCATATGACGTCTTCGAGTATACGCCGAGTGGGTAGCTTGCAGGTATATGCCGCTGGGGTCTCAAAGAAGCTAGGAGCTGAGCGGCTCATGCACTATGCAGGTATACGACCTGAAGAGGCAATAGCGGTTGGCGACGACTATGAGAGCGATGGGCCTCTCCTCGAGGCCGTCAAGCCGGACGGATTAGCAATTGCCATGGGGAACGCCAGCGAGGATCTCAAACATCTCGCAGGAGTGGTAACCGATGATGTACGACATGATGGACTTGCCAAGGTGATCGATCGATTTATATTGCGACGTCAACATGCTACCCCGCACGCATTATAGTTGTCTGGCACTTTGATAACAGGGGTAATGGTATACTATACCCATGAATAGCCAATTGGCGCAAAAGCTAAAAGAACTGCCCAAGGAGCCCGGCGTATATTTCCACAAAGATGCCAATGGGCAGATTATCTACGTTGGCAAAGCAGCACGGCTAAGCAACCGCGTGCGGCAGTATTTTCAAAAAAGCCGGCAGCGCGATCCGAAAACCGATGCATTAGTGACCGAAATCGCGGATACCGACTGGATGGTGGTAGACAGCGAGATTGAAGCCCTTTTCCTAGAGGCCGAAATGGTTCGTCGTTACATGCCGCGTTACAATATCCTGCTCCGGGACGATAAGTCGCTCAGTTACATCCGCATCGATTATGATTCTGACTATCCCACGGTGAGTACTACTCGTCGGCCACTAGACGATGGCGCGCGTTACTTCGGCCCGTATGTCAGTACGCTTAGTGTACGCACGGCGCTCAAGTCGCTGCGGCGGGTATTCCCCTATGCCACCCGGCGCATGGTAAATCAGAAACGGGCGACACTCCATTACCATTTGGGACTGGACCCCGGTCTGGAAGAGGGTAAGACAAGTTTAGAGGAGTATCGAGCCAATCTGCGTAAATTGATGGCTGTCATCGAGGGCAAGCGCAAAAATATCGAGCGTGAACTGGAAAAAGATATGAAGCGGGCTGCGCAGGCGCAGGACTTCGAGGCAGCTGTCAAGCTCCGCAATCAGCTATTTTCACTCCAGAATCTGACCAAGCAAGTCATATTTAGTGACAAAGAATTTATGGATATCAGTAAAGACCACGCCCTTACGGAGCTCGTTGATTTACTGAGTCTACCTACCATTCCGGCGCGCATCGAAGGCTATGACATCTCGCATATGCAGGGGACCGATGTAGTGGCCAGCATGGTGGTTTTTACGAACGGAGTGAGTGATAAGGGGGAGTATCGCAAGTTTAAAACGCGCAAAGATCATAACAATGATTTTTATAACATGCACGAAACGATCAAGCGGCGTCTAAGTGAAAAGAATCGCAAAGCTTGGGGCATGCCCAACTTGATGCTGATTGATGGCGGCAAAGGGCAGCTGGACGCTGCTATCCGGGCCAGGGACGAAATGGGCTGCAGCCAGCTGCCATTCATTGGTTTAGCAAAGCGCGAAGAGCAAATCGTTATCCAAAAAGATAAGTCGAATGTGGTGCTGAATGAGAAGGTGATGCGTAAACTCTCGGGATATGCTACGGAGAGTGATGACTTTATCCTCGTGAATATGCCGCACAGTACCAATCTGGTAAAACTGCTGCAGCGTATCCGCGATGAATCACATCGCTTTGCCGTCAGCTACCATTCGGTACTTAAAGTAAAACGCCAAACGAGCTCGCATTTGGACGACATTCCCGGTATCGGTCCGGCAACCCGTAAAAAGCTACTGCGCGCTTTCGGTTCGCTCCGGGGGGTATCCCAAGCCAGCGAAGCAGATATTGCAGCCGTCGTCGGCGCTGCAAAAGCAAGAGCAATCATCGCGCAAAAGTAGGTTTAAACCGACCTCGATTACTTTGCAGCTAAGAGTCCGCCTTCCAGCACTGCCGTCACGCTTCCGCCCATGGCTGATACTGCATTGTAGGTTTCGTCGCTGCCATCCGCTGCTGAATACTGTGCCCACTGCTCCTTTTTGAATGATTCTACATGCATGTTGAACGGGGACAGCTGGTTGGTAATGGTTATCTCTTCCTCAAGTACACCCTCTGGTCCAAAGGTAGCTATATTAGTGCGGAGAGGATTATCGATGTTAGGAATACCTTGGGCGTCTATCGGGAGCGTAGTTGCAAGCCGTACTGTTTCATTTGTGTTTTTTTCAACGGTAAGGTCAGCTTCTTCAATGACTGTGCGGCCAAGGGGCCCGTCTTTGACAATAGATCTGGCGGTCTGCAAGAAAGTACGTGAGTTAATCGCGTCGGCCATGTGCTGCACGGCCGCTTCAGTCGGCGTGCAGGGTGTTCGCCGTAATTCTTGGATGTTAACTACTGTTGGCAGGTTTAGTGTCTCGCCGACAGGTAGTCTCTTCGCATCGGAAATGTTATTCATGTATATAGCATTGTCGACAAGACCTTTGATGATGGCTTCCGAGACACCCGGATTGCGCTCACGTATCTCCTTCCAAGGATTGCTGCCTTTCGGAAGCGGTGCAGTGTTCCAGAAGATTTGCGTCACCGGGGTAGTATTGGGCTTCGGGTAAACACACGCTGCGGTCATGAGAGAAGCTGCATGGCGAGAAGTGACCTGCGCATGAATTGCCGGGCGGCTTTCCGGGTGCTGAGGTCCGTGCTCCAGCGGAATAAACGCATTAAGGCTCGCCGCTGCGCTAAGCGCTCCTGCTAGTAGACGACGACTGGCCATAGGCACTCCTCTTTTAAGGTTTTTATTATAAGCATTTTTCATGGAAATGCTATGCGGAATGTAAGTACAGCGAATAGCGCACTAAAGTTACAATGAGTGTCATGCGTAGCTACATCATAAATGTCAACTTCTAAGGACTGGACTTGGAGCCTGGGGTATTTTTTATGAAGTCTATAGTTGGACTGTGGTGTTGCCGCTAATGGCATTGACCCAATCGTGATAGCGAGTACTGACACTACTGATATGGGGCTGGAGTGGCCAATGCGTATCAATCTCTATGCCTGTCAATTCGGGAGATGGGCCCTCGATATGTGAAGTGTTGATAGGATTGTCTATAATTGGCGCGCCATCGATAAGAGGAAATTCGGCAAGGTCGGCAAAGGGTCGTTTGTCGGGCGTAGAGCCGTATGCTATCGCCTTAAAATAGGCGCCTTCAGATCCGTCCTCGATGGTCCAGGTTTGGGCATTCAGCAGCGCGTATTCGGCCGTGTTGATACCGATAGCCAGGGCACTTTGGGGTGCACAGGGTACCACTTTCGCTGTGTGGACCCCAATTTTAACGGGTATATCGAGTTGGGTACCGTTGGGAATTGTGTTGGCATCGGCAACATGATGCAAGGCAAGCGCTTGTTGGTCGAGTTGTGCGATTTCTGTCTCGCTGAGACCTGGGTTGGCCCCTCGGACCATTTGCCATGGGTTGTCTTTGTCTGTCTTGATCGCCATATGAAGGAATACGGTTTTTATCACAGGGGGTCGGCTCAGATCTGGTAGAAGGCAGCTTCCCACTGCCCGCTCTATTTTTTCAATACGAGCCGGTGGTTTGACGAGATGCTCATATTGATTCGACTCTACAGGAATAAATGACGGCCCGGCCCCCATAGCAGCAGCGACAACTGGTCCGGTAAGTATATTAAAATGACGGGACATAACGAAACTCCGTATAAATCATAAAGGCGTACTATAGCATGTTTGGCAGTGGTATATTTTTACATGGAGGTGCCCGCGTTGATGTAAGCAGAGCAGCCTTGAACGGATATGCTATGGTACATCCATGAAACTCTCTGGCGAAGCAAAAAAAGATATAGGTGGCGTTGCTGCAGGTGCCCTATTTCTTGGGATAATTGGTGTTGGCTCATATGATGTCATAAGCGATAATACCGCCCACTGCGCTACAACGATAGAAGAGCGGGATATTGGCATTCTCCCGTCCGACAATAACAAGGATAGCCCAGGGCCTTATGGTTATAATGACGGCTCGGCTTGTGTAACTCTTTACGATATTGCGGCACCAGATAAAATAGTCGGTTTGATTCCAGCGGGACCTTTTTATCTGGGCAAGGGAAACTCTTTTGACATCAATTGCGTAGACCTCACTCATAATCGCGTGCGGATTGTAGACGCGTTGGGGAAAGCCAGCATTCTTAACCTCGGAGTCGGCGATGATATCTTTAATTTCTCTGAGATTGTCGGCTGGAATGGTGGTGAAAACTGTGACGGCACGGTAAGTATATAGCGATAGACCGGAAAACATCCAAACGAGAGATAGTCTGTAAAACCAGACTTCAATCGATCCGGCGGAAGCGGCTGGTTTTGAGCTTATCGAGTGGGTCCCAGATGTTTTTAGCTTTTTTGTGAGTAAGCGTGCTCAGCTTGAGCAAGTTGATCATCAGCATGCTGAGGCCGGTGCAGAGGAGGGCCTTTACGAAATGCATGATCAGGCTGTCGTGTTGGATATTCAGAAACAGCACAAAGCCGAGCGTAATACTGAACAGCACCAGCATTATCCACCACTCGTTGCTGTACACTTTGTTGCCAAGCTGCATCGCGAGCGCCGAGCGATTTTGTTGGTTGGCTACCAGTTTTTCCAGGATTTTATCGATGATCTCTGGCGCATGGCCAGAGTAGTTGAGACAGTAAGTGATTAAGCGTTCGTACTCGTCCTCGCCCTCGGCTGGCTTGCGCTGGGCAAAGCTGGCGCTAAGGTAATCTTCGCACATGTCCTGCATGATGTTGCGGCTGCGGCGCGGCAATCTTTTGGTTTTAATAAGAATATCGAAGATGGCATTGGCCTCGGCACGAATGCTCCGGCTCAAATCGTCGATACGTTGTTTTTGCACGCTTAAGATCGGTGAAATGTAGAAGCCATAGAGGAACGAATTAATCGAGAATAAGGTAAGTGCCGCCGGTGTAAACACAGCCCCCTTAACGATAAACGTCGAGCCCAGGTAGATGGCTAAAAAGATAAAGAAAAACCAGCTCAAGCGGACTTTAAGCATAAGCTTCATATTCGAAGCATAGCATAAAAAGCGAGCATTGCTCGTAGTTTGCTATACTGCCTTATGAGTATGGATGAGGATTTTGGGAGCAGTTTCTTTGCAGGCAACCGGGCTCGGTTGACACAGCTATTTACCGGTACGGCACCGATTGTTATTACTGGCAATGGGTTGATGCAGCGTACTAGTGATGAGTCTTATCCCTTCAGGCAAGACAGTAGCATGTGGTATTTAACCGGCGTGGACGATCCTGGCGTTATCCTGGTGATAGATAAAGGGCGGGAATATCTGATTGTGCCCGCGCGTGAGGCAGTAGTAGAGGCTTTTGATGGCGCTATCGATGTTGAGATAATGGCCCGTCGTTCCGGTATCACTGACATCGTGAATGAGAAAGAGGGCTGGAAAATGCTCGAAGCACGCCTTAAAAAGGTACGTCACGTAGCTACGCTGGCCGCCAACCCTTCGTACATCGCAGGCACAGGGATGTATACGAATCCGGCGCGTCGGCGTCTCATCCGGCGGATGAAGCAGGTCGCCCCTGATATTGAGTTACTTGATTTGCGTCAGCACATTAGCCGGATGCGCATGATAAAGCAACCTATGGAGTGTACTGCCCTGCAACGAGCCATTGATATCACTTGCGACACAGTGCGCGATAGCACTCGGCCCAAGCAACTGGCGAAATACGCCTTCGAGTACGAAATTGAAGCAGACCTAAGCCGCGGGTTCCGGCGTGCCGGAGCCGAGGGCCATGCCTTTTCTCCCATAGTCGCTGGCGGTATCAATGCCTGCACGCTGCACCACATGTCCAATAACAGCGCACTCGCCAGCGACGAGCTGCTTATTCTGGACGTAGGGGCTGCATATCATCACTATGCTGCTGATATCACTCGTACCTGTATTCAAAATGGCAAGCCATCCCGCCGTCAACAGCAGGTTCACCAGGCAGTATGCGAGGCTCAGGATTATGCCTACTCGCTGCTAAAGCCAGGCGTGATCATCGAGGAATACGAAAAGCAGATGGAGGCGTTTGTTGGCGAAAAATTACGCGAGCTAGGGCTGATTAAATCGATCAACCGCGATGCAGTACGCGAGTTCTTTCCGCATGCTACCTCGCACTATTTGGGCCTTGATGTGCATGATGTGGGCGATTACGAACGCCCATTGGAGCCGGGCGTAGTGATGACGGTAGAGCCAGGTATCTATATTCGGGACGAAGCGATCGGCGTGCGCATCGAAGACGACGTGCTGATTACGGAAACTGGCTGCGAGGTGCTGAGCAAGAAATTATCTAGGGAGCTCGTATAATGCTGCCCGAAACTGATGTCGCAGTCGCTGTGCAGGCTGGCACGATCGTCATCAGCCCTTTTGACCCAACAAGCGTCGCAGGCAGGGGGTATATGCTCCATCTTGCGCCGCTGCTTTTCAAGCAACGTCCCGGCGACATTATTGATGCGCGGAAACCAGATCCAGGGCAGTTCGACCAGATACAAATCGATCCCTCAGCGGGGTTTATCCTTTCACCCGGCAGTTTCGTTGGCTGCTCTTTTATCGAGAAAATTACTATACCCAAAAATGACACCCATATAACTATTGAGATCGTGCCCGAGCTGGCACGGAGTGGGCTATTGCTCGTTACTGAGCCAGAGGCTGAGGATCCTGGATCGCACTCGGCGCAGCTTTTTAACTTGGGTGTGCGTGCGATCCGCTTGAGCAGCGGGTTGCCTATTGCTCGGCTTTTGGCGCATTAGACTTGTCGCCCACCCCATCCCGCTACTTTTTATCCGGCTCACTCCTCTCTCTACCTTTCGTTGTACCGGATTTGATACGGCATCCAGCCCTCTTCTATGGGCCCGGATCAAGCCAGAGAGTGACAAGGCCGACGAGATGGCGGGAAGGGCGGCTAGGTATGAGGCGGCAAGGATGTGTTAGCCAACATGGAACAAAGGTGTGCGTAGCGGCTTCGGCCTTTTAGACATGGGGGTATGCTACAATGATTATAATAAGATGAAAAAACAGGGCGTTGTATATCGTTTTCTAGTGCGATGGCTCGTATGTAGCCTGGGCTTATGGATCGCTGCCGGACTACTTGGATCACACATTAGCTTTAACACTACCGGTAGCAAATGGAGCGCGGTACTGATTTCCGGCCTCATTCTGGCGATCGTAAACGCGGTGATCAAGCCGCTAGTCATTCTCCTTAGCTTGCCGGCCATTTTGTTGACGCTTGGTTTGTTCATGATAGTTATTAATGGTTTTAGTGTTGCACTGGTGAGTTGGCTGTACGCGCCGCTGCATGTAACCAACTTTTGGGGCGCGGTGCTTGCAGGGGTGATTATCGGACTGGTAAACTACTTAGTGACAACTATTTTGGAGAGCCGTGAACGATGAGCCATTTAAGTGCCTATAACTACGTTGCAATCATCAGCATGCTGGTCATGACTTTACTTATTTTGGTCCAGACCCGTGGTGCATCCCTAGGATCTGGTATTGGCAATGGTGGTGAGGTAAACACCGAGCGCCGGGGGACCGACAAGACGATTTACCAGATGACAATTATTGTCGCGGTCATTTTTGCCGCATCCCTGCTTGCCGGAATTGTGGTTGCATAAAACGTGACGCCTTTTGGAGCGCTCCACTCGCTTCTATGCATGATTAGAGGATTGTATGAATAAGCTCGATCGTAAGCGCGCCCTCAAGCTCAGGTTTAGGCGCACGATCCGTTTGCAGCGGCGCCAGGTGGGTGAGCTGGGGATGCAGGCTGAGCGCCGCCTAGAGGATGATTTCTTTAAGCGTTTGGAGCGCCTGGGCACCGTACGGCGGTTTCTATCTGCTTGGATAATTGCGATTATCCTACTGACGGCATCGGTAATTGCGCAGACCCGGGGTTTGAGTAACTATTATCAGTCGCTCACTCCTGCACCGGGGGGGACGTATACTGAAGGCATTGTTGGTTCGTTCACTAACGCCAACCCCATGTATGCAACTAGCTTGGTCGATACCAGTATCTCGCAGTTATTGTTTTCAGGATTACTAAAATACGACGACACCAATCATCTCACTGGTGACTTGGCCAGCAGCTGGGAGGGGGACGCCCGCGGAACGACGTATACTGTACACTTGCGTCCCCATCTTACCTGGCAAGACGAGCAGCCGCTCACCTCGGCCGATGTGGTATTTACCTACCAGGTCATTCAAAATGCCGACGCCCGTTCGCCGCTCTATGGCAGCTGGCAGGGGATTCGGGTGTCGGCACCCGATCCGCTAACGGTCACGTTTGTGCTGCCTAATCCTTTGGCTTCGTTCCCATATTCGCTTACTACCGGTATTGTGCCAAAGCATATTCTGGGAGGTACGCCAATGGCTCAGATGCGCTCGGTGCCGTTTAATACTACGCAGCCAGTTGGTTCCGGCCCATTTGCCTGGCGGGCTATCGAGGTAAGTGGCGATTCTGCTGATGTGCAAGAGGAGCATATTGCCCTACGGCCGTTCAGCGGCTACCATCTTGGCAAGCCAAAATTGAGCGGCTTCGTAATACGCACCTTTCGTAATGAGGCGCAGCTTATCGGCAGCCTGAAAAAACAAGAAGTGAATGCTGCAGCAGGACTGAGTCAGATGCCGAAGACATTAGCCGGGGATGGTAGCATTCGTACTTATAATCTGCCGCTCACCGCTGCGGTTATGACTTTTTTCCGTACGCAGGACGGGGTCTTGGCAGATAGCAATGTACGCCAGGCTTTAGTGCGGGCGGCAGATACCAACGCAATTATTGCCAACCTAGCATACCCTACATTACCGGTTCGCGGCCCATTGCTGCACGGACAATTAGGGTTTAATCCCGCCTATGCCCAGGCCGGATATAATCTAGCTGCGGCCAAGACAATGCTTGATAATGACGGCTGGGTAACCGGCACTCGCGGCATCCGCTATAAGGGCAAGACGCCGCTCAGCTTCAGCTTATATTATCAATCCACCGATGAGTACACGCAGGTAGCACACGAACTTGCCAAGCAGTGGCGTGCAGTTGGCGCTGATGTGGTTCTGACCGGTAAAGGTACAGACGATTTTCAGGGTGTAGTATCACAGGCTCCATCGCCCGTTTCCCATACATACGATGCGCTACTATATGGTATCTCAATTGGTGTAGACCCCGATGTGTATGTATACTGGGACAGCTCTCAGATCGACCTTCGCTCTCCGTCGCGGCTCAATTTTTCGCAGTATGGTTCTCCTCAGGCCGACGCTTCGCTGGAAGCCGGAAGGACGCGTCTAAACCCGACGCTACGTACCATTAAATATCAACCTTTTCAGCAAGCCTGGCAGGGCGACGCTCCGGCACTTGGCCTGTATCAACCACGCTTTTTATATCTCACCCGCGGGCCGGTGTACGGCTTAGATGAGACCTCTATCAATAACGACGCTCAGCGCTTTAGCAATGTTTCGAACTGGGAGATCCGTGAAGTGAGAAGATAGCGCTTAGACGGGCTACGCCTGGCGGTAAGATTATAATAAAGGGGTATTGCTATGGCTGGTACTGAAGAAGTGAATGAATTGATTTTCGGGTTTGATATTGATGGTACGCTCACTGCAGGTTGGGGAGCTCCTGAGGAGCAGGCATCAGCCAACGAGTCACTCGGAAGGTTACATCAAACATTAACTGATCTGCAGGCGGTTTCCGGCTTGGCTATTAAATACGGCACCGTCACTGGCAATACTACGACAGCGCATGGGGCTATAGAAACTCAAAATCCCGCCTTTGGTGAGTTTGTCGCGGCGGCAGATTTTAAGATTACTTCTGGAGGTGCCGATATACACCTGAAGGACTTCGAGACTCGCCTTTTTCGGCGAGTTTCTGACTGGCCGAACGTTAAAGATTGGCAACCCGCCGCGATTCACGAATATATGCGGATTCGTACCGAGCTGAAGAGACAGCCAGCTATCTCACAGAACCCCCATAGAATAAGCTATATAGCTACTGAGCATGCAATGGAGGATCACACGGAGTATGAGCAATCTCTGGTTAACTACTTGCGTCTTGGCGGGCTGGATGTTGAGGTCGTTTGTTCGGCTGGCCAATATGTGGACCTAATGCCAAAGGGTGTGCACAAAGGCTCAGCCCTGATGCGTACGACAGAAGAGCTAGGTATGCCAGAGGCATTGCTTGTTGCTGCGGGCGACACAATGAATGACCGTCATTCATTGCTGGTTGCTGATTGCGCTATTGTGCCCGGCAATGCTGAGGCGGCATTTATAGCATGGGCTAAGGCCAATATCCCGGAAGGAAGACTATTCATTGCCGACAGGGATGCCCGCTTTGCACTTGGCGTCCTTCGGGGCATGCAACACTTTGGGCTAGTGGGATAGGCACTCTACCTATCCAAACCGTGCTACCATAAACAGTATGCAAGCACTTTGGAATGGCTCTATCAGTTTTGGACTCGTCAACATACCGGTGAGGTTGTTTAGCGCAACTAACCCCCGCGAGGGCATCGACCTCAACATGCTCCATAAAGATGATCATGCGCCAATCCGCTACGCGCGTATTTGCCGCAAAGACGGCGAGGAGATCCCCTGGAATGACATCGTAAAGGGGTACGAGTACCGCGACGGCGACTACATCGTGCTCACTAAAAAAGAGCTCGACGAAATTGATGCCAAAAAGTCGCAAACTATCGATATCCAACAATTTGTAGACGAATCAGGTATCGATATCCGCTACTTTGAAAAGCCTTACTATCTTGAGCCAGTAAAAGGTGGCGAAAAAGCCTATGCCTTGCTCAGGGGAGCACTAGAAAAGTCGGACAAACTGGCACTAGCCAAGTTTGTCCTGCACGAGCGTGAGCATATTGGGGCTGTCAAACCCGTCGGCCGGGCGCTGGTGCTCAACCAGATGCGCTTCCCGACTGATTTACGGGAGCCGGGCGAATTGTCGTTTCCTACTGATAAAGAAGTAACCGATAAAGAAATCGAGATGGCCCTCAAGCTGGTCCGCCAGGAAACCAAGCCTTTCATCTCCGAAGATTATCACGACACCTATACCGAAGAGCTAGAAGAGATGATCAAGGCTAAAACTAAGGGCAAAAAGCCAGCTAAGACCACTCAGACTGCACCCAAAGAGACTTCCGCAAAAGACCTGATGAGCGTGCTCAAAGCCAGCCTGAAGGAGTAGTGCTGCATGGGGCTGAGCAGGTATTTCAAGAAACGAAATTTTGAGCAGACGCCCGAACCTAAGGGTCGCGCTAAAAACCGCGGCCGATCAAAATTGGTATTCGTAGTCCAGGAGCACCACGCCAGCACGTTGCATTATGATTTTCGCTTAGAGTTAGACGGTGTACTCAAAAGCTGGGCGGTGCCCAAAGGCCCGAGCCTTAACCCGCACGAGCGTCATTTAGCTGTACAAACAGAAGACCATCCGTATGATTACCGGAAGTTCGAAGGGGTTATCCCCGAAGGCAATTACGGTGCGGGCAACGTCATTATTTGGGATGAGGGGTGGTATGAGGCTCGTCAGGGTGGCTCGGAAGACGAAGAACAGATTTTGCGCCGTGAACTCAAAAAAGGACACCTTACCTTCATCCTGCACGGCCAGAAATTGAAAGGCGAGTTTGCCCTCATCCGCATGCATAATACGTCGGACGAACATGCCTGGCTACTCGTCAAAAAAGACGATGAGTTCGCCACAGCTACCGACATAACAGCTAAAGACGAATCGGTTAAAACACATCGCACTGTAGACGAACTAGCGGCGCATGGCAGGTTACCTGAGCTGTCCGCTTACCCAAAACGGGCCTCGCCGTGGCCTGTTAAGCCCATGCTTTCTACGCTCGTGAGCGAGCCATTCAGCAAAGAGGGATGGTTGTTTGAGATCAAATGGGATGGATATCGGGCTATTGGCACCAAGAAACACGACGTAACGACGCTCTATTCACGCAATGGCCTCGATTTTGTCAAAAGATACCCGGAAGTAGGCGAAGCGCTCCGCAATCTAAGGCACGACGTTATCCTCGACGGCGAAATCGTAGCAGTCGACAAAAACGGTACCGCCCACTTTGAGTGGCTCCAAGCATGGCAACATAATCCCCATGGCGAGCTGCGCTACTACCTGTTCGACATACTCTGGTGCGATGGCCACGACGTGCGCACCATGCCGCTCATTGAACGCAAAGCGCTGCTTAAAAGCATTGTCCCGCTGCACGACAACGTGCTGTTTTATAGCGACGACGTGACTAAAGACGGCCTCAAACTCTTTAAGGAAATGCAAAAGCGTGGCATGGAGGGAATGGTTGCTAAGCGTGCCGACAGCCCGTACCGCGAAGACAATCGCGGCAGCGATTGGCTCAAGATCAAAACAGAGCAGCGTCAGGAGGTGGTGATTGGCGGCTATACCGAGCCGCGCGGCGGCCGTACATATCTCGGTTCAGTTTTAACTGGCGTATATGCAAAAGGCCAGTTCCAATATACCGGCCACTCAGGCGGCGGTATTCCCGATGGGGAGCGCAAAGTTTTGCTTGATCAACTTACGAAGTTAGAGCGCAAGGAATCGCCATTTGTCATAGAGCCCAAGCCGAATGCGCCCGTCCACTGGGTTGAGCCGAAGCTGGTATGCGAGATGAGCTTTAGCGAATGGACTGAGGAGGGTTACATGCGGCATCCCCAATACAGGGGCTTGCGGCCTGATAAAGATCCCAAAATGGTCCACCGTGAAAAGGCGCACGATGCGCCCACCAAAGCTCAACAGACCGACGAGGGTAACTCTTTGGAATTGACCCACCTCGACAAAGTATTCTTTCCGCGCCATAAGTACACCAAGGGCAACCTTATTGAGTACTATCGCTCAGTGGCTAAGTATATGCTGCCATACCTCAAAGATCGCCCCTGCTCGATGCTGCGCATGCCCAACGGCATCACCGGCGAAGGTTTTTTCCAAAAAAATAATGAACATCTGCCGGACTGGGTTCCAAGCACCGATATATTTTCCGACTCCAATAATGCCAGTTTGCACTGGATGGTTGGCGGTGATCTCGATACGCTTTTGTACATGGTGCAGCTAGGTTGTGTCGAGATTAATCCCTGGAGTTCGCGTGTGGGCAAACTCGAAAAACCGGATTGGATCGTGATCGATCTCGATCCCGAAGGTGTCTCGTTTGCCAAAGTTATCGAGATAGCCCAAACGGTGAAAGAGGTATGTGACGAGTGGGGCATTCCGACCTACCCAAAGACGTCCGGCAAGACCGGCTTGCACATCTTCATCCCCATGGGTGCAAAATACACCTACGAGCAAGGCAAAAATCTCGCCCATCTGATTGTGCTGGCAGTGAATGCTCGGCGCCCAGACATCACCAGCGTGGTGCGTGACCCCGAGAAGCGCAAACACAAGATTTATCTTGATTTTTTGCAAAATCGTGCCGGCCAAACGCTGGCTGCACCTTACTCAGTACGCCCTACCCCAGATGCCACCGTGTCGATGCCGCTCCATTGGAACGAAGTGCGGTCCGGACTACTCCCAACCGATTTCACGATTAAGAATGCTCTCAAACGTCTGCAAAAGACTGGCGACCTCTGGGAGCCGGTAATGGGCAAGGGGGCCAACCTGGCGGCTATCCTCAAGAAAGCGGGCGGGTAGTAATACGCTGTTGAGGTGGACGCCTAACCCGACCCATACCTGCAATGCCGCAAGCCGGTGGTGCAAAACTCTCAGATCGAACTCGCCTTAAGCGCGGCGAGGAACTCGCTTAAGGATGTAAGCTAGTATTTCACCTTAAAGACGAAGATGCGGAGCCATACTACCAGCATGACGATAATTACGGAGGTGGCGACAACAAACCAGTCCAGTACCTTATTATGCATATACCTGCTACACAAACCATACAATGCCAGCCCCACGAGCCCACCAGCTGTATTCATAATGGTATCTGTTACGTCCGTTACCCCGATCGCACATATAAATTGGAGTATTTCCACAGCAAGGCTAACATAAAAAATAAAGCGGACCTTGGGCCAAAAGCCGATTTGCTTAAGATTGGCCCCTAAGAGCAGGCCTAGAGGGAAGAAAACAACTGCATTTGAGATGGCATCCTGCGGACTGCCCCCCGAGAATGGTATCAAGTTAAGGCCTCGAGCTTGGTAATGAAGCAATACTGAGAAGGGGTTGTACGAGAACTTAAAAAGGAGCAGCCATAGGAGGGTGAGGACGTAGAGAGCTAATACTCTGCTAGAAAGTTTTTGCATAGGCGCGTTTATATGTGCACTCCATTAAAGCTTTTTTGCTTCCGTGCAAGCCAGGATGCAGACTGTCTTACAAGCTGGGATGCATCTTTAGGGTCTGCTAAGAGCAATTTAACCGCCTCCTCGGCGAACACTCTATCCTGCGACCCTTTGGCCAATACTATTGCGCCTTTTTCTATTCTATGCTGCAGGTACGCTCCCGCCTCGTAGGGGGTAGAGAAACTTTTTACTGCACAGCCTTTGGCTGCAGCGGCCGGAGCGAGATATGCTGCTGCATCCGGCCCGATCGTCACGACCAGGCTCAGTTGCACCGGCTCACAGAACTCACCGATTTCTGAATGCGCCTGGGCCGACAGAGCGCCGAGTTGATTCATGTTACCGAGGATTGCGATCTTCTGAGGCGCCTTGAGTTTATATAACATCTCGAGCGCCGCTTTAACAGCTTCAGGAATAGCGTTATATGTGTCGTCAATGATGAGGCTATCGTTGATACCTCGCAACCGCCGCAAACGCCCGCTGACCGGTGTAATAGCGCTGACGCCATCGAGAAGCTGTGTAGGCGTAAGACCCAGTTCATCCCCTATGGTAACTGCCGCAAGAAGGGAGTACAGTTGGACCGCCGATACGGCATCATGTTTAAAATGTAGCAACGGTTTGCCTTTACGCCTAATGTCTCCCTCGAATCCTTTTGCCGTATGCTCTACATTGACAAGAAGATAGTCTGCGGACTGTGTATTGCCATATGAAATAGCTGTCCGAAGCGGCTGTCGGTATTCTTCGGCTACAAGATCAGCGTTATATATGAGTTTTTCGGCGTACGCTGCAACTGTTAACTCTTCGTTGGCAACGGTATGCATGTCATGGAAGTACTCCATGTGTTCGGGTACAATCGCAGTTACCACCGCATAATCGAGCTTTAGGTACTGCCGAAAAGCGGCTATTTGTCCCACTCTATCAGTACCTAATTCAACAACAACGACGTCATAGGGGTATTCGCCCCTAATCTGCTTGGCGTTATTGAGAAATATTTTAATCCAAGTAAACGGATTTAGCAGGCTCGGTAGAGCGTGGCCGAAAAATATGAGCGGAACGCTGACGATGTCGTTATAGTTACCTTCCTGATACTGCACTCGCAATGTTTTGCCAAGCGACTTAGCAATCGCTGACTTAGTGCTTGTCTTACCGATGCCACCAACTACACCAACAATCTTAAAGTGATGTTTGCTACGCAGGTGGCGCACTTGGCGAGCCAAGATTGCGACAACGATTGCTTTTAACGCACGTTTCATAAAATCCTTCTCCATTAACCTATTGCAGACAGCGTAAGGGAAGGCTGTGAAGATGGTATGAATCTAATTTTGCACGGCGGTTTGGAACACGGACGATGTACAACAGCTGTAGTTTGTCCTGCATTGTATTGTCCAAGCATAGATTTAACTCTTCTTTGTGGCCGCTCTCTCGATTAGCTGTACTACCTGTTCTGCGGCATGCGGCTTAGTCAGCGCGTAAAAGCCTTGCGCCATTCGGCTCCGTTTTGCGGGATTGGCCAGCAGCGAGCTGATTGTGTTTAGTAGCATCTGCGGATCCGCCGCGAGCGCGTCGTCGTCGATTATCTCAGCGACGCCTGCTTTCGCGCATTCGGCGGCGTTCTTTATTTGGTGGCCACCCGCCAGCTGCGCCGCCGGAACAAGGATTGTGGGCTTAGCCAGTGCACTTAGTTCCAGAATGGTAGTTGCCCCAGCGCGAGAAACTACAATATCCGCGGCACCCAACAGTTGCGCCATTTCCCTGCTGTCGGCAAATGGGATGAGCCGAAAACGTTTGTCATCATGCGGCGTGTGTGCATGGGTTTCCGCATAGTGACCGGTACCTGACAGCAACAGGATTGAACTGAGGGCGAGCAAGGGCGTAAGCTGCTTTGTCACAGCGTCGTTGAGACGTCCAGCGCCAAGTCCGCCGCCCGTTATAACCACCAGGGGTTTATCTGGTGCAAAGCCAAGCCGGGCTTTCACTTTTTGGCGATCGGCATCTTTGTAGGGGTGAAAATCTTCGTGTATAGGGATGCCGGTATAATGCGTTACCTTTCTATCATACGGGTAATTACTTAGTGGTGTGCCCGTAGCAATGTAACTGGCGAAATGCGCGAGTATGCGGTTGGCCAGACCGGGACGGGAATCTGAGTCGTGAATAACCAGCGGGATCTTAAAAACCCATGCTACAATCCCTGCTGGCACCGACACAAATCCCCCCTTGGCAAATACCACATCTGGCCGCCAAACGGCAAACTTTGCACAGCTTTGCAAAAAACCGCCAATAACCAGGAATATATCCCGGATGTTAGGGAAGATAACTGATGGGCTCGTGAGATGCTGCCACCACGCGAGGTGATAATAACGCCGTATCTTACCGCATAAGATTGTTTGTACGGGTATAGTGTTGTCCAAGCTATGCACGAGGCTACGGCACTGTGGGGCATATCTACGGTCGCACCACACTCTTACTTCTACCTCAGGGGAATGCTGGGTAAGCTTGTGTATGACTGCGACAGCGGGGGTAACATGCCCGCCCGACCCACCAGCGAGAACGAGTACTTTCATTTCAACGCCAAGGATACAAGCTGGTCAATGACCTCGCTAAGCGGCAGGCCTGCGGCTGCCATCATCCGCGGATAGCGGCTATATGAAGTTAGGCCTGGCAGCGTGTTTACCTCATTCAGTATCACTGTTCCATCTTGCCTAAGGAATAAATCCACTCGTGCAATTCCTCGGCAACCCAGCGCGCAGTATATGGCTTTTGCGGTCTGGCGAATAAGCGAGCGGGATTCTGCGGAAATGTCAGCGGGAACGATAAACGTGGCATTTTCAGAACCGCTTTCGGGTTCAGCTTCCTGATGGATCCGGAAAAAGCCATGGGACAAAGAAATGCGATCCGGCTCGCCGACTACCAGATCTCCATTATTTCCCAGTACCGCGCATCCAACTTCACTGGCAACGATAGCCTCTTCGATTACTATTTTTGTGTCATATTGCCCCGCATCTTTCAACGCATTTGGCAGGTCCTCTTTCCGGGATACTTTACTAACGCCAAAAGACGAGCCTGAACGAGCTGGTTTTACAAAAACAGGATAGATAAGCCGGCTCGCGTCTACCGCTTCGTTTGCTGCGACAAGTCGGAAGTCCGGCGTGGCAATCCCCGCGTTTCTAATGACGGTGTAAGTAAGTGATTTATCCATACAGAGTACGGAACTTTGAATATCACAGCCTACGTAAGGTATACCAGAAAGTTCCAGCAAACCTTGTATCGCGCCGTCCTCCCCATGCTTGCCATGGAGAACAGGAAACGCTACATCTATACGAATCGTTTTGTATTGCCCCCGTTCTATAACTAGCAATCCATGAACACTTCTGTCGGGGGATAGCATAACTGGCTTGCCGTTTTCCCAATCTGTGAGAGGGCTCTCGCAAAGCTTCCATTCGCCGCTTTTTGTAATCCCAATGTAAAACGGTTCATATTTTTCCGTATCAATGTTCTTGGCGACCTCTACGGCAGATTTAACCGAAACAGGGTGTTCTTCGCCAGCGCCTCCGAATATAATTGCCACTTGTAATTTGCTGATGTTACTTTCTCTTTTTAATTTGTCCATGTCGCTTGCTTCTTCTCGAATTTCAGGCAACACATAATAGAATTTTCTACCATATCGCTCAGGGCATGGTCGGTGTAGTATGCAGTGTGAGGTGTAATAATCACGTTTTGCAATTCTTGTAAGCACAATAACTGCTGGTTCTTAATAGGGTCGTTCTGGTAGTCCGAGTAGAATATTCCTTCCTCCCCTTCGAGTACATCCAGTGCCGCCCCGCTTAACCGGCCGTCTTTTAGCGCCTCAATAAGAGATGTTGTATCAAGTAGTGCGCCTCGTCCTGTATTAATTACGAGTGCTCCGCGCTTCATTTGAGCGATACGGGAGCGATCTAAGAGATGGTGCGTATCGGCGTTCAGTGGTGTGTGGAGTGTGATTATATCGCTCTGATGTAATAATGTACCGAGCGGGGCGTAGACGGCGGAAGTCTTGGGATATCTATCATAGGCGAGTACTGGGCAACCAAAACCTTGCAACCTTTCTATAACCGCTACCCCGATGCGGCCTGTCCCGATTACTCCGATGGTTAGATCGCGCAGTTCTCTCCCACGCACTTCAGGCAGTCGATAGTCGCGAATAGCCGTGCGGCTGATAGTGGTTTTGGCGTTCCGTACCAACATTAGCATGAGCATAAGGGTGTAGTCGGCTACACTGCCAGACGAATAAGTGACGGTTCCGACGGTAATGCCAACACTTTTGGCGTAGGCTACATTAATATGATTACAGCCAGTGCTTCTCGAAGAGATATATGCTACGCCGATCCGGCTGAGCGCCCGCAGCATGGAATCGGGAATGTGCGTTTTATGATCGACACTGATACATTGGTTTCCGGAGGCCAGCTCAAGATTGGTTACAGATAATGCTGCTTCTGTGATAGTTAACGCAACATCATTGCGGTCTGCTATCTTTCGAAACAGAAGGACTTCGTTCGGACCACAGCCGTAAGCCGTGATTCCTTTCTTTGTCATGATTTGAGTATCTACCTTCATCTGCACTAGCCTGGCGTACTGATGTGAAGATGGTATGAATATCGTTCTTCCGGTAACTCTTTTAGAATTCATAGTATTTTCACCGCAAGGTTATAGAGTTAGGGGGTAAATATGTTGGTACACTAGAACTATGACAATCCTGGTAGTTGAAGACGAGCCGTCCATACGCGAGTTTGAAGTAGCATATCTGAATGATGCCGGCTATAAAACGATTGAGGCAGCCGACGGACAGGCTGCCCTAGAGATATGCCGGGAGCAGCAGATTGACCTTGCGGTTGTAGACATTAACTTGCCAAAGCTCGATGGATTTGCAGTTTGCAAGACTATTCGTTCCTCGGCTTCGGTTATACCAATTCTTATTGTCACCGCGCGGGATAGCGATGAAGACGAAGTCAAAGGACTTTCTATGGGGGCTGACGATTATATTAAAAAACCGTTCAACCCGAACGTCCTTGTTGCGCGTGTGCAGGCGCTCCTCCGCAGACACGATACAACGAAACAATTGCGTTTTAATGGTCTAGTGATCAATCCCGAAACTATGTTGGTTATCCGGGAGGGCGAATCCATCACGCTCACCACAACACAGTTTAACCTCCTGCTTGCGCTTGCCGTCCGTCCGCGTGTGGTGCTCTCTAGAGCACAGCTCGTTGATCAGATATATAGCGATCCATCAAGCCACTTTGTGTACGACCGCACCATTGACGCGCACATAAAAGCGTTGCGCCAGTCAATGGAACGCGACCCGAAAAAGCCGCAATATATAGAAACGGTAGTAGGCAGTGGCTATCGTTTTATTGGAGAACCAGAGAAATGATAGGCGCCCCCGGACAACTAAGCCTGCACCAATATTTGTATATCTTTATTATCGCGGTGACCTTCTTGGCGATTTTCGGAATCTTTGTAAAAGACCTTTACAGGCGGTTAAGTACCCGCATTATTGTACTCATATTTCTATCGGGGCCAATCACGGTAATTATTACCCGTGCCTTGAATGACCTTCTCCTTGACAGGATACGATTACCATTTCATCTTTATTTGCTAGAGACGTTGCTGATCATATTCGGCGGTCCAGTGGCACTCGGGCTGCTAGCAGCGTTTCTCGTGCGGCGGCCGTTGCGCCAATTTGACGAAGCTATAGATTCTGTGGAACAAAGCAATTACAAAGTTCAGCTTTCGCCAGCGGGCATTCGGGAGTTTGACGAAGTCTTTATAAAATTTAATAACCTCATAAACCGTTTGCAGCAGGAGGAAAAACTGCGCAAAGATGTGGTATCAGATACGTCTCATGAGTTAAACACGCCGCTGACTATAATGATCGGACAGCTCACTGCTGTGCAAGAAGGTAAATACAAGATGACAAAAGAGCGGGTAGATATCTTGAAGGAACAGGCCGAACGGCTGGAAGAGCTCGTGCAGCAGCTCAGCGCCTACACAAAAGCTCGTATGATCTATGCCCATGAGGCCGAAGATATAGCCTTGGAACACTTCTGCAAGGAGTTTATTAAGCGTTTTAGCCTAGAATTCAAGCAAAAGGGAATAACCGTACAGTTGTATATCCCGGAGGACTATACCCTCCGCGCAAACCGCAGTGCGCTGCAACAGATCCTGGCAAATCTCACACAAAATGTGTTGCGCTATTCGGAAGCAACAGAGCTTACAATTGCGGTTACCGCAGACAGTCTTGTTTTTTCGGACAACGGCAACGGCGTACCTCCTGCAAGCCTGCCTTATCTATTTGAACGCTTTTATCGGGTAGACAAGTCACGCAATCGAGCTTCGGGCGGCTTAGGGCTGGGACTAGCTATTGTAAAAGAGCTAGCGGAGCAGCAGGGATGGCGTATATCGGCTAAGAATGAGCGGCACGGACTAACTTTTACCTTGATTTTTAATTCCCAAAAGATAAACCCTTAGCAGGCCAGACGTCAGCTCTAATAGCACTCACTCGCTGGCGGGACGAACGCATATTGGAATTACCACTAAAAGCCGACAGCTCTGTAGTAAAATAAAAGATCAACAGATAAATCACGCAAATACCGCAATGCCCGAATCCTCACCATATACCAACGAGATGATTGATAGCGCCTGGCAAGAAGCGCTCGATACCAACAGCGCCTTCGACAGATATAAAACTGCCGAGACGCGTTTGCAAAGAGTACGCGAAGTCGCTAGCCTAGCAATAGACGGCATTACCATCGCAGATGAAGTCATCCCCAACCTCGAAAACGACCTAGCGGACGCCCAAATTAAACTTAATAGCTATATGCACGCCTCGTCTCCGCTAATGAAGGTCCCAAATAGTCCATTTAGGGCCGGCATCACCTTTGCAGAGCAATATCCACATACTATAGAGGAGCTTATTGGTATCGATTCTCCTATCTGCGATATTGATGAATTGTGCGCTTTCGCTGAAATACGAGGCTACAATAAGGGCGTAGGCTCTCAAGTTTTTAATATACTAGCTCGCGAAGGAAGGGGCATCAAAGTAAACGTTTTATCAGACTACACGCCACAAACTGACACCACCGCAGAAGATTTTGGCGAACTTCGTACTATAACTCGTGATGCCGGAAGAGTGACAGAGGTTTCGCTCGATAAGGTGGGCATACTGTATAACACGAGCCAATGGGTAAACGCCAAGCCGAATATTAGACACCTGGGGGTTACATTCATTAGTTTTTTGGCAGATTACTGTAATCACGCATTCCCTGGGCTAAAAAGAAAGCTTCCGGTTACACATCCGCCTAAGCTTAAGCCTGATGCAGCGGCTCAGGCCGCGGCAGAATCGGCTAGATTAAAAGAGCTCGACCCTAGGGATCTGCTACTAGATAAGGTTGATCTAGATGGTGAAGGCCTGGTGGAAGTAGTTACCGATCACTCACTCAGGCGTCACGCTTTATCACTGGGATATACGCAGCTGACTGCCCCGCAGTACGCTAAACTAGTCAATTCTATAAAAGAGGCTATAGCTCCAGACGAATACCCCGGAAAAAGCGTGTATGCGCCTTACAGGATTAATGACCAGCTTATTTTTACTGGTAAACACAGCAAAGGGACTAGTTGGGGAATCCCGCCCGATGCATTAGAACTATAATTGACCGTCTTGACAACACGCCAAAATCCAGGCGGGATATCGCATACTATACAGATTATACTAGAGATGTCTTACAAAAATATCTTAAGGCACTAGATGCAATTCTCCCCCGCCAGCCCGAAGATAGTTAACTCCAAGCTCCAACCATTCCAAGGCCAGTCCTTGAAAAATGAAAATTATGGTGTAGTAGCCGGGATTCGCAACGACACTAGTCGTCTAGATAGCATATTTGTGCTACCTTTGTAATTATGTTAGCGTATAGTAATGAGGCGACTGGAATCCGTAGCAACAGCAGGAGCAGTATTTCTAACTGCAGGCGCGCTATTGGGTGCATGCACATCCGAAGGCCATTCGCCGGCTCCCGAAGAGCCGACTGCGCCTAGCCAGGTGGCGAATCCGCATTCACCAGCTCCGCCAGGCACTGTTCAGGCCTATAGCGGCTTGCCCTATGGGCCGTGCAGACCAGGAAGATACGAAACAAAAGAAGGTGCCCAGGAATGCCTCGACGCCTACTCCGGAAAAGTTGCAGTTGTTGACTTTGGCAATACTCCCAATCTGAGCGCGCAGATTGCCGAAGCACAGGAAGGGCTTACGCATGCCAGCCACGGCATTTTAAACCTCACTTTTAATATCATACCCGCCAGCGGTGAAGCGAAAACGGCGCTTAATTCAGAATCATGTGTAGATATTAATAATACTCCAAAATTTGCAGCTTCAATCGCACAAGAGGTCATGCCACAGGAACTACGCCAAGCATCATTTGTCGTAGCCCTAAGCAGTAAAGCACCATGTAACACACGAGTAGGTGGCGTTGACGACCAACTACGCCATCGTGGTATGGATGTCTATCCTATGATTGGTGATGGTACTGTGGTAAGTACGATCGAACATGAGATAGGGCATGCAGTAGGGCTGGGTCATGCCGGGAAGGCCCTCAAAGATGGCGTACACTCCACGACGATTAAACCAAATACTGTTACCGACCTTTCAGCACTTGCTTCCAAACTCACTTATTATGTATATGAAGCAGGGCCGGTACCGAATCCGATGAGTGGCGTAGAAGCACGGCCAAACGAGTTATCCTTCAGCCTTCCGCAATTAGATTCTTTGCAATGGCCATACCGTGAACTCAAAAAGCCTGTTAAAACGTACGTGACTAAGCTAGGCGATAATAAGTCGGTAGAAGTCGACTGTAAAACAGCGCTCGACGGGCAAACGGTAGTCATCGATATACCACCGGTGTCGTTTAAGAAATCCGACAATGCGAGCGAAGGGCCTCCCTCGGGTACGCTCGACCAGCTTGTATATGAGCCAGGCGCCTTAGTGCTCAATGGGAAATGCGAATCTAAGCTGGGTAGTATTGCCCTCTACGATAAAGAGAGCGCCACGACGGTTCTTCTTGCTTCCCTTGATGTCGACCATTACCCAGTTCCTCAAGGTTCGCAGTGGAAATTTGCTTCCGGCAACAAACTGGTAACCCTCACCTACAAAGCCAACAGTGATGTGATAAGTGAAAAGCCAAACAAGTAACATTAAGATCTGCATAGTCTGATATGCAAATCCTCTAGTTCTTAAATTCTATTTCGATCATTTCTACCGTGGACTCGCCGATGTTTTCCATCGCATGCAGTCGTTCCGGCGAAGAAGTTACCATGCCTGCAGCCAGCGTGGCTTCAGTTACCGTCCCGTCTGATTTCGTACGGCGAACTTTGCCGGGCGATAAAACGTAACTCACGCTCCTCGGATGCCAGTGCATGGCTTCCTTTGCGGCCGACGGAACGACGAGTTTTACTACCCGAACCATCTCGTCTTCAAAAAGAACCGTATGCAGTTCTGGTGCAATGCTCACTGCATCATCATCGTGCCCCAAAAAATTACCCTTCATGCTCTAGCCTCCTTATAGATAATCGTACTGATTCTATAATGGCTTTACATGTACACCTTCTGAATAATGAGGGATACGCCCTTCCTTTAGTTACGCGCTATGCAGTGTACCAAGCCATTCCATTGAAGTCAGGACATCGGCGCGCCTTGGAAATACTTTCTCGGTCAGGACACGCTGTACCTCTTCGTCATGATCAACACACAAGTCAGAGAGTACCGTCAGTGCATAATCCTTATCGTAAGCTGCGTAGAGTGTCGCAAGCACGGTGCCACTTGTCGACACGCCCGTGAGAACAAGATGGTCAATATTCTTTGCGCGGAGGATTATTTCCAAATCGCTTCCGGTTAACGTACTGACGCGGCGTTTCGTTACGACGAGATCTTCGTCTGTAACGGGCACAAGAAGTGTTGGATCGACTAGCGCGTCGACAATACCCTTCTCTTTCATAAACCTGAGGCCCTTACTGCGGGAATTGAATTCCGGTGCATTTGGTCGGAAACCTACAATGGAGTAAATAACGAGGACATTTTTTGATCGTGCGGCAGCAATAGTCTGTTGCAATTTCTGCAAATAGTCTTCTTTATTTGCTATCCCATTCAGTATGGGATCTTGTATATCCATGACAAGTAGTGCGCTGTGGTTATCCATGGTTTTCTCCTCCAAAAGCAAGCCCTAGGCTAGATTAGTTATATTACTGAACTATTATATTGTCTCACAGATATACTTGTCAAGTATCATGTATTCGAAGTATAATCCACGCATGAGCGAGCTAGACTTACAAAACAATGTGGGATGGCTATTTATGGCAACCTCTTTGCAGGTTAAGAAGGGTTTTATGCGTTTGGCGGCCGAGTTTGATCTGCCTTTAATCCAGATGATGGCTCTTTGCTTTTTAGAACCTGGCAACCCGATGACCATGAAACACATGGCGTTCCTGTTAAACTGTGAGCCTTCAAACGTTACTGCAGTGATCGATCGTTTGTTCGCGTATAACTATATATCGAGAGAAGAGAATCCCTCAGATCGGCGCATTAAGATAGTTTCCCTTACAAAAAAAGGTGAAAGAGAGCGAGAGCGTATCGCCAAAAGAATTGTCAGCTACCACTCTGAGCGCCTAGATCGTTTGAGCGGGGAAGAAAAAAGACAGCTTGAGGCAGCATTAGTTAAGATTTTCGCTTAATTTCGCAAAGTAAAAACCTAAGACAGAGGTAGGTAGCGCTACGCCAGCGACTAGACGCTATCGACAAAGCTGCCAGTAAACGCCTCGACCACGTTCTAGTGCTTCTAGAATTGTCTCAAAAAGCGACTCAAATTTACGCTACACGTTCACCACAACAAAAACGCCTAATAATAACCCAGCTTTTCAAAAACATACAATTAGATAACGATATTATGTCCGTTAGTTATGTCGCATTCGCACGAGTCGACGCTCAAAATGCGTTGGAAATGCCAAAATTAATTGGAGGCAAATATAACGAACCAACTACGAAAATCGACCCCATCAATAGAGATGATGAGGCCGATTCCGAGCTAAATAAAGCTATTCGTCTTCTTTGGTGCGCGAGAGAGGACTTGAACCTCCACAGCCTTGCGGCCACTACCACCTCAAAGTAGCGCGTCTACCATTTCGCCACTCGCGCAAAATAACCTTGGTATTTTACGGTTTTTGAGTTAAAAACTCAAGAGCTACCTTTTTAAGACCGAGGCATGTGGTCGTACAGATGATCCATCGAATAGCTGTTGCGAACCAGCGGTTTGATAGCGTCGAGCGTGACGTTTACCTTCACTCCAGGATTGAGCGTGCCATATGGGTCAAAAATTTGCTTCACTTTTTGGAAAAGCGGGTAGGCTTCTGGCCCGTATAACTTCTCAAGGTATGGAGCGCGCAAGCGACCATCCCCATGTTCGCCACTAGTGCTGCCGCCCAGAGAAATAACTAGATTGTAGTATTCGTCAATGAGCCGGAAGACCTTTTGGCGATCGCCAACCTGACCAAGGTCGAGGAACGGCTGCATATGCAGATTAGCGTCGCCGGCGTGGCCCCAGACAGCAGCCTGCAAATGATGACGGCTAAAGAGTTGATATACGCTCTCAAGATACTCCCGAAAGCGCTCCGGCGGCACGACACCGTCTTCGATAATCGGCAAAGCCTTCATGCCGCCTTCACCATGGGCGGCGACAGTGGCCGAGGCATGACGGACTTTCCAGAGTTCTTCCTGTAGATGCGGATCGGTTTCGACCACGACGTGCGAGGCGAACTTATCGAGCACTTTGCCGGCTTTTTTGATAACTTTTTTGCGCGTCCGCTCGTTGGCAGTATCGAACTCTACCAGCATGGCAACGCGCGGGAACGGTTTAGCCATGACATTCTTGAGCTGGTTAGGATTGAGTTTATCGACAAGTGTTAGCAACTGATCATCCACCATTTCGATGGCGCTTGGCATTTCAGGCAATGCCCGTAGCTCCAGTACGGCAGATTGAGCACGTTCTAAATCATCAAAGTGAGCCAAAAAGAGGGTGGTTGAGGGTGAATACGACTCTGTTTGCAGGGTTATCTCAGTAATGATGCCGAGCGTGCCCTGGGAGCCAACGAATAAAGGCGTGAGGTCGAGCGAACCGTCGCGGCTACGGACATCTGCTAGGTCGTAGCCAGCCGCATTTTTGGTTACACTTAAGTGTATTTTGTCAATAATAGCTTGGTTTTCTTCGGTGAGAGCGTCAATCGCCCGGTATATTTCGCCCTCGAAGGTGGCTAAGCCAAGTTTCTTGTTAAGGTCGCGCTTGCTGACCCGCCCCGTCTCAATTACCTCGCCATTCGCCAGTACGACACGGAGTGCCTTGACATAATCGCGCGTTGCGCCATATTTCACACTCTTTTCGCCGCTGGCGTTGTTGGCTACTGCTCCACCCACTGTAGAGTACTCCAAACTGGCCGGAAAGGGTGGTAAAAAGCGATCATGTGTGTGCAGCGTTTGCTGTAATTTGCCATAGTTGATGCCCGGCTCCACAATTACCTGCCCGCTCTTGTCGTCCAACTCCAAAATGCGATGCATGTGTGCGGGGAAGGCCAGAATAATGCCCGACCCCAAGGCTGCACCGCCTTGGTCGGTCCCTGCGCCACGCGCGGTAATGGGAATTACGCGGCCACGTTCGGCCAACTGCCAGGTGAAGCGAGCAGTTTTGCGGACGTCGTTCTCGTTGCGAGGGTAGGCCGCTAACATTGGGGTAATAGTAAAGATACTGCCATCGGTTGCAAAATAGCGCCGTGCATCCGGGGAAACCATCACCTCACCTACTAAATGTTCCTGCAAATAGTGCGCCACTTTGCTCATATGAAATATGTTACCCCGCGGGTCAGATTAACTCTAGCAGTTATCATACCACACTGTTCAACTACATGGATTGTCGTCTTGATCCACACTTTCCTTTTATGTCACCCTGATACATTCCGGGTCCAGGCTTTCTATTTTGCTACCATCGACTTGTTGTAAGCTGCGCCGGGCCTCAACCCTGTACAGGACCTACTTGTCACTAACCCAATAGTAGGTTACAATTACCCCTGTTCTGCCGCAGTGGTGAAATTGGTATACACGCTAGTTTCAGGTACTAGTGGGCGCAAGCTCGTGGAGGTTCAAGTCCTCTCTGCGGCACCATAAATGAATCACAAGTATAAAATATTCCACAGCTCCAGTTAATAGTACCGTTGTGGAATATTTTTATATCTGTTTATGTGTATAGATTACGTTCTAAATCTATATGGGCGACTTATACTGGGATTATGAATTCATTACAATTTCTCAATACAGTTCGTGCGCTTAACCTTAACCCCAAAGACTACATTGTCATTGGCTCGGGAGGGATGTGTGCGCTTGGTATTCGTCAAGCTGACGATGTTGATCTTTGCGTTAAATCTGATATTTTTTATAAGTTTTTATAAGTTTGAGAAAAGTGGTTGGGAAAAGAAGGTATTTGACGACGATCCCACCTACTACCTAACAAACGGCCTCTATGAAGTAGGATTAGATTGGAATAGTAAGGATGGTAGGCCAAATCTTCTCGACCTAAAGAAAGATCAGTTTTTTATTGATGGTGTGCCGTTTGTATCCCTAGAACGACTGATTGCTTGGAAAAAATGGAAGAATAAACCTAAGCATCTGCATGACGTTGAACTTATCGAAGCATACTTAGCCAAAAATACTTAACGGGTCTCTAGGCAGTGTCGTGGCTCAAGACATCTGCAGAGCCACAGGCATTATCATCCAAGCTCGCAAACTTTTATTTTCTATATATCTCTCGGCGATGGCCGACTTTTATAATAAATACGGTTACAATCTCATGTTCCACTACATAGAGAATCCGGTAGTCACCCTGGCGTATTCTCCATTCCTCTCGACCCTTGAGTCGTATAGCACCTTCCGGGAATGGGTTATCCGCAAGACTCTCGATACGCTTCACAATCTTAGCTATATCCGGCTTAGGGATAGATAGTAAATCCTTCTTACGAACGCTCTTACTGATTTCGACTTTATACGAGGCCATCTTGTTTGATTGCCTTTAAAAACCCCTCAAGAGATTCGCTAGGCTCATTGCGCCTAGCTTCTATCGCTTCAATGTCTTCCAAGTCCTCAGCAATAGCATTGGCGATAGCTCGGTCGACATATTCCGACATGGTCTGATCGGTGTCAATTACGCGCCGTTTCAGAGCGCGTCGAACGCTAGGACTTAGATATATAGTAGTTTTAGTATCGTCATTACTCATGTTGACAGTATAATGTCTAGACGTTTTAGCGTCAATATATTTACATAGCAGGAATGTCGCAATCGTTCTCTTCAAAGTCAGCGTAAAAACTTACAACACTAACACCTCCCAAGTCGGCTAAAGTTCTATAATCGTCCTTTATGCTGCACCATGAGCACAAGAACTCAAATTCAGTAAAGCGCCCCTGTAAAATGGGGTGTTTTAATTTGGCTATCTTGAGGGCATAAAGGACGAACCAACTTGCAGCACTTTCCTATACTACTACTTGATTTTTGGATGCGGTATATATCTGCTGTTGTATTAGCACGTGAATAAAACTACAATGGATTCATACTTAAGAATAAGGAGAATTAGTATGCCCACAATCCTACCAATCTCTGACTTACGGAACTACACCGCAGTACTAGATCAAGTAGACGTTGGTAAACCTGTGTATCTGACACGCAACGGTCGCGGCACATATGTTATCTCAAAAATCGATGACTATGATCGAGAAGCGACCGTAGAAACACTTATACACGAAATCGAGAAAGGGGAACGCACAGCCTCTGACGCTACCATGTCTATTGCTGACGTTGCACAAAAACTAGGCGTATCGCTGTGAAGCTACGCCTGCTGCTTGCGGCAGGGCAGGACATCGAAAAACTATTCTTGTATATTCACGATGACCTCGCTAATCCCGTAGCTGCACAAAATGTAGTGCAAAAAATACTGCAACGTATGCAGCAGTTGACCGACTTACCACAGCTGGGAGCGTCAATGGCGGCAATAGATACTCGCCTAGAAGACTATCGCTATCTGATCGTTGATAACTATCTGGTCGTATATCGATATAACAGAGATGCTATCTATGCTATACGTGTTCTGTACGCTCGCTCCGACTATGTACGTATGTTGCAAGGGTAGTATTTACCAATTATTCCGTCAACTTGGTCGGGTTGTTGCCTGACTTTAGATAACGTCTCGTGGTATTGACTCATGCTGTCGCTTCTTCAAAAAAAGTTTTGCGTTGCTCATAGACTTGGAAATTGTCAAAGTAATTATCTAGAGTTGTTGTGATGAGTTCGTCGGGCATATAAATGCTTATCCTGTAGAAGAGTTTGTAAGAGTCCAGTGTAGCTTATACCTGTTGTCTACGTATGGGTCAATCCATCCTTGCTTCATGATAAAGCCAGTTCAAGCAAGCTGACAGAAAACTCCTCGGCTGTGAGCGCTCTTTGACTGCCCACCACCCTCTACCGAGGCAGCAAGTCAATCGTACCCTTGAGGTGCGGTCAAATCAATGGTTCAAATCTTCTATGAGGCCCCTTGTTGGCCCTAACTTGACCCTTGCGCATCTGCCGCGATAACTAACATTCCTTCAGAGCGCCCCCCTACGTGTGGATCTTTATGGTTCCCGAGGATTTGCGAGCTGCGACGTAAACGAGGCTGTGCCTCTCTACCGAGTCGTTCTACTGATTCGACCTCTAGTAATAAGTGCTCCAAGTATGGGACTAAGGACTACCGCACAGTATGTGAGATAGATCCAGGGGAACTGGCCAATATAGAAATCGTGCGCACTTAAGGATAGAGGATTTTTAATAACTACGAATACCAAAAAATCTAGAGGCAAAACAACCGACAACCATACCAAGCTCAGTCGAAGAGCAGCAGACACACTCGCGCTACTTTTTCGGAAATAGAGCCAACTAAAGAAGGTCCAGACGGCAAGATTGAGGAGGGGATAGTATTTCTCAGATAAGATGTAAAGCGGGTCTTTACTGATTACATCTGCAGAAGCAATCTTCGCTCCGTGAATCCCTACAAGCAGCAGATAAAGCCAAAAGGCCATAGCGGTAATTGCTATGTAAGCCAGAAGAAACATGACGAATGCGCGTTTGTAGTTTATACGTGTAGCTGGAGCGGCCATAGATTTTCTTATTTTGTCGGTTACTGTTTATATAGTAACTCATTTTTACTTAAGTTAATCTTTTATTATTAGGAAACTTTATCCAACGTCATGTATTCTTTTTTATCGTTCAATGTCCTGAGCAATTGTATGGCGAAATTGTTATGGTCGCGGAGGTTCAAGTCCTCTCTGCGGCACCATAATTGGATTCAAAATATTACAGATGTGAAAGTTCCAGAATTTATTCTTGGAACTTTTCTTTTTACATTTATAATCTGTTAATTGGGGTTCAAGTCCTCTCGTGCTGATTTTATTTGCACATAAAAAATATCCATGATCCAATGGATCAAAGAAAGGTCGACATATATGACTAAAATGAACTTTGAGAATAAAGCCCTTGAGCGAATGGCCAGAAGCTTCAAGTGGGCTCGGAACAATTCTCTGCAAATATTTGATATCGCAAAAGATCAGGGCATTGCGAATTACCACCCTGACGGAGATGGCCAGCACACTATTCTTTATCAGTTTCAGTGTCTGGTAACCACGACTGACACTTACTGCCGTAAATTGACCAATCATAAGGATAAACGGTTTGGTGTTATGATACGCGATGACGTTACAAAGAAAACGGATATAGCACAGGAAAATCTTAAGGCAATACTAATGCGACAGGTTGGTGAGCTTGAAGACTTACTCAGATGTTTTACCGCTGATGATTTTGAGGCAAATATACAGGATATCCAATCTATCATTAACCATGAATACCTCCATCAAGGTCAGATGGTTGTGATGTTTCGGAGTCGCGGCGCTTCTTTACCTGAACGTTTTCGCTCAGCTTTCGACCTCTAACGTCAGCCACCTCGGGCTTTCAATGGACTATGAAGTATTTTTGTTAAGTCGTATCGAAGAGCAGTACAGCGCAGGAGCTACAACCACCGATGCCGTTGCGCATGGTATGGCTCGGGCTGGGAGAATCATTTCCACCTTAACCGCCATACTTGCGGTAAGTTTTTTCGCTTTCGGGACGGCGTCTATTAGCTTTTTGCAGCTGTTCGGTATCGGCACTGGTTTTGCAATATTGATCGATGCCACTTTAGTACGGGGAGTACTGTACCCGCCTTTACCTATCTGCTTGGTACGCTCCTAAACCACTCAAGCTCCTATATGAGCGAGCGAGAATTATTGATGAAGGTTAATAAAGGCCTGTCTTCTGCTAAAAGACCAAGCATCTGCCTGCCTGTACGAGTGCTGGCAATAAGCAGATCATTCACCTTATTCCTCATCGAGGGTAGTGTGAGCGTCTAGGAGAGTAAATCCTTCGTGAAGAAGATCCATTTACCAAGCTGAGATCGGACAATATGAAATTCAGGTCTGGGGCGTAAAAGCTGGTTTGATGATCTTGATACTATTAAATCAATAAAGCCTCACAGAAGAAGCCCTGCCAAGCGAGCCATTCACTGTCACGGCGAATGGCTGTCGTAACATTAAATCCGATATATAATAAGCAAAAACATTTAGAAAAATGGATCGTAATAAGAATGACTGAAGATACAATTGAAAGACCAGATCTGGTTGCACGCGCTACACCGTTCTTACCGCCAGGCAGCTCTATCCGGTACGTGTTTATTTGCCAAACAGCCCCATCTTTTTGGATATTTATCGTTAACTACATTACTTTTCTTACGATTTTCTGGATAAAGTTTCGTTGTGTAGTAATCGCTGATGATGGAATTTACGTACTTGAAAGTTCAAAGCTATCTGGCGGTTCTAAACCACAATCTTTGATAGGTACTCTTCCACGAAAAACAAAACTAGGGCCAGTATCGGGCACATGGGGGCAGATAGAACTATTAGGGACGAGACATTGGGTGCATAAGCGTTTTCATCATATCATTGATGCTGCTGATGAAGAAATTGCCGCTTGAGATTACATGCTGAGTTAATTGAAGCGGCGAGGCAGGCTGACGCAACTCTACCGGCTCACTAATCTGGCAAAGTTATTCATTACCTCTCGAGTTTCCTGTGGTCGTACTCTTCTCGCGCTTGTTCAATCTCGCCTCTATGTGCCTCAGCCCAAGTAGTGAGAACCTTGATGGGAGCAACGAGTGTCGTGCCCAGAGGGGTGAGAGCGTATTCTACTGTCACAGGCATGGTGGGTAGGACAGTACGTACTATCAGCCCATCACGCTCCAGGTAACGAAGCGTCTGTGCGAGCATTTTTTTGGAGATGCCCGGTATGGCACGCGAGAGCTCTCCGAACCGGCTGGACCCAGCTGCGAGCTCGGCACCTACAAATAATGTCCATTTGTCAGAAATGCGCCTTAATAGATCACGATTAGCACAGGTCATATCAGATTGTATTCGCGCGGAAGTTCGCATAACGTGATGGTAACATATAAGTACCTAGTTGCGTAAGGTAACCTATCCACATACTATTACGAGTACACGTAAATGTAGAGGAGTCTTGTATCATGGAGAACAAAATTGAAAAGAATAAGCGGGTGGTTCACAAGCTTTTAGATGCTATGAGCACAGGTGATGCACCTGCTTTAGCAGGTATCCTTGTTAAGGATTTTATCAACCATAACCCTTCCGCTTCTAACGGCCTAGAAGCCGCCCAGGCTCTGCTTGCGGCAGTAGGTCCTATTGAAACCACGCTATATAGAGTTATCGCTGAAGGTGATTTTGTTGTGACTCATGCGCACTTTGTCTATACGCATCCGATGACAAAGCAAGTTATTGACAACGCCGCTATAGACATCTGGAAAGTCAAAGATGGCAAAATAGTTGAACATTGGGATGTACTGGAGGCTGTGCCCGAAAAGACAACGAGCGGACAGGATATGTTCAGTGAGCTAAGCGAATAGCAACAAGCAATTCCGGGAGTCCTTAAGATGCATTTCTTTTTGCAGCATGAGCGGAATGACTATCGTAGATAGTGTTGCACGACATATTGCCTCGGTGTACCGTGGTCTGGTTCAGTTTATTCCAGATAGAAAGGTCCCGAAATTTGTTCTTGGAACTTTTTTGTTGCCGCAATAAGTTGTCATGGGCTCAAGCTCTCTCGCTGAAGTTTGTTATGATTAAACCACGAACGAATAGTTATATGGCCCTGGAAGTAAAGGCATTAGCGGACGGCAGCGCGCCGGTGAGCTCATGAGCACAGTGCCGGAAAGCCAGACGCAAGGCAGTCGTCTTGACGCTGCGCTTCTGCAATTTAACGACAACGAGCGGCATCCATAGTTGCACCTCGGGGATTCGGAAGTGGAGATGGAATTTGTAGGCCTTGGAAGTCTTGAAGCTGTTGAGCCGCTTGCTCGCAGTGCTCAAGCGGCCGTAGAGAGGCTTCAGCGAGCTTTTAATGGGCGGCTTACAGAGGCTTTGGCTGACCGAACGTCATAGTTATTGATGTGCTCCTAATCTTTTGCAGCCAATGCTGTGCCGAGAAAGACAACGGCGAAGATAGTGTGCAAAAGATTGTCGGCTGTATTTACGGGGAATAAGCTAAGCACTGTATTGCCACTTGCGAAACCAGCTATGGCAACCAGTGCGAATGCCGTGCCGGCCAGCATTAAGAACCACCGCGAGTAATTTGTAAAGAGGCCAACGACCAGCGCCAGAATTCCTGTGATCAAATGAAGTGTCACCAGAAATGCGCTGGTAATGAATAGGCCAAAGAGCAGCTTGTGTCCGCCAGAATGTGTTGAGAGAGCCGGAATAAAATTGGTTAACGTAACGAGCGTGATGCCCACCCCGAGAAAGACGGTTAGCTGTTTTTTTGTCACGGATATCTCCTTGCTCTCACTTTATACCAAAAACTTCCAAATGTGCACCATGTGTTTAGCTTGTCTCTTCAACAACATCAGCAATATGGCCGTCTGTGAGACGCAGCAGCTCCTTTGGCGCAATCTTGAGATCATGCTCAGGCGAACCTGTGCCACCATACACATAGGCCTGTTCGAATATCGTCGCATCCATAATGGGATGCAGCCCAGGATTATAGAGCGAAACGTAGCCGATGTCACAGCCAGTGACGTTGCGCAATTGGTCACGGCTCGCCATAGCTAAGTTTTTTACGCCTAAGTGCTTCTTAATTTTTTTAAAGCTCAGCTTTTGATCGTCGCGCCGTATAACCGACACCGGCTTGCCGTCAGCGATAAAAATGAGGGTTGAAACACCTTGAGCGGCCGTTATGTCTAGAAAAGCAAGACCCTCCTCTACCGTTGCAATTGGTGGATGGACGATGATTTCATACTCTATACCCAGGTTGTGAAGGGCTCTTGTAAGCTGCACGAGTTTGGCGTTGGTGATCATTTTACGTTTTAAGGATGCTCCTCATGCTACCTGCAGTACCTCTATAGTATTACCCTGTGGATCCTTGAACCAAGCTCCATCCGGGCCATTGTGTGCTGCCAGACCGCGAGCTATACCTTTCTCATCTTGGGGGAAGCCCAGATCTTCATATCGCTCAAACGTAACGCCTCGCTCTACAAGGGCGTCTACAGCTTCATCAATATCATCAACAAAAAAGTTGAGCATCGTGTATGTAGCAGGTTCGTTTTTATCACTCTGATATACGATAACTTTAGCACCGCCAGGTAACTGTATTTCCAGCCCGGCAGGTGAATCGCTTACTTCTAGATCAAGTACCTCGCTGTAGAAACGCTTAATAGCATTCAGGTCTTTTGCCGAGAATGTGCTGAGGGCTGTTGTTGGACTGAACATAGTAACTCCTTTTTACTTTCATTTTGCAAGTACCTTAAGTATAGCACACTATTTTTTGGCAATTTAAGTTTGATACTTTTCTGCAGAATTGGGGATCATAAGCTTATATCGTCAGTACGAAGGGCTTTTTATTGCCGGCTTGCAAATGCGTCTGGATCGTATCAATCAGTTGTAGACGGTTCTCAAGAGCCATCTTTACGAGCAATGCATCAGGCTCAGTTTTTATCGGATGTTGTTTATTGCTCCAAATGAGCATGTCAATGAGCAAAGGTATTAGATCCAGGCCGGGTTGCGCGAGAGAATAAATGAATCGTGCTTTATTAGCCTCATCTTGTTTCTTGCTAATGATGCCATTTTCTTCAAGCATCGCTAAACGATTAGATAGGATATTGGTTGCAATCTTTTCATCCGAAGCAAGGAATTCGCTGTACGAAGTTTTACCAGAGATAGCGATGTCGCGAATAATTAATAAGCTCCATTTGTCACCAATTATTTCGAGTGGATAGTTAATAGGACAATCTGATCGAAGCTCCGATTTTCTCATGTAAACATTGTAACACAAAGTACTTGCTTTTTGCAAGTTGGTACATTACACTTGCAAAAGACAAGTGCATAGTATAGGAGTATGAGACATGACAGAGTACAGAATTACTAATAGAACCAGGCGGGCTCGGTAATGACCGCAAAAGGCAGATTCGAAAACAGTGCATTACCTATCGTGCTGTTCACTATATTTTTAGACTCGGTTGGCGTCGGAATCCTATTTCCCATTCTTCCTCAACTGGTCGCCAAGGTATTCATACCGGCTGGATTCTCTCCGACTAATGCGCTGATCATGCTGGGATGGCTTGCTGGTATCTATCCGCTCATGCAGTTCCTTGCCACACCTATTCTTGGGCAACTCTCGGACCGTTTCGGCCGTAAACCCATACTCGCCTCGAGCCTTGCGGGAACGGCCATTGGCTATATGCTTTTTGGTGTCGGAATCCTAACCAAGAATATTCCGCTGCTGTTTAGTGCCCGGGTAATAGCTGGCATCGCCGGAGGAAACTTAAGTGCCACGCGCGCTATCGTTGCAGATACGAGTAGCTTGGAAGAGCGGACAAAGAAATTTGGCCTTCTCGGTGCCGCATTCGGCATGGGATTTGTGATGGGGCCATGGCTCGGTGCCCGACTGTCTGTAGCAAACGCTTCTTTCTTAGGCCTTCATGCGCCTAGTTGGTTTAGCATGGCGACGCCGTTCTGGTTTGCCGCGGCCCTTGGCACGATCAATATGCTTCTTACACTGCTCATACTACCGGAGACAAATAAATACATAAACCACTCGGCAAAAATTGCATGGACAAAGTCGCTAGGTAACATCCGCAAGGCTGCAACCTCGCCGCAGTTGAGAGTAGTTTTTGGTGCAGAATTCCTATTCTGGGGCGGGTTCGCTTTCTTTACGACCTTTTTGCCATTACAACTCATCGAGAAGCATCATTTTACGCCTGGTAATGTTGGGGATTTCTTTGCGTATATCGGCATATGTATAGCCATTGCTCAGGGTGCATTAGTGCCAATACTCGCCAAGCGCTTTAAAAATTACCAAATCGTACGATTTGCATTATTCGGCATGGCTGGAGCACTGCTTATGCAGGTATTTACCCGAAATGCTTTTGAGGTAATGATCGTTGGTGCGGTTATAGCAACCTTCTTCTCCATCTTCATGACTAATTCGAGTGCTCTTGTAAGTTCGTCGTCCAATGCCGATATTCAAGGCGAGGTCCTAGGCATAGAGGCTAGCACGCAAGCATTAGGTGAGTCCATTCCCGCAATTATCGCTGGATATGTCGCTACGATGGGCATCTACGCACCTAATATCACGGGTTCCATTGTTGTGCTCGCTGGAGGGCTGCTCTTTGCTGGCCTTTATCGTAAGTCGAAGGGGGCAGTGCGCTAAGAAAATAGAATGGTTCAACGACAAAAAGAATTAATAAGCTTGCTAAGCAGAGAATGAGGGATCTATATGGAGTCAACGAATATGCTAAAAGATAAGACGGCAATTATTTATGGCGCAGGTGGTGCTATTGGGAGCGCCGTGGCAAAGGCCTTTGCCACGGCTGGCGCATCCGTATTCTTGACCGACCTGCATCTGGAGCGTGTTGAAACGGTGGCCAAGGAAATTGTGGACGCTGGTGGCAAGGCCGAAGCTGCAATGGTTGACGTACTTAACGCTAAGATAGTCCAGGAGCATTTGGACAGTGTTGCGGCGAAAACAGGGAAGATAAATATATCGTTTAACGCAATGAGCCTGCCTCAGACAGGAATTCAAGGCACTCCGCTTACTAAGCTGTCGCTCGATAACTTTACGAAGCCCATTCACGCCTACATGACTGGCCATTTTCTGACAATGGCTGCGGCTGGGCGGCAGATGGCGCAGCAAGGATCAGGAGTACTCCTCACAATCACTGCTTCCCCCGGCGAAACCGGCGCACCGCTGCTTGGAGGTATGGGGCCATCGTGGATGGGTATTGAGTCGCTGACGCGCGATTTTGCTTTAGAACTTGGTTCGCAGGGAGTTCGCGCCGTAACAATGCGCTCCTCAGGCCTTCCTGAAACAGAAACGCTCAAGACGGTTGTTAGCCAGCATGCCCAAACACTTGGCATGACGTACGAAGCATATCTTGAGATGATGCGCCAACGTACGTTCTTGCATCGTTTGCCAAACCTAGAAGAAACAGCCAAGGGTGCAGTCTTTCTTGTGTCAGATATGGCGAGCGCGGTAACGGGAACTGCAGTTAACTTCACCTGTTGATCAGAATGTACCGTAATGGCTACTGACAGACTAGCGAAAAGATCAAAAAAAGGAAGCTGGTTCCTAGGCGTTCGCAGAAGCTACATTCCAATATCATGGCAAGGCGTATGTATTTACATGGCCTACGTAGCCTATATTATTGCAGTTCCTGTTGCGTGGTATAGGCACGGGCATGAACTATGGGGTTTACTTACGAATGTCATTCCGTTGAATATCGGAGCAACGCTACTGACCCAGTTTGTTGCATCTAAGACGTCTAAGCGAGACTAATCAGAATAAGGGAGAATTATAATTTATGACAAAATCGATAAAGCCGATGAAGATTGCCATTATTGGAGCGTCCGGCCATCTTGGTTCTGCCATAGCCCGCGAGGCACTTGCCAGAGGACACGATGTTACGGCCATTAGTCCCAAAGCTTCAGATCTTGAGAATGGGCATGTCCAGGGGCTTGATAACGCCATACTAACCATAGCTGATCTTAATGACCCGTCTTCAATCGTACGCGCTATCACGGGACATGATGCGGTTGTTTCTGCTGTTAGAAATAAGAGTTTGGGGCCAGAAACGCATTTTTTGCGTGACACTGCACAGACCTTACTTACCGTACTCCCAAAGGCCGGTGTTAGCCGGCTCATCTTTTTGGGCGGCGGCGCGAGCTTGCTTGATTCCACGGGCCATCCTGCAAGCGAGGCGCCTTGGTTCCCTGCCGAATTCAAGGATGACGCCAGGGAGCATGCCGAGGCGCTTGCCTTCCTGAGAGCGGCCGATACACCAGTCGAGTGGTCATACTCTAGCCCGTCGGTGGTGAACTTTGTTGACGGCGCCAAAACTAGCACGTACCGTGCCGAGGCTCGTGACACAATGTACCCTGACCTATCGCCCAAAAGCCAGCTCACTACCGGGAGCTATACGGCTGCTATTGTGGACGCGCTTGAATCAGGGTCCTTTATTCGCCAACGTTTTGCCGTTGGTCCCTGAGCTACCCATCAGGGTTTCGTTGTGTCATCATGAGAGAGTAAATGGTGTTCCGCGAAAAGCTGCATCTCTATGTTCGGTTGGGCCCAGCCGACTATGCACTCAGTATATATGAACCTGATCAGATGTACGCGATCTTCTGATGCCTCAGGTATGTGCTGGATGTTCCTTTTTTGTACCAAGGACGCTACACTTTTAATGAATGTACGGTTTTAAGGGACGATGCACATATCTACCCAGTATATATTGATAGGTGCCGGCCAGATGCCATACCCCCAGATCCGCAGATGCTCATAACGCGCGAGGAAACTGACTATCCTCGGCCACTGTTTCTTAACGACTTTGATGGCTGTATTTTGACTACCCTGACGGCAGCCATTTCAGTAGTTCGTATGCCATTTAGCGCTACTACAACTGGTGGCTCTGTCCCCCTAATCATGACATCGGAAATTACCTCTGCCAAAATCCAGCCCTATAGTTGGCGTATCAACTAAACCCCAGGCACTGCTAACACTTAATCTCTGGAAGGAGAACCAGCTTCACTAGTTCAGGCGTGGCGTCGACGGCAGACTTAACGCAAGCGAATTGGGCATTGTATAGATGTTCCCACGAGTTGCCCAATAACCTCCAGGACGACTGGGATCTGAAGGAATTCCATATCCAAAAATGCTTTGTTCGTGATCCAATACAACAGCACGGTGCGGGCTCCAGTCACGGTCAGCGGTTGGCTGGTCTATAAGTGATACATGCGTAACGCTATTAGCTCCTTTGTGTAGCAGATATCTTTCCAAATACTGAGCAAGTCTACCGGAGCGTGTGTGGGGGTGAGGAGTTACTACATCCTTACCTTCAACGTCCAGGCTGCTGGGGCAATCGACGCTGAATGCGTAAAGATTGTCTCTCGCACGATGGCTAACCACAGTAACCATGTCATACGAACTTGTTGCGACCTCTTGTTCCTGGATAGCTCTAGCAAAATCTGCCATCATAAGAGTCCCCACAACATTAACGCCAACTAAATGAATATCCAAGCTGCGTTCCTTCGCAGCCCGTTCCTCGATAATCCCTGCTGCAAGGTTGCCAATGTGTGCATGGATCATACTAGCAGGAAGCAGCAGTTTGGCGTGGGGCGGAAGTGTCAGTGCATCAGGCATGTGCATATCGACATTATACTTAATAAACGCCCATCAAGAAGAGCGTTTGCCTCATGTTGCTTCATTCGGGATAGTCGACTAGAGTTAGGGAAGATTAACGAGGAAGGGTTCGAATGAAACAATACTATGCCCAGCAGGCGAAAATGATTACCCAACCTGGTAAGCGTGATGAACTTATTCGGCGCTTGAATGAGAGTATTGGAGTGCTGCAAAGCGCCCCAGGCTGCATCTATTACCTCATAAGTGTTACCGAAGAGCCCGACGTAGTCATGATTTCAGAGCTCTGGGAGTCTAAGGAAGCAAAGGATGGGGTCGCAAGTAACCCAGAGTCAGCTAAAGTAATGCAGGAGCTTATGCCGCTGATTGCGTCAGTGTCCGATCGTACTGGTATGACTGTAGTCGGCGGATTTGGCCTGGAGGGATAGCGACACCACACAACGCTGAACTATACATGCGGTGCGATCAGCTTGCCAGTAAAGCTTGACGGAAGTAATGTCCAGCTTTCGGACTGCCTAGGATATAGGGGAAAGCATACCCAATGCGTGTTTGCCTGAAGACCCGTGGCCTTGCCCAGAGAGACAGTAGAAAAAGAGGAGTACTACGGATAGCGGGTAATAGTAACGCATGAGTACAGGTACGCGGAACCGTAGAGGAGTTAATAAACGAAGATGGCATGAAGAATGGCATACTGGCGGTGCAGGGGACTCCCACGGCGCAGTAGAAGCTGAGGTAGACAACGTTCGTAGTGTCGTGGCCCACTTCTCAGATGAATTTGCTCTTGCCTTACAGCGTACCGAGTACGCAGGCCTTATTCATGAGGGTCTGTCCGAAAGGTGATGATTTGTCGCAATGCCAGATCCGAACGTGTAGACCACGCTGTCCCCAATGCTTTATCTAGGTAGTGCTTTTCTTGAAAAGCGAATCTGGCTTGACAAGCGAAGTATACGCAATTAGTATGTACACATACTAATTATGAGGTAATCATGAAATCTTTTAATTCCGTCACAAAAACAAAAGCTACCCCCGCCCAGGCCTGGAAGGCTTGGACTGATCTGCCAAACTGGAACAAGCATGACCCAACTATCGATTCAATTACGCTAGATCGTTTCGAAAATGGCGCACGCGCGAAACTCAAGAACAAAAAAGGGCCGGGTGCCACTCTTATTATCGAAGATGTTGTACCTGGAAAAAGCTTTACGATCCGTACTAACCTACCTCTCTGTACTATGTTGAGCTATCACGAGGTTGTGCCCACCGAAGATGGTGGTGCGCGTTTTGTGTTTAAGACCGAATTCCGTGGTTTGCTGAGCGGTTTTTTCTACGCTATGTTCGGCAAAGATATTGCGAAAGAAAGCGAGCCGAACATGGCAAGGCTGAGCACCCTCGCCGAGAAAGAGTACTAACGAGTATGGATTTCTCATTTCAACCTATCGGACCATTTGAGCTGCTTTTCCAAAATCAATACTTTAACGGCTGGCCAGCGTTAGATAATGACCCGGAAACTATCGTCATGACCTTCCCGGTTGAAGGGTGGCAAAGCTCGGCTGCCGTTACACTTACACAATTACTTGATGGTAGCTTACGTGGCAAGGTGTACGGATTGAAAGATGGCGAGCAGGCAATGCACCAAGCGCTCGCTGCCATGTCACTGGACGAAGATGGAGATGGCTGGCCTGAAGTAGGCAAGCGCGATGCGTTTATCGGCCAATTGCAGAAGACCTATCACGCTATGCGTCCTACACTGTTCCACTCTCCTTATGAAGCTGCTGCGGCGTTTGTTATCGGTCATCGTATTAGCATTGCGCAGACTCGCAATATTCGCGCTCATATAGCCCAGGAGTTGGGGAAGTCTTTTGAAATTGAAGGGCAGACATTCCACGCTTTTCCTGCGCCGCAAGCGTTGCTCAAACTACAGTCGTTTCAAAGTCTCAACGAGACTAAGGTAGAACGCCTGCATGCGGTTGCACAGGCCGCTTTGGACGGGTGGCTCACCCGCGAGCATTTGCGCTCGATCGACGAGCAGGACGCGCTCGATAAGCTGCAGACCATCCCAGGCATTGGTGCTTTCTTTTCACAAGGTATTTTGCAGCGCGGCGTCGGCGTAAAAGACGGTTTTAGTCATGACGACCTTACATACTATGCGATTCAGCAGTCACATCACTTAGGCGGTGAGTCCGGTAAAGCTGACATCGAGAAGATTATTGAAAAATGGCGGCCATATCGCATGTGGGCAACGGTGCTTACACATGTTTGGGCACGGGAGAACCATATTATGCCCGCGCCAATATGGCGATCGGCAAAAAGGTAATCATGGACCGGCAAACGTATACCAGCCCTAGTCAGAGCCTTGGCTTTTTATTGCACCAAGCTGCCATTGGCTGGCGGCGATCATTGGCGCGCGAGCTGCGACACATCGGGATAACCCCAGTCCAGTTTTTCATACTAGGGTCAACTTCTCGTCTCACGAAGCAAATCGGTGAAGGACCGACACAAAAGGCCATTGCTGAGCATACGCTTATTGATAATAACGTTGTCTCGCAGGTGGTACGACAGCTGGAAAAAAGGGGACTGCTTGTAAGGATACGTGACGATGCTGATAAGCGAGCGTATCGCCTTGCGCTGAACGATGGGGGGCGCCTGAAGCTTCGACAAGCGATTCGGGTAGTATATTCGGTTGATGAGGCATTTTTTGCAGACGTTATGCCCGAGTCAACCTTTCTCCACGCAATTGGCGGGCTTTCCGGTCATAGGATGAATTGACAAAGCAGTTAACGCGACTGCCTGCCAAGCGCGTAGCAGCTAGGAGAGTATAGCCCGCTAGTTCTCTCGCTAGAAAATTTATACAAAAACAGCCCCTTAATCTACCGCGATTTTCTTGAAGAGCAGTACCCGAATGTGTAACCCCGATACCCCAACCTGCTACACTAAACATTAGTAAGCCGGAAAGGAAGGGTGTGGCATGAGAAAGATAATCATCCAAGAATTTATTACGCTAGACGGAGTTATGCAGGCTCCTGGCGGGCCAGAGGAAGATACATCGAGCGATTTTAAGTACGGCGGCTGGACCGCCCCTTACTTTGCCGAAGTCGACGAAGCAGCCGCTGACTTTATGCAGAAATGGATGGAGTCAACGGATATTCTTTTAGGTCAAAAAACTTTTGAGATTTTTGCCGGGTATTGGCCCAAACATGCTGATATGTGGCCAGGTATCATTGACGTCACCAAATATGTCGTGAGCGATACTATGAGCCAGTCAGATGTAGACAAGGCGGGTTGGAAGAACTCAGTATTGCTTAAGGACGTGGACGATATCAAAAACCTCAAAAGTTCGGAAGGATCTACCATAAAAGTCCATGGTAGTGGCAATTTGGCGCAGACGCTATTCAAATATGATCTGGTAGATGAGCTATGCTTGATGACGTTTCCGATTACGCTTGGGAGGGGGAAGCGTTTGTTTGGGGAGGGCACCATACCTATGGCCTTTACAATGACGGATAGTCTGATTACGCCAAACGGCGTGATTTGTGCGTATTACAAGCGTGCTGGAGAAGTTAAGACAGGTACCGTCGGGGCCTAGAATGTAGCTCCCGACATCCACTGCTCGGAAAGCATCAGCGCACCACGGTTTTTATCGCACCCGTGTCCTTATTACGGCGGAGATCGGCGCTACGTGCATTGTAGCGCCACAGACACCAGGTATACTACATAGATGAAGATGCAATACGCGGTACTCGAAGAGCAAGTCGTGTATTTCGATCTGCCGCATACACCTGGGCTCCGCATTAAAGGTATTATGCGGGGCGACCCTACCAGATCAGTGGCAGTCATGATGCATGGTCGTCCTGGCAGCGGCAACGAACTGCTGCAGTATTTGGGTGCTCGCTATCTAGCAGAGAAGGGTATTGCGACGCTCAGACTTTTTATGTACGATTTTGAGCCGAATACGCGTAATCTATTCGATTGCACCCTACAAACAAACGCCGACGATTTTGATGCGGTAATTGTCGCCCTCAGAGGGCGTGGCGCATCGAAAATATTTGGTGTTGGGCACAGTTATGGGGGCCTGACGATCTTAAAATCGCAGGCAAAACTCGATGCTGTGGTGTTGTGGGACCCGTCGCACGGATCTTGGTGGGCGGATCATGGGCACGCCAAAGATGCCATGTACCCCGAAATTCAGGCCGGCGAGTTCATAATTGGAACCGCGGGCTATGGCTGGGTGAATAGTGCCGCTGCCATCGCCTATGACAAGCAGCTCGGTGACACTTCCGGCTGGTCAGCTAAGCCTTATCCTATAATGGTGATTTCCGCAGGCGAAGGCAGGCTGACCGACCTTGGCGCGCAATACATAGCTGCAGCTCACGAGCCAAAACGGCACGTTATAATTCCTGACGCCCATCATAGCTTTGATGATTCGGACGCGGTGATGTGTCAGCTCTTTGCTGAGACGCACGAATGGCTAAGGCGCTATGATGAGGTCGCTCATAAGGCATAAGCTGCGGTTATTCGCTGAAAGACACTAGTCTGTAAGTAAGCCGAGGGTAGTCAGTATGTCTGTGGATGCTTGTATGATTTTATTGCGCTGCTTAGGGTATGCTGCTCTCTTCTTAGTGTTTAACTTACGCAGCTTTGATGCTGCATCGGCTTCGTCATTTAGTTCGCCTAGGACGCTTTGGATGCTTCTCATACCGTCGCCTGCAATTGCAAGAGGGTGAATGCCGTCTGCGAATGTAGCTTCAGTTTCTCTTTCCAGGTTTACCTTTATTGCACGAGTAGACAGGAATCTGTTGTCGATGCCCATATTCCAGTCGTGACGGATTTTGTTAGAGCCAGTGTCCGTCCTCACCTGGTGGCGCGCAAAGCTTGGCCACGTATAAATGGGGTCAGATCCCCGCAGCAAGCTGAAACGGGCGATAAGCATATGTAAGGCGACTTCATCCCATTCTTCCCATGGCTGCCCTCCGTTAGGATAGGAATTTGCTCTTATATGTCGGGGTGTGCTCAGTTCGCTGAAATCGTCGAATAAGGTACCCTGGGCGCCAGTGTCTGCTGTGTATCCGGTGGTGGCTTGTCTGAATAAGGGCACAAAAGCTTCTAGCACGGCGGCTTTCAACTGCAGACGGCCTAGTGCGATGGTGGTGGACTTGGGTTGTTGCAAGCCTCGGAGCCTGGAATCGGCTTCGTCGAGTAAAACGGGTGCAGCCCCTTGGTTTTCCGGATTAGTCGCAGCCTCTATAAGCGCGTTAGCAAGCAACCATTGAGCCGGGATGGTCGGTTCGTCGGCTTTGCGAAGTGTATTTATAGCGGCATTGAGCTGATCTGTGCTTACCTCGTGGTGACCAAGCGCCAGGTAAGGATCGTCTTGAGGGGAAGGAAGGATGTCGGAATACGCCATGTCTTTTATCATAGCAGATGAGTTTTATTCGTCCGAAGTCCACCTCTTCCTTGTCTTACCGGACTCGATTCGGTGTCCAGCCGCCCCGGGTTGGCGGAGGAGAGGAGTATTCATTAGGTAGAACTGTTTACGGTACTCGCTCGGAGGAAGGTGAGATCAATATTTTTTCTGCGCTGAAGGGATGTGTTGCATTATTTTGAGAGCAGTTATAGCAGTGGCAATGTTGCCCGTATGGTGGGTTGAGATCGCCACGACAACATGGTTAGGGCTGCTTTAAGGCCTTGGCGAACGGGGTAGCATCTGTTATGATAGTTTCTGTCCATTAGGGGGCGCTTAGCTCAGTTGGCTAGAGCACCTCGTTTACACCGAGGGGGTCGGGGGTTCGAGCCCCTCAGCGCCCACCAAAGAAAAAATCCATCCGCGAAAGATGGATTTTTTCTTTGGTGGGGAACTTTTAATAATTAATGTCTCGTAATACGCCACCAGAGGCTAGGGCCGGGTACGGCCGACTTTGTAGCGAGCGTAACCTCGTGAGTGTGTCCATCGGCGGTAACGGTGAGCGTACCGAGCTTATCACCACTCTTGAGGGCATGATTGACGGTGCCGAGTTTGGCTTGAGCGGTCAAGTCGTCGCCATTCCAGTGAATAAAGTTGATATTGTCTTGGGCGACCGCTGTTACACTGCCACCCCACGGTAAAGTGTAAGATCCGATAGTCTCGCCTTTTGTAACGGGAGTGACGGGTGAGAAGGTCGCGGCAACTGAATCGATGAGCGCTGCGCTACTGGAAAGTGCCGAGGTGAGGTCGGCGGTGCCCATAACGGCGCCTACTAGCGTAACCGTGGAGTCGCCTATCTGCTGTTTGCTCGCGAACAAGAAGCAGCCTCCGGCTTCGTCAGAGTTGCCGGTTTTGATGCCGATAACACCATGGCTACCGAGCAGCCAATCGACATTATGGACAGTACCTACTATCGGTAATGTTGCGCTGCTCTGGGAAACGATCTGCGTCAACACCGGGTTATTGAGCACCGCTGTACCAAGCTTGATGAGGTCGCTTGGGGTACTCAAGGTGTCTGGCGATAGCCCACTGGCATCAGATCCAATAATGGTGTTCGTTGCGCCAAGTGATTGCAGCATTTGCGTGGCGTAGCTTCGATAGTTAGAAAACGAGCCGAACACCCAAGTAGCTAAACTATCGGCAATATTGTTGGCAGACGGAAGCATCAGCGCTTCTAAGGCCTGATATTCGGTTAGCCGCTCGCCTTCGCTTACAACGACAACCGAGCCATCTTTGGCAACGTAATCGTTATAGCGTGCAACGTCGTCAGCGGTTACGGTGTAAGTCGAGCCTTGACTGCCGGGTGAGAGTGGGTCTTTTTGGAGCACTGCCAAGCTAGTGATTATTTTTGCCACACTGGCTGTAGGTAGCTGCCGTGTCCCGCCATATGTTGCTAAAGTACCGTACCCAATACCTGCCACCGAGGCTTCACCTTTAGTTGGCCAGTTAAAGATGGCTGAGCCGCTGCTATGGGGCAATGTCTTGATGTTGGCAGCAATTGCTGGGATCGGCCGGACGGCGTTATCAATACCTATGCCGATGACTGTCAATAAGACCAAAGACAGTACGCCCGCAATGATTCGGGATCTTTTGCTTTCCTGCATGAGGCCAGTATAGCACTCCAGTGTCACCCCAATGCGGCAAGTGCGCCATCGTAGGCGGTATGCCATTCGCCATATACGGCCAGGAGGCCGCCCTGCCGCAGGTGTGTCAGGCAAGCTGCGAGTTCGACTGGGGTGATAGTGGTCGTGAGGTAGATAGTTGTATAGGGTGCGCGACACGCTTTTACACCTGCAGCGGTAGCAAAAAGAGCGTCGGCGTTGTAGGCCAGGCGCTCTTTGCTTGTAAAGCGGGATTCATGCAAATGCGCGATTTCCTTAGCAAAACTGTCACGCTTACGACGATCGAGGGTTCGTGAACGCTGCGTTTCGATGTCATGCAATAATTTCATCCAGCGTTTCCTGATCACTGAGAGTAATATAGCTGGATGATCGGTGATTACCAGCGCTGGGCCGATGCTCAAGCGGCGCGGCAGATGTTGGGCCAAATCGAAACTCATCAGGTCGCTCGTTTTGGCGCTGCGCACGTCAATATACCACCGGCTGATAAGGTCGGTCTTCATGCGACGCTGCTCCCTAGATTATGCTCATGTTGCTCCTGCTGTTCGGCATCGAATGCCAGCCAAGCTAGGACCCAGCGCAAGCGCTCGTGTATATGTCCGTTGCAGGCAAACGCCTGGCGCCCATCAGCATATAACGAGCCAGCAGTTACTGACACGAGCGGAACTGTCTGCAGACAGATAACACACTGGGCCTCGGCAATGGGTTGATGGGGAGGTGGTGTGCTGTCGGTCATGCAGTCGGTTCCGGTAAGTGACAGTAATAGAGGGCAAAAAAAGAGCAATCATTGGTAGGTTGTCTACACCCGTAACAACAAGATAAACCCGTTGTATCAATGATTGCTCTTTTTAGGGGTCTAAATAATTTTGTTACGCAGTGGTGTAGACAAAAGGAAGTATACCGCGCTCTACATAAAAGTGCAAGTACTTTTCTTATTTTTCGTATCAGAGGTGGCGCAATAAAAGTGTGTCAAACATGCTTTTGTTGTATACTAAAATGAGCAAATAGAAGGAGTGATAGATGATTTGGATTATTGTCGGCATTGTAGTGCTGCTCATAATTGTTGTTGCCGCGATGTATAACGGTCTAGTGCGCTTAAACCAACAAGCGGACGAAGCTTGGAGTGACATTACAGTGCAGCTCAAGCGTCGGGTTGACCTGATCCCTAACCTGGTAGAAACAGTCAAAGGCTACGCGACACACGAAAAGACCGTTTTTGAAGACGTCACTAAGGCTCGCGCTCAGGTTGTAAACGCGCAAGGCCCTGCGGATGCCGCTAAGGCCGAGAATCAGTTTGAGCAGACCCTTAAAAGCTTGTTTGCGGTCGCTGAAGCCTATCCGCAGCTGAAGGCTAGCGACAATTTCCAGCAGCTTTCTGGTGAGCTTACTGACACCGAAGACAAGATTATGGCTTCTCGCCGTTTTTACAACGGTGTCGTACGTGACTTTAATACCAAACGCAAAGTATTCCCTACGAGCATTTTTGCTAACATGCTCGGCTTTAAGAAGGACAAAGAATTCTTTGAACTTGCTGCCGACGACCAAGCTGCTGCCGAGAAGCCCGTCGCCGTAAAGTTCTAGGCATTCAGAATAGGGTAATGTAATTCCTATCTCCAGGTGGTGCTGGGGATTCAGAATAAGAATAGATATATATGTACAGCAATATAGCCAGCAATAAGCGCCGTTCGGCTGTTATGATACTGCTGTTTTTGCTGTTGGCAGCCGTCGTCGCCTGGATTTTTGACAAATATAGCGGATCTTTAGGATTTACCGTTGTGGTACTGGCTTTTGCCGCCAGTTATGCTATTTTTGGCTATTTTGCCGGTGGCAGCATGAGTTTGGCGATTAATGGTGCGCAGGAAATTGAGAAGAAAGACAATCCACGGCTGTGGCGGATAGTGGAAAATTTGGCAATTACCGATGGACTGCCAATGCCCCGCGTGTTTATCATGAATGATCCTGCACCGAACGCTTTTGCTACAGGGCGCGACCCCAGGCACGCGGCTGTGGCGGTCACGCAAGGTCTGCTTGATATTATGAACGACGATGAGTTGCAAGGGGTAGTAGCGCACGAACTAGGACACATCAAAAATTATGACATTCGCGTGGCGATGTTAGCTTTTGCGCTCACTGCTGTTATATCAATCATTGCTGACATTATTTTGCGCATGGTGTGGTTTCGGGATGATGAGCGGGAAAATAATCAGGTATTTGTCGTGCTGGGTATCGCGGCAGCGATTTTGGCGCCCTTGGTCGCCACGTGTATTCAGCTAGCGGTTTCCAGACAGCGTGAGTATCTGGCTGACGCTACCGGTGCGCTCACCACTCGCTATCCGGATGGGCTGGCCAGTGCGCTGGAGAAGATTCAGCAAACCGGGAGCGCTCTGAAGCGTCAAAATACTGCCACTGCTCACTTCTTTTTCGCCAATCCACTCAAAGGGCATAGCATCACGAATTTATTTAGTACCCACCCACCAATCGACCAGCGCATTGCGCGCCTCCGCTCTATGAACACGCACGCCTAAAGAAGAGCGCATGCTACACTAAAATAGACGTATGGCCAAAACTCCTCCCCCATCTGGAAAAGCAAAGAGCAAGAGCCAAGCCGCCGCTAAAAAACCAACTACCCCAAAGAAGACGTCGGCCGAGCCACGCAAGCTTAAAAAACCCCAGTACCAATCATTTAAAATGCAAAAACGCATCCAGCAGACGGTGGCGCTGCCGGGATCATTCCGATTGTTTGGGGGCGCCCTCAAAGTACTGTTTAAAAATTGGAAGCTGTTTTTGGGGGTAGCTCTGATCTATGGCGTGCTCAACCTTATTTTAGTGCGTGGATTTAGCGGCTCGGCAGATGTGTCGAGTATTAAGAAGGCGCTCGACCAATCATTAAAAGGGGACTGGTCTCAGCTAGCCGGCGGCAGCTTGTTGTTTGTGTATCTGCTCGGTTCTGCGGGCAATTCGGGGAATGCAACCGCCGGGGCGTACCAGTTACTGCTAACACTTTTTACGACTATTGCACTCATTTGGACGTTGCGTCAGGTGTACGCTGGTAATAAGGTCCGCATCCGTGATGGTTTTTATCAGGGGATGTATCCATTTGTTACTTTTATTTTGGTGCTGCTTGTGGTTGGACTGCAATTATTGCCGGGAGCATTAGGTATCCTGACGTATAGTATCGTGAGTGGCAATGGCGTTATTGCTGGCGGCGTCGAACAGATGATATGGACGCTGGCGCTAGCGGTGCTTATATTAGTATCATTGTATATGGTCAGCTCATCAGTCTTTGCGCTCTATATTGTCTGTTTACCGGATATGACACCCATGCGCGCGCTGCGTTCTGCTCGGCAATTGGTTGCAGCGCGCCGATGGGTGGTGATGCGTAAGGTGTTGTTCTTGCCAGTGGCGTTGGCGCTGGTTGCCGCTCTGATTACGATTCCATTGATTATCTATGCAACCGCGGCGGCATCGTGGGTAATCTTTATAGTCACCATGCTCCTGTTGCCGGTGCTGCATAGTTACATGTATAGGTTGTACAGGGCACTGTTATGAAAAAGCTGGATAAAGCGCAGGCTGCGGAGCGTATCGCCAAACTTCGCAGCGTCATTAATGAGTATCGCTACTATTATCACGTGCTTGATACGTCGACGATGAGCGAAGCAGCTGCTGACAGCTTGAAACACGAGCTCAGCGAGCTGGAAACGCAGTATCCCGAGCTCATAACACCCGACAGTCCTACGCAACGCGTTGCCGGGCTGCCCCTGCCTGGGTTTACGCAGGTGCGCCATCAGACGCGGATGACCAGCCTGAATGATGTGTTTAGCCGGGAAGAATTACAAGCTTGGCTGGACCGCACGCAGAAGCTTTTGCCAGGCGAGCCACTGGAGTTTTTTGTAGACCTAAAAATGGACGGTTTAGCGTGCTCGGTCATCTACCAAGATGGCGTATATACTCAAGCAGTAACACGTGGGGACGGCCTGGTTGGCGAAGATGTCACCGTCAATATTCGAACGCTCGACTCCGTGCCGATGACTCTTCGGAGTGACCCTGCACATGCCTTGTTTTTGAAGGGTCGCACCGAAATTCGCGGTGAAGTTATTATGTACAAAAAAGATTTTGCCGCACTTAATAAAAAGCGGGAGGCCGAGGGCTTGCCGGCATTTGCCAACCCACGTAATCTGGCTGCCGGCAGTATCCGTCAGCTCGACCCCACGCTCACTGCTGCCCGTCCGCTCCGTTTCCGTGCCTGGGAGCTGCTGCGCGATGATCTTCACGAAGTACCTACGAACATGTTTGCCTATGAGACCATCCGTGCCCTGGGGCTGGCGGCAAATCTCCAAGCTGCAATCTGCTCGAGCCTGGATGAAGTGATGCAGTTTGCTGCTTCCTGGGAGGATAAACGGCACGATTTGGCATATAACACCGACGGGTTAGTCATCAAGCTCAATAATCGCGAGCAAGTCACGCGGCTTGGCGTTGTAGGCAAGGCGCCGCGCGGTGCTGTAGCGTTTAAATACGCCGCAGAGGAAGCGACCACCGTCGTCCGGGACATCGTACTGAGTATTGGCCGCACTGGTGCCGCCACCCCGGTAGCGGTCTTCGACCCGGTAGTTGTAGCGGGCACCACCGTACAACATGCCAGCTTGCATAACGCCGACGAGATTGCGCGCAAGGATATTCGGGTCGGTGATACAGTCGTCATATTCAAGGCTGGCGACATTATCCCCCAAGTGCTCAAAGTGCTTACCGAGCTACGCCCTAGAAATACCAAGAAATTCGATATGGAAAAGGAGCTAGCCCGCCAGTATCCGGAGCTGGCGTTCGATCGCCCTGAAGGTGAGGTAGTGTACCGGGTAAAAGGCGCGACAGGCCCATTGCTCCTCAAGCGCGCAGTAGCTCATTTTGCCAGCAAAGGCGCACTCGATATCGACGGTATGGGCGAGAAGAATGTGATTGCCTTAGTAGACGCTGGACTCGTCAAAGATATGGCCGATATCTATGCAATTACCAAAGAACAGCTGCTTGAGCTGGACCGTTTTGCCGAAGTTTCGGCCACCAATCTGAGCCAGGCGATTGCCGCTGCTAAAACGCCGGAGCTACCGCGTTTTATCTACGGCCTGGGTATTCGTCATGTGGGGCAGCAGACTGGCATTGATCTGGCAGAGCATTTCGGCTCGCTCGATAAGTTGGCCCATGCCACACTTGATGAATTAATGTTAGTTGAGGGTATCGGCGACATTGTGGCCGAGTCGCTATTAGCTTGGTTCGCCGATCCGGATAACGAGAAGCTGCTGCAGAAGTTCGATAAGCTGGGAGTACGTCCACAGTATGAGTCACACGCCCGGGGTCCGCTTCACGGTAAGAGCTTTGTCATCACGGGTACACTGGAGGAGCTGGGCCGCGATGAGGCGGCTGATAAAATCAGAGCGCTCGGCGGTACCTTTCAATCTTCAGTTGGTAAAGATACCAGCTATCTGGTGGTTGGCAAAAACGTTGGTGCCTCAAAACTCGCCAAGGCCGAAAAGCTTGGCACGACCCAGATCGACGAAGCGGCCCTATTGAAATTATTGCAAATAGGCCATTAGGGCGCCTTGCCTCACTCCCCAAGTAGAGTCAGGCATAGTGCAGCCAGACCGGTGTAAGCCGGCCTGCGTGTAACGCTCTACTTAGGGAGTGAGGCAAGGCGCCCTCCGCTATCGTAGGAACGTTGCCAGTACTTCTAGGGAGAGTTTCTCGCTATCGGGGATGAAATTCCGTATACTTAGCACAAGAGGTAACGACAATGATTAAGTACTATTTTAAGAGTTTGCGTAGCGAGCGTATGCAGGAGTTGGCTACGTACAAACCCGGCTCTTGGGTGTATGTGGAGGCGCCGTCACACAACGAGATCGACATATTAGTCCAGAAGTTTGGTTTAACGGCAGGGCACCTGGAAGACGCGCTTGACGAAGATGAAATGCCCCGTCTGGAAAAAGAAGGCGAACAGAGCTATATCTTTGTACGCTTTGCCTATAAAGAGCCCGATGGTACGCTGGCCACCACGCCGTTGCTATTCATATTCAGCGGTGATTTAGTGGTAACCGTTGCACAGGTCCCGGTGCCTTCGCTCGATCTGTTTTTGAGCGGCAGGATTGCCTTTGCTACCACCCAGCGCGCCAAGCTTATCCTGCTCATTTTGCAGCAAGTAGTTGATCGTTACGACGTGTTTATTGCTACCACGAGCAAACAGATTAAGATGATCCGTTCGCGCCTGCGCGGGCACGAGATTACCAATCAGGATTTTATCGACTTTGTGGTGATCGAAGATGAGCTGAATGAGTTCTTAAGCTCGCTGATGCCCACCAACGCTACTCTGCGGCGCCTGCTGCTCGGACGTTACATGCCGCTATTTACTGAAGATCAGGACATTGTAGAAGACTTGCTGCTCAACAACGAACAATCCATCGAGGCTTGCAACAGCAACATGCAGTCGATCATTCACATCCGCGACGCCTATACCAGCATCAGTTCCAACAATTTGAACCGTACCATGAAGGTGCTCACGGCCGCTACGGTTATCATCGCTTTGCCCAATGTGTTTTATAGTATGTATGGCATGAATGTACCATTGCCCTTCCAGCATGAGCCTTGGATCTACGGGGTAATGAACGCCGGCATCGTGGTGCTTATCCTTTCCATAGTTGCCTTCGCTAGGCGTAAGCGGATTTTCTAGCTAGTCTTTTCTTTTGCGCGCCAATCTGTTAAAATCCTCATTTGTAACCCTAGCTTGCGGATCTGCAAATGGGGCATTAGCTCAGTTGGCTAGAGCGCCTGCATGGCATGCAGGAGGTCAGGAGTTCGAGTCTCCTATGCTCCACCATGACCGCCTTACTCCAACCCTTGTCCCAAGCAAGCGCGAGTGAGTTGATCAAGGTAGTCCGATCAGAGGCGGTCTTCGTCAGGAGATTGCCTCTGATCGTTGTTATGACCCAGCGCTGTACTCGCACCCTGGCGGTAGCTCGTGGCCAGTGACCACCCGTCCATCGATGTACAGCCGGGTAAATATCGGAATGAAGAAATAGGGCCGCCTGCTGGCAGCCTGGTAGACGTCAGGCTTGTTGAAGGGCAATCGCGGTAGCTGGATAGCATCGTCCCCTAAAATATTCGAGGCTACGTTGCACCTCCGGTGTGCAGCAAACGCCAGCCTTCTCTTACGTTCTCAGCTCCATCACAAACATGTCATTGCTTGCGTTCAGGATATTAGCGTCGTGAGCTTTGTGGCCGTCTACGGACAATTGTTAAGCTCACTCTTGACGCCGTATATACCATTATATATACTACGGTATATGAGTACTTTAGATAAAACCATCATTAATATCAAGGTTAGCAAGACCCTAAAACGTGAAGCCCAGGACTTGGCTGACGAGATTGGTGTGCCTCTTACTACTGTAATAGCGGCAAGCTTGAAAGAGTTTGTTCGCAGTCGCTCGTTGACCGTGTCCGCTTTCCCTCGTCTAAGACCCGAGATTGAGCAGGAGCTTAGTCAAGCAATTGCGGATTACAAAAACGGTAAGAATGTATCAAAGATTCTTGCTAAGCCTAGTGAAGTAGCAGATCATCTCAACTCTCTATGAACGTTGTTTTCCATAAACGCTTCGATAAGATGGCTAGCAAGCTTCCTCCAAAGATAAAAGCAAAGATGGTGGAGCGAATCACAATTTTTAGTAAAGATCCGCTCGACTATGCACTCAGAAATCATACCCTGAATACCCCATACAAAGGGAGCTATAGTATCGATATCACTGGCGATTATAGGGCTATCTATTTTTTAGTAGATGATGAGACGGCTATGTTTACGCATATCGGCACGCATAGCCAGTTATATAGATAACCTATGACATTAGGGCCTACTTGACCGCGACTCCTATCGAGTTCGTCTAATTGATCGCTTTAAAACCGCTGGCCGCCCCAATTCGTGTTCGGCCGGTCTGCCACGGGTAATAGCCAAGCGTCCCGAATAGGGCAGCGTTTCTTGCGCAATGTGATTTTTCGAATCCTCACTCAACTCATTATAGTGGAGGGTCAGAGTTGGTTTAATAGTCTTGCCCGCTGTTGTACTATTACTTGCATGGAAGTTATTACACCTTGGCAAGTGGCTTGGCCGGCGTATGCGTCCCGCTATGTGCCTGACCGATTTGGCGGGCCCGTCCAGGATCGTCGCTTTGATTTAATTGAGGTTGGTCCTGATGGTAATGAGTCGACGACTTTCGTGGCTCATATTCCAGGAGTAGAAGCTACTAGAAACACGCACCGCATTCTCGTACATGGCGATTCGGTAGCCTGGGGGTGTGATGACGACGAGCAGGCCAACCGATTGCTGCCAAGAGATCGCTTTCCCATACAACTCCTTGGTAATCTCGCACTTTTGGACAACGGGAGCTATACGAGTTTCGAGCATGCGGTAAACGGCATGACAACGGACCAGGACCGCGTAGGCAGACCAGGTAGAAACAGTTTGGCTGTATTCCCTGAAGTGCTTTCACGTGTTAAGCCGCATTCAGTGGTGGTACACCTTGGGCTGAACGATCTTAATAATGAGATACGCCGTACCGCAGTCGAGTCTGCAGCTGGCGTTAGTCGGAACTTGGACGCGATTATTACGCATAATGCTAGGCAGCGGTTGGAACGGAATCGTGTACAAAACGTAGTCGTGCTTGGCCCGTCACCGATCGTGCCAACGAGGCGTTTCGGCCGTCTCCAACTTGGCGATTATTTCTCTGAGCAATCGATTGCCGAATCGTTTTCTTTGGGCTCGGAGATTCGGAAGG
>Ga0136846_1221137_pt1 | contig 117930 bp, 119 predicted proteins | sample HopSoiMetagenom2_FD_96841 | JGI IMG/M metagenome (GOLD analysis project Ga0136846, IMG submission 96841) | Grasslands soil microbial communities from Hopland, California, USA - 2 Assembly 2016 (version 4) | ecosystem: Environmental > Terrestrial > Soil > Grasslands | place: USA: Hopland... | reverse complement strand
TGGCTCGGGAATAGGGAACAGTGTCTCGCTCATGAACGAAGTGTCTCATGAACACGAGTCGAGAGGAACCGCCTATCCGGAATTTCTTCACAGCCTCTCAGACGATCGAGGAGGTGGAGCAGAACATGCGAGAGGCCATCGAGTTCCATCTGGAAGGGATGCGCCTCCACGGTGACCCCATTCCAGAGCCGAGCACCCTGTCACTCTACGTCGACGTGGCTGCGTAAGTATGAACCAGACATACACAGCGGTGGTGAAGGAGAGCTCCGGGTGGTGGATCGGTTGGATCGAAGAACTCCCCGGCGTCAATTGCCAGGAGGCCACCCGTGAAGAGCTGCTCGACACCCTCGGGGTAACGCTCCGGGAGGCGCTTGAGCTCAATAGCAGGACGCCCTGAGGCGGCAGCGCTGAAGACCAAGTAGTCTGCCCCGACCTGACCCCACCGTCACGCGCACACCCGCCACTCCAAGAACCGCCTGCCCAGTCACCCTTCAAGAAGAAGCTCTTTCCCTCTCCTCCCATCCCGGGCCGGAGCACGGGCGCCGAACGGCTCTTCCAAGAAGACCCGCGACGGCTTTCTCCGCCAAGGATTGGCTACGACGCCGCCAGTGGAGGTCCAGCGCGAGGAGATGGTGTCAGCCTTCGAGACGCAGGAGGTCCATCGGGAAGCCCTGGCCGCACTCCTCCTCTTCCAAGAGGCCGCCGGCCGCGAAGAGGTCACCGCCGGCCTGGTCCGCGAGCTCATCACCTACCTCGCGAGCGCCCGCAGCAACCCGGAGCTGCGGTTCCGGTAGACTGCGCCTCGTCGAGGCCTCTCAGCCACGAGGCGGCTCGGCTTGACAATCGACGTAAAGCTGTAAATACTGCCGCCGTGAAGACGACCTTTGATTTGCCCCAGACGTTGGTCAGGAAAGCGAAGGCGCTCGCCGCCCAACAAGGACGTCCCCTGCGCGATCTCGTAGCCGAGGCGATCGACGAGAAACTCGAGGTCGCAGCCGGCGGAGAGGTGGACGCGACGAAAGCGAGCGAGGTCAGACGGGAGGCCTGGGAACGCTGGAAGAGCCGGCTGGAGCGGCGCTCGGACGGAACCTGGTTCAATCCTGAGGGCATTGACGACGAATCCTTTTTCCGGTCGCTCGAAGAGGTCCGGCGAGAGCCCTGGGCAAAGCGTGATCCATTCGGCATCGATTCGTAGGCTCTCCTGCTTCCGAGAAATCCGGCTGCCAGCGCGATGTTCCTGATCGACACCAATGTCTTCTCAGAGTTGATCCGGCCGCGTCCAAACCTGCCCGTCGTTCGGCGGCTGCTTTCAACAGATCCGGCGGCGCTGTTTGCCTGCGAGATGACGCGCTACGAGTTGCGCTTCGGCGCGGCGATCCACCCAAAATCGAGCGAGATCTGGGAGAAGGTGGAGCGCGAGATTCTGCCGCTACCGATCTGGCTTCCGATCGAAGAAAGAGTCGCGCTCGCAACCGCCGATCTCCAGGCTTCGCTGCGAAAGGCCGGAAAGCCGATCGACATGCCCGACGTCTTCCTCGCCGCAACGGCGCGGGTGCACGACTTGGTGCTCGTGACTCGCAACGTTCGCCACTTCCAGAACGTTCCCGATCTCGTGGTCGAGAACTGGTTCCCCGCAGAAGGACCGGAGAGCTGAGCCGCGTCCAGGAGCCCGATGACGAAGGCCACCGACTGGAAGTCAACCGATGCGAATGACCGGCATCCCCTTCGCAACGACCGATTGGTCGCTGATTGAGCCGACCGAGCACCCCGGCGAGACGGGCACCGCCTTCTGACGCACCCGGACCTTTGGTGACATCCGCGTCCGAATGGTCGACTACACGCCCGGCTATCTGGCGGATCACTGGTGCGTGAAGGGGCACATCCTCCTCTGTCTTGAAGGGGAGCTCCACGTCGAGCTGCGCGGCGGCGACACCCACGTCCTCACGCCGGGCCTGAGCTACCAGGTCACCGACGACGCCGAGCCCCACCGCTCCCACACCAAGACCGGCGCCAGGCTCTTCATCGTGGATTGATTGGAGCGGGACCCCTTCTCCTGATTCCGCCGGCCGCGGCAGGTGACGCGCCAGCACTCTAACCCTCGGGCCTCCGGAGGGTGTCTTACTCGGAGAGCGGCGCCTCGCGTCGAACGAGGCCCGACCGAAAAACGGAAGCGCGTTCCACGACGGAAGAGGAGGAAATGTTCGGACCGCATGCCTGAGCCCTCACCAGAGACTTCCAGTGGCAGCCCTGATCTGCACACTTGCACTTGTCGAATTGTCTTGATCCTTGACTGTCCCTTGAAAGCTCTCTATTGTTAAGAATGGACCAGAAAGCCTGTAGGTTCGAGTGGCACTCATTTCTGGGTAGGTTTGTTCAAGGAGGATTTCATGTATCAACCCAAGTCACGCCGTTGGTCCCGCCGAGAAGGCCTTCTATGGCTCTCGCTGCTCGTGCTTGCAATGGCCGCGGTTTCCTCGCGCGCATCGGCTGGGGAGACGGTGAAGGGTGAGGTAAAGACTTTCGCTTTTCCGAAGGCGGTGCCCTATGTCATCACAGACGACTTGCGGAACCTGCCTCAGGTAGCGGCTCCTAGACGTTTATTCACCTGGGAGCACGAGGATCCTCCGATCGTCCAGCCCCCCGGTCCGGCGGAGGCCGATGTCGTCCCGAACACCGCCCTCGCTCCAATGCCTTCGCCTTTGCGGAGCTTCGACGGCCTGAGCTCCAACACGGCCGTCACCGGCGGACAAGCCGGCGGGATCATGCCTTCCGACGTCAACGGAGACGTCGGACCGAACCACTATATCGAGGCGGTGAACGACGCGTATGCGATCTACAACAAAAGCGGCACGCTCTTGACCGCGTTCACGGAGAACTCACTCTGGAGCGGCACAGGGAGCTCGCCCTGCAATGGCAACAGCAAGGGTGACGCCGTGGTCCTTCACGACGGGCTGGCGGACCGGTGGATACTCACTCACCTCGCCTTCGCGACGAGCGGTAGCGCGAAGCTCTCGCCATTCTATCAGTGCATCGCCGTCTCGCGGACGAGTGACCCAGTGACGGGTGGCTGGTATGGCTACGCGATCCGAATGGATACCGGGGGAACGGGTCAGCCGCCGGTCGGAACGCTCAACGACTACCCGAAGTTCGGTCTCTGGACGGACTGTCTCTACATGACCGCGAATGGATACACCGAGCAGACTACCGAGAACTTCATCGGGACCATGTTTGCATCGTTCAGCCGCTCCGACATGTACTCAGGCGCAGTCCTCACGGGGGCGCTCGGCTTCTTGGCCAGCACCAATTCGGACCCATTCACGATGATTCCAAGCACGCTGCTCGGCACTAGCGCCGGCTCGCTGCCTCCGTCCGGGACGCCGAACTACTTCGTCTCTCAGTCGTGGACCCAATTGGTATTCGAGGTCAGGAAATTTACCGCGGGCGCGAACTGCGGAAGCGGAGGGACGTTAAGCCTCCCGACGAATGTGAGCCAGCCGAGCTACGCGGTGGCTGCAGGCAGCTTCGTTCCCCAGCCGAACACGACGAACCAGCTCGACAGCCAGGGTCACAAGCTCATGCAGAGGGTTCAGTACCGGAAGATCGGCAACTCCGAGTCGGTCTGGGTCGTCCATACCGTGCGCTCTTCCTCAACCTCCCCTGTGGAGCCGCACTGGGCGCAGATCAATGTAACGGGCGGCACGATCTCGCCAACTCCCGTGCAGCAACAGATTTACGTGCCCGACGCGAGCCTCAACCGCTGGATGCCGAGCCTCGCGGTTGACGGCCAAGGCAACATGGCTCTCGGCTATAGCACGTCGAACAGTACGAGATTCCCCTCCATCGCTTATTCCGGCCGCCTCGCCGGCGATGCGCTCAACAACCTGCCGCAGACGGAGACACAACTCATTGCGGGCTCGGGCTCGCAGACGAACAACTGCGGCAACCCTTCTGCTCTGTGTAATCGTTGGGGCGATTATACGGCGATGAGCATCGATCCCGTGGACGATTGTACGTTCTGGTACATTAACCAATACTACAGCAGCCAAACCAACGGTACCGCGGGGAACTGGCAGACGCGCATCGGGTCGTTCAAGTTCCCAGGCTGTGGGCAGACGCCGCCACCGTCGGTGACGACGACTCCCGCTTCCGGTATCTCGCAATCTGCCGCTACCCTGAATGGCACGGTCAATCCGAACGGTGCGAGCACGAACGCGTACTTCGAATGGGGGACTACGACGGGTTATGGCAACACGACGTTCAGTCAGAACGTCGGATCTGGAACGACGGCTGTCGCGTATAGCGTAAACCTTGGAAGCCTTTCCTGTAATACGACCTATCACTTCCGGGGTGCCGCGACGAACAGTGGCGGCCCGGGATTCGGTGGCGACCGGAGCTTCACGACCAGCCCGTGCCCGGTGACGGCTCCATCGGTGACGACGGATCCCGCAACCGGCATTGGCCAGACCGGCGCGACACTGAACGCCTCCGTGAACCCCAACGGCTCGTCGACGACGGCGGCTTTTGAGTGGGGCCTGACATCGTCCTACGGAAACAATTCCGACTATGGCCCTATTGGCAGCGGCACCGGAGTGGTACCGATTGGAACCGCGCTGGTCAACCTCTCATGTAATACCATCTATCACTTCCGCGTCCGGGCAGCAAACACCGGCGGGACGTCCTTCGGAGGAGATCGCGCGTTCACCACCAACTCATGCCCCCAGGCGTCTCCTCCGATAGCCAACGTCAGCGCGGCGACCAACGTCGGGCAGACCTCGGCCACCCTCAATGCCTCGGTCAATCCCAACGGCAGCGCCACCAACGCCTACTTCGAGTACGGCACGGCCGCCGCTGGCTTCACCAACTCCACTACGGCCCAAAGCCTTGGCTCCGGCACCAGCTTCCAGACCGTCTCTCAGAGCCTGGGAAACCTTGCTTGCAACAGAGCGTACGTCTTCCGCGCTGTCGCTTCAAACGTTGGTGGCACCGTCCACTCCGCCAATCAGGGATTCACTACTCAACCCTGCGCCGGCCAGGGCCTGCTCTTCCGGGATACCCTCGAGAATGGCATTCCCAACTGGCTCACGCAGGCCCCCTGGGCGCTGACGACCAACTCCGCCCACAGCCTCACGCACTCCTGGACTACCAGTCCGGACGGCCCTTACGGGCCAAACCTGAACAGCTCCATCTTTACTCCGACCATCGACCTCTCGGGTGTGACGGCGGCCGGCCTCAGCTTCTGGCATCACTATGACCTGGAGTCCGGCTTTGACAGGGGCAACGTCTGGGTGACGCCGGACGACGGGGTAAGCTTCACCCTCCAGACGGGTTTCACCGGGACGAAGAGCGGCTGGACCCTGGAAGGCGTGGACCTCAGCTCGTTCGCCGGCCAACGCTTGCGCATCGTCTTCCAGCTCTTGACCGATAGCAGCATCTCCGGCAACGGCTGGTACCTCGACGACTTCGTGGTGCGGACCCCCACCTTCGGCGACGTCCTGCCCGCCGATTTCGCTTGGAGCTGGATCGAGGCGCTCTATGCCAACGGCATTACCAACGGATGCTCCGTCACCCCTCGTCTGTATTGCCCCAACGACTCCGTAACCCGCGCCCAGATGGCCGTTTTCCTGATGCGCGGCATGCTGGGCAGCTCGCACCAGCCGCCACCCGCACAGGGTACCGTCTTTCTCGACGTAGCTTCCGGAGATTTTGCCGCCGACTGGATCGAGGAATTTGCCGCCCAGGGAATTACCCACGGCTGCGGCAACGGCCGTTACTGCCCAGGCGACCCTGTGACTCGCGCTCAGATGGCCATCTTTTTGCTCCGGGCCAAACACGGCAGCACCTACCAGCCGCCACCCGCAACCGGCTTTATGTTCAACGACGTCAACACCGGCGACTTCGCCGCCGACTGGATCGAGCAACTCGCGAGAGAAGAAATTACTCTCGGCTGCGGAGGAGGTAGCTTCTGCCCTGGAGACGCAGTGTCGCGGGCCCAGATGGCCATTTTCCTGATGCGGACTTTCAACTTACTGTCGCTCTAGCAGAGACGCGGGTCACTCAATCAGAGCGACGTCGCCGCACGGGAGCTCGACCTGCTCCCCAGGTGGTAGACTGGCGGATTCCAGAAACGCCAGACCCGGCGGCATTGACACGAACTTCGTGCCCCCAATAACATCGTGGCATGAGAAACGTCACCATCACCTTGGAAGAAGAGGTGGCCCTCTGGGTTCGGATTGAGGCGGCCAAGCAGGAGACGAGCGTGTCCCGTCTGGTGGGTGAGATGCTGCGGGAGCTCATGCAGACTGGAGCCGCCTATGAGGAGGCTCGGCGCCAGTTCTTTTCCGTCGCGCCGCAGCCCCTCGGAGCCAGCGGCGCTCCTCTTCCCTCCCGCGAGGAAGTCCATGACCGCGCGAGTTTTCGTTGACACCAACGTCCAACGTATACAGGCTTGGTCAGCTTTCAGATACTCCAGGTCGTTCGTGCGCTGTGGGCCTGGCAACCGATCGTCGTCGATGATCGGATAACCATGACCGCATGGGCCGATCAGGACCGATTCGGACTCTCCTGGTGGGACGCCCTGATCGTCGCCGCAGCGGTTCTCGGGCCGAACTCCCCTCTGGCCGCACCTCGTGAAAGGAATAGCCCATGCCCGACACCATCCACGCCTGCCGCAAGTGCCTGACCGCCGCCGCTCTTCTCGTCCTCCTGGCCCCGGCCGCGCCGGCGCTGCCGCAGGAGGCGCCGCGGGCGGAGGGGCCTCCTCCCTATCGGGTCGGCGGGGAGGTCACCCGGCCGGAGATCCTCATCAGCAAGCCTCCGGTTTACACGGAGCTCGCCCGCAGGGCCCGAGTGACGGGCACGGTGATCGTGGAAGCGGTGATCGACGAGCAGGGCAACGTCACGCAAACGCGGGTGCTCAAAGGGCTGCCCATGGGGCTCGATCGCGCGGCCGTGAATGCCGTCCAAGCCTGGAAGTTCAAGCCGGCCACCCTGCAGGGCCGGCCGGTGCCGGTCTACTACGTCCTGACCGTGAATTTCCACATTGACGACTCGCTCTTCGGTTGTGGCCCGGCGTTCTTGAAGTTCCTGGGCCAGAACGCCGAATTCACCGCGCATCTGCGCGGCAAGCGCTACCAGGAAGCCGCACAGGTCCTGGATCGCCTGGCCACGGAGCGGCCGGCGGAGCCGGCGATCCCTCTCGCCAGGACCTTTCTCCTTCTGGAGCAGGGCCAGTTGCAGGATGCCTGGCAGGAGGCGCTGAACGATCGGGGTCCCGAGCGCTACGAGGGCCTGTGCAGCGTCGGCGCCTTCGCCTTGCAGGCCGGCGGCAAGGGCCTGGATGCCGAGGGCCGTGCCGAGCGTGCCGAGGTTATCGCGCTGGGTCTCAAGGCCGAGACCGCCGCGATGGCGGTCCGGGCGGATGGCCCGGAGGCGATCCTCTACAAGAGCCTGCTGCTGCGGACCAAGGCAAAGCTGACGCTCGATCCCGGAGAGCGTCAGGCATTGAAAGAGGAGGCGGACCGGCTCCTGAAGCAAAGCACGGACTTGCAGAAGGCGCGAGGGACGCTGGACGCTCACCAGGAGCGATGAGCGCCGCCCGGACGGCAAGTGGGAGGGCGGGCCGCGCCGGAGCCGAGCCCAGGCCGAAGCATCGACCCGCCCTCCGGGATCTTCAGGGAACGCACCGGGTCTGGAACACGAAGCAGCTCGCGCAACTGCCGCAGACGGAGCGCACGTTGGTGGCGGCGCCCTCGACGGTGCCGAGCTCTGACGAGTCCAGGTAGTGCAGCGTCTCGCGGCTGAGCTTGAGCCTCAGGTCTTTGGCGGTCTTCTTCACGTCGGGTCCCCTTCACGGTCGGTTCTTGGAGCTCGGCGCCTTCGGCACGCCCGAAGGCCACCTCTCCACTATGAAGAGTGCGTGCCGGCGCCTAGGGCGCCACGGCCGTCGCCAGCACGACAGTCTCGCCAGGGCCTTCGTGTGCACCTTCTCTTGTAGAGCCTGAAGAAAGGAGAAAAACCATGTTGATTGGACCCGTCGCAGCAGCTTCTCCTCGGCGAGGGAGAGCGGTGGCGATCCGAGCCAGCCTCGCTCTGGCTTGGCTCGCCGCGTTCAGTTGGCTGGCCGCCGAAGCCTCCGCGGCCACCGTGGCCAGGCCGGTGAAAGACCTCACCCGCTCGGCCGAGCTCGTCTTCCGCGGCACGGTGCAGAAAACCGGCGCCGCCAATCTGTCGCTCGTGGAGCCCAATGCCAGAACGGCGGTCGTCCGGGTGGACGAAGTCCTCAAAGTGAGCGGCACGTTCGACACCTTCGCCGGCGGCGAGGTCACCGTCTTCCTGAGCGAGGACCTGAACGCCGGGGACCAGCGCGTTTTCTTCACCAAGGTCCTGCTCCTTGGCGAATCGCTGGGAGTCCAGGAGGTGGGGCGGGCGGCCGGCTCGGTCACCGAGCTCAAGGCGCAGGTAGGGAGCGCCAAGGCCGAGATTCTCCGCGAGGGTCTGGCGGCGCGCCTGGCCGGGGCTGACCTGGTCGTCTCCGGCCGCGTCCTGAGCCTCAGGGCCACCGGGGCCGCAGCGAAGAGCGGCGCGATCTCCGAGCACGATCCGCAGTGGGCCGAGGCGGTGCTCGAAATCAATTCCGTCCTCAAGGGGCAGGTCACCGGCAAGACGGTCGCGTTCTGGGTTCCAACCAGCGTCGACGTCATGTGGGCGTCCGTTCCCAAGCCGGGCCTTGGTCAGGAGGGAACCTGGCTGCTCCACCGCCAGGCCCAGGAAGGCGGCGCCACGGTCCTTGCCGTCGTCGATGCCCAGGACCTGCTGTCGGCCGAGGAGGCGAAGGTTGCGAAAAGTCTGGCGCGGCCATGAACGGACGCAACGTCTCGTGGGACCTCTCGATGAACAACCAGTGAGGAGCCAAGCGATGCGAAAGATGATCCATCCGATCCAAGCCCTGCTCGCCGTCACCTTCATGGCGGCGGGATTCCTGGCCTTGGGAGTGCAAGAGGCGCGCGCCATCGACGTCTGTGGAAACGGGATCTGTGCTTCCACCGCACGTCCTCCCGAGACCTGCTCGACCTGCCCAGAGGACTGCGGCCCCTGTCCTCCCCCGCCGCCGCCGGCAGTCCTCGTCGTCAACATGATTCCGTTCGCGCAGAGCGCCGAGACCGGCCAGGACAGCGAACCGAACCTTTCCGTCAATCCGAACAACCTGCAGCAAATCGCCGGGTCGGCGTTCACCACCAACCCGACGGGCTCTACCACCACGGCGCCGATCTACGTCTCCACCAATGGCGGCACCACCTGGACGATGAACAACATCGTGCCGAGCGCCAATGGCAGCACCGGGGACATCACCCTGCGCTTCGGCGGCACCACCAACTTCCTTTATACCGGAACTCTGCGCGGCGGCGCCGGGCTCACCCTCAACCTCCTGCGCACCGCCAATTTCACCGCGGCGACCACGATGACGCTGCTGAGCAGCCGCGCCAACGTGGACCAGCCGTTCGTCCAGGCGGCCACCTTCGCGGGAGCCGACCGGGTGTACGTGGGCAACAACGATTTCAATGCCGCAGGTGGAAGGACCGCGACCGTGGATCGCACGCTGAGCGGCACGGCGGCCTCTCCATCGTTCACCTCACTGCGGATCGAGACCCGCAACACCTGCAGCCAGGACGGCCCGCCGATCCGCCCGGCTATCCATCCGGACGGCACGGTCTACGGGATTTTCTATCGCTTCCGTCCGCCCTCTTGTTCGTCGCCGTTCACCACCGACGTGGTGGTGGTACGCGACGACAACGGATAGCCAAAGCGTAAGGAGCCAAGCCATGCGAAAGAGGATCAAGGTTCTACTCCCCGCGACCTTCCTGGCGGCGGGATTCCTGGCCCTTGGAGTGCAAGAGGCGCGCGCCATCGACGTCTGTGGAAACGGGATCTGTGCTTCCACCGCAACTCCTCCCGAAACCTGCGCGACCTGCCCGGCGGACTGCGGTCCCTGTCCGCCGCCGCCGGCTGATTTCGCCAACCTGACCGATCCCAGCGACGGCCTGCCCGGACGGATCGTGGTGTCGGGCATCTGGGTGCCCTTTGAGAATTTCAGCCACACCAACTTCGGGCAGGAGCGCTTCGTCAGCTCGAACCTGAGCATCGCGGTGGACCCCACCAACAGCTCGCGGGTGTACATCGCCTGGGCGGACTTCCCGGGAGGCGCCCCGCCCTACACGCTCCACGTCCGGCGCTCGGACGACCGCGGCGTCAACTGGTCGGCGAGCGACCTGATCACGATCAGCAACGCCACCAACCCGGCCCTGGCGGTGAACAGCGCCGGCAAAGTGGCCTTCCTCTATCAACTCAACACGCCAGTCGGCGCGGCGCTGGCCAACCAGCGCTGGGAAACCCACGTCCGCCGCTCGGTGAACCTGGGTGCCACCTGGGATGACCTGATCCTGGCCAACACCCCGGCGGCCACGCCGGCGATGACGTTCATTCCATACCTCGGCGACTACGCCTACATCCAGGCGATCGGAAAGAATTTCTACGGTATCTTCTCGGCCAGCAACACTCCGGACCCGGCCAACTTCCCACAGGGCGTCACCTACCAGCGCAGCGCAAACTTCACCACCCACCAACTGTTCCGTACCGACGGCGTGACACCGGTGGCCGTCTCGATCGATCCGTTCTTCTTCAAGCTCACCGAGCCGTAGGGCGACGGGACGCAGGGCGGCTGGAGCGCTCCGGCCGCCTGCTCCATGACCGCGCGAGTTTTCGTTGACAACAACGTCCTGGTCTGCCAGTTCGACGCCCGAGCGCCCGAGAAACATAGGCGCGCGAACTGGCGTGTGGGCCGGTACCGCATTGCGTGGGCACCTAGTGAGACCGGCACGTATTCGGCCGACTCGAACAGAGGGCGGTCATCCTGCCCTCGATCTTTTCCGCGAGCTGCGCCAGAGGCTCAGAGAGACCTGCGATTTGCTCAGGCTCTTTCGGACACGCCTGAAAGCACGGCAAGAAGTCGCGATCTTCCGCAGCAAATACAGCGTTCCCCACAACGGCAGCCTGCTCTTCGCTCAGGCGCCCGGCCACGAACTCGCGCATGGCAATGTCATATGCGGTCACAAAGACAATGCTGCCAGCAGGCAAAGCACGCCCTGTGATTCTGTGAACATAGATGGCGCGCACCTGATTTCCCCTTGGCGCGGAGAACGCCGCGTAGATTTCCGGATCCGCTTCCGTATCGTCACCAATCAAAATAAACTTATCCATGGACGCACCGTAAATCTCTTGCATGTGTTTCGTCTTATAACCGAAGGGGGAGGTGAAGAGCTCCGTCCAGCCACGAAGAGTCAACTGGTAGGCGGGAAAGTCTTTATGATGCAAAAGCTCAGACACCTTGTGGCGCAAAATGCCGGGAGAGCCAGACATGAACCCAAGACGCTCAGCAGGAGAATCCTTGCCGAGAATTGCATGATAGAGCTCCGGCATCCCGGCGAATACCGCTTCGCTGGCCAAGGCATTCTGGATCGCATCGGGCCGATTCAGCACGTTGGTGATTTTTACCGTATCGTCCACATCGCTGATCAGGATGAAGGAATCGGCGGCCTTTGCTGCGCCAGCGCTGAGAGTGAATAACAGAAGGGCGACCCAGCAACCCCGAAGAAGGGTCCCTGGGTCGTCTTGGTACGTCCGTTCCTTGGGCATGACACAAGCTCCTCTCGGTACGGAGGGTGCCCGGGGATCGGGGCTCCGCAGGTTTCTCTAAACCCTTAGGCGATCCAGCGGGCGGGAAGTTACTGCAGAGGAGCCAATGGAGCCGCAGCAGACCTCCGCAATCTCCAGGTGAAACCGCAAGATCTTTCAAAAAATGCCCAGGGCACGCAGGCGGAGTGGTACGTTCGAAATGCCAGGAGCGAGAGCTCGACTGGCAACAGGTAAATCACCCAGGAGGATTTCTCCATGCGCCGATCGTTTCATCTCTCAGTCCCCATGGTTCTTCTCGCTTGCGCCTTGCTGGCGTGGCCTTCGCGGGCGGCGGCCCAGACTTCAATCGCTCGCGGGCAGCGATGGAGTCAGACCGTCACCTCCACCGTCTCCTATGCCAATGCCTGGCTCTCGACGCGGCTTTGCGTCCAATATACCGCGCCCTCGGGCAAGCTCTACACCGGGCTCGGCTATTGGGATCAGCCGCTCAGCCCCACCTCCGACCAGTTCCAGATTCGCGCCGCCTTCAACGAAACAGGCTCGTGGAGTTGGACGCTGATCGACGCCACCGGCTGCGCGCCGTCGTCGAGCTTCACGGTCCCCAGCAACCGCACCATCAACGTCGGCCTCGACGCCACCGGGCTCGCCCTCTATCAGCTCGGCCCGCTGCGGCTCTCCTCCAGCCTGGGTCTCGCCAACCGTTTCCTCGTCTACAGCGGCGCCGGGACCCTGACGCCGTTCGTGTGGATCGGCGACACCTCCTGGTCAGGGCCTTACCTCTCGTTCCTCAGCTCCTGGCAGAACTACACGGCGAACCGGCAATCGAAAGGTTTTACCGTGATCCAGACCGCCGCCCCGCTGGCGCCGACCACGGACGTCACCGGCCGGCCGGCCTTCGTCTCCACCGCGGGCGGCTCCGCGGCCTGCCCCGCCGGCACCGTGCTGCCGAGCAGCGCCTGCTGGCCGAACAAGGCCTACTGGGACTACTGGGACTCGCACGTCAACGACGTCAACGCCAAGGGAATGCTGGCGGTCGTCGTCGGCCTCTTCAAGCGGGTCGATGGCTCCACCAACTGGCCCGCGGTGGCCGATTCCCAGGGCTACGCGCGCTGGATCGCGGCGCGCCTGGCGGGCAACTACACGGCGCTGTCGCCCGGTTTCGACGAGTTGCCGGGGCGCAGCAAGACCTTCACGGAACCCGGCTGCGGCGGCGTTTCCGGCACCGCGGTCAATCAGGCCTGCCGGGCCCGCCAGGTCGGCACGGCGATCCGCGACGCCATTCTGCTCAACACCACGATCAACGCCTCGCCGCGCGCCGGCGATCCGCTGACGGCGGCTGGTGACCCACCACATGGGGGGCGGCTGCAGCGACGGCCTCGACGGCACGCCGCCGAACCAGTGCCTCGCCGACTACTGGCTGGCCCAGTTCCAGAACGAATCGTGGCTGGACTTCCAACTTTTCCAGAGCGGCCAGGGGGACAACTGCGTGGCGCCCAAAACCCAGGTGGTCTGCCTGACCGAGCGCGCCCGCCAGCGCCCCCGCACCCTCTACGACGCGGCTCCCACCAAGCCGCTGATCAACGGCGAGGCCATCTACGATCAGTTCAGCAGCCCGAACGCTCTCTACTCGGACGTCCGCGCCCGGCAGACCGCCTTTTATTCGTGGCTCTCAGGCGCCCCGGGCTTCACTCACGGCATCGCCGGCACCTGGGACTGGAATGGTTACTTTACGGGGCACTCGGTCAACGACAGCCTCGCCGCTCCCTCCTCGACGCAGATCGGGGCCATCGGACAGCTCTTCGCACCGTTCCGCTGGAATCGGCTGGTGCCCGACTGCCAGCCCTGGACCAGCACCTGCAGCCATATCAAAAACTCGGACCAGGCGACCCTGGCGCCGGAACGGCTGCGCGTGTACGCGCGGGACAGCAACGGACTTTTCGCCGTCGCCTTCCTGCCGGATGACAGCTCCATCCAGCTCGACCTTTCGGATCTCGCGAGCTTCAGCACCGCTCTCGGCGCCCCTTGGAGCACCGAATGGTTCGATCCCTCCCGCTCGTGCTACTGCACGGCGACGGCGAGCGGCAGCGGCCCCTACACCTTCAACCGTCCGAAGACGACGGAGGACTGGGCGCTGGTGATTCGCAATACCAACAGCTTCCCTCCGCCGTCGAATCGTCCGCTCTGCAATCCGCCGAGCGGCAGCACCATCTCCTGTAACTGATCGCACGTCCGGCGAAGGACCGCCCAGTGATGAGCAACAGCAGGCGCTCGAGCCTGCCGTTGCTCAGGAGGACCTCACTTGCAGGTTCCGAACGCCGTCCAATCGGACGCCTTAAACTGCGCGAGTTGGTTCGGCAATGACGGCGAACGGCTGCCCCAGAAGTTGATGTAAGTGATTGCGGCGTGGGGCATGATCTTGGAGCTGCCACATACATAAAGATTGATGATGCTCCGGCGCCGTTGGAACTGGGAATAAGTGCTCCAATCGATGTCTCCACCGCGGAAAGCCACGTGGCAGGTCCGGCAACTTTGAGCCACAGCTCCCAGATAGAGCTGCTGCTTGAGCGGATTCGCGGCGTCGATCCACTGAGCAGGAACGAACTTGTCGTTGAATGTGCTGCCACCTCCCGCATACCAACCTGCGATGAGTTGCTTGATCGGGTCGGATGGTTGGCTGGCCACGACCACGTCATTTAGAGCTTTGAAGGTATCCAGCTCCTGTGGCGTCAACTTGGTGAAATCTCGCCCGCTGGTATAGCGGAAGCTCGGAAGGTCGAACTCCCGGAAGCTGGACTTCATGTCGATGTCGTCTATGCTCGGTTTCCCACTCGGCGAATACTGCCCGCCATGACAGTTGAGACAGAGCTGCGGAACGTTCTTGTCGCCGAAGCCATCGAGGTCGGCGCTGGTAATTAGTGGCGAATCTATCGTACCTCCTTTGTAGACGAAGAACTTCACGATCCGGCGCTTCGGGTCCTGCCCCTCGACGGCCGAATACTCCATGGTGACGGTCGCCACGCGATCCGCAGGGTTCGCCGCTGCGGCGAGGTCGGCGTTCTTCGGGTCCTGATCGGGACAGCCATAGTTCGTGACGTAGCAGGCCAAGTCTTGCCCTTTCTGGATACAATGCATATCGCGCCCGAACCCGAGATCGTTGTTGTTCAGGTAAGACGCGCGCACGCCACCGGCGCCGCCGCTGCCGAAGCCATTGACGGTCCACCATGTCCCCAAGGTTTTCCGCTTGCTTTGAGGATCGACAGCGGCGTAGTAATCCCTAGCGCCCTGGTCGCTTCCGGTTCCAGCAAAGGTTAGAAACTTGCTCCCCGGGTAGCCTGACCATTGGGGGCAGCCCGCGCAGAGTTGCACAGGCCTACAAGTCGGTGCTGCGCCTGTCGCCGCCAAAATCTCACTTTCCGACTCCGTCACCCGCACATGGACGCTACCCTGGGCAAATCCTCCCCTCTCGTCGCGAACCAGGACGTGGACAGCATGAATACCAGGTGTCTTCGGTAAGGTCCACCGGGCGGTCTCCTCTTCTGCCTGGGTCAGGGTTCCCGAACCGCCTCCCACAGCCCAGCGGAACCGGGGAGCGTCTCCGTCCTCATCCTTTATCTCGGGCCTTCACCTCCACGGTCTGCCCCGGCCGGACCGCACCGACCGGTTTTCCTTCCAGAAGCGCTGTCACCGAGTTGATCAACGGTCTGTGATTCGGCGAGGTCAGCACGACCGGAGTGGTGCCTCGGAAGTCGAGAGCTTCGGTTTTCAAAGAAGGCTTGAGCGTCTCTCGGTCCAGTTGGACTCGAAGAGATGGTCCTGTGGTGGGCACCCCTGGGATCACGAATTGGCCGGCGATGTTGACCGGGATCGGCCTGTCGTCGCCCTCAAGGTGGACCTGCGGAATCTCCTTAATAGCGAAGAACGTATCCTCAAAGACCGGTGACGTGCCGTCCGCGAGGGTGATGCGGCCCGAGAGTACTCCCGAGCCTGGCCGGGGGTTCGGTTTGACGACAATCAGGTCCGCATAGTGGCCGTGCTCACCGAGCACGAGGGGTTCCGGAAGACATTGCGAGACCCATCCCTCGCCCTGCCAGCAGATCCGATAGCTCCCCTGCCTCTGTCGAGGTAAGACGAACCTGCCGTGAAGATCCGAGGAGACTTTGTCGATCACCCTCTCGCTTCCGGCCGGTTTGAGGAGGACCTCCAAACCCGGCAAGGCGATGGCGTTCTCCGTTCCGGTACCTAGGTCGGCGTATAGGATGCCCTGGATCTCTCCTCCGAGAGCAGCCTCTTGCGCTGTGGAGGCGGGCAGAGGCTGCTCGCTTGCCCGGCAACCCACTACAGGAAACGCGAACAGGAGCAAAGGAGCCAAGCGAGCTAAATAGGGTAACACCAAGCGGACACGAGAAAGGCAATAGCATCTGAGCCTCATCTTTCTCCCTCCTTCTTCAACGAGCGGTCGCGAAAGAACCTTTGCCGAGGAGTCCGGGATGGTCTGGTATGAGACATGTAGTTGAAGCCAAATCCTACCTTCGAAAGACCGTCGAGAGAGCAGGCCCGATGAAAGCGGTCAGCGCGTAATCCCTGGTGTCCGACCGCCACTTGACGGAGATTCCGCCGTTCAGCTCCATCTCGGACATGCCCATGCTCCGCTGAAAGTAGATCGGCACCTCGACCTCCGTGACGTGGTTCTTGAGATCGCGGGTCAATCGCCCGGCCAGGCCAAAGATCCTGAACATCCTGCGGATCTCGAAGTTGAGGGCCTCGGTCTTCGCCTCGGCCGGTGGGCCGACGGTAACACTCCTGCATTCGAGGGCGTTGATGGCTCCGAATGGAGTGCAGAGATCCTTCGTCTGCCCGGCCGTGAAAGCCGTGCCGCGGCTGTAGCTCAGCGAAGTGTAGAAGCTGCCCTGAAGGTACGCTCCCGCGGAGGCTGTGAAGAGTCGATTGGTGTGAGATTCCTTGCCGGCCGCAAGAGTTGAGGCGTCCACGAATCGGAATTCCTCCGGGCCCGCTTTCGCTCGCACCGTCAGGAAGACGGGAATCCAACCTTTCAAGGCCTTTTCTGAGGCTTTCAAAGCCGCTTCATAACCGTCGTCCCCGAGCACGGCTCTAGCGGAGGGCCTTGGGAATCCACGGCTTCTGTAGGGTTCGGTTCGCGATTTCCAGTCCGCCAAGAGCTTGGTGGATTCTTGGGTGTTTCGAAGATCTTTGAGCATGGCCGTAGCGTACTCCTCAGGCTTCCACAGAACCCAGGTCAAACCGACCTCCGCGGTGGTCGAGTTGGTCAGCCCATCCGGAGTGGCGAGGGTCGTCCGCTCGGACGTCTTGTTCCGGGGGCTCTCCACCTGCAGGTCTAGGACGCGGTCCTTGCCGAATTCTACCCCCACGCGCGCCTTGACCCGCGTGTCCCCATCCTTTGTCGTCTCCAGGATTAATGCCGGTCGGGCCCCGGCATGCGTAGACCTCAGGGCTGGATCATCGGATTTGCGCAGTAGGTCCTCTTCCAAACCGAAGTACGAGGCCGAGTCCTTTTCCTCCGGAGTCTGCCCCCAGACAGAGCTGCCAAAGAGAAGAACCGCCAAGCAGAGAAACGCTGGAACTAAGAGTCTCATGTCATCCTCCTTTCAAGGTCCGACCTGTTCCTTCACCTGGATGCACGCAGATCCGCCGGAAAAGCGGACACCCCGTTTTCCCCGCGGCGGCTTGAAATCCCGCCCAATGAGAGGTAACCTGTTTGGAAATCAGGACTTGCAAGAAGGCAGGGGGTACAGGTGCTCCAGAGCGGACAGGACCCAACAGCCCCAGGGGAGGTGACGCAGATCCTGACAGCGGCCCGCCAGGGGGACGCCGGCGCCAGGGACCGGCTGATGACCCTCATCTATGGGGAGTTGCGCGCCGTGGCCCATCGCCAGCTCCGGCGCTGGCGCCCGGGCCAGACGCTCGCCACCACGGCCCTGGTGCACGAGGCCTATCTCAAGCTGGTCGATCAGGCCGGCGCTTCCTGGCAGGACCGGGCCCACTTCCTCTCCGTGGCGGGAATTGCCATGCGCCACATCCTGGTCGACGCCGCGCGCCGCCGTGCGGCCAAGAAGCGCGGCGGCGAGGGTCTGCGGATCCCACTCGACGAGCTGCCCGGCCGGCAGGAGCCGGATGCGGACTCTCGCGCCGTCGAGATCCTCGCCCTGGATGCAGCCCTCACCTCCCTGGCAGCGCGCAACGAGCGGCTGAGCCGTCTCGTGGAGTTGCGGTTCTTCGCCGGGTTGACGGAAGAGGAGACCGCCCAGACTCTGGGCACCTCCGAGCGGACGGTGAGACGCGACTGGCGCAAGGCCCGGGCCTTCCTCTTCGACGCTTTGCGCGAACGGACCGCGGGATGAGACCCGACCTGCCGACGGACCCCGAGCGCTGGCGACAGATCGAGGCCCTCCTCGACGAGGCGCTCGAGCTCCCAGCCGGAGAGCGTCGCGCGTTTCTCGATGGGGCCTGCGGCGGCAATCCGGAGCTCCGCGCGCGGGTGGAAGACCTGCTGGCGGCCGATGCGGAGGCGGGCGGCTTCCTCGCCACACCGATTCGCGACGTCGCCGCCGCCCTCCTGACGGACTCCTGCGAAATGCCAGGGGAGGACCTGGTGGGACGCGAGCTCGGACCCTACCGGCTGGTCCGCTGCATCGGCTCCGGAGGCATGGGTGTGGTCTATGAGGCCGCGGACGCCCGTCTCCGTCGCCGGGTGGCGATCAAGCTCCTGCCGCCGGAGCTCAGCCGCGACCCCACCGCGAAACAGCGCCTCCTGCGCGAGGCGCGGGCCGTCTCGGCGCTCGACGACCCCAACATCTGCACCGTCCACGACATCGGCGAAAGCGAGGGGCGGCTGTACCTTGTCATGGCGTTCTACGAGGGCGAGACCCTCAAGGAAAGGTTGCAAAGAGGACCGTTGCCTATCGCCGAAGCCCGGCTGGTGGCGATCCAGGTGGCTCGCGCCCTGGCAAGGGCCCACGGCGCCGGCATCGTCCATCGCGACGTCAAGCCGGCCAACGTGATGATCCATCGCGCAGGCCAGGTCAAGGTCCTCGACTTCGGCATCGCCAAAGTCAAAGGCGACACCTCCCTGACCCGCACGGGAGACTCGCCGGGGACGCCGGCCTACATGTCTCCCGAGCAGGCCCGAGGCGAATTGGTGGACGGCCGCACGGATCTCTGGGCCTTGGGCGCATTGCTCTACGAGATGCTCGCCGGCCGGCGGCCGTTTGCGGCGGATGACGATCAGGCGATCCTATTTTCGATCCTGAACCGCGAGCCCGAGCCCCTCGACCGCATTCGGCCGGAGGTGCCGCCGGCGCTGGCCCGGACCGTCGCGAAAGCGCTGGCCAAGCGACCCGAGGACCGCTACCAGGCTGCCGCGGAGCTCTTGGCAGACCTCGAGGCGGGGTCGGCGCCGGCCGCGTTGCCGGTGTTCCGTCGCCTGCGCAGGAAAAGGACGCTCTGGGCCGCGCTCACCGCCGGGTTGCTGGTGCTCCTCGGGCTCCTCGTATTCGCCCGCGGCTGGCTGCCCTGGCACCCGGCGACAGCGCCTACGGTGAAGGTGGCGATCCTACGCCCGGTCGTGTCCTTGGCAGGGAATGATCCGGAGGCGGCTTTCGTCGGCTCCGAGGTCGTGGAGGCCGCCCTCGCCACCCTCATCTCCCTCGAGGGCCTGCAACCCCTAGATCCACCGGAGTGGGACGAAAAGAGCGGTTCCGAGGTGGAGAGGCTACGCTCCGCCGAGGCGGACGAGGTGCTGCAATCCCGCGTCAACTGCCAGGGACATTGGTGTCAGGTGACCCTGCACCGCCTCCGCAAGCGGGGAGGTGAGGTCCTTGCCACCGCTGGAACCTTTGACGTTCAGTCCGGTATTGAGAATGCCCTTCAGCTCACCGAGGGAGTGCGGGTCCACCTGCGGCCGATTTATCCCGACCATCGTTCCCGCCTGGAGGCGTCCGGCGGCAAGGTGAGGCCCCAAGACTATGGCGCATACGTGAAGCTCGAGCACCGGTCCGACGGTGGCGAGCGCCTCGGAACCGAAGAGCTCTTTCAGCTCGATGCGCTGCTACGGACCTCTCCCGATCTTCTAGGCGGCTATCTTCTCGCCGCAGATATCGCTCGCGTACAACGAAACTTTGATGGTGCCCTCGCCTATGTGACGCGAGCCCAAGAGCTTGCACCCCACGATCCACGACCGCTAATCACCCGGCTCCGTGCCGAGGTGGAGGGGCGCCGGCTCGATCAAGCGCGAGCGACGCTGGCACAACTTTCCGATCTGGCTCCCGGGGACGCTCGAGTGCAAAGCGGCGAGGCAGACCTGCTGGAGGCGCGGGGAGAATTGGAAAAGGCCCACCATCTCCGGCAGGAAGTCGCCGATCGGCGTCCCACCTGGCGCTCGATCGTGGAACTGGCAACGTTGGAGGTCCGCATGGGCGAGAGCGACAGCGCCCGCCGTCGTCTCGGAGCTCTCCTGGAGGAGCAGCCTGACAATCAACACGTGCGGGAGAACCTGGCGATGCTTGAGGTCTCCTCTGGAGATCTCAAGCGCGCCGCAGCCCTCTACGAAGAACTGATCGCCACCCGGCCGGCGCGGCCATACCTTTCGAACCTCGGCTTTGTCCGCTACCTTCTCCATGACTATACTGGGGCTGCCGAAGCCGATCGCAGGGCTCTCCTTCAAGAGCCCGATCACCTCTTGACCCGCTTCAATCTCGCCACCGCTCTTGAGGCCCAAGGAGAAAAGGCGCAAGCACGGCGCCTTTACCAAACCTTGGCGAAAGAGATCGCGGCCGCGCCGAGCCCACCCGATGATCGCATCCGCATGCTGCACGCCCAGTGCCTCGCGCGCCTGGGCCAGCGTGAAAACGCGACCCGCCTCGCCGAGCAGGTGCTCAAGCAGATGCCGGAAGATCTCCAGGTTCTCAACCAGGCTGCCCAGTTCTATGCGCTCCTGGGAGAGCGCCGGTCGGCCCTCTTCTACGCCGAGCGGGCTCTCAAGAAGGGTATCAGGCGGGAGTGGTTCACGATCCCCGAGTTCCACTCCCTCAAGAACGACCCGGACTTCCAGGCCCTTCTTGCCTCCCGCCCGACCCGCAAAGCCGCAGGTTAACCGACAAGCACTTATCCCTACCTGGCTGACTGCCTCCGCTTAAGTGGGCGGCTTCACAGGAACGTCGATTCCACCGCCAGCGACTTGATCTGGCGCCTTATCCACTCGGGGGTCCCAATTGAGCGGTACGCCCTTTTCGAGGAATTGATAGAAGAATCGCGTCCTTTGATTAGGGTCCTGTACGTACCAGCGAACGGTACCCTTGACGCCGTCTGGCACTAGCTCAAGACTGTAAAGGGGGCCTAGGGGATTGCAAGGTCTATATGTGGCACTCGGGTCGACCAAGTCCAAGACTTGCACGAACAACGGCTGCAGGTCCCTTCCTCTCGCACTCTCGTCAAAGATCCAGACTATAGTGTCTCCAAGGCCTAAGACGGGAGGCTGGTAGCCCAGCAAGGGATTAGGATACACACGTACAGTGGGGGGCGTGGTAGAGTTGTTCAGGGTCACTACGATGGTGTGGTCCATGTGATTTCTCCTATCGCGTGTTAGTGGAGACGTTTCTGTCTCACATCTTAATGGACGCAGTTCCGCCGCAAAGGCGGCCACTGAGGTAGAAGCCGCTTCGCCCTCCGGCTGCCCTATGAGGAACTCGAGTCCCTGAGCAACGCGCGTTCCGAAGACTGGCGGGTACTCTGTCCGAACTGCGGATGGGCCCCTCAGGAGCCGTGAACCGGCCGCGCTCCGGCGCGTGGTAGCATCCGCCCGTGCGCCCGCTTCCGTTCCTGCTCGTCCTGTCCCTCGGGGCCCTCGCCGCCGCGCCGGCCGCGGCGCTGGACAAGGTGACGCTCGCCACCAACTGGAAGGCCGAGGCGGAGCACGGCGGCTTCTACCAGGCGATCGCCACCGGAATCTACCGGCGCCACGGGCTCGACGTCACCCTGCGGATGGGCGGCCCGCAGGTCAACAACCCCCAGCTCATGGCCGCCGGCCAGTTCGATTTCAACGTCGGCGCGAGCTCTTTCGCGGCGTTGAACTACGTCAAGGCCGGAGTGCCCGTGGCCACCGTGGCGGCGATCTTTCAGAAAGACCCGCAGGTGCTCATCGCCCATCCCGGCCAGGGCAACGACACGCTCGAAGCGCTCAAAGGCAAGCCGATCCTGATCGCTCCGGCCGCCCGCGCGACGTTCTGGAATTTCCTGCGCATCCGCTACGGCTACACGGACGATCAGATCCGCACCTATACGTTTAACATGGCCCCTTTCCTGGTCGACAAGAAAACCATTCAGGAGGGCTACCTGACGAGCGAGCCCTACACGCTCGAAAAGGCGGGGGTCAAACCGGTCGTCCACGTCCTCGCCGACCATGGCTTCGACAGCTACTCGACGACCATCGAGTGTGCCTGGAAGCTGGTCGCGACCCGCCCCGACCTCGTGCAGCGGTTCGTCGACGCGAGCATCGAAGGGTGGTACAGCTACCTCTACGGCGACCCCGCGCCGGCCAACGCCCTGATCCGGCGGGACAATCCGGAGATGACCGCCGATCTCATGGCCTACGGCATCGCGGCCCTGCGCAAGCACGGAGTGATCGATTCCGGAGACGCCCTGACGCTCGGCATCGGCGCCATGACGGACGCCCGCTGGAAATCGTTCGCAAGCGCGATGATCAAGGCCGGCGTCTACCCTTCCACGATCGATCTCTCCAAGGCCTACACGCTGCGCTTCGTCAACAAAAAAGTGGGCATGGAGATCAAGACCTCGCACGGTGGCTCTCCCCGGTCCCAACGTCCGCGACGGTGAACCGGTCGTCCGGCTGCATCAGGTCGCCAAGCGGTTCGCCGGCGGCACGGAGGCGCTCGCTGGATTCGACCTTGCTGTGGCCCCGGGCGAGCTGCTTGCGCTGCTCGGCCCTTCGGGGTGCGGCAAGAGCACGGCGCTGCGCCTGATGGCGGGCCTGGCCGAGCCCACGGCCGGCTCGCTCGAGCGCCGGCTGCCAGCACCCCACGCCGTGGGCTTCGTCTTCCAGGAGCCGACGCTCATGCCATGGGCCACCGTGGAGCGCAACGTGGCCCTGCCCCTCGAGCTCCTGGGCCTGCCGCGCGCCGAGATCCGCCGGCGCGTGGAAGAGCGGCTCGTAGGGCTGGGGCTCGGCGGGTTCGCGCGGGCCTATCCGCGGGAGCTCTCCGGCGGGATGAAGATGCGGGTCTCCATCGCCCGCGCGCTCGCGGCACGGCCGCGACTCCTGCTGCTGGACGAGCCGTTCGCGTCGCTCGACGAGATCACCCGCTGGAAGCTGAACGACGAGCTCCTCGACCTCTGGCAGCGAGAGGGGCTCACCATCGTCTTCGTCACCCACAGCGTTTACGAATCGGCCTACCTGGCCACCCGCATCGCGGTGCTCTCGGCGCGGCCGGGCCGCATCCTGGGCGAGATCGCCGTCGCGGCCCCATCCCCCCGCGGGGCGGACTACCGCAGCTCCGAGGAGTATCTGCGCATCTGCCGGGCCGTCTCGACGAAGCTCGCCGAAGCGCTTGGGAAATCATGAAACGAACCCTCACCAACGCCCTGCCGCCGGCCTTGGTCGTCCTCCTCACCCTGGCCGCCTGGGAGGCGGTGGTGCGCCTGCGCCACGTGCCCGAGTACCTGCTGCCGGGCCCGCTGCGCATCGCCGCGGCGTTGCGGGACGACTGGCCGGCGCTCTACCCGTCGCTGCTGCAAACCCTCGCCGTCACCGGCGAGGCGCTGCTCGCCGCGGCGGTCCTGGGAGCGGGGCTGGCCGTGCTCCTCATGCAGGCGAAATGGATCGAGAGGAGCCTCTTCCCGTTCGCGGTGATCCTCCAGGTCACGCCCCTGGTCGCCATCGCGCCGCTGCTCCTGATCTGGGTCAAGGACGTCCGCCTCGCCCTCGTCCTCTGCGCCTTCCTCGTCGCCTTCTTCCCGGTGGCGGCGAACACGGCCCTGGGCCTCCAGAGCGCGGACCACCACCTGCTCGACCTGATGCGCCTCTACGGAGCCTCGCGCTGGCAGGTGCTCCGCTTCGTGCGCCTGCCGAGCGCCCTTCCCTACTTCCTGGGAGGATTGAGGATCAGCGGCGGCCTGGCCCTGATCGGCGCCGTGGTAGCCGAGTTCGTGGCCGGAACAGGCGGCGCCGCCTCGGGCCTCGCCTACCGCATCCTCGAAGCCGGCTACACCCTGGCCATCCCCCGCATGTTCGCCGCCCTCGTCCTTCTCGCCGGCTCCGGGGTGCTCCTGTACGCACTGCTCTCGGGGCTGTCCTATCTCGTGCTGCGGCGGTGGCATGAGAGCGCGGTGCGGCGGGAGGGGGTGCTATCCTCGGGCTGAGCGAGGTGCAACCCATGCCCACCAAGACGGCCGAGCACGAGACTCTGACGTTATCCCCCCGCGACTGGGAAGCCTTCCTTGCTGCACCTGGACGACGCCGAACGGCCTCGCCCGCGGCTCGAGGCGGCTGCGCGCCGCTACCAGAGCCGGCGCGAGATGCAGTTCGGCGATGAGATTGCAGGGCGACAACGGGCAGCACATTGCCCGGACGTGGAGACACCTTCGGAACCGAGTCGCTATACTGAGAGTCATAAGTAATTGCGCATCACGATGCCGAAAGCTGTGGCCAAAGCTTGCTGCCGTGATTGTATGCGAAACTACCTCCGGTGCTGAGTATAGAGTGCCAGTCGGCGCTCAACGGATACTGCTGCATTGCCGGCCCACGTCGTAATCTAGCTGACTGCTTGAGGCCCAACGGGCCGCCCTCCCTCAGCCCAGGGCAACGCCCTGGGTTCAGGAGATCGGACAACGTAAATGCGGCCTGAAGGGCCGCGCTAGCCAAGGCCGCGACGGCCGCCGCCGTTCCTCTATCGTCCGAGGAGATGACGGAGATGAGCCGCACCGCGATACGGCAGGAACTGGTGGACGGAAGGGGCATAGAGCCCGAACTTAGCATCTGGTTAGCGCGGCCTTTCAGGCCGCATCGATATTTTCGATCTCCTGAGACCCAGGGCGTTGCCCTGGGCTGAGGGAGGGCGGCCCGTTGGGCCTCAAGCCGGCGCCAGATCATGACGAGAGCCGTGGGACGTGGCTTTTACGGAAAGCGACGGATGTTGACCACGATGCTGGAAGGCTCACTTGATCACTGCTTCGTAACTATATGACCGAAGTCTAAACCCAGCCAGACGAGGACCTGCCATTCATCCGCCACGCTCGGCACCTTCTCCGGCGACGATCGGGTGCGCCCTGAGAACGCCCTGTAGCCTCTCTGCACTCCTGGAGATCCCTCAGAAGCTTTGAGAGCGCCGGGGAAGTTTTTTCGCGCTCCGGAGAGGAGGGAGCGCCGTCTTCCCTCTCTTCTCTGGCCACGAAGAGGGGGGAACGCGATCTTCCCGGCTTTCCCGGCGACAGGAGAGGAGGGAACGGGGCGTTCCCTGCTTTCGCGTCCTCCGCAAAGGAGGGAAGGCGATCTTCCCTCCTTTCCCCGCCAGCGGAGACCAGGGAACGCGACGTTCCCCACTCTCCATCCGCCGGGAGAGCAGGGAAGGCGGCGTTCCCTCCTTTCGCGGCTCCAGAAGAGGCGGGAACGTCGTCTTCCCTCTTCTCCCGCGCGTCGGAGAGGAGGGAACGCGGCGTTCCCCGTTCTCCGGCGGCCCGGAAAGCAGGGAAGGCGGCGTTCCCTCCTTCGCGCAGGTCCGGGAAAGCTCTCCCCATCCCGGCCGAACCTCGCGGCTACTCGCCGGAAGGTTCCGGCGCAGCCTCCTGCTTTTCCGCGGTGCGGGCGGCAGTCCTCGCCTTGCGCGCACGTTTCAGGCCGCGGAACGGCCTGATCCCGAAGGCGACGAGCTCTTCGCTGCTCGCGCCGAAGTGTTGTTTCAGCACGGCTTGGAGCACGGTCGCCACGATGCGGCCTTCGGCGAGCACCTCGTTGATCCTGTGCGTGGCTTCCTGCTTGCGCGCTTCGTGGAAGTCCCGCTCCAGGACGAGCCGGTCCAACTCGTCTTGAAACGCGACCAGCTTGGTCCATGGGTCCTGGATGTAGGGCCGGCCGGCCGCGAGCTCAGGCGTGACTCCTCCCGTGAGCTGCAGCCAGACACCGACCGTTTGCGTGCGCCGCGTCCTGGGCATGAAAAGCCTCCCCGGAAACTGCGGGATCGTAGCATCAGACTCGGGGCCGGAACAAACCTCCACCACCAACGTACGAAGAAGGACCTCAAGGAGACCCCATGCCCCGCCGCCTGCTCGCCGCCCTGGCTCTCGCCGCCCTCCTGCCGCTGCCTGTGCCCGTCCACGCCGCCTCGCCCGCCGCGCCGGCGAAGACGGTGCAACGTTGGCAGGGCAAGCTCGCTCCCTGCACCTTGCCGGAGAGAGGCGGAAAAGCTTTCTGCGGGACCTACGAGGTCTTCGAGAACCGGGAGAGCCGCTCCGGACGAAGGATCCCGCTGAAAATCGTCGTCCTGCCAGCGACGGGGCCGAACCGAGCGCCGGACCCCGTCTTCTTTCTCGAAGGCGGTCCCGGCGCCGCGGCGACGATGGATGCCGCCGAGCTCGCCGGCGATCCCGTTCGGGCGCGGCGCGACATCGTCCTCGTCGACACTCGCGGCACGGGCGGGTCCAATCCCCTGTCCTGCCCGATCTGGAACGACGGCACCCGGCTCGACCACCTCTTCCCTCTCGACGCCGTCACCGCCTGCCGCGACGAGCTCCAGAAGCGCGCCGATCTCAGCCGGTACACGACGCCGGCGGCCATGGACGACGTCGACGAGGTGCGGCGGTATCTCGGATATGGTCCGGTCAATCTGAGCGGCGCTTCCTACGGCACCTTCGCCGCCCAGATCTTTCTCGCCCGGCATCCGGAGGCGGTGCGGACCGTCGCCCTCGCCTCGGTGGTGAAACCGGGCGAGCCGGCCCCCCTGAATCATGCCAGGAACGCCCAGCAGGCCCTGGAGCTCCTCGCCCGCGACTGTGCAGCCGAGCCGGCCTGCCACGCCGCCTTCCCCCGCTTCCTGGAAGAGGTCTCGACCGTGCTCGACCGGCTGGCAAAGCAGCCCGTCAAGGTCCAGGTGAAACACCCCAGGACGGGCCAGCCGGTGACAGTCGAGCTCACCCGCTCGGCCGCGGCCGACTCCCTCCGCTTCGCCCTCTATAGCCCCAACCCGGCGAGCCAGGTACCGCTGCGCATCCATCTCGCCGCGCAGGGGGACTACCGGGAGCTGGCCCAGGCCGCGGTCCTGCTCCGCTCCAGGCTCCAGCAGGGGCTCGCGCTCGGGCTCCTGTTTTCGGTCTCCTGCGCGGAGGACCTGCCATTCATCGACTCCCGGGAGATCCCCGCCGCCACGCGCGGGACCTTCTACGGCGACGACCGGGTGCGGGAGCAGCTCGCCGTCTGCGGCGTCTGGCCGCACGCGCCGCTGCCGGCGAGCTGGGGAGCGCTGGTCCATTCGGACGTCCCCGTCCTCCTCTTCTCCGGCGAGCGCGATCCGGTGACTCCCCCCGCCGACGCGGCCCTCGTGGCCCGCGGCTTTCCGCACGGCCGGCTGGTGCAGATCCCTCACGGCACCCACGCCGGCGCCGGGGAGTGCCAGGAGCGCCTGATCGCAGACTTCATCGAGCGTGGATCGGCCGATGGGCTCGACCTATCCTGCATCAAGGCGGGCCCGCCCGCGCCATTCGTCACCAGCGCCGCGAAGCTCCCCAAGCGGGGGTCTTGAGCGGCGCTTCGGGTTACTCGATCAGCCGCTGCAGGATCGCCTGCGGCACCATCTCGCGCAATTCGGGGTGTTCCTCAAGAAGCCGGGCGATGTCCGCCAAGTCCTTCTGCCGTTTGCTGGCACGCCGGCTGGGGTCGCTGGCTGCCCAGACCTTGCCGCGCAGGACGTCCTCCAGCCTCGCCACCGGCAGTCGGTGACCGAGGACCTCGCGAACCTCGGCGCGCGCTGGGAATCCGTGGTATCGGGGGTCGACCTGGAATTGGATTCTCAAGTCCGAATCAGGAGCGGACAGATTCACCGAGTGCTCGAAGCGCTCGATCCGGATTGGCGGCCCGAACAGAGCGCCGAGACGCTCGATCTCGCCCGGGGCGAGTGCGAGATCGAGGTCGAGGCTCACGACCGGCTCGGCGTAGGCGTTGACCGCCTGACCGCCGATCACACAGTAGTGAGCGTCCGCCTTCTCGAGAACCCTGAGCGTCTGCTCGAGCAGGTCGGCGTAGTCCATGGTCACTGTTCTCCAGAAAGTCGCAGCCTGCATGGAAAGGCCCTCTTGGACACTATAGCATCCAACTGGCGGGCGCCGGACTGGGGCTCGATTGGGTAGATGGGTGGCGGAACTCGTGGCCGGGACAGGCAGCACCGACATAAAGGAAACCGCCGCGACCGGAGTGATCGCGGCGGCTTGGCAAGTCTTCCTAAACGTCAGGACGTCTGCAGGGGGCTGATCGAGTCTCGTCCATACCGAACCCTCCCAGTGTCGAAGGCGCACGCCTGAACCGAATCATAGAGCTCGGGGCGGATGACGAAGCGGGGAAGGTAGCAGGGCGAGTCTTCTCTCCACGCCCGGATAGTGTCGTTCTCGTTCAAAGCGGTGAAGGTTCTCTGGAAACCTCCGGGGAGGTAGCTTTCCGCCAGAATCTTGTTCTTGAACAGGCGGTCTGCCTCAGGGTGTCCGAGGATTGGTCTGGCGTCGCAGACCGCATGGCGGATCTCCTCGTAGAGGACCGCGCCGAGGTCGATCGGGGTGTTCTTTTCCCAGGAGAGCCATTGACCTTGCTTGAGGTCGAGGATGTCGACGCCATCCGGGTCCTTGCCGGCTGTGACGGCGCCGTGCTTGAAGTCGCTGACGTCGTGGGTCGTGGTTTTGGAGACTGATGCCAGCTCCGCCCGCGATTCGCGTTGGTGAAGACTGATAAATCCTGATTGGTCTTTCCGGAAGTCAGCCTCGAGCTGCTCCTCAGCGCCAGCCTCGGCGAAGCTTCCGAACGGGGCACAGATTCTCGCCTGGGCTTCTGACGGCCCCTCCGCCTTCACCGACGCGCGGACCTCGATGAACGACATGCGGTTAGGGATTGGCTCAGCGAGCTCCGAGATGTCGCACCGAACCCCCAGAGCATGAGCGCAGAAGCTCCCGGTCAGCTCCTCGTTGGATCGCACAAACAGCCGGCGCCAGAGGTCTCGACCCAACTCGACGCTCGTAATCGGGCCTGATGAGGATGAGCACTCTCGCCACTTCAGCAGCGCCTCCGAGTGGCCTCGGTCATCCTGCGGACCCGCCGCGGAAACTATGACGCGCAGACCGGACCTTTCGCCGGCCTCGAGGGCAATCATCCCCCAATCACGGTCAGCGTAGTAGAGCGACTTAGGAGCCCGCCAGGTCAGAACGAAGCCCAACCCGATAAAGGTCCCAGCCCCAGTGCCGCCTGCACAGCTTCCGACTGCCACCACGGCCGCTCCATAGAGCAGCGTCGCCAGCCCGCTGTCGCCGATCCTCTTGGTGTTGCTCAGAGGTGCCAGATTCCGTCTCGTGGCGGCGCCGGACGACTCGCGGGCCTCACCGGCCTCGCCCTGGCCCAGGGAATCCGTCAAGCGTTCAGGCGCAGCCTCACAAGCCTTGTCCACTGCGTGGTTACCAGCGAGATGCAGGTACTCAAGCAACTCGCTGATGAACTGTTCCTCGTTGCAGAGGTATATGGCCAGGTCGCCGGCACTCTTCGGTCCCCGCCGGCGGCCGTTGGGCGCGAGCCGGCTGCTGGCGGCCTTCTGATGCGAACTGTTGCTCGCTGAGCCGCCGTTCTGCGAGAGAGTAGTCGGCGGCTCTGGTGGCTCTGGCAACTCGGGCAGAAACCTCAAGATCTGCCTCGCCAATTCCACGAAGTGATGCTGCACGCGCTCGGTGTCATCGGAACCATTTCCATGCACCAGGTGTTTGTCCTGATCATCTCTGAGCATCTGGAGACTCGCCCACCAAGGGTCAATTTCCCAAAGGCAGTCTTTCAAAAGGACGGGGAGCACTTTGAGCGAGCCATCTTTTTGCCGCTTCTGAATGAGAGGCAGCTCTTGGCTCATCACGAACTCGGAGGCGAAATATTGGGGAGACAGGAGACAGATCACGATGGAAGCTTCTTGGATGCCCTTCTCGACCGACTGGCGCCACGCGTCGCCCAGCTCAATGCTTCGCTTATCATGGAAAATCCGGATGAAACCCTTTAGCTCGATGAATTTGAGGACGGTGAGAAGCAACTCCATCCAGACGCCGTCTTCGCGGCAATAGGAGAGGAAAACCAATGGCGATAGGCTCTGGCCACCGGCTGCCAACGGCGGTTGACTCGGACCGCCGGCTCCTGATGATCCAGTGAGAAGGCTACTGTCGTCTCTGGCTCTTGCGGTGGGACGCTGTTTTGGGGAAACGAGAGGCCTCTTGGCTGTCTTCGTAGCCATGAATCATACCTCCAGGGATAGAGACGTTGGTTTCAATAATCCCTCAGATTCCTTGTATGAACCGGTGCCGTGTCATAGCAATCCAAATCCTTGGTTCCTCTGGTGCTGCCCTGGCACGTATCCCTCCGTTCTTTCTTCGCCCGCTTCGGCGAGCAGTTGCCAAACCCTCTCTTCCTCCTTAAATCAAAAGGGCCGCCTCTTGTGGGCGGCCCTTAAAGCGGTGAGAGCTGAATCAAGGCCGCCTTAAGGGCTACTCGCATGAGCGTGAGCGTGCAGTTTCACTCCGGCCAGAGCCTCTGACAGTTGGAGGATTCGAGCACTCATGACTTCTATGGTCAAGCAAGAGCAATGCCATGAAGCTCTCGCGATCCTATAACTCTCCAAAATCGAGCACTGGCTATGGTTCCCGCTGGATTCAGGAAGACGTGGTCCGGCTTCCGAGGCAGGTTCTATTCAATTCTTTGAACGCCTTGATTCATCTTGTTGAAGTCCCGGCCGAAACGACTCTCCTAGCCGGACTGCGGTCCGATCGGCCGCAGCGCCGTGCGAGGGCGGCGCGTCGTCTAGAATGGGCGAATTGGCTATTTTGTACTATCCTAAGCGTGGAGGAACCGATGGCGAGACATACCTTTCACAACCGCCTGGGCGAGCTGGTCGAGATCCCCGAGGTCGCTGCCACTCAGGCCAAGAATACCTTCGGCGAGCTCCTCGACCACGTCGCCGCGTCTGGCGCTGTCGCAATCACCCGCCACGACGTGCCGAAAGCCGTGCTGCTGTCCTATGAGGAGTTCGAGTCTCTGAGCAGCATGCGCTCCGAGACCCTCGACGCGCTCAGCACCAAGTTCGAGAGCCTGCTTCAGCGCATGCAGACTCCAGCGGCCAGGAAGGGAATGGAGGCGGCGTTCAAGGCCACTCCGGCGGCGCTCGGCCGGGCCGCGGTCAAAGCAGCACGACGGCGGCGCTGAGTGTCCGGTCGCCCGCGCATCTACGCTCTGGCCGGCGTCAACGGCGGCGGCAGGAGCAGCATCGGCGGTGCAGCCTTCCGCGAATCCGGAGCTGACTATTACAACCCCGACGAAGCCGCTCGCGAGCTGAGGGCCACACGGCCGGCTCTGACGGCGGCCGAGGCCAATGCAGCCGCGTGGCGGATCGGCCGGACGCTGCTCGAGCGCGCCATCCAGGAACGCCTCGACTTCGCTTTCGAGACCACGCTCGGCGGCAATACGATCCCGCGCCTGCTCGGCGAAGGGGCCAGGAGCGGGAGCGAGATTCTCGTCTGGTATGTGGGGCTCGCGAGCCCCGAGCTGCACATCGAGCGCGTGGCGGCCCGTGTCCGCCAGGGTGGTCATTCCATTCCGGAGGAGATCATTCGACAACGTTACGAGCGGAGTCGACTGAACCTCGTGCAACTCCTGCCCTCCCTCAGGGCCTTGCGGGTCTATGACAACAGCGATCACGCGAACCCCGAGGCGGGCGGGTTGCCCATACCTCGGCTCGTGCTGCACCTGGAGGCGGGGCGCATCCTCGGCCCGGAGGATCTGTCGCAAACGCCGGACTGGGCCAAACCGATCTTGGCAGCCGCTCTCCAGCGCATTCTGGGCTGACGACGTCGGCTCCAGCCCCTATCCCCCCGCCTTCCCCAGCACCTCGCTCGTCAGCCACCAGAGACCCACCAGCAGGATCAGCACCGGCACGACGTACCGCAGCCAGAGGTAAAGCAGACGGATCGGCAGTCCGGGCTCCGGTCCACCTAACTCGCGCAGCACCGCCGTCCGCTTCAGGCACCAGCAGACGGCCACCACGGCGAGCAGCGAGCCCAGCGTCTGCATTCCCGAGCCGAAGGTCAGGTCCCAGGCGAGGAAAATCTTTTGGTTCGGCATCGGCGGCAGCGCGATCAGGAAGATCAGCAACGCCAGCCACCAGACGGCCTGCCGGCGGGAGAGCCGCATGTTGTCCGTGAGCGCCGCCACCTGCACCTCCCAGGCCGCGATGGCGGAGAGAAAGCCCGAGCCCAGGAGACCCACGAAGAAGATCAGGCCGAAAAGCCGGCCCAGCGGAATGGTTGCAAATACGCGAGGTAAAACGACGAAGATGAGGTCGGGCTCGCTCGCCGACAGGAGACCCAGGCTGACGACCGCCGGCAGGATGGCGAAGCCGGCCAGGATTCCGGACGCGGTGTCGCCGGCGACGGTGATCGTGGCATTGCCCGCCAGGCGATCCTCAGGTTTCAGATACGAGCCATAGATCACCATCATGGTGCCGCCCAGCGAGAGGGTGAAGAAGACCTGGCCGAAGGCGGCGGCCAGCACGCGCGGCGTGAAGGCGGTCCATTCGAACTTGCCGATGAACCATGCCACCCCGGCGCCCGCTCCGGGCAGCGTCAGGGCGCGCACCATGAGCACGAGGAGGCTGAAGAAGAGGAGCGGAATGAGGACCTTGCTCGTGCGCTCGATGCCCGCCCGCAATCCCCGCAGGAGCACCAGGGCGCAACCGACGATGAGCACGCCCGTGAACCCGCACTGGAGGAGGAACGAGCGCAGGTCGAAGCCCGTGGCCGGCGGCAGGATCGCCCCCTCGGCCCACGGCGCGCCGACGAGGCGCGCCGCTTCGCCCACGGCGTAGTACAGCACCCAGCCCAGGGCATTGATGTAATAGCCGGTGGCCGCGAACATGACGAAGAACAGGAACCAGCCCACGGCGCGGCCACCGGGGAAGCCGGCGCGCTCGAAGGCACCCACCGGCCCGCGGCGGGTCTGCCGGCCCAGCGCCCACTCCGCCATCAGCGCCGGAATGCCCAGGAGCACCGCCGCCAGGACGTAGACCAGGACGAAGGCGGCGCCGCCGAACCGGCCCACCATGTAGGGAAACCGCCACACGTTCCCCAGCCCCACCGCCACTCCCAGCATGGTGAGGACGAGGCTGAGCCGGGAGGTGTAGGTCTCCCGCTGGAGGTCGGGTCGGGTCGGGTCGGACATGAGCGGAGGGGATTGTAGCCTGTCCGAGGCCGCCAGCCGAGAGGCGGATCAGTTATTCCCCTTGCTGTCGGATTCTCGCGACGGCTGTAAGAGCCGACTGACACTCCGCGCTGCCCCCGCGCGCTCGGCACGCAGCCGGCCCTTCGCACCCAAAGCCTTTTCCCGGCTGCATTTGATTCATTCTCTCGCCGCAGCTCGCCGGCATGGCACCGCCCTTGCCCTCTTGCTCGCGCAGCCTGGGACGCTCCCGGGCTTTCTTTCAGGAGGAGATATGAACCGACGAATCCATCAGGTTTGCACGATTCCAGCGCTGGCGGCGCTGGCTTTCCTCGCCTTCGCTCCCTCCGCGTCAGCGCAGGAGGAGAACCGCGGCCCCGCGATCGAGGTCTTCGGCGCCCACGTCCGGAACATCGAATCCGGCGGCGGAAGCTCCCAGTCATACGGCCTGCGGGGAGATTATCGCTTCGGCCAGGTGTGGGCTCTGGAAGGGTCCGTCTCGCACCTGAACGAGGGCTTCACCAACTGGTTTGGAGATCTTTCCGCCAAGGCTTACTTCGTCCACTCGAACCGTTTCGAGATCTATGGGCTGGCTGGCCCGGGCCTGTTCCGGGTCTCGGCCTTTGGTGAAACCAGCAATCAGGCGACGGTGCACGCGGGCATCGGCGCGCAGATCTATCTCGGCGAGCGGGCGTACCTGCGGCCGGAGGTGCGCGGACACTGGGCCACCAACGACCTGGTATTCAAAGACGGTCTCGCGGATTACGCGCTGGGAATCGGCTGGCGATTCTGAAGCTGGCTGGACTTTGAATGACGGCCCGGACGCCTATCGAGCGCGCTCCCGAACAAAGGACTGAACCGCCTCGATGACGTCCGGGCGTCGCGCCATGACCGGCGAATGTCCGCCTCCCTCGACGATCATCAGATCCGATCCCGGGATCGCTTCGTGAACGGCCCGCGCGTGCGCCAGGGGAACGATCGGATCGGAGTTGCCGCAGATCACGAGCGTTGGCGTGCGAATCTCCCGCAGCCAGCCGCGCGCGTCGACGGTCCACAGGGCCGGCAAGGTGCGATGCATCTCCGCGGAGACCGGCATTGGAGAAACGAGGAGAGCCGGCCCGTTCCGGCGGCGGAACACCGCACCCACGCCTTCGACGTCGATCCACTCCGTCGCGTTCGGATCGCCCACTGCCGCGTGAGAATCCGGTGCGATCAGCCCCCTCTCTTCGAGGGCCGCGCGCCAGGGCGCGTGATATGGGCTCAGCAGACAGTCCGGGTCGGCGAGACGCTCGCGGAAGCAGGGGCAGATGCTTTCCAGGATCAATCCGGCGAGCGCGTCGGGGTACTTGCGCGCATAGATCTGACCCAGCCAGCCGCCGCCGGAGATGCCCCAGAAAACCCAGCGATCCACGCCCAGGCGGCGGCGGACGCCTTCGATGTCATCCACCATATCGTCGAGCGTGTACGTCCGCTCCGGTGGGGCTGGAGACGAGGACCCGAGGCCGCGCGGATTGACGCAGACGACGCTCGTGCCCGCGGTCTCCTGGAGTAGGCCGACGGCGCTCTCGCCGAAAGCGGCCGCGGGATGCGCGGCGCAGAGGATCGGAACGCCAGGCGCAAGGGTCCCGCCGACGGTCACCTCCAGCGCGGCGTCCGCAAGCTCGATCTGTCTGCTCATTTCCTCACCGCAGCCGCGCGCTCTTCGCCTCCCCGCCCGCCGGACACGGTGCCCCGCCCGCCATCCAGGTCTTGAAGCTGGCGACGAAGGCATCGTGCGGCACGGAGACCGGCGCGCGGCCGACTCCGGGGTCCCAGCCCCAGAGGACGAGCTTGTCGTGGCTCACGTGCTCCAGGAGCGCCGCCAGGTTCCGGTTGCCGTTGCGTTTCGGATCTTTGATCGTGGCGCAGAGGTCGGCTTTTGAAAGCCCGATGAAGACCATCTTGTGCTCCGGCGACGGCAGGCTCCAGTTCGGAGCGCCGGGCGGCGTGTTCGGTCCGTAGCTCGCCGGCGGATTCGTAACGCCGTGGCAGGTCGAGCAGGGCAGGCCGGGCGCTCCCTTTCCCGCGGGTCCGCGCTGCACGTTCTGCGTGTGCACGAGGCCGGCGTCGAGTTGGAGGGGCGCGTTGCCCGGAATGTGACAGTTCTGGCAGCGGGGATGCTGGAGCACGGTCTGGATGGTGTCGAAGGCCGCGAGGGCCGCCGTCCGCGGGGTCTGTGAATCCACGCCTTTGGGCAAGAGAACGATCCCGGCGAGCATTCCGGCCAGGACCCAGGGATTCCCGATTCTTTTCATTCCTTGCATCTCCTCAAGCCAGCCGCAGCGGCAGCTCGCGCAGGCGCTGCCCCGTCAGGGCGAAGACGGCGTTCGCCACCGCCGGCGCGATGGGCGGCGTGCCGGGCTCGCCGGCGCCGCCGGATTTCTCACGGCTGGAGACGATGTGGACTTCCACCTGCGGCATCTCGTGCAGGCGCAGGATGCGATAATCGTGGAAGTTGCTCTCGACGACGCGCCCCTCTTTCATCGTCAGCTCGCCGTAGAGCGCCGCGCTGAGCCCGTAGACGACGCCGGACTCCATCTGGGCACGGACGCCCAGCGGATTGACGCAAACGCCGCAATCGATCGCGCAGACCACCCGGTGCACCCGGACGTGTCCGCCGTCGACGGAGACCTCCGCGACGTGGGCGACGATGCTGCCGAACGACTCGTGGACGGCGAGGCCCCGCCCGCGACCCGCGGGCGGAGCGCTCCCCCACCCTGCCTTCTCGGCCGCCAGCTCCAGCACCGCCCGCATCCGCGGCGCCTTGGCGAGCAGCGCCCGCCGGAATTCCAGCGGGTCCCGCTTCGCCGCGTGCGCCAGCTCGTCGACGAACGACTCGACGGCGAAGGCGGTGTGCGAGCTCCCCACCGAGCGCCACCAGAGGACGGGGATGCCCGGATCGACGGTGTGAAGCTCGACCCGGTGGTGGGGGATGGCCGTCACGTATTGCGAATCCGAGGCACCCTCCACCGCCGTGGGGTCGATGCCGTCCTTGATCATCGCGGCGAACGGCGAGCCGGCCACGATCGACTGTGAGACGATGCGCTGGCGCCAGGCCACGGGCGCCCCTTGAGCGTCCAGCGCCCCCTCGAGGCGATGGACGGCCATGGGCCGGTAGTAGCCGCCGCGGATGTCGTCGTCGCGCGTCCACACGAGCTTGACCGGCTGATCGAGATTCTTTGCCACGTGGGCAGCCTCGACGACGAAGTCCGAGACGAGGTTCGCCCGCCGGCCGAAGCCGCCGCCCAGGAAGGTGGTGTGGATCTCGACCTGCTCGGGTTTGAGGCCGAAGATCGCCGCCACCCGCTGCTGGTCCACGGTCTGGAACTGCGTCCCCGTCCAGAGCTCGACCCCCTCGGCGCCGCGGCGGACCGTGCAGTTGAGCGGCTCCATGGGAGCGTGGGCGAGATAGGGAACCGAGTACTCGGCGACCAGCGGCACGGCTCCGGAGAGCGCCTTCTCCACGTCGCCGCCGGCCGCGGCCTTGGCGCCCGCCGATTTCGCCTGCGCGCGGTAGCTCTCGCGCAGGATCGCCGTGTCGAGGCCGGCGTGCGGCCCTGGGTCCCATTCGACCTGGAGCGCGTCCCGCCCCTTCTTGGCCGCCCAGAAATGATCGGCGACGACGGCGACGCCCGTGGGCACCGCGAAAACCTTGCGAACGCCCGGCACGGCCTGCGCCGCCGCCGGATCGAAGCTCCTCACCTTGGCGCCGAAGGTGCGCGCGTGCGCCACCACCGCGGTCAGCATCCCCGGCAATTGGACGTCGAGCCCGAACTGCGCGCGGCCGGTGATCTTCTCCGGCGTGTCGAGGCGGCGGGTGGGCTTGCCGATGACCTGCCAGTTTTCCGGCGCCTTGAGCTCGACGTGATCGGGCGCCGGAAGCTGGGCCGCCGCCGCGGCCAGGGAGCCGTAGCTCGCCTTGCGGTCGCCGTGGAGGACCCAGCCCTTCTCGGTGCGGCAGTCGGCGGGAGCGACGCCCCACTGCGCGGCGGCGGCGGCCACGAGCAGGGTCCGCGCCACGGCGCCCACCTGGCGATAGCGGTCGAGCTCGGACCACGTGCTCGTCGAGCCGCCCGTCATCTGGATGGGGAAGACCGGCGAATGGTAGACCGTCGCCGCGGGCGCGTGCTCGACGCGGAAGCGGCTCCAGTCGGCGTCCAGCTCCTCGTTGACCATCATGGGCAGCGTGGTCCAGATGCCCTGGCCCATCTCGGAGTGGGCGAGCAGCACCGTGACGCTCTCGTCGCCGCCGATGCGCAGGAAGGCGTTGACGGGCGGCAGGGCGGGAGCCGCGGCGGCACCCGGGGGCTCCTGCGCGAAGGCGAAACGCCGCAGGGGAGCCGGCACGAAGAAGCCGACCACGAGACTGCCGCCCACCACGGCCGAGCGCTTGAGGAAGGAGCGCCGGGAGAGCTCCGGCTGAGAATCTTGGGGAGGTGTCATGGTGTCAACCCTCCATCAGCTCGGCGGCGCGATGCACGGCGCTGCGAATGCGCTGGTACGTGCCGCAGCGGCAGAGATTGCCGCTCAGCGCGGCGTCGACGTCGGCGTCGCTCGGTTTCGGCTTCGCCTGCAACAGGGCCGCCGCCGCCAGGATCTGGCCGGACTGGCAGTAGCCGCACTGGACGACGTCGACCTCGGCCCAGGCCCGCTGCACGGGATGGTCGCCCTGCAGGCTCAGGCCCTCGATCGTGGTCACCGCGCGCCCCTCGACGGCCGCGGCCGGCCGCACGCACGAGCGGACGGGCTGGCCGTCGACCAGCACGGTGCAGGCGCCGCACTGCGCCATGCCGCAGCCGAACTTGGTGCCGGTCAGGCCCAGCACGTCACGCAGCACCCAGAGCAGAGGCATGTCGTCGCTGACGGAAACGTCGTGCTCTTTTCCATTCACGGAAAGCTTCATCTTCGCACCTCGCCGGCTGGAGGTTGTCGGGCTTCGCGGGGATTCTACTGCAAGACGCCCCTCCTCTCCCAGGGCAGCACGGAGAGGAGGGGCCGGGGGAGTTAGTGCACCTCGAGGACGACGTTGCGACGGAAGTCGTCGACGCCCACGGGGACCTGGTGCGGCATCGTGGTCGAGCCGTTCATCTGGAAGAGGTCGGCGGGCAGCCTGCCGGTGCTGCGCAGCGAGCTCTGGACCGCGCCGACGTTGATGGGATGGAACTGGAAGCAGGTCATCTTGGCCAGCCGCTTGATGTCCATCTCACGGCGGGCCAGGTCGTCGAAGCTGCGCAGCGGCAGATGGCCCGGGCTCTCCTGCGGGTCCGGCAGGTTGATGACCCCGGTGAGGAACTCAGACAGGCGGGCCGGCAAGCCGAACGCCGTCGAGGGGTCGACGTGGACGAAGGGAGCGATCGTCCCCGCGGGCCGGGACTCGCGGCCGTGGCAGCCGTTGCAGGCCGCGAGCGACGCGCGGTGCCGGCCCCAGTTGGTCGTGTTGTTACCGCCTCCCGGGCTCAGGTTCGGCGCCTGCGCGGCGGTCACCTGCCAGAAGAAACCCGGGTTCGGCGTCGCCGGGTTGGAGCCGAGGAAGTTGGCGCCGCTGAAGAAGAGCGGCACCGGCGGGATCGGGTCCTGGAAGTTGGGCGGCGTCAGACCGGGCGCCACGGCGGTTAAAATCCAATTGTCGAAGGTGGCGCTGTTGTTGAAGGAATCGATCGCCGTGTCCGCCGTCGTGACCTCTCGCAGGAACGAGAAGGGGAACTGGGTGAGCTGGAACTCGCGCAATTCCCAGGGCAGGCCGACGGGAAGGCCGAGCTCGATCTCATTGGAGCGCACCTGGCCGATGGCGCTGCCGTTGGGCCGGGCCGGATTGGCATTGGCCTTCGCGAAGGTCTCGGTGATGAGCTCCAGCTTGTCGTTGTAGGCCGCGGTGCCCGGTGTGAAGCCGGACAGGTCCACCCACTGCTGGGCCCAGCTCTTGACGAGCTGGCACTCGCAACGGGGCACCCGGTACTCGAAGATCGTGGCGAACGGAGTGGTGGAGCAGCCGGATCGCTTGTCGACCAGGCCGAAGACGAAGCGCGCCTCGCCAGCGTCGAGGAAATTGCCGCTGACGTTGATCGAATAGCTGCCGCCGCCCGCGGTGGTGCGCCGCAGGTCGGGGCGGGCGACGATGGCGAGCAGCCGGAACGGCGACTGCGCCAAATCGATATGGCCGTCGGCGCGCTTCGGCCAGGGGGTGAGGATGATGTTGTTGACCTGGGTCCGGGCCGGCACCACGTGCGTGTTGATCGTCTGGTTGGCCTGCCAGTGCGACAGCCAGGTCTCGACGAAGACCGCCGGGTCGATACCGCTCGCCGGCTGGTTGGCCATCTCGGTCATCAGGTGGTTGAAGGTCCAGACGCCGCTGGGATTGCCGGCGCCGGTGCAGGGATTCCAGGTGCGGCCGGCATCGGTCACGACACCCAGGTCGCGGATCATCAGCGAACGCTCCTGGAAGGTGTTGGTGCCGAGGACGACCGCCTTGAGGCTGGCCGTCTGGCTCGCCGTCACCGTCTCAGGGTCGACGAAGGCGACGGCCTGATTGAACGCCACGGCCTTGCCCGCCTGGTAGGAGGTGAGATCGAAAGCCTGGGGAGTTTCCGTGCCGACGTTGGCGCGGCCGGCGAAGAGCGGGGCCACCTTGGTGCCGCGGCTGCTCAGCTCCTTCTGGTCGGCGTCGCTGCGGGCCTGAAGATCGACGTCGTCCACGTTGCCGACGCCGGTGAACACGCCGTCGCCCGCCGTGGCGTCGCCCCCCTGACCATCGTCGCGCAGGATCACCTGCTGCTCCTGGAAGCCGATGGTGACGAAATCCCGCGTCCCGTCGGAACCCTTCTGCGACAACTGCGGGCTCGACAGGGTCACCGTCACCAGCACGTTGCCGATCCCCGGGAAAGCGCTGGTCTTCTGGATGAAGACCTGGCTGGGGGGCGGCAGCGGTGCGGAGAGCGACACCGCCTTGCTCGACGCGACCGTCGCGGCTTGCTGGGTCGGCACCGCCTGGTTGACCGGTCGGGAGGGCCGGTTCGCCGCCCATCCCGTCAGTGCCATTACCGTCAGGACGGCAGTCAAGATCAATACCTTGCGACTCCTGCTCCATCGTTTCCATTGCGCCATGAAATTACTCCTCTCTGAAATGCCGAGGGCCTTTCCGGGTCCCATCGGCTGTCCTCTGCTTCCACGCAGACGACGACTGCAAAAGAAGAGGGTGCGCCAACGCTTCCGGAGTGAGCCGCGGGCCGCGGCAGGGGTGTCAACTTTCTGTGACAGCTCGCTCGAGCCTTCGGCGAGCACCCTGGAAGTGTAGGCCGCGCTCGGTACCAAACCGTCGTACAAGACAAGGAGGTTTGCGTGAGGAACAGAGGAATCCTGTTGGCAGTGCTAGCGGTTTTACTCGTCGTCGCTCCCCTGGCTGCCGATACCGTCATCCGGCACGGTGTCGACACCTTCACCACCACCGCCAACGGCAAGACTTTCTACAGCTTTGCCAAGAGCCCCATTCCCGCCGGCTTCTTCTGCAGCAGCTCGGCGGCCTTCACGGGCAAGGTGGCCTTCCGGGGTCTGCCGCTCACCACCGGCACTCCCGGGGCGCTCCACAACGCCGACACCGTCATCGAGCGGCTCGACGACGCCACCTTCAACGAGAAGGGCATCGCCGAGACGCGGATCCAGTTCAAGGCCTTGTCGCTGGTGAGCATCGCCCCGATCCAGACCTCTTGCGGCTCTTATCATGCCTACGTCACCCTCGCCGGCAACCAGCGGGTGACGTCGATGCGCATCTATCGCACCGAAGCGGGCGGCGGCCATTTCGTGGCGCCCCTCGCGGTCGACGCGAAAATAACCTTCATTTCCGTCAAGCCGGCCAAGAGCGCGCGCCAGCTCGAGCTCACGGGGAGCTTCACCTTCCCTGCCAGCTCTCTGCCGTGGAGCACGACGGGCGGCGCGGCCACGAAGCAGATCGGCACCGTTCTCGTCGACACCAAGGGCAACCTGAAACCCGATTCTCTCGTCTCCGGCAGCTCGAACTTCTGGCCCGGCTGGGCGCCAGGCAGGGCGACGAAGCTCACCGGCAGTTGCACGCAATGCGAGCCGCCGTCCTGCCACACCGATCCGGCCACCCTCAAGCAGCACTGCACCGGCGGACTGACCGCCTGCTATCCCGCCAATTGCCCGTAGTTTCTTAGAGTGAACGGCCCCGGCGGAGCGCGGGGCCAGCGCGGCCGACCTGTAAGGGGGACCCGCCGCAGCGAGCGGGCCCCTTCGGCACCTCCTCCTGAATCCCAGGCTTGGAACTTGCAGCCCTCCCTGGCCATGCCATACTGATTCCGTGAGATCGAGGGCGCGGGATCGAGGCACCCAGGAGGTCGACATGAGGCAAAGGACGTTCTCCGCGACCGTCGCAGGCTTTGGGCCGTGGCTCCTCGGCGCCGCCATCTCCTTCTCGGCAGCGTGCGGCGGAGCCGCCACGACCTGGGAGACGAGAGACATGCCGAACGACGAGGCCGCCACCACGCTGGCGGCGGCCGAGCAGATCCGCATCGACCAGCCCACGGTCACGGCGCGGCTCCCCATCGCCAGGTCCGGCCCGGCCGCCGACCATCTGCGCCAGGCTCTCGCGGCACCCGCCGGCCGGGCCAACATCGAGCTGACGCTCGACGGCATCACGGTCGCGCAACCTCCGGGCGTGCTCTTCAACGTCTACCTGAGCACCACGGGGCCGAACCCGCGACGCGAGTACGTGGGAACGCTGAGCTTCTTCGGGGTGACCCACCGCTCCGGGCATGGCAGCCTCCCCAGCCGCACCTTCGACGTCACCGAACAGCTCCAGGCGCTCAAGGGCCAGAGCCCCCAGATCCCCGATCTCCAGGTGGTCTTCGAGGCGACCAACGGCACCGCCGAATCCACTCTCGCGCTGGCCGGCCCCCTCCTCAACCGGCAGGCCGGCCTGCGGGTCGGCTCCGTCCGTCTGCAAGTCGAGGGGAAGCCCTAGAAGAGGCCCCTCCCGCCCTCCGGAATGGGCTGTGCTAAAGTTGGCATGACCCGTCCCATTGAAAGGAGGGCTGCGTGAAGCGCAGAACGACTGCCAGGGCTATCCCATCCGCGGTTCCATGGATTCTTATCGCCTTCGTCTTGTCCGTGGCGGGACTGCAGGCACAATCAGCCACCAAAGCGGCGCAGCCGACCACGGCCAAGCCGGTGTTGAAGGCGACGCCGGCACCCATACCGGCCCTGGCCGTCCGGATGAAGTTCCAGGACTTCATCAAAGACAAAAACCGGCTGGACGCCTTCGTCAGGGCGATCGGGACGATGAAGAGCCGCAGCACGACGCCGCCCATCTCGGCCGATTACCGCCGGAGCTGGGAGTATTGGTCGGCCATGCACGGCTTCTATGGCCCCAAGGCCAAAGCCGGTCTCATCCAGGACGCGATCGACGATGCGCCCGCGAACAAGAAGCAGTTCTACAAGGGTCTCCGCGATCTCACGTATCCGCCGACGCCGGCCGGATTGGCCGCGAAGGTCTGGGACCAGTGCCAGCATGGCACCCTGCAGTTCCTGACCTGGCATCGCATCTATCTCTATTACTTCGAAAGCGTCCTGCAACAGTCGGCGAACGACAAGACGCTGCGCCTCCCCTACTGGGACTACACCGATCCCACCCAGGTCCAACTCCCCGCGCAGTTCGCACAGCCCACGCTGAGCGACGGCAAGCCCAATCCGCTCTTCGACCCCCGCCGCCGCTCGCAGACCGTCAAGCTGGACCCGAACACGACCAACGTCGACAACCTGCTGAAGAAAGCCAGCTTCAACTCCTTCTCGCCGGAGCTCGAGCAGCAGCCGCACGGCACGGTCCACTGCACCGTCGGGCCGGACTGCCCGTACCCCCTGATGGGCGACGTCCCCGTCGCGGGGACCGATCCCATCTTCTGGCTCCACCACGCGAACATCGACCGCGTCTTCGAGTGCTGGCTCAAGCTGGGCGGCAGCGTCCCGGCCAATCTCAAGGGCATCTCGTACTCCTTCGTCGACGCGTCCGGCAACCTGGTGAAATTGAAGTACTCGGATCTCCCGACCAACTACACCTACGACCACGTCACAAACTGCGGACGCAAGCCGATCCCGCCGTTCAAGGTGAGGGCGGAAGGGTTGGAAAGGGTCACCCCTCTCGCCAAGCTCCAGGGCTTCCAGATCGGCGGCGTCAAAGCCGCCGCGCGGCTCGCCGTGTCCAAGTCCAATTCCAAGCCCACCCCGCAGTCCCTGGTGCCATCCCGGACCGAGCTGGTCCTCGACAAAATCGCACCCGAGGGCGCACCGGGAGTGCTCTTCAACGTCTTCCTGGAGACCACTGAGGCGATCCCCCGCCGCCAGTACGTGGCAACGATCAGCTTCTTCGGATTGAAGCATCATGCCGGGAAGGGCGGCATCAGCACTTTCAACCGCAACGTCGATGTCAGCGACGCGCTCCAGGCGCTCAAGGGGCCGAATGGCGAGGTCCCCGAGGTCAAGGTGGTGTTCGAGGCGACCGACGGCACCGCCGGGGCCAAGCCGGAGGGTGTCCTGGCCAAACCCCTGAAGGTCGGCACCATCCAACTGCAGGAGGTCAAGGAACAGTGAGGGTCACTGGCGAGGCGTCGACTCGTGCGGCTCGCCAGTGTCGAAATAGGCGCGCTTGAATTTCAGCGCTGGACGGCCGGGGCGACCTTCCACCTGCAGGGTCAGCGTGATTTCGCTCTTCCCCTTCAGGAGCCGCGAAGCCTTGTCGTCGAGCGGCACGGCGAGAGTCATGTGCTGGACCGGTCCTGGCGGCGGCTGGTTCGACCCGACCGTCCCGGACATGGCCAGGACCGGCCGGGAGCGGGAGCCCGGCTCGGCCGGCCCCAGGACCCGGAGCGTCAGGCCCTCCCCGGCGCCGACCTCCACGTCTTCGAGCATGAGAACGGGCGGCGGCGAGGAAGCGTCTCCCGCCGCCCGCGCAGCCGCCTGGGCTGCAACCTTCTTGGGTACGGTCAACCGGACCGTCGTCTCCGCCCCGTGCTCCGCGGCGCACATCAGTACCAGGGCCACCGCCGCCCAGACCGGTAGATGGAGGACACGCTTCATCCTTCCAGTATACGTCATTCGGAGATGAGCGAAAACGCCTCCGCCGACAATGGGGCGGCAGCCGCCGTCGTCTTGCCCGTGGGATCGAGCGGGGCCACGTACAGCTTCAGGGGTCCCTTGACCTGGTCCAACTTGTTGTCGACCTCGAGCACCGCCGAGAGCGGGTCCGCATGGTGGTCGTGGCCGCTGCTCAGCACCCGGTTCACCGTGCCCAGAAAGCCGTTGGCCTTGTCGTTCGCCGTCGCCGTGCCCACGGGAGGCTGGGTGAAGAAGACGCCGAAATCCACGGCGTTGGCCGCTTGCTTCTCCAGATGGACGTTCTGGAGGACGAGGAACTTGGGTAAGAGCGACTCCTTCGTCGGGGGAACCTCGAGCTGGCCATTCTTCTCGACGATGGGGCGATTACTTAAAGAGCTCAGCTTCACCGTCGGCTTCATCAGCGAGGAGTAGTTGTACCCGAGCTTGGCTTCATCGCGCAGGTCGTTGAACAGCACGTAGGACCACACGCGGTTCTCGTCGTAGAAATAGACCTTGGCGGTGCCGAAGTCGGGGTTCTTGTGGCCGGCGGCCACCCAGGACGACCACAGCCGGTCGATGTTCCCGTGATGGGCGTAGAAGACGGGGTCGCGGGGCGAATACTGCAAGTCCGCCATGTCGCCCGGGGAAAAGGCGTTGTGCACGTTGGCGTGGGGGCCCGAGAAGGTCGCAGGGACGGGGGTTCTCTGTTTTGCCGTGCCACCGAAAATATCGAAGTTGGGTAAGGCCAGCAGGGGCTGGACGTTCACGGCGGCGTCCGACAACGGCCAGCGCGGTCCGGTCAGGTTCCGGTTCGCCCAGTAGAGCGGCTGATCCTTGGGCGCATAGATCGTGGGCAGCGTACGGCTGGACTTGTTGTCCCAGTCCCAGTAGGCCAGCCGCATGTCGTCCATCTTGCCGAGCTTGCGCATGGCGCGCTCGACGAAGTACAGCAGACCGCGGTGCCACGGCAGGAACTGCCAGTTGTAGTGGATGTTGTCCGTATTGGACGGCGCGCAGTGGATGCAGTGCTGGGCGATCAGCTTGGTCCAACTGAGGACGTCCGTCGGCGGCAGGTCCCGGAGCAGGCAGACGCCGTCCCGGAGCTGCTTGAGCTGGGTGGCCCTGCTCGGGGCCGCCAGCTCGAGCGCCGAGTAGCGCGTCACGACCTTCGGCTCGTTGGGGATGAAGCGCACGGGAGGTTTCGGCGTGGGCAGCGTGCACTCCGCGCTGGCGAGGGGCATGCCGCACTCCTTGGCCCACAACAGGTCCTTCTCCATCCAGAAGGCCATGGTGATGGGTCCGACGGTGACTACCTGACGGATGAAATCTCGGCGACTGACCGGCATCGATCCCTCCTTCGCACCCAGGGGTGCCTGAAGCTCGATTCGCGCAAGCCTGCGCTGGCAATGAATCCTGTCTACGGGTGGAGCATCGACAGAGTAGGACGCAGGCCCACGGGTTGTCAAGCGAAACAGCGAGCGCCCACGAGAGCCGGCGAAGGTCTCAGGGTCGTGGACCAGGGCTCCGTCCTGGTTTGCTCGCGGTAGAATCGAGGACCTGGCGCCATCTTGGCCCCATCTTGCAGCGCCGGGAGGTTGCATGAGCGACGAGATCTCGCCGTACACCGTGGATCAGCACTTCACGGGTTGCGCGCCGGCAGTGCGCGCCGTCTACGCCCGGATCCTGGAGACCGCCCGGGAGCTCGGCCCGGTGCGGGAAGAGCCCAAGAAGACCTCGATCCACCTCGCGCGCAGGACAGCCTTCGCCGGGATCGCGACGCGCAAGCAGGCGCTCCTGCTCACCCTCAAGTCCGCCACGGACCTGCAGAGCGCCCGGATCGCCCGGCGCGAGCAGGCGTCCGCGCACCGCTGGCATCTCGAGATCCGGCTGGACGATCCCGCACAGGTGGACGGCGAACTGGCGAAGTGGCTCGCGGATGCCTTCGAGCTGGCCGGCTAGGCGTGCGCTTTGGAAAGGGGCTCGCTCTGGCGAGCGGGCCCTGGAATGCGATTCCGGCGACTCCCTCCTTACTTCTTCTTCACGATGGCGGCACAATCCTGTGGCGGTTTCTGGCCAGTGGCCTTGGAGAAGATCGAGTTGATGACGTCGTACTCCTGCGGGGTCCCCCCCTGCCACAAGCCGTTGGAGCAGCTCGCGACGTTGCAACCGCCACCCTGCGTCTTGAACCCCTCGCTGCCGTAGGTGATCGGGCAGGTGCAGTGCGCCCGCTTCGGGTCCTTCGCGTCGATGACGCACGGATAGCCGAAGCAGACCGTACGGTCCCCGCCTGCGGGGCAGGTCAGGTAGGGATTATTCAGCGCGTAGGAGTAGGTGGACAGGATGTACTCCCCCTTCTTCCCGCGCGGAACGCGGTCGGAGCAGGGGCCCGGCCCCAGGTTCGGACCGTCCTCCACGACGCACGAGCACAGAGCGTGGGAAGGCTTCATCTCCGGGGGACCCGGAAAGCTTTTCTGCTCGGCGATCGGTGTACAGGCCGCCGCGTCGCACAGGGCGTACTTTCCCGTGCACATCTGCAGGCCGGTGCCAGTGCTGCGAGCCGAAGCTTCTTCGGCGGCGAGGGCAGTGCCGCAGAGACTGGCGGTGAGGGCCAGCGCTGCGACGGCGGTGAAGACCGTGTTCCACCTCCGGGGATTGTCCAGCAGTGACATGTCGTCCTCCTTTGAAGGAAAATTGGATGGGCCGTGTCATACGTCCTCCACCGCTCTAGTGGGACGACTCCCGGCGAAATCGCACCCGGTCTCCGCCGCGGAGAATTGGACGTCTCTACCGCCCCCGTCCGTCGGCGGTGGTATCGCCGGTCCCCAGCCGCGCCAGATCGCCGGCCATGACGCGGTCGGACTGGAGGTCCGCGCCGAGCCAGTATTCCTTCGCGCCCATGTCGCGGAAGCCGCACTTCTCATAGAAGGCGATGGCTCGTGGGTTGCGCTCCCAGACGCAGAGCCAGAACGTGCGGCCGCCCAGCTCGCGCGCGGCGTCCTGCGCGGCGGCCATGAGGCGCTGTGCGAGACCCCGTCCCTGCCAGGGCCGGTCGACGTAGAAGCGGCCGAGCTCTACCGGGGCCTCTCCCGTCACGCAGTCCGGCGGGGGGATCCGGCGCACCTGGGTGTAGGCGATCAGCCGGCCGTCCTCTTCCACCACGAGGGTGATGATTTCCGGGTGGATCAGCTCGTCCGTCTGCTGCCGGACGCCGAACCTGTCGGCGAGATGCGCCGCCATGTCCTCCGGCCGGTTGTCGGCGGCGAACGTATCGGAGAAGATCCGGGCCGCAAACTCCGCGAGGGCCGCAGCATCGGCGGGCCCGGCGCGCCGGAGGTGAAAGGACGTCTCTGCCATGACAGAGCTCAATTCTCTCAGATCGGTCCCCGCGGGTCCATGGAGCGGGGCTGCTCTGCGAGCACCGTCCCCTGCCGAGCGGCAACTCGCCCGGTAGGTTGACGCCCCGGACCAGCGGGTACGCGCGCCTCTCCCCAATGGGGGAGACGTCCCATACGAGCTGGTACAGGCCCCTCCCCACTCGGGAGACACTCCGGAGGAGTGGGTACGGCCCTCTCCCCACTGGGGACAGACTCCGGATGAGCGGGTACGGGCCTCTCCCCGCTGGGGAGACGCTCCGGAGGGCTGGGGAAAACCGGTGCCCCGCTCATCCCAGCCTTCCCCCCGCTCGCCCCCTGGGACCGCTGGCGTCCCGCCGGCCTTCTCCCCAGGAGAAGCTGTCATACTCTAGAGAGTTGAAGTTGAATTGGAGCGCCAGGGACTCGACGATGCCGACCAGGACCTTCATCAGCTACAGCCACGACAGCGAACAGCACTCGCAACGGGTGTTGGGGCTCGCCAATCAGCTTCGCAAGCACGGCGTCGACGCCGAGCTGGATCAATACGAGACCCGCCCTCCCCAGGGCTGGCCGCGGTGGTGCGAGGAGCAGCTTCGGCCAGAAAACTCTGAATTCGTGATCGTGGTCTGCACGCAGACCTATCTCAACCGCATCGAAGGGAAGGTCCCGGCCGACGAGGGCCGCGGCGTGTTCTGGGAAGGCAGCGTCATCTACAGTTATCTCTACGATCAGAAGGGCAACGCGAGGTTCATCCCCGTCGTTTTCGATCGTACGGAGGAGCCGCATATCCCGCGCCCGTTGAAAAGCTCCTCGTACTACCTGATCACCGCCTTCGATTTTTCAGACGCCGGCTACAAGACGCTCTACCGCGAGCTGACTCATCAACTGGCTGTCGAGAAACCACCGCTCGGCGACGTCGTGGAGATGCGGGGTGAGCTCTCTTCCCTCAGGGGACTGGACGAGGACTTCTCCGTTCGTCCGCCCTTGAAGTCTCGACGGGTGCGATCGAGGTTTCCTGGTCCTGGCGCGGCACCCACCGAGGCGGACCTGCTCGAAGAATTGAAGCGTCTCCCGCCTGCGTGGTTTGACGAGCTGGTCTTCCGATTCGACGCCAACAGCGCGGTCTCTGCGAAACCGGCTCCTCAGTCGACCCGGGCGATCGACCTGCTGACCGTCGTGCGCGTTCACGACGACGGGTCTGCCCGGCTGCGGCAGGAGATTCAGCGGCTGAAGAGAAATCGCCGATGAGCATGGATCGCTACGAGATGCTGCGGCGTCTCAAGTCGCTGCCGGAATCTCGTCAGCGTGAGCTTCTTCGCGACGCCGTGGACGACCCTCGCGCCAAACTTCACCTCCGCCGACCAAACGTGGCTGCTCAACGAGGCGGGCTACAGCCTGGGAGCCCTGGGCCGGCTGACCGAGGCGGTCGAGCCGATGCGGGCCGGACTGGAATGGCCGTTGAGCAAGACGACTGGAAGGGGCCGCGAGCATGGCCAGCAACTTAAGCGATCTGGAACTCACGCGCGGTGAGGTGTCCGTGGCGGTGACCGCAGCCAAGCAGGCGGTGACGTTTGCCGACGGTGGCGAGAGCGCGTTTGGAAAAATTACCAAGCGCGTCAGATTGGCCGACAGCCTTCACCAAGCGGGCCGTCGCGCCGAGTCACAGTGTCTATTCGAGGACTCCGAGTCGCGGCAGGCAGCGTATCAGCCGGAGTGTCCCCGGCTCTACTCAATCCAAGGCTTCATGCACTGCGATCTCCTGCTGTCCGACGGGGAACGCGCGGCGTGGCAACGCTGCCTCTTTGTTCCACTTACGGTATCCTTTACAGCCTGCGACGCCGTCATTGAACGAGCCGCCTATGCCCTCACGATCGCTGAAGACAACCGTTGGCTCCTCGATATTGCCCTGGATCACTTGACCTTGGCCCGAGCCACGTTGTACAAGGCCCTCCCTACCTTGTCCATACCGCAAGCCGCACTCGAGCACATCACCGCCGCCGCCGGTCTTCGCGCGGCAGGCGATGTGAGCCACCTCCCGCGTGGCCTGCTAACGCGTGCCTGGCTGAGATGTTTTTCGGGCGACGAGCCGGGCTGCCAGGCGGACCTGGACGAAGCCTGGGAGATCGCCGAGCGGGGACCGATGCCGCTGTTTCAGGCCGACATCCAGCTCTACCGCGCCCGCCTCTTCCGCGACCGCGCTGCCTTGGAGGAGGCCCGCCGGTTGATCGAGAAGCATGGATACCACCGGCGGGACGGGGAACTGGCTGATGCGTTTGAGGCGGCGAAGAGGTGGTGATCGATGGAGGGTCTCTGTTATCGAATGAACCGGATCGGGCAGACCTCGGCTTTGGCAATGGGATCGAGCTCGTGATGGTCGCTGGTTACCAGAGCTCCCTTTTCCCGGATCGCCAGGGCGAGCGCAAAGCAGTCGGCCAACGAAACGCGCCGCCATTCGGCTTTGAGATTCCCGGCAGTACGCCAGAGGTCTGAAGGCAGCGTCTCGACGAGCTCGAGGCCATATTCAGCAAAGATCGCGGCCAGGGTATCCGCCTCGTCAACGGACCCGCGGCGGTAGAGATCGTAGTAGACCTCACAGGCACTAACGGCATGGATGAGACAGCGGTTTGCCGGCTCTTGCAGCAGTTGCGCCACCATGTCCGCTCCGGGCTCATTCTCCAGAATAGCGATCAGGGCACAGGCGTCGAAGACGAAGACCGACTCAGCGGCCAAATTTCCGCTCCTCGATCTCGATTTCCTCGAGTTTCTGTTTCGCGAACTCTTCGCTCCCCGACGTCAACCCGCGACCCGCCCCTCTCAGGCGCTGGAGACGCGCCTTTCGTTCCTCCAGCGTCAGCTCCCGGAACGGCTTTGACTCCTGGGCCAACTCGGCGGCCAAGGCCGCAAGGCTCCCTCGACCTGGCGGAGTCTCGGCCCGCTCCCTCCTTTCTGCGGCCGGCGGCACGAGCACGATCAGCTCCACCGGACCAGAGGGGATCGTCGCCGGAAACTCAATCGTCGCGCGGTGATTTTCTGGGACTACGAGATGAATTCTGTGTGCTTGCATCGCCGGGTGCTCTCCTCGTCTTGGTGAAATCTACCATACCCTGGGACAGCGTCCCGCCGCCCTCCTGATCCAAATTAGTGGCCGGCGGGACGCCGGCGGTCCCAGGGGGCGAGATCAGGCACCCGCCGGCCGCAGCGGCACGCCGGTCCTCCCGGCCTCCTGCACTTGCGGGTCCGGCACCAGGCCGAAGCCATCCGCCAGGCGCGGGAAGTAGTTGAAGATGGCGATGACGTGCGCGGCCTCCAGCAGGCCCTGATCGTCGAGCCCGAGGTCGCGCAGGGGCTGCCAGTCGGCGGCGGTCATGCGGGTGGGCTCCAGGGTCAGCTTCTCGGCCACGGTGCAGAGGGCGCGCTGGCGCGGCGTCAGGTCCGGCAGCTCGCGCCAGCGGTGCTGCTTGATGGCGTCGACCAGGGCGGCGTCGTTGTCCTCGACACGCAGAAACTCTGCGTGAGACTGCGTTCAGTATTCGCAGTCCTGGGCCGCGGAGGCCACGGCCGCGAGCATCTCCCTTTCGGCGCGGGTGAGCGCTCCCGGCGCAAACATGATCTCGTAGAAAGCCCCCTGCATGGCACGGCCGATGCGCTCGTGCGCGGCGAGCAGGCGCCCCATCCCGGAGGGGAATCCGAAGTTGTAGGACGAGGGCTTCGGGCCCGCCGGCCGGGCGCGCAGCTCCTCCGGCGTGGGCAGCTTGATGAAGGCTTGCTGGGGGTCCTGAAACATGGGCGACTCCTCTCTCGCGGATACTACTTCCTCTTCGCCGCCGACGTCGCGCGGATGAAGTCCGCGATCTCCTTCTTGAGCTTCTGATGATCGGCGCGGCGGATGTACATCATGTGGCCGGCGTCGTAGGTCGTCAGCTTCATGTGGCTGCGGAGCGCCTCCGGCAGGCCGAGGTGGCTGGCGGTATGAACGGCGTCGAAGTAGGGAGTCGCGAGATCGTAGTGGCCGGAGGTGACGAGCACCTGGAGGTCGGGGTTGCGGACCATGGCCTGACGCAGGGCTTCCGAGAGATAGGGGTAGCGGAATTCGTAGCCGGCCGTGGTCCAGGGGAAGACCTGGGCCAGCCGCTCGTAGATGTGGTCGTCCTTGTAGCCAAGCTCGCGGCGCAGATAGTCGTTGAGCATCGCGACATAGGGGCCGTCGGTGGCGGTGCTGGCGGGATCGTATTCCGGGTTCTCGCCCGCGGAGTCGATGTCCCAGCCGGTGAAGCGGCTGTCGAGGCGGCCGATGATCTTCCCTTCGCTTCTCAACAGCTCTTTGCAGAAACGCTCGATCTCGATGCGCAGGTTCGCGCGCAGCACGTAGTCGACGGAGAGGCCGGTGTAACGCGCCACCCTGGTTGCGATCTCCTGGCGTCGCGCGGCTGGCAGGGCATCCCCCTCCATCAACGCCTGGGCGTAGTCGTGCGTGGCGAAATTCTCGACCTCGCGCAGGGTCTTCTCGAGGTCGCCCGAGAGCTCGGGCGGCAGCTTCTTGTGGTACCAGGCGGACGCCGCATAGGTCGGCAGATAACTGACGTACGGCATGTCGTTGCCGGGCCCGAAGAGGATGGCCTGCCAGTTGAGGACCGAGGAGACGAGGACGATGCCGTTCAAATCCATGCCGTAGCGCGACTGGAGGAACTCGGAGAGACCGGCCGAGCGGGTGGTGCCGTAGCTCTCGCCGGCCAGGAACTTGGGCGAGGCCCAGCGCTCGTTGCGGGTGGTCCAGAGGCGGATGAACTCGCCCACCGACTCGATGTCGGGGCGGATGCCGTGGTACAGCTTGGCGTCGACGCCCGGCACCGTCCGGCTGTAACCGGTCGACACCGGATCGATGAACACCAGGTCGGTGACGTCGAGGATCGAGAACTCGTTGTCCACCAACCGCCCGGGCTGCGGCAGGCTCATCCCCTCGTCCGTCCGCTCCACGATCCGCGGCCCGAACGCTCCCATCTGCACCCACACCGCCGCCGCTCCCGGGCCGCCGTTGAAGCTGAAGGTGACCGGCCGGTCGCCGGGGTCCTTCATCCCGTCCCGGGTGTAGGCGACGTAGAAAATCGACGCCTTGGGGGTGCCGTCCTCGTCCTTCATGAGGTAGTTGGCAGCGGTCGCGGTGTAGTCGATCTTCTTGCCGTCGAGAGTGATCGAGTGCTTCGTCACCGACGACCGCTCCTCTGGCATCACCGGCGGTTTCTTCTCCTCCTCCTTCTTCGCCTCGCCCGGCTTGGCCGGCGGCGCCTCGGCCGGCAGCAACGCCGGAGTCAGGAACAGAAGCAGCAGGAAGACAATCCGCAGAGGGGATTTGACAAGCATCCAGGGTCTCCTCTCAAGGCGTGGCATGGCCGGCCGCCAAATTGGTTCTGCCGGAGGAGTACGCAGGAGAGGAAGGAAAGTTCCGGGCCGCTCCCTTCAGATCGTTAGACCGTTTCGCGCCCCGCGATGTCCTCGTCCCACAGCTCGGGCCGCTCGACGATGAAGCGTCGCATCAGCGCGATGCAGTCGGGGTCCTGGAGCAGGACGACCTCGACGCCGTGGGAGCGCAGGAAGTCCGGATTGCCGGGAAAGTTCCGGTCTTCGCCGATCACCACGGCGGGAATGCCAAATTGCAGCACGGTGCCCGAGCACATCATGCACGGGCTCAAGGTCGTGTACAGGACAGTCCCCGCGTAGTCGGGCCGCCGGCCCGCTTTGCGCAGGCAGTCCATTTCGCCGTGCGCTATTGGGTCGCCGTCCTGAATGCGCCGGTTGTGACCGGCGGCCAGGACCTCCCCGTCTTTCGTCAGGACGGCGCCGATGGGGAGCCCTCCCTCCTGGTACGACGCGAGGGCCTGCTGGTAGGCCAGTCGCATGAAGTGCTGATGGTCCATGACGATCTCCTCAGAATTCGGCTAGAGTATCAGCACGATTCCGAGGAGGGATGACTCATGATTCGCCTCACCCGCAGCGGGCTGGCCGTTGCAGCGCTCATCCTGTTCGCCGTGCCGGCCACCGCGCAGTACGAGATCCAGAAGCCGCGCGACAAGTGGCAGACGCCCGGCGAGATCCAGAAGCCCACCGGCCCATGGCAGAAACCCGGCGAGATCCAGGTGCCCAAAGGCATCCAGGCGATCCGCACCGAGGGGGCGAAATGCACCCAGCGCTTCCTGGTGGGTTCGGATGCGCTCTTCGAATTCGACAAATCGACGCTGACGCCGGACGCCGAGGAGACCCTGAAAGCCCTGGCGCCGCTCCTCGCCAAGGCCGGCAAGCACCCGGCGACGGTGGAGGGCCATACCGACGCGAAGGGCAACGACGCCTACAATCAGACGCTGAGCGAAAAACGGGCGCAGACCGTCAAGGACTGGCTCGCGGCGCACGGCGCCTTGCCCGCGGCCACGCCCACGAAAGGGTGGGGCAAGCGGCGCCCGGTGGCTCCCAACACGAAGCCCGACGGCGCGGACGATCCGGCGGGGCGCCAGAAGAACCGGCGGGTGGAAGTCGTGCTGGATCTCTGTAACAAGCCGGGATGAATGACCATCCACCCCGCCGGTCCACACCGGAGGGGTGACGGCCGAGAAGACCCAGGCGCGCTCAGACGACGCGTCTGCCCTGGATGAGGTGGACAATCGCCACGACGACGGCGATGACCAGAAGGAGGTGGATCAGTCCGGTGGTGACGTGGAAAGCGAAAAGGCCGAGTGCCCACAGCACCAGCAGAACCAGAGCAATCATCAAGAGCATGGTCGTTTCTCCTTATATAAAGAGAGGTGGCGTCGTTATCTCGCGGCCCTCTGTTCGCCGCTTCCGACCTTCTCCTGCGCCTTGCCGACGTTCTTTTCCACCTTGCCGCCGAGCTCCTGACCGAGATCGCCCTTGGCGGCTCCGGCCACTTCGTTCACCTTGCCTTCGGCCTGCTTGCCGGCGCCCTTGACGACGTTCCTGTCTCCGTCCTGTCCGATTCCCATGATGTTCTCCTTTGTAGTTTGACCCGGTTGACTCATGTCACAGCCGGTACTGCAAGGTCCGGGCCAGGAGAAACGATCAGGGGCTGATCCTTTACGTCATTTTTCCCCCAGGCCCCGGCGCCGGTCGCGGAGGGCGCCCCAGATCAGCCAGACACCGGCGACGACGAGGGCGAAGGGCCAGAAGTCCAAGAGCCAGTCGAGGCGGACGTTGAAGTACTGATCGAGCACCGCGAAGAGGCCGATCAGAGTCAGGAGGATCCCCGCCGCCAGGCCGCCCTGGCTGGCCCGTGGGTAACGGGGCAGATCGACCAGACCGAGGTCCTGGGCATAGCCGTAGTTGATCAGCGTCGCTTGGCGGTAGGCGTCGATGACGTTGAAGATCCAGAAGAAGGCGATCGCCATCCCGAAGAGATCGTGGTTGCCGCGGGCGACGATGGTGATCAGGCTGGCGATGAGGAGGAAGAAGGTGATCCCCCGCAGGTAGAGGCCGTTGTAGACGTTGCCCATCCCCGGAACCAGGGAGAGGAGGGCGGCCAGGCCGGGGTTCTTGCGCAGGACGGGCGGTGCGACGGCGGCGGCGGGAAGAGTCGGGGCGGGCGCCGGCGTCTCGGTTTCGGCGGCACCGGATTGGGTATGCCAGTTCTCTGCAGGATTCATCGCGATCTCCTAGAGGGCCCGCCGGTCTCATGCCGCGGGCCCAGGTTTGTGAAGTGTTCGGATACAACGGTGGACAACCGGCCCGAGAGGTTGGAGATCCCGGCGCGGAGACGGTTCATGGACTGAGTCGCGGTCTCGCGAGCCGCGCCGGCGGCGAGCCGCAGACGCGTCAGCTCCTTGCGGCTCCGCGTGCCGGCGTCCTCGAGGAGCGGGGCCACCTCCCGGTGGGCGAGCTGATGGGCGAGGCGCAGCGCCTGCTCGCCGCGGTCGGCGGCTCCGGCGAGGACCGGACCCAGGAGCAGTGCCAGGATCACACTCGCGGCGATGGCCAGGCGCGGGCTGCGCACCCATTCCGGGGGCGCCGGGCGGGCGGGCTGCGCGAGCGACCGCAGCCGCGTGGCGAGGGCGTCCGGCACCGGCAACCGCGGCACGGGGAACGGCAGGACGGCTCCGGGCTCGGGTGCGACCAGGGCCCGCAGATTGCGTTGCAGACTGGGAGGAAGGGGCAGACGGACCCCGGTGGCCTGCTCGACCGCGGCGGCATAGGCGTCGCAGGCCGGGCAGGCCCGGCGGTGCGGCGAGGCGACGCCCGGAGCAAAGCGGGCGCGGAAGCGGCGGCAGGCCCAGCTCAGCATGCCTCCACCCCCAGTCCAGCCTCGGCGACCTCGGAATTCAGTGCGACAGCCCCGGCCGGCAGGCCGAGGCGGGCATCGGCGGCATTGGCGCCTTGGACGCGGCCGGCGAGATCCAGGCGGCCACGGTGGAGCCGCGACTTGACCGTGCCCACGGGCACCTCCAGGTAGGCGGCGGTCTCCGCCAGGCTCCAGCCCTGGAGATCGCGCAGCAGCACCACCTCGGCGAGGTCCTCCGGCATCTCCTCGAGACCTTGATAGACGGCCCGGAGCTGCTGGCGCCTCAGCGCCGCGGTCTGCGGGTCCTCGCCGCCGGCGGGCAGCCGTTCCAGCACCGCCTCGGACACGGCGCCGGCCCGGCGCTCGCGGCGGGCGGAGCGGTAGTGGTCGATGCACAGGTTGCGCGACAGGCGGAGGGCCCAGGCGGCGAGGGGCACATCGCCGCGGTACTGGCGAAGGTTCTGATAGAGGCGCAGGCAGATCTCCTGGGTGAGGTCCTCCGCGTCCTCCACGGCACCCGTGAAGTGGATGGCCAGGTTGTAGAAGCGCTCGCCGTAGAGCGCGAGCAGCTCGTCCCACGCGTCCGCCCGCCCGGCGGCAGCCCGTCGGGCGAGCAACAGGTCCTGCGATGGGGTGGGCGCGCTCATGTCTCTCCTCTCTCCAAGACGAAGGAGAGAGGGAAAAGGTTCGCGCGGCTCAGTCGGACTTTCGGGCGGTCTTGCCGAAGCGCTCGCGGAGGATGTCGAGAGCGCTAGGCTCCCCACGCTCCGCCCGCTCCAAGACCTTCTTGCCATAGCGCTCGCGGAGGATGTCGAGAGGGTCTCGGCCTTCGCGCTCCGCTCCGTCGATCTGCTGCGAGCTCTCGCGAGAACCTTCGTCGAGATAGGCGATCAGCTCTTGGTCCATGGCGGTCGTGTCCTCACACGTCGTGTCGATGCGCGCCAGACTACCACAGATCCCGGGCCGGAGCGCAAGGGGGTCCTGGGCTTTCGCGCTTTCTTCTCCATCGCCGCGATTCAGCCTCCCCCCTGGCAGCCCTCCCCCGCAAAGAGCTAGACTACCTCCCAGCTCAAGTCGACAGACGGCCATCAAGCGTTCCCAACACTCTCGGAGCCCAGAACGAGCCCATGCACATCTATCCCTGGGAAGTCGTCAGCATCCTCATCCTCGTGGCGGCCCTGGTCTACTACCGGCGCAAGCAGAACCCGATGACCCGCGATCCGGCCACCGGCCGCAAGGTGGCGGCGAAGAAGACGGACCAGACTCCCGAAGAGGCCTACCTGGAGCTGCGCCAGCAGGCGATCACGACCGACCCCAAGCGGCTCGTCCTGCCCGGCGAGCTCAAGCCGGACGAGGCCTTCGGCGTCCTGATGGAGATGGGGATCTCGACCTCGGTGGTGACGCTGGCCTCCTTCGCCGATGGCGACGCCAGCATCTACTACAAGACGGGCGGCGGCATGATCGGCGGGGTCAGCCACGAGACCGTCCGCGCGGCATCCAAGGACCTCGTCGCCCGCGCCCAGAAGGCCCTCCCCCGAATGATCAAGACCACCAGCTTTCCCCTCCCCGAGGACGGCCGGGTCCGCTTCTACGTGCTGACCCCGCGCGGCGTCTTCACCACCGAGACCAGCCGCCAGACCCTGGGAGAGCGCCAGAGCGAGCTCGCCGCCCTGTTCTCCAGCGGTCAGGAGGTCGTGGCCCAGATGCGGCAGGTCGAGGAGCAGAGGCCGAAGAACACCTTCGCGCCGCCGCCGATGCCGCCGCCCGACGAACCGGAGGAGACGCCGGCCTAGGCGTTCCTCCGGGTGAGGCGGTGGGGCTGGCTAGCAGGGCCCGGAGTGCACGATCTTCACCCCGAAGCAGTGGGCGACGCAGGGGCTGTCGTAGGTGACGCCATTGGCGCCGCAGAACTCGCCGCCCAGGGGTGCGCACTCGCAGCGAAAGGCCCTGGCACTGGTCGCCGAGGACAGGGCAAGGGCGGCAAGCCCCAGCAGGAGGAGCAGGATACGAGACCTTCTGAGACGTGGAGCGTGGTTCAAGATCGACCTCCTTGATGAATACGAGGGCGCGCCGTGCAGCCGGCGCGCCCTCCAAGAACAAGGTGCCCCTTCTCGCCCGGAAGGAGACTACGGCTTGAGGTCCTCAGCCGGCAGCGTCAGCTTGGTCGTCTCGGGCTGCCAGACGACGTCGAAGATCCACCAGCGCTTGCCGTCGTTGAAGAGTTGGAAGCTGTTGATGCCGCGGACGAAAGGCTTGGCGTCGGCCGCGGCGTGGCGAGCCTCGTAGGTGCTCCAGACGTGGAGGATCTTGCCGAAGCCCTCGCTGCGATGGGCGATCTCCTTGACGACGTAACCTTCCTGGAGCATGTTGGACTCGGTGTCGTACAGGTATTTCGAGGGGCTGAAGGTATGCGGCATGGTGCCGCTGTGCCCCTTGCCCTCGGCCGGCAGCAGCCGCGCGCCGGGGAAGAAGAGGGAGAGGAATCGGTTCCAGTCGCGTTTCTTCCCGACCGGTCCCGAGAGCGCTTCATAGTACGCGGCGACGATGGCCTCGGACGAAGCGACGTCCGCCGGCGCGGCCTTGGGCAGGCCGGCCATGTGGCCGCCGGGAGCCCCCGAGCTGCCGTGCATCGAGTGACCCGAAGGCGCGGGCGTCGCTCCCGGCTCCTGAGCGCCGGCGGTGAACGGCAGAGAGGCGAGCAGTGTCAGAGCGACGATCCCGACGACCCGCCCGACGACCCTGAAATTGAGACGCGGCATCATTCGGCTTCTCCTTACGGCAGCACGACGTAGGGCCGCATCATGTCGTTGTCCTCGTGCTCGAGGATGTGGCAGTGCCAGACGTAGGGCGGCACGCCGCGAGGCGGCGCCGAGGCGCCGTTGGGCAGGTCGAACTTCTGGATGACGCGCGTGACCAGCCCCACCCCGTTGTCGGGATCGCCCGGGAACGCCTTGACCACGTCCTTCCAGGCCGGCCGCTCGTTGGCACCCGGCGCTTCGGGCGGGGCGATGAAATGGATCTGCCCCGTGGACTGGAAGAGGTTGAGATCGAACTTCTGCCGGTTCAGCACCTGGAAACGGACCAGGTGGACGTGGATCGGGTGGCCGTCGGTCGTGACGTTGTAGAGCTCCCAGATCTCCGTCGTGTTGGCCCTCGGGTTTTCGGTCATGGGCGAGCTCCAGTGCAACGGACCCGCGGCGACGGTGCCGAGCATGCCTTCGATGGGATCGCCGGTCGTCGGATCGTCGTCCTCGCTCAGCAACAGTTTCCGGGTCTGGCAGGAGTCGTGCGTGTCGATCAACGGTACCGGCACCAGATTGGCGGGCAGCGGCTGATCGGCATGCGACAGCGGGAGCTTGACGCGGAACTGCATGAGCTGCGGCAGGTCCGCCCCGCCGCCTCCCGGGAAGGGCGAAGGCGCATCGTTCTTCAGGGTGAACGACTTGCCAGCCTTGCCGGTGAAATCGATCACGATGTCGTAGCGCTCCGCCGGTCCCATCAGCAGGTCGCCCAGCGTGACCGGCTTGGGCAGGAACCCCTGATCGGCGCCGATCTGGTGGAAGAGCAGCGTTTCGTTCGCGTCGCGGCTGTTGGCGAGCGTCAAGTGCAGGAAGCGCGCGTTGCACGCGTTGAGCATCCGGAAGCGGTACTTGCGCGGCTCGACGTCGAGGAACGGAAAGACCTTGCCGTTGACGAGGCCGGCGTCGCCGAAGAACTCCGGGATCCAGATGGGCGGGATCGGCGGGCTCACCCCCGGGTCCTGCACCGGATAGTTGAGCGAGCCGTCGGCGTTGAAGAACCGGTCCTGGAACATGAGCGGGACCTCGTACTTCCCCTTGGGGATCGGCAGCGAGTCCTCGGCGTGGTCACGGACGAAATACATCCCGGCCAGGCCCGCGTACACGTTGAGGCGGGTGATGCCCAGGGCGTGGTCGTGGTACCAGAGCGCCATGGAGGCTTGGTCGTTCGGATAGTGGTAGACACGATTGGAGAAGAACGGACCGGTCTTCGCGAAGTTGTTGGTGAACCAGGCCTCGGGGTAGCCGTCGCTGTCGCCGAAGACCTTGGCGCCGTGCAGGTGGACGACCGTACGCACGTCGGGTACGGTCGACTCCGCACCGTGGATGGTGTGATCGATGGGCAGGAAGTGGCGGCTCGGCAGCTCGTTCAGCCACTGCACCGAGATCGGCTGACCGGTGCGCGTTTCGAAGGTGGGGCCGGGGTAGATGCCGTTGTAGCCCCAGAGCTTCGTGGCCGGCAGGTCGCGGTGCAGCTTCTGGGTGAACTGCGTCATGTGGATGTTGACCGTCGACGAGCCGGGCGTGATGACCGGGGGAATCGGCAGCGGATCCACGAACGGGGTGAGGGTGGGCGAGCTCTGGGCGAAGGCGAACTTCTTGGGCAGGAGCAGAGCTCCCGCCCCGGCCACCGCCCCGAGCCTCAGCACGTCACGACGACTCAGCTTCATAAGACCTCCTCATAAGAAAGAGGGAGAGACTCCCTCGTCGAGCCCAGAAGAGAGAAGATTCCCGGCCCGCCCTCATCTCGAAAACGCCCGGCAACGCGGACGCAGGTGGGCAGCAGGCTGCCCCCTACCACGCCGCGGAGCCCAGAACCGGTTACCCTGATGGAACCCTGGTTGCCTCTAAGAATGATGGTGCTTCCAGACTGGTTTTGCGAGACAAGCCGAAGACCGGCCTGTGCCGGGGTGCGCCGCTGACCCGGGGAGGGGAAGGTCGGGCGCACCCCGGAGATCGTCTCAGAAGGGGCAGCCGGGGCAGCGCATGGCGCAACTGGTGTAGGTGTTGTCGCAGTTCGCCTGGCAGGAGGTGTTGCCGCCGCAGTTGTTGTAGCAGGTGTTTATGTTGGCTTGACACCGCTGACAGCAGGTGAGCGACTGGACGGCGCGCTGCGGCAGGAACGCCGCGGTGGCCAGCAGAGCGAGGGCCAGGACCAGTTTCCGTGCAGCTCGATTCATTTTCTTCTCCTTGCCAAGAGTTGGACGGTCCGGCGAGAGGGCCTCGCCGGGAGCTTCGACGCGACGGATCATACACGATTGCGCAAGTGCAGACGTAGAATTGATGAGCCTATCCTCAATTGCACTCATCGATAACAGCAACCAACATTGTCACTCCGGGATCGCTGCTCTACAGTGGGGAGAGGAGGAAAACACTTGAAAAAAGAGCTCTCCCTTCTTCTCTTCGGGCTCCTCGTCGCCTGGGGCGCCGCCGGGGCGAAGACCCCGGACGGCAAGCCTCCCTCGCAGGAGACCGTCTGTGACGGGCAGACCGGCGCCGCCTTCGGGCTCTGCAACGCCTACTGCGAGGCCATGGACTGCGACAGCCCGAACCACCGCGCCTCGGACACGGCGTGCGCCCGGGTGAAACGGAATTACGAGCGCCAGACGGGCCATCCGCTCCCCTGCGAAATCGAGTGCCCCTGCGTCAAGCAGTTCCCCTTGTTCGCGGACCTTGCGAGCGGCGCGGCCACGGCGCTGCAGTGCATTGCGGATGCACAGGTCATCAGCGTCGCCACGCCGGCAGGGACCTTCGCGATCGTGAACGGCGGGACGGTGCCCCCATTCTGCAGCGTGAACCTCGAGCCGCCGCTCCTCGAGCTCACGCAGCAGGAGGTGACGGCCTGCCGCGACCTCCTGCGCAAGGCGGCCGCGGCGCAGAGCGTCACCTGCGTGGCTCCCGAGTAGAGCGGAGCCTCAGTCGCCCAGTTCCACCGACCGGACGAACGCCGGCTCGCCCTCCGCGAGGTCCAGCCGCGCTTCCTCCGGAGTGCCGAAGATGCGCGCCCGGTCGTCGTCGAACTCCCCCTCCCAGCGGGCGACGACGACCGTCGCCAGGCAGTTGCCGATGACGTTGACGCAGGTGCGCCCCATGTCCATCAGCTCGTCGACGCCGAAGATGACGGCGACGCCGATGGGGCCGAGGCCCCCCGGCAGGAAGGTCCCGAGCGTCGCGAGCAGGATCACCAGCGAGGCGCGCGGCACGGCGGCGATCCCTTTCGAGGTGACCATCAGCGTCAGCATCATGAGGAGCTGGCGGCCGAAGTCCATGTGATATCCCGTCGTCGCCTCGGCGGCCTGTGCCACGAAGACCGAGGCAATGGTGAGATAGAGCGACGTGCCGTCGAGGTTGAAGCTGTAGCCGGTCGGCATCACGAAGCCGACGATGCGCGGCGGCACGCCCAGGCGCTCCATCGCCTCCATCGCCTTCGGCAGGGCCGACTCGCTGCTGGTGGTGGCGAAGGCGATGGTCGCCGGCTCGCGCACGGCCTTGAGGAACTTGCGAATGGGCACGCGGGCGAGCACGGCCACCGGCCCCAGCACGAACAGAATAAAGACGATCAGCGCGATGTAAAGCGAGCCGATCAGCTTGCCGAGGTTGACGAGCACTCCCAGGCCCTGCGTGGCGATGGTGTGGGCCATGGCCGCGCCCACGCCAATGGGCGCGAACATCATCACGTAGCTGGTGAACCGGAACATGATCTGCGACAGGCTGTCCATCGCCCGCAGGATCGGCTTGCCCTTCTCGCCGATCGCCGCGACGGCCAGCGCGAAAAGCACCGCGAAGGCGACGATCTGCAACACGTCGCCGCGCACCATGGCGTCGACGATGCTGGCGGGAAAGATGTGCACCAGCGTCTCGACGATCGTCTTCGGATGGTTCTCTCCGATCTTCTGCACCGTCTCCAGGCTCGGCGCCACCAGCCGGACGCCGACGCCGGGCTTCGTCAGATTGACCACGCCGAGGCCGATGAACAGGGCAATGGTGGTCACGATCTCGAAATAGAGCAGTGCCTTGGCCCCCATCCGCCCGACCTGCTTCAGGTCGCCCCCGCCCGCGATACCGACGACCAGGGTCGAGAAGACCAGCGGCGCGATGATGGAGCGGATCAGATTGAGGAAGATGTCGCGCAGGAAGAAGACCTTGTTGCCCCAGTCCGGCCGGACCCAACCCACGAAGCCGCCCACCACCAGACCGATCATGATCCAGGTGGTCAGCGACAGGCGGTACCAGGGCTTGCCCGGTTGACCGGGCTTGGGCTCGATCGCGTTCGGCGTGAGTGGCGTTGAGGTCATGGCTCTCCCGAGGTTTTGGGGGAGGACTCTAGCAGACCTCGACAAGGACGGCCTAAACGGTTCGCACTACTCCCAGCGCCGCCGTGGCCACGTCGTGCACCGGCGTCTCGACCCCGGCCTCCCGGCCGAGCCGCGAGACGGCGCCGCTCAGGTCGTCGATCTCCGTCGGTCCGCCGGACTCCAGGTCCAGCAGGAAGCTCGGCCTCATGGAGTCGGGCAGGGTGTCGATGAAGCCGAGGATCTTGGGCTCCACGTCCTCCGGCAACGCCACGCCCCGCGAACGGGCCACGGCGACCACCTCGTGGAGCGCCCGCTCGATCAGCAGGTGGCCCAGCGGCGCCTTGCGGATCGGGCCGATGGGCGAGCGGGCCAGCCCGCAGGCGGCGGACATGGTGGCGATGAAGGCGAGCTTGCGCCACAGGTCGGCGGTGATGTCCGCCGAGGCCCGGGCGTCCGCGCCGGCCTCGCGGAAGGCGGCGGCGATCCGCTCCGCGCGCTCTGAGACGCCACCCGCTCTCTCCCCCACCACCACCCGCTGAAAGGCGCTGCGGCGCTCGACGACTCCCGGCCCGAGCCGGGCGGCGCTGATCTCCGTGAGCCCGCCGAGCACCCGGTCGCCCGGCACGCCCTGCGCGACCAGCCGGTCGGCGGCCTCCACGCCGTTGAGCAGCGGCAGGATCACCGCTCCCCTCTCGGCCAGGAGCCGGGCCGCCGGCACGATCTCCGGCAGCGAGTAGCTCTTGACGGCCACCACCGCGAGCTCGACTTGGCCGAGCTCCCGCGGCTCGTCCGTAGCCGCGACCGCCGCCGTGAACGTCCCCTCCGGCGTGCGCACCTCGAGGCCGCGGCCGCGCAGAGCCTCCAGATGGGCTCCCCGCGCGAGCAGGGCCACCGCATGTCCGGCCCGGGCGAGAGCGCCCCCGTAGTAGCCGCCGACGCCGCCCGCTCCCAGGATCGCGATTCTCATGAGGCTCAGCATAGTTCTACTTTGCCTGGGCCAGCGACTTTGCGCCAGACCGACGCCCCCTCCCAAGACCCTCATCACCCCGACCCTCCTCTCCCGCCCCCTCCCCACCCCCCTCACCGGGAGAAGAGGGAGAAAGGCAAGAGCCCTTCAACTGGGTTCCCCTCTCCCGGTGAGGGGGGTGGGGAGGGGGCGGGAGAGGGGACAGGGGTGAGGGCTTCGGGGCGGGGGCGCTCTGAGGCCAAGTCAGCGCCTATAGGCCGGAATGGTGAAAGCCCGGCGGCTCCCGCTCCGGCTCCCGCTTCCGGTATAGTAATGACCGGCATGCGGAACGAGACACCTCTTTCAGACATGGAGCCGGAGCTGACGGACGAGACGGAGGCGGCCGGCGGTCGCGGTTGGGACGGGCTCGCCGAGTGGACCGGCGGACTCGTGCCCGATCAGGTCGAGGCGCTCGCCGCGGTGCGCGAGCTCGAGCCGGTCTACCCCCTCCTGCATGCCCTCGTCGGCCGCGCGCCGCGCGAGTTCTTCGTGCGCGCGGCGGTGATGGAGGCGCTGGTGGAGAGCGGCCGGCCGGCCTTCTCCCCCCAGGACCTCGACGAGAGCCTCTACTGGCTGGCCGAGCCGGCGCGCACGGCGACCCTGCGGGCGCTGCGGCAGAGCGGCTGGCTGGAGTTCGAGCCGGCGGCCGGGCACTTCCTCACCGACACCGGCCGCTGGGTCTGCGACGTGCTGTCGTTCCTCCACCACCGGCTGCGCGAGAGCGAGCTGCTGCCCACGGTCGAGGGGGTCCGCTACGCCCTCGAAATCGGCCTCGACCCGCTGCGCCATCTGCAATCGATGCGCTCGCGCCTCGCCGCTCTGCGCCAGGAGATCGACGAAGCCCTGGCCTCACATTCCGAGGTCGTGCTCCGCCGTACCGCCGAGAAGCTGCGGGAGGTGCTGCGCCTTTCGGAGCGCATCCGCGCCGTGCTCGACGCCGTGCGTCTCGATCAGGTGGCGGCGCGGCGAGTGGTGCGCGAGATCCACGACCTGCTGTCGCGTCTCCACGGCGCCAGCTCCACTCTGCACGCCGCCGTCACCGAGGTCGGCCGCCAATACCTGCGGCTGACCGCCGGCCTCACTACCGAGCAGATCGTCCGCGCACTGATGGCGAAGAGCCTGGACGAGCTCGCCGCCGTGGGACGCGAGGCGCTCCTCCCGGTGCTCCCCGCGCCGCCCCTGCTCACCACGGAAGCTGTGGGCTACGCCGCCGAGGTGCAGGTGCTGCGCGAGCGGGCGGCGGCCGAGCCGGTGGTCTGGACCGAGCCGGACGAGGCGCCGCGGGCCGCCGACGCCGTCGAGGTGCCGCCCGAGGTCGAGCGGCTGCTCGCCGACCTGGCCGCCGTCGTCCGCGGCCGGGCGCCCGTCGCCCTCTCCCGGGTGGTGCCCGGCGGCGACGCCGGAGAATCCTTCCTGCGTCTCAGTCTGCTGGCGCTCGCCGGGCAGCGCTGGTCGGGCGAGGGGATCGCCGGCCGGCTCGGCTCCCTGCCGCTCGCCGTCGAGCCGGAAGGGGACGGCTGGCCGGAGGAGATCGCGGGCTCACCCCTGGCACGGCTCACCCCCGGCTCCGTCCGCCCGCGCGACGAACGCGAAAAAGAGGCCTGAGCCGCCATCTCTCGCCATGGATCCCGCCACCCTCATCTGCGCCCGCCTGCTCCGCGCCGGGGCCGTGCCGCGCGCCGAGCTGCCGGACCTCGATTTTCCGGAGGTGCGGCGCGAGGTCGAGCGCCGGCTCGAAGCCGTGGGCCTGGTGCTGGCGACCAGCGCCTACTCCGACCACGTCGGCATCCGCCTGGGCGCGGAGGTGACCGCCGACTCCGCCTTCGACGCCGCCTCCAACCTCGGGCTGCGCTCCGATGCCTGCGCCCTGCTGGTCATCCTCTGGGCGCGTCTCGTCCTCCAGAAGCGGACGGCGGCCGACACGCGCGAGCTGCCGGGCCAGGAGGCGCTCTTCGCCGACGAGCGGGCCGCCGCGGCCCGGAGCTTCCGCCCGAGCGTGCGCCTGGAGGCGCTGGTGCGGGAGTTCCGCTCCGTCCTGGGCGGCCGCAGCCGCATCCAGAGCCTGATCACCCAGCTCCGGCGCCTCCACTTCCTCGCCGGCCACGGCGAGGTGATCGAGGCCGGACCGCTGCTCGAGCTCGGCATCGACGGCGAGCGCATGGTCGGCTTCATCCGCCGCGAGGTGCTGGCCCGGCTCCTCGCCGAGCGGGAGCGGACCGCCGCCGGGGAGGAGGGCGAGATGGAACCCATGGACGGGCTCGCGGCCCGCGTGCTCGAAATCCTGGAGCGCCTCGGCGGCCCCGCGGCCATGGGCGAGCTGGCGCGGGAGACCGGCGAACGGCCGGAGCGCCTGCGTCCCCTTCTGAAAGGACTGATGACGGCGGGACGCCTCCGCCGCACGGGCGAGCGCGGCGCGGCGCGCTATCACCTTCCGGAGGACGAGGGCTGATGTTCCGCTTCCTCGACCTCTACCTCCATGGCTGGGACCTCTGGCCGCAGGTCCACGTCCCGCTCCATCGCGACGTGGTGCTGGTGACCGGCCCCAACGGCTCGGGCAAGACGACGCTGCTCGACGCCATCCGCCAGCTCCTCAACGCGCCCCGCCTCTCCTCGCGCCGGCGCCTTCAGAACTACCTGCGCCGGCCGGACTCGCCGGCGCTGATCCGGGCCGTGGTCTCCAATACTCCTGGCGGTGCCGGCGGCGCCGGCCCGCCGTTTCGCCGCGAGCGGATCACGACGCCGGAGGCGACGCTCGCCTGCGCCCTGGTGCCGGCCGGCGGCGGCGCGCCCGAGAAGCGCTTCGCCGTCCTGCCGGGGCGCCCGCCGATCGAGGAGATCCGCCGGCTGCTCCTCGAATCCCGCGACTGGTACGGCCCCGAGCGCTACGGCCGGGTGCTCGAAGGGGCCGGGGTGACCCGCAGCCTGATGAGCGTGCTCGCCATCGAGCAGGGGCGGACGAACGCCCTGTTCGAGCTCAAGCCCCGGGACCTGTTCCGCCGCGTGCTGGAGATGATGGGCGATCAGGAGGTCCTCGAGCGCTATGGCCAGGCCCGCCGGCGCTTCGCCGAGAGCGAGCAGGAGGTGTCGCGCCAGACCTACCAGGTGCAGGGGCTGCAGATGGAGCTCCAGCGCGTCGAGCGCCAGGTGGCACGGCTGGACGAGTGGGAGCGCCACCGCGACCGCGTGGCGGACCTCGAAAGCCGGCTTCCCGCCGCCGAGCTCCAGGTCGAGCTGCGGCGGCTCGCCGAAACGGGTGCCAAGGTCCCCGAGCTGCGCACCAAGGTCCGCCGCGGCGAAGCCGAGCGCGCGCTGCTGGAAGCCGACGTCACGCGCTCTCGCGCGGCCGACGAGCGGGCTCTCGCGGCGTTGGCGGCGGCCCGCCGCACCGAGGAGCGGGCGCGGGAGGCCTGGGAGCAGCACCACGCCGGCCACGTGCGGGCCGCGGACCGGCTCGCCACCCTGGAGCGTCGCCTGGAGGAGGTCCAGGGGATGGCCGCCGGGGATCTCGATGCCCTTGCCGCGAAGGCGGAGGCCGCGGACCGCGCCTTCTTCGACGGCGAGCGGGCCGAGGCCGAAGCCCGCTCGCGCGCCGCGGCCGCCCGGGACAAGGCCGGCCGCCTCCGCGCCGGCCTCGCCATCTACCCCGACGAGGTCCACCAAACCCTGGCCGACCTGGAGGGCCGGGGAGTCGGCGCCGCGCTCCTCGCCGCCACCGCCGAGGTGGTCGATGCGGCCCGTGGCGAGGCTGTTGAGGCCGCCCTCGGGGATTCCCGCTTCGCCCTCCTCGTGGCGGGGAACGCCGAGGCCGAGGCGCTGGCGGCGGCCCGGCGCCACGCCTTCCCCGGCCCGGTCTACGCGGGGCCACGGACCGGCCATCCCGAGCCGGCCGGTCCGCTCGCCATCGGGCCCGGCGCTCCCACCTGGCTGCGCGGATGGGTGGAATCGGTCGAACTGGCCGCGGATGGCTCCTGGCGCGACGAGCGCGGCACCTGGGTGGCGCCGCCTCGCGGCCGGGTGCTGGGTGCCGCCGGCCGCGAGGCCGCCCTCGCCGCGGCGGAACGCGAGCTGGCCGAGGCCGGGCGGGCGATCGGCGAGGCCGTCGCCGTCGTGACCGCGACGCGGGCGCGGCGCGCAGCAGCCGGGTCCGCGCTGGCCTTGGAACGACGCCGCAGGGAGATCCTCGCCGAAATCGCCGCCCTCCCCGAGGCCCGGGTAGCCGCCGCGGACGCCGGCGAGCGGCTGCGGCAGGCGACGGCCGAGCGCGACCGCGCCGCGGCGGCGCGGGAAGAGGCCCATCGCGCCCGTGAAGCGGCCCTCACCGACAAGACCCAGGTAGAGGAGCGCGCCCGGCAGGCGGCGATCCGCCTGCAAGGAGAGAAGGAAGCGCTGGAGCGCTCGGAGGCCGAGCTCGCCGCCGCCGAGGCGCGGGTGCGCGAGCTGGAGACCCAGGTCCCCGCCGAACTGCGCGCCCTCGCCCAGCGCGGGGAGCTCGACGGGCCGGACACCGTCCGCACCGACCTCGAGCGGGCGCGCCGGCAGCTCACGGTCCTGGGCGAGCCCCCGCCGCGGGAGGTGCGCGAGGAGGCGCTCCATCTGCGCGCCAATATCGAAGAGGCGGAGCGCCACCTCGCCTCGCGGCGCCGTGAGGCGGCGGAGGCCCAGGCCGAGCTCGGAGAGTGCCGGCGGCGCTACCTGGAAGTGGTGAGCGGCTCGCTCCAGGATTACCGGCGACGCGCGACCGAGCTCGCCGCCGGGGCCGAGGTCGCGGTGGAGATGGACCTCCCCCGCCTGGCCGACGACGACCGGGTCCTCGACGAGGCCGCGATCGAGGTACGCTTCGGCTTCGACGGCAAGGAGCCCGTGCCGCTGGGCGATCCCTCGTTCAGCGGCGGGCAGCAGGTGATCGCCGGCCTGGTCCTGCTGATGGCGATGGCCGAGACCGACGGCCAGGGTTTCTTCCTGCTCGACGAGCCGTTCGCCCATCTCTCCCTCGACCGCGTCGACCAGGTGGGGCGGTTCCTGCGCGCCTCGCGGTCGCAATTCCTCCTCACCGCCCCCACCACCCTCGACCGCGCCCAACTCGACCCCGCCGGGCTGGTGATCGCTCTGCAGAAAAAGCGGCCCCACGAGCCGCACGCGCCGGCGCCGATCGTGGCGGAAGCGTGAAACCGCCTCCTCCTCGCCCGGGATTGAAATCGATATCCTTACACACATCTGGCGGCTGGGATTCGCGACGCTGGAGGTACGAGCCGGATCGGACCGGCATCGCCGCATCGGAGACGACCCGCCGTCCTCATGGCCTCCGAAACGAGATCGTATCGGGTCTGGGTCGTCTCTACGGAACCTCGGAGACGCGGCCAGAGACAGGGGTTCCGGAGGGGTTGGACGATTCTTCGCGATGCCCCCGGAATCGCCATCATTTGCTATCGCGAGACCGGTCCGTAGAGACGCCCCAGACCCGTTACGAGACCTTCGGCAGGCCCCGGGGACGGCGGGGCGTCTCCGGCGCGGCGAGGTCGCTCCGATCCTCCCCCACCTTCAGCGTCGCGAATCCCAGAGACGAGATGTGTATAACCGCATCTGATTTCAATCCCGGGCGAGGCGCCCAGTGAAAACCATTTCAGAACAGAGGGAACTCGATCACGTCTGCCGCTACCAGGAGCGGCTGACCTGGTCCGAGTGGACCCGCACCGGCACCCGGGCGGAGCGGCTGGGCCGGCGGCTTCCGGTCTGCGCCGTCTGCGGGCACGAGAGGCCGGCCCGCCGGCCCCGGCAGGCCACGTTGCGCGAGGTGCGGGCGGAGATCCCGGAGACGCCGCCGCCGATGGACGCCACCGCACGCGCGGTCGCTGCCGCGCTGGTCAGGACGGGCGCAGGAGCCGAGCGGCCCCTGACGGCGCGCGGCCTCTTCGCGAGCCTCGCACGGCGCGGCATCCCGGCCAGCCTCACCGAGGAGTGGATCGACGTCTTCCTCCGTGCGGGCTGGCTCACCGCGACCTGGAAGCTCGGCGGTTCGCCTCGCCTCGTCGCCGTCATGCCGCGGCAGCCGCAGGAGTTGCGCGAGCTGGCCCGGCCGGGAGACGAGACCCGGCGCCGCAGCGCGCTCGCGGCGGCGCGGGAGCGGGTGGCCGGCCTCTCCCACCCCAAGGCCGTCGAGATCGCGGCGATCCTCGACAGCCCCGAGGCCGCCGGCTTCACCCCGTCCCTCCTCCAGGCCCTGGCCGCCCTGGCGGTCCACGCCGAGTCGGGCGAGGTGCTCGCCGAGCGGGTCTTCTCCGCCCGCTCCCTTGGCGGCTCCAAAGTCCTGGCCGGCCTGCGCGGCCGTCTCGAACGTCTCGTCGGCCCCTTGGCCGAGATCGGCATCCGCGAAGGAGCGAGCGTCACACTCCTCGGCGGCGAAGGCGTGCTCCGTCTGGCGGACCGGGAGCTGGACCTGCGCGAATTTCCCCCGTTCGTGGGATTCGCGCGCGAGACCCTGGAGAGCCTCACGGAGCTGGCCCTGCCGGCCGGCGGGCTCTTCGTGGTCGAGAACCTGGCGGTGTTCGAAGCCTGCTGCCGGGGCGAAGTGAAGGCCGCGCGCGGCGCGCTGATCGCCTGGTCCGCCGGCTATCCGGGCCGCACCGTCCGGCGGCTGGTGGAGCTTGCCGCCGACTCGCCGCTACGGATCTGGGCCGACCTCGACCTCGACGGCGTGCGCATCGCCCGCCTCATCGCCTCCTGGTCAGAGTCAGCGGCCGACTTCCACCGCATGTCTCCCCACGACCTGGCGACCGCCCCGCACCACCATCCCCTCTCTCCGCGCAGCCTGGCAGCCATCCGCCGCGACCTGGAGGAACGCCCAACGGCGCCCCTGGCCGACACTCTACGAGCCCTCCTCGACTCCGGTTTCTGGTCGGAGCAGGAGGCGTTCCTGGCATCTAACTAACCTGAAGTCGCGGCTCGTGATCGATCAGTTACCACAACCTGCCGCTATCACGAGAGCTCTGCACACAGCGGCCATCTTCTCCGGGCTGACGCTCCCGATATAAAACGACAAGCGCTCGCGCTCGACGGTCTGGACATGATCGAGATTGATGGCTGAATGAGTCTTGAGGCCCTCCTCGACACCAACGGCCACCTCGCTGGGTGCGCCGCGAATCGTCGAGGTGATCGGAGCCACCATGATTGTAGACAGGAGACCGATGACCTCCTGACGAGTCAGGACCAGGACGGGACGTCGCTTGTCAGGGGGCTTGAAAGTGTACAACCAGATCTCGCCACGATTCACTCGCTGGGCCACGTGCCCTGATCCTCCCACCCTTTGAGCTCCGAACCCAGGCTTGCCTCGCGTCCGTAAGCCTTCCGGTACTGGTCGGCGATGACGTCGCCGGCGTCGCGATCCTGGCAGCAGCGCCCCAGGTATTCCGCCGCCGCCCGTTGAAGAACCTCGGACCGCCCGAGTTGCCGGACTTCCTCGCTGGCATCGAGCCGGGCGAGGAGAGCGTCATCGAACTGGACCTGAATGGACTTCATGATCTGAATCTTAACTCGGCATCTCCAGGCATGTCAACTCGCTTTGGCCCGTGTTCCGGTGTCGTGGTGCCCGGGATGCGCAACGAACACCTCTTCGGGACAGAACCGGACGCGATCAACCCTGAGCGGCCACCCCCCGTTCCCCCCGCCACGCCGCGAACATCCAGATCAGCCCGCTGACGGCGAAAGCAAAGGGGAGGATGAGCATGGCGCGCCCCAGGGAGGTCGCATCGGAGACGGCGCCGATCAGCGGCGGCGAGGGGACGTCGCCGAGGAGATGGATACCGAGGATCGACAGCGCCACGGCCGTGGCCCGGCGGTCCGGCTCGACCACGTTGATGATCGCCGAGTTGACCGGCCCCGTGGAGATGAAGATCAGCACCTCCGCGATCACGATGGCGGTCATGTAGACCGGGCGCTCGCGCGCCGTGAACGCCACCCAGGCAAAAGGCACCGCGGCCAGCGTGCTGATGCCTGAGACCCACAGGTAGGACTCCCGAAAGCGGTGCAGCAGGCGGTCGCCCAGCCAGCCGCCGAAGAAGGTGCCGACGAATCCCGTCACCACCACGATGGCTCCGAACTGGATCGTGGCATCGGTGCGCACCATGCCGCGCTCGCGCTCCAGGAACGCCGGCGTCCAGAAGGCGAGGGCGCCAAGAGCGAAAGTATAGGCGGCATAGCCGAGCACGGTGAGCGTGTAGGGCGTGTTGCGCAACAGCCCGAGATAAGCGGCCACAGCCTGCCGGCCGAGCCCCCCGGAGGCGTGCCCGGCGACCGGCGCGACGCCGTCCTGAACGCCGCGCGGTGGATCGAGGAGACGCGAGCTCATCCAGGCGAGCACGAGCCCGGGCACACCAGCCACGAAGAACGCCGCCCGCCAGCCGTAGTAGTGGTCCACGAGACCGCCCAGCATGTAGCCGGCAGCCGAGCCGATGGGAATGGCAGCCGAGAAGACGGCGAAGACCCGGCCGCGCTTCTCCACCGGAAAGTAGTCGGCCAGCAGGGACGGCGACACCGTGCCGTAAGCCGCCTCGCCCACCCCCACCGCGGAGCGCGCGATAAACAACGACCCGAAATTGACCGCGAAGCCGCCCAGGGCCGTGGCAAGGCTCCAGATGGCGATACCGACCGACATGAGCCGCGGACGGTTGCCGCGATCGCCGAGCGTGCCGAAGATCGGCGAGGTCAGCATGTAGACCAGGATGAAGCCCGTGGCGAGGGCCCCGAGCTGGGTGTCCGAAAGCTGGAGCCCCAGAGGCCGGGCCTGTTTCAGACTCTCGACCACCGAGGAGAGGACGAAGCGGTCGAGGTAGTTGAAGAGGTTGACCAGCGTGAGGACGAAGAGTCCCCAGCGGGCCACACGGACCGGGTCGGACGGGCGGGAGGGCGCGGGCATGGTCGTAGTCGCGAAAGCTGTCGGGTGGACTCTAAACGCGCCGCGGTCCGGCGTCAAACGGCAGGTTCCTCTTCAGGAAATCCCTGGCGCGAGTCCGGCCGGACATGAAGCCTATCCGGAGATACGGCTCATTGTCCCGGGATATGGGCCATTGTCTGCGGATACGCCCCGTTGCCCTGGGATACGGCGCGTATCTGCAGATACCGCGCGTTGTCCACAGATACGGGCCGTATCTGTGGCTATGGCCCATTGTCCAGGGATATACGCCGTTGTCTGCGGATATGGGCCATATCTGTGGATACGGCTCATTTTGTCCAGGGATATGGCCCATTGTCTCCAAATATGGGCCATATCTCTGGATACAAGCCGTCGTTCGCAGATATGGGGCGCCTTCGAGCGCGCGCAGCTCGGGCCCGTGGATTTTTTCAGACCGCCGTCGGAGCAGATTGCGGCCGGCCGCGATCCGGCGCCCTTTCATGTGTTGAACCAGGGGGCCGGAGACTGCTGAGTAGGCTCTCGGCCTGCGGAGCGCCTCTGCCGGAAGACGAGGCCCCATCGGCTCCTGCCAACTCCAGTTCCGTCAACCAGCTACATCCGGGACCAGGGACTGAAGCGCGCCTCCGGCAGGGTGACCCCAAAATCGCCCCCTCTCTGCGCGTGCTTATCGCTCGGGCCCCGGGGCATTGACGAGGTTCAGGAATCGGCGTATCATCTCAGCATCTGAAGAATGAAGAGATGCACAATCCCGAAGGGTATCCGAGGCAGAACGGGGGCGCTATGGACTCAGGGGGTAGGACAAAAAATTCCGAACGCGGTTGTACGCTATGAGGTCTCTCGCATGAAGATATTCGATCGATTGAAAAATTACTATCTGGCAGTTTGTCTAGCGCTTCTTATTCTTGGTGCTGTTGCTGACTATGCGGGCTCGGCTATATCTCCCTATGTATCAGAGTTAACCAAAATGGACGTAACGGGCAAGGTGGTACATGCATCTTTTGTATCCTACCCGATACGCTTCTATATCTTCCGAATCTCCAGTGGCATTCTATACACAGCCTGCTTCTCCATCTTCGTAGCGCTTTTTATAATGCATAGGATAGAGGAGGATCAGGGGAGGCGCAACGCGAAGCAATTACAAGAGTTCCAACGAGCTATCAATGTCGATGTCTTCGACAGCCTGTTTAGGACGGTGATTCCGCCCGAGATCTTTGAGGCAATCAAGACAGCAATTATACAAGGCCGAGTCGTCCGTCGAAACGCCACTTGGATTCTCGATTTTTGGAAGGGCCAGGGCAATGAAATCGAGTTGCGACAGACCATTGGTTTTGATCTAGTTAACTTGAGTAACTTGGAAGTGCTAGAACCAACAGAGGTTGACGTGTTCGTCGCCGGAGGGAGCCGCCAAGGACTTGAGCGCGCCACCTGTACGATAGGAAAAGACTTGATAGTCAGTTTTGATGCTGCGGACCCAAAGACACAGAAAGGGGTAGAATTCAAACAACAGGAACCGGGGCGCAGTGCGATAGAGTTCGCGATTAAAATTCCGCCTGGCGGCACCGCAAATTTAATGACCGTCTTTAGAAACAAGTACAGAGAGTTCGTTCAAGACGAGTACTTCTCTAAAACGGCCCTAATCAATGCGGACTTAACTGCAACCTTCCCAGAAGGTTATGAATTTAGCTTGTATTCGACGCTCTCGGCTGAGCTGCGAAAAGTTTTAGTGGAGAAGACACGCCATATCTATAAACTTAAGGGAGGAGTTCTTCCGGGACAAGGCTATGTCTATTATCTCAATAAGACACCCGTCCGAGATAGCTCTGCTGGTCAGGCAGTGGCAGAATAGAAGCCAAGAAGCGTACAACCCGGGCCCTCAAGCGAACGCCTGATGGCGCTGCTTTAGGCCTATCGCCGTTGGGCGGCTACTCAGCGTCAAAGGAGGTAGGCGATGGGTGGGCTACTCGTCGTCTTCGTTGTCGCGTTTGCTGTCGCAGGCGGTTACGTGGGCCACTCTTTGGGCGGCGGCCTGTTTACAGTCGGGGGAGTTGTCTTTGGTATCTGGTTTGCCGCGACGCAGTCTGCCTTACTAGCGCCACACACCTTTTCAGAATGGGTTTACGAAGGAAAGATGAAGGACGTCAGAGGAGTGAAGATAGGTGCGTTTTGGTCGCTTGTCCTACTATTCGCTCTTTTCGTAGTATTCACCCCGATCGGTCTCTACGAGCTGGCCGAGTAGCACCTCCCTCCCGCTCCAGAAACGTCGATTCTCTGAGTGGGTGTCTCGAAAAGGGATCTCCCCAGACAGATCACCACTATCGAGACACCCTTTGAGATCTGAGCCTCCAATGCCTCCTGTGAAACATCTCCTCTAGGCGAGCGGCCGAAATACCCAGGCCCCGTGGGCGTTGCGGCCGAGGAAAGGATTGGCGTATGATTGCGGAAAATCGGCGGCGAATCACGCCAGTTGACCCAGAATAAGTGTCAGAGGCTTTTGAGAAGGGATCGCCTCGATAGCGAGAAGCACGCCTTTTCCTCGCTCCCGTTACGTTGGTGCGTTGTTTCCCCGGCATCCTGAGATCCAAGAGCCTCGATCTCGGCACGTTTCGGACACCTCCCCCCATGCGAACCGAGCTGGCTCACGGAATGGCCCTCCACGGGCAGCCCATCTGTCAAAGATCAGGTCCTAGGTTGACTATCCAGCGACGAAGGGCAGGGCCGGGGGGAAGCTGCCGGCGGGGAAGGGGGCGGCCCGATCTCCTTGTCGCAACTTTTCGGCGGCATCGCGGAAGGCTCCCACAAACCAGGAGTAGGCCTCGCGGAACGCCTTGCGCGCCGCCTTCGTCGCGGCATGACAGAAGCCAGTGACTCTGCTAGACTTAGGTCGTAGCTAGAGGGGGGTCCCGGCAATGGAAGCTTACAAGACTGAAGCCAAGATCCAGCAAGAGGGTGAACTGCGTCTCTCCGATCTGCCCTTTCAAGCCGGTGACGAGGTTGAAGTCATTCTCCTTCGCCGCGAGCCAGCGCAGACGATGGAGAATCCTTACCCTCTTCGTTGGCTGCCCTATTCGTTACGAAGACCCAACTGAGCCGGTTGCAGAAAGCGACTGGGAAGTTCTCCGGTGATCCTCCTGGATGCTGCACCATGATTACAGACGAAGAACTGAAGGTGCAGGGGATGCGTGCACTGATTGCGGCGCTGGGGGACGTTGAGGCGGAAAGGTTTGTGAGCTTGCTCACGCGGGCACCCTTTGACGATACGAAATGGCAGGCAACTCCCTGGCCAGGCGTAGGAGTTGAAGAATTGAGCCGCGAAGCGATGCGGGTGCGTCGTGCTTCTGATCTGGCTAAATGAAGAACATAGCTCCCCGCCAGTGGCGCTGCTCCGACCTCCAGCGAAGAGAGGAAATCATGAACCCGCCTGGCAATGAATACATCATGGGCCGAACCTCGCAGGAATATCAACGGCTCCGGAGTCAGGCCCGTGTCTGGGAGCCGGTTACGCGGAGGTTGTTGGGACGGTTGGAGCTGCGCGCGGGAATGTCCTGCCTCGACGTGGGCTGTGGCCCGGGTGAGGTGATGCGGGTCCTGGGCGAGATTGCCGGTCCCACGGGCCGGGTCGCCGGTCTCGACGTCGACGGCAACCTCGGCCGCGAAGCGCTGGGGGTGTTGCAGGCGACGACGCCCTGTCGCTTTACTTTCACCGACGGGAACGTGGAGACCCTCGAGGAGATTCCTGGCGCGCCCTTCGACGTCACCTATGCCCGCATCACTCTCGTGCACGTCCGAGATCCGATTGCAGTGCTGCGCAAGATGTACGCCTGGACGAAGCCGGGTGGTTATATCGTCGTGCAGGAGTATGACAACTGCTCTTTGACGGTGTATCCGGAATGGCCCGGCATGGTGGAGCTCGAAAAGGTGCTCGGCGGCGTGTACGCCAAGGCCGGGAGAGATCAATTCCTGGGGCGCAAGCTGCCCACCTGTTTTGACGAAGCCGGGATCGGGCCGCCCGATGGCTCCGAGGTCGCCAGCGAGCTTGGACCCTTCAGCCAATACGGTCCGATGTGCAAGGCCGTGTATTCGAGCCTGCTACCGATCGCGCTGAAGACGGGCATCACGTCCGGGGCTGACAGTGAAGCCTATTTCCGGGAGGTGGAGAAGGCGCTGAGCGAGTCGAAGTACACGGTCCTGTTCCCGCTTCTGGTCGGGGTTTGGAAGCGTAAACCGGCCTGACTGGGAGAATCCACCGCCGGCCGAAGCCGCCGGCCAGCGGTGGGCTGGGTTGTTCGCAAAGCGGGCGGAGCCCGGCTCGGCTACTCCATGGGCCAGCAGGGGGGGTTGCGCGACCTGATGAGCGTGACGCCGTTCACGATCACGATATCTTGGTTCAAGGAATTGGGGCAGGATCTTGGGGTGGGATTATCCCCGTTCTGTATCATCTGGTAGCTCGCGTCGAAAACGCCATCCTTTCCCGGACTGCGCGCCACCAGGACGTTGGGCTCCGGCCAAGTATCCACGCGGTATTCGATCGGGTGGCCAAAGTGATCGGCTTCAGGGACCTCGGTGTCCAGGAGGTGCGCCAGGTCCGCCGCCGCGACCTGTTGCATGGAGCCTGGCGTGACGACCGGGTCGGAAACCCCCATCGTCCTGCCGGTCATCAAAAGATAGCTCGTCCAGACGGTGTTCACCGCCTTGAGATCGACGACCGTGGCGACCCTGCGGGTTTCGTTCAGTTGCTTGTTGATGCGCGGCAGGAGGAGGGCCGACAGGATCCCGATGATCGCCACTACGATCATCATTTCGACCAACGTAAACCCGCTCTCCGCCGTGTTGACACACCTTTTCCCTTGACAGTCCAAAGACTTTCGCAACATGCTTTCTCTCCTTTCCCAAAGACGATCTGGGCTGAAATTTTAATTGAGCAATGCACGTGCCAGCGGAGAAAAACCTTACAGCTCCGGGAGCGCGTTCCCCGCCGGTCCGCGACAGTGACAAGGATTGACAGAGTTCTTCAGGAATTTTGTCATTCAAGGCGGAGGGGCGGCGCAGGCGCCCTTCGTGAACACGTACGCAGTAATAGGCTGGTCGCACCGCCGTGGATTCCAGGGAAAAGATAGGCCCCCGGAAGTTGAGCCTGCCTCAACGCGCCCCGAAGGGGCCCAGGCATGTAGCCCGGGGTCAGAGCGCCGAAGGCGCGGCGACCCCGGGAATAGATATCCCCACCGCCTCCGAGCCCTGAAGGGGCGGCGGCAGCTTCCAGGCGAGGGGACGGCCGCCGCTATACGTATGCGCCCGCAGGAAAGCCCTTGCCCTCAATGACTTCGCGCGCCTCTCTCTGGGAAGGCACTGGGACCGGCTTGGGCCGCGTTGACGAGGATAAGAAACCGGCGTAGAATCCAATGACCAAAGGAGTGAACAACCTGGAGGACGTGGTCTCGGCACATAAGCTCACCTAGAGGTTGGCCGCATGCAAAGACAGGAAGCCCCACTAATGCCGCAAGACGACCGAGCTCTGGAGCGAAGGGCCACGCTGGCGTGGAACCTCTTCACCGAGCTGCGAAAGGAGCTGCTCGAGAGCCAAAAACTCAGAGCCCAGATTATAGGCATTAAAGTCACCTTCGTAAGCACAGCCTTCGCGGTAATCGCCGCCAATTTAGACAAGGTTTATAATTCGCTGCTCGTCATTCCTGCCTTCGCAGCAATATCTTTCGATTTCCTGATTAACAGTTACAGTTTCTCGATAAGGCGGATCGGCTGGTACTGTGAGCACTATCTTGAGCCAATCCTTAGAGCAGGGCACGATATACCAGATGGAACCCTTCTCTGGGAGGAATTTCTATCGCAACCCAAGACAAAGCAGTTCTTGGCGATGGTCGGGAATCTGGGCATTACGATATTGGCGTTTACCGCAGGCGCATTCGCGGTAGTGAGGCCATTCCGGCCTGGCCTCTCGGTTACTCTGCTTCTGACCCTTGTTTCTCTGCTGGTTCTGGACGCTTGGAGCTATTGGTTCTCAAAGCGCGGGAAATTTCCGCCTCCGGCGGGAGCGGAGGGCAGTAACCTAGCCAAGCAGAAAGGGAGTACGTCTAACCCCGCACGCTGAGAGTTCGCACGCGCATCACGAGCACATAGCCGAGCTTGGTTTTCATCTCTCTTTCCTCCTGTCAGATCGGACGAGTTCGGACGCGTCGGGCCAGAGTGGCCTTCCCGGGGGCCGTGAAAGCTCCACCTACTCGAGAATGCGCGTTTCGACTTCAGAAGTCATCACTGACCGCGCTGCGTCCCTGGTGACATGTCGGTGACGTGTCGGCTTCATGTCAGCCGCTCCGGCCCCGCCCGCCCCGCAGCTCTGCCAGGTCGGGTCAAACTCTTCTCTTGCCTCCATTTACGCCCTGCGGCACGGGTGAGCTCGCGCGGTGGCATCAGACTTGCGAGATGGACCAACGTCTCGCAATCGCGGTTCCGGAACATCCTCGTCATAGGCGCAGTCTGAGGGCGGCGCCAAGGAAAGGAGCGCAACGTGTCGGACAATCCGTTCGTCGGTAAATGGATCTATCGCAGCTATCTCAACGAGCCCTCGATGCCGGTCTTCGGCGAAGGCACGCTGACTTTCGACGACTCGCCCCTCGGTCTGCTGGCCGGCAAGCTGACGATGCCGATCGTGAAGCCCACCTTGCAGCTCAACGTGCGCGGCAATTTCCAGCTCGGGACCCCGTTCCAGGTCCGTTTTCAAGGCGTGGGACTGCCCGGCACCGGCACCGCCGGCTGGATCTACGACTACATCGGCTATCTCGTCCCCGCCTGGCCGGACGGCGTCAAGCAGGTGACGGCGATCGTCGGCTCCGTGATCCGCACCGTGGCCCACGGCCCGCAGTCCCCGGCCGGGGTCGTGGCCTCGTTCATCGCCATTCGCGAGTAGCTCACGTTTTGAATTCTCTTGAGGAGGAGTTAGAAATGAAAAACAGCACCGTCCGCTGGCGCGGAATCCTGTCCACCCTGGCGATCCCGGCGGCCCTGGCGTTGCTGCTCGGCGCCGGGCTCGTCCTGCCGCCGGCGGCCCGCGCCGTCGACCAGCCGGAATGCGCGAAGGGCAAGCCGCCGAACCCCGCCTCCAACTGTCCTGATCAGTTCGCCTGGCAGACGCTGGTCAAGGTCGCGCAGCCCACGGCGAGCAAGGAGGCGCTCTTCGAAACGTGGCCGACGGACTGCGAGACCTTCCCGACCGATCCCGACCCCACGAAGTGCACGGGCCCCCATCCGGACCCGAAACACTGCCCGGTGATGTCCGAAGCCACCAAGGGCGTCGGCCCCGAGGCGGTGACTCCCCGGATCAAGCAACTGCAGCCCCGCGCCCTCCAGAGCCTCGCCGCCATCCGGCGCGGCGCCAGCGCGCAGCTCCTCGCGATCCCCCAAGTCGCGAAGTGCGACCCCAACCAGGTCGTGGAGATCGTGCACCGCAACCCGTCCGCCTTCAACTTCATCAAGGAGCAGGGGCTCTGGTACACCGACGGCCTGGCCACCGCTTTCAACAAGAGCGAGGACGTCCAGTTCCCGATCGACGCCATCGCCGTCAAGTCGAACTGGCGGCCGCTCTGCAAAGGCGACGACAGCTCGCATTATCAGCTCTACCACGCTCCGGACGGCACGCTCTACGGTCTGATCGCTTTGCACGTCAGCACCAAGGACCTGCCCAACTGGTTCTGGGCCACCTTCGAGCAGGAGGACAACCTCGGGCGCTGCGATTTCCTCGGCTGCCACGACTCCTTCGGCGTCACTCCGGGCCAGGTGCCGCCGCGGCCGATCCTCAACCAGACCTATCCCCCCGGCACGCTCAATCCCGCGCTCGTCGCCATGCTGAAGCCGATCGGCGCGCAGTGGACGCACTACCGGCTGAAGGGGAGCCAGGTCGACTTCGTCAACTCGTCCGGACAACCCACCTTCCTCGGCAACTCGGTGACCGAGCAGGGTTTCGTCCCGGGCGCCTCGTGCATCACCTGCCACGACCGCGGCACGGTCGCCCAGAGCGGCTCCAACCCGTATCCCACCGTCGCGGGCCTCGACCCCGAATTCCAGAGCTACCACGGGTCGCCGAGACCGGACTGGTACTTCTTCGGCGAGCAGGCCCGGCGCTACGCCCTGCCGCTGGACTTCCTCTGGGGCATGGCTTTCCGCTCCTATCCCGGCTGCGCACAGGCCACACCCAAGACCTGCGCTCAGGCGTGCAATCTGCAGTGAGCTGGCCTTAAGAAGGCGCACGGTGGGGTAGACTTCCCGGAGCTCACCCGAGAGGAGAATCCATGCCGGAAGCCGCTGACGCCCAGGCCCAGGGTATCGATGTGTCGCACGATCAGGGGACCGTGGACTGGGCCACGGTCGCCCAGGTCGGCTACGTCTTCGCTTTCATCAAGGCCACGGACGGGGAGACCTACGTGGACCCGGACTTCGCGCAGAACTGGACCGGCGCCGCCGCGGCCGGCGTCCTGCGCGGGGCCTACCACTTCTTCCGCGCGGAAGACCCGCCCCAGGCCCAGGTGGACCTCTTCTGGAAGACGGTGGGAGGCAATGGCGAGCTGCCGCTGGTCGTCGACGTCGAGGAGACCATGGGCGTCTCGGCCGCGACCCTGGTCTCGAACCTCACCCAGTTTCTCGCGGAGCTCGAGCAGGCCTCGGGCCGGATGCCCATGATCTACACCGGTCCCAACTTCTGGAACAGCCTGGGGACGACCGCTTTCGGCGGCTATCCCCTGTGGGTGGCAGAGTACGGCGTCTCCCAGCCCACGCTGCCGGGCGGCTGGGCGAGCTGGGCCTTCTGGCAGCATTCCGAGAGCGGCTCGATCCCGGGCATCCAGGGCGCCGTGGACCTGAACGTCTTCAACGGCTCCCTTGCGGCCCTGCAGCAGGCGGTGTTGCTGCAGTCCTTTCCCTGAGCCCGGCCGGCTCGCGCCCGCTACCCCTACGAGCCCTTCTTGCCGCCTTTCTTCGCGGGCGGAGCCTTCTCGCCCTTGACCTCGATGGACGTGGCGGTCATCCGGTACTCGATGGTGACCTTGGCGCCGACCTTGAGGTCGCCGGTGACCTTGGTGGCGGCGTCGCGGGCGATCTCCCAGCGCTCGCTCCCCTTCTTGACGGTGATCGTGTCGTTGGTCAGCTCGAGCACGGGACCCGTCACCTGATACGTCTTCGGCGCCGCCGCCAGCACCGGCAGGGCCAGCAGGATCGCCAACGCCGTCGCGAGAATCGACTTCTTGAGCATGGTTTCCCCTTTCTGGATGGCTTGGAACCAGGCGGATTATGACCTGCGCCCGGGTCGAAGCTCAAGAGCGCATTCGGGGGGCCGCCTGCCCATTACGCGGGGCGAGTCGTCCGCCCCGCGAAATGGGCAGGCGGCCCCGGGAGGCGGCCCAGGGAGCGATCGGGGCTGTTTGACGGCCCCGGGGAACGGTCTCGCGGCCCGCCGGAACGACCTCGCCGCCCGACCGGGCGACGAGATGGGATTTCGAGGCGAAAACGCGGCCCCGCCGGGCTGCATTGCAGCCCCGAGGGCTGGCCAGCCGGACTGGCGGGGCTGCTCGGGCGTGGGTCGGGGCGGCAGCCAGAGCCTGACTGAGCCGCAGAGCGCCCCCACCCGAGGCCCCATAGGCGCTAACTTTGGCCTCCGAGGGCCCCTTGCCAAGACCCTCATCACCCCGGCCCTCTTCTCCCGCCCCCTCCCAACCCCCCTCCCCGGGAGAAGAGGGAGACCAGCAAGGTCGCTCCAACCGGGTTCCCCTCTCCCGGGGAGGGGGGTGGTGAGGGGGCGGGAGAGGGGAACCCGGTTGGAGCTGTCTTGCCTTTCGTCTTTGGGGTCCTTGCCGTCCTTTACGTCCCTTCTTTGCTTTTCTCCCTCTTCTCCCGGGGAGGGGGGTTGGGAGGGGGCGGGAGAAGAGGGCCGGGGTGATGAGGGTCCCCGACGGTGCGACATGCAGGGAATCCGACGAAGCAGCACGTCGCATCAACCGGCAAGGATGTGTATAAGATCCCGTGCGCCCAATCGCCGATTTCCTCTGGAGGACTTGCATGAACCTTTGCCGCCTCGCCTCATGTCTCGCCGTCACCTTCGCCCTGGCAGCCGCGGCCGGCGCGCTTGCCGCGCCCACCGTGCCGCCGGATGCGTACTCGGCCCTGCGCTGGCGCCTCGCCGGCCCGTTGCGCGGCGGCTGGGCCACCAGCGCCGTGGGGGTTCCGGGCAAGCCGGAGACGTTCTACATCGGCGCCGCCGACGGCGGCGTGTGGGTGACCGCCGATGCCGGCCGCACCTGGAAGCCGCTCTTCGACCACGAAGGCGCGGCTTCGATCGGGGCGCTCGCTCTCGCGCCCAGCGATCCGGCCGTCCTCTACGTGGGCACCGGCCAGGTGACCACCCGCTGGGACGTCGCCTCCGGCAACGGCGTCTATCGCTCCGGCGACGGCGGCCGGACGTGGGAGCATCGCGGGCTCGCCGACAGCCGCCACATCGGCCGCCTGTGGGTCGATCCCCGGAACGCCGACGTGGTGCTCGTCGCCGCCCAGGGGCACCAGTTCGGGCCCAACGGCGAGCGCGGCATCTACCGCTCCACGGACGGCGGCAGGACGTGGAGCCGGGTGCTCTTCGTGGACGAGAGCACGGGCGCCGCGGATCTCGCGGCGGACCCTTCGGCGCCGGACACGGTCTTCGCCTCCACCTGGCAGTTCCGGGGTTACCCGTGGCTCTCCTACTTCATCCCCAACACCGGGCCGGGAAGCGGGATCTTCAAGTCGACGGACGGCGGCAAGACCTGGACCCGGCTCACCGGCCACGGCCTGCCCGCCGGCCCCCTGGGACGCATCGGCCTCAGCGTGGCGCCCGGCAGCCAGGGCCGGAGGGTCTATGCCACGATCGACGCCGGCCGCGCCGATGCCGCGTCCGGGCTCTACCGCTCGGACGACGGCGGCGGCACCTGGCAGCAGGTCAACGCCGACGGCGGCCTCGCCGGCGCGTACTTCGCGAGCGTCACCGTCGATCCCAAAAACGCGGACACGATCTACGTCATGGGGCAGTCCATCCGGCGCTCGACGGACGGGGGTAAGACCTTCACCTTCTTCCGCGGCGCTCCGGGCGGCGACGACTACCATTTCCTCTGGATCGACCCGGACCACCCGGAGAGGATGATCACAGCCAGCGACCAGGGAGCGGTGGTCACCGTCAACGGCGGCGCGAGTTGGAGCACCTGGTACAACCAGCCGACCGGCCAGTTCTACCACGTCGCCACCGACGATCGCTTCCCCTACTGGATCTACAGCGGCCAGCAGGACAGCGGCACGGTGGCGGTGGTGAGCCGCAGCGACTACGGCCAGCTCACCTTCCGCGACTGGCATCCGGTGGGCGGCGACGAGCGGGACTACGACCTCCCCTTCCCCGGCAATCCCGACGTCGTCTACGGCAGCGGCCTCGGCGGCCGGCTGTCGCGCTGGGACGCCCGGACCGGGCAGGTGCAGAACGTCGCGCCCTGGCCGGTGTCGAGCTACGGCCAGCGGCCGACGTCCGTCCGCTACCGCACCAGTTGGATCACGCCGGTCGCGATCTCGCCGCTGCCGCCGCACGCGATTTATCAAGGCGCCCAGGTGCTCTTCCGCTCCGGCGACGGCGGCCAGAGCTGGGAGATCGTGAGCCCGGACCTCACGGGCGCCGCCTCCCCCCTGCCCGCGGACTGCTCCGGCGACGTGCCCGTGGCGCACGCCCGGGCCTGCGGCTTCGGCGCCATCTCCACCATCGCGCCATCCCCCGTGGAGAAGGACCTCGTCTGGGTCGGGACCGACGTCGGCCTGATCCACCTCACCCGCGACGACGGCAAGACCTGGCAGGACGTCACCCCGCACGGCCTCCCGGACTGGAGCCGCGTCGCCCAGATCGACGCCTCGCCGACCTCGGCCGGCACCGCCTACGCCGCCGTCGACCGCCATCGGATGGACGACTTCCATCCTTACGTCTACGTCACTCACGACTTCGGCAAGACCTGGCGCGTCGCGACCGCCGGCCTGCCCGAGGACGACTTCGTGGGCGTCGTGCGCCAGGACCCCGTCCGCCCCACGCTGCTCTTCGCCGGCACGCGGCGGGGCGCCTTCGTCTCCTTCGACGACGGCGGGAGCTGGCAGCCGTTGCAGCTCAACCTGCCCACCACGGGCGTCAACGACCTCACCCTCCACGGCAACGACCTGATCGCCGCCACCGAGGGGCGGTCGCTCTGGGTGCTGGACGACGTCTCGCCGCTGCGCCGTCTGGGCACGGCGGCGATCGCAATGCCGGCGACGTCCGGCCTCACGCTGTTCCCGCCGGCTCCCGCCTATCGCCTGAGCGCCAACCAGAACCGCGACACGCCGCTGCCGCTCGACGAGCCGCGGACGCTCAACCCGCCCTCTGGCGCGGTGATCGATTACTGGTTGCCGGCGGCGGTCAAGGGCCCGGTGACGCTGGAGATCGTGGACGGCCAGGGGCGGCCGGTGCGCCGCTTCCGCAGCGACGAGACGCCCGAGCGGCCCGAGGGGAGGCAATACTTCGTCAACGACTGGCTGCAATCGCCGGCGGCGCTGCCGGCCCGCGCCGGGCACAACCGCTTCGCCTGGGACCTCCGCTCCCCTCGGCCACGGGTGGAGGAATACGAGTACTCGATCGCCGCGGTCCCCGGGGCGGACACGCCCGAATTGCCGCAGGGGCTCTTCGTCCTGCCGGGCACTTACGAGGTCCGGCTGAAAGCGGAAGGCCGCACACAGACCGCGCCCCTGACCGTGCTCGCGGACCCGCGCTCCGGCGCCTCGCCCGCCGACCTGACGGCGCAGCGCGACTTCTACGACGCGGTCGCGCAGACCCTGGAGAGGATCACCGACGCCCAGCAGCGGGTCGAGGCCGTGACCAAGCGTCTGAAGACCCTCGATCAGGATCTCGCCAGCCGCCAGAACCTCACCGCGCTCCAGCAGTCCGTGAAGCGCCTCCTGACCGACGTCGGCCGTTTCGGGACCGGCTCCTCGGACGACAACCTCGCCACCATCGCCCGCGCCCTGACCCCGCTCGCCACGGATCAGGAGAACGCCGACCGCGCCCCCACCGCTCCGCAGCGCGAGGTCTACGACACCTATCGCAAGCGGCTGGACAAAGCCCTCGCGGACTGGCAGGCGCTGGAAAACGGCCCCCTGCTCGACCTCCGCAATCAGTTGCGCGCGGCCGGTCTGCAGCCGGTGGTGTGAGATAGGATGCAGCGTTCAACGTCAGGAGGATCGATGTTTTTGAATCGTCATCACCGCAGCTTGTTCGCCGCCGCCCTGCTGCTCGTCCCGGCGGCTGTCCCCAAGACCGGCAAGCCGGCCAACCCGGCGGCTCCGGCTGCCGCGGGCAAATTCGAAATCCGCCTCCTGGTCACGGCGGAGCCCGACAAGGTGGTCCATCCCACGAAGGGGGCGGATGGCAAGTACGCCGAAGCCCAGCCTGTCACCATCGCGCCGCGCGACCAGCTCCTCGTCGGATTCGTCTTTTTCAAGGACTGCAAGCCGGACGCCGCAGGCAATTGCAACGTCGACGTCGACGTGCAGGGCGTGATGCCGGGCGGAGGGATGTTCAAGAACAGCAAGGCCTCCGATCTCTGGCGCAACAAGCGGGCACCTCATGAAGGGTTTGTCCAACTCGGCATTCCCAACATCAAAATCACGATCGAGTCCAAGGACCCGGCGGGCACCTACCGTGTCGTCGCCGTGGCGCACGACCGCAACAGCGGCGCCGAGTCCCGCTCCGAGGCGTCGTTCGAGGTGAGGTAGCGACAACGTTGGCCTTGATGTTTAGGGTAGGGGCGGGTCTGGACGGCAGGTTGGGGGCTCGACCCGCCCTGGGGAGGACGATTTCGGCGTAGCAGGGCGGGTCGAGCCCCCTCCCGCCCGTCCAGACCCGCCCTACCCTAGGAAAACCTAGTTGCCGATCACCTGCTTCTCGTCCTTCGCACACGTCGAGGCCGTGCACGTCGTGTCCCCGCACGAGACGAGATAGCAGCTCTGGACGCACGAGTCGAAGCCGGCACCGGCGCCCCCCTGGACGTCGAGGCGTTGTACGGTCTCCCGGCTGAGGCTCAGCTTTTTGGCGGTCTTCTTCATCGTTTCCTCCTTCCAAAGTTCGTGGAGCCGCGATCTTAGCAGTTGCGCTCCGCTCGGGCTCCAAGGCGGCGACCAAGAAAACGGCTGCGAAAAAGCCGGCAGGTCGGCCGGCTGGCGGAAGGGGCTGCTGTCCCCGGCTTCCCAGAGCCTTCGCCAGCCAATTCGCTACACTCCCCTCATGCCCCGCCTCGCCGTCGCTCTCGTCTGGCTCTACCAGGGCCTGTGGTGCAAGCTGCTCGGCCGCTGCCCGGGGCATCGGGCGATCGTGCAGGCGGTGCCGTGGCTGGCGGGCGGGGCCGGCACGGTCGTGCTGGCAGGGCTGGGCACGATCGAGGTCGGGCTCGCCGTCTGGGTGCTCTCCGGGTGGCGGCCCCGGCTGGCGGCGTTGGCGCAGACGCTCCTGCTCGTGGGGATGAACGGCGGCGGGCTCCTCTGGGGGCGCGAGCACATCGCCGATCCGGGCGCCATGATCACGCAGAACCTTGCCTTCCTCACTCTCGCCTGGCTGGTGGCGGGACGGACGGCGGAGCGCGGAAACACCGACGCTACGCCCTGGAGCCGCGGCCGGCTCGACGGCCGATCCGGCCCGCCGCAGCTCCTCTTCGGCCGCATGCATGAGGACTGGCGGATCGAGGCCGCGGCCTTCCACCCGGGAAGCAGGATCTTCTGCATCGCCTCGTCCGGCGACACCGCCCTGGCGCTCGCCCGCAGTGGGTTCCACGTCACGGCGGTGGACGTCAATCCGGCACAGATCGAATACGCGCGAGCTCGGGCGGCGGGGGCGCGACCGGGCCCGGGCGTCGTCGACCGGCAACAAGCGATGGCACGGCGGCTTCTGCCCTGGCTCGGCCTGCGCACGCGCGATCTTCGCGAGTTTCTCCTCCTCAGCGTGCCCGGAGAGCAGATGGCCTTCTGGCACCGGCGGCTCGACAATCTCCGGTTGCGATTGCTCCTGCGCATCGGCTTGCACAAGGCCCTGCTGCGGTTGGCGCACGACCGCAGCTTCGTCAGTTTCGTCCCGCCGCGCTTCGACCTGGTGATCCTCAGCCGCCTGGAACGCACTTGGGCGAACCATCCGAACCGGGAAAATCCTTACGTTTGGCGGCTGCTGCTGGGCGAAGACCCGCCGGCGATCGAAGCGGAGCCGGCCGGCGGAGGGAATCCCGGCGTCGAGTTCCTCTGCGCCGACGCGGCCGAGTACCTCGCGAGCGGTCCGCCCTGCCGGTTCGACGGCTTCACGCTCTCGAACATCCTGGACGCCGCTCCCCCGGCCTATGGCGAGCGGCTCCTCGCCGCCGTCCGCCACGCCGCCGCGCCGGGGGCCGTCCTGGTGCTGCGCAGCTTCGGCGAGCCGCGCGATGGCCAGGCCGCCGAGTGGGCGGCGCGCGACCGGTCGCCGCTCTGGGGGTCGATCGAGGTGAACACTGCGGAGCACCTCCACACCCGGGATTGAAATCCCGGGCTACCCAAGGTAGTCCCTGCGGGACCAGCAAGAACGATTCTTGGGACCCCGGAGGGGACACCGTCGGTAGCCCGGGATTTCAATCCCGGGCGAGGGGATGCCGGCGCTCCCAGGGTAAAATAGAAAACGGATGCTCCACTTGCTCAAGCGGCACCCGTTTCCGGTCCGCGCCTTTTTCCGGCACTGCCTGGTGTTGACCTATGCCTTTCCGGAGCGGGTGCTCGTCCCCCTGCTGGCGCCGGGCCTGACGCTCGACACGTACCAGGGTCTCGGATTCCTGGCCATCGCCCTGGTGCAGACGGAGGGGCTGCGGCCCGTGGGCGTGCCGGCCGCCCTGGGACAGGATTTCTTTCTCACCGGCTACCGCATCTTCTCGCGTTTCCGCACGGCGGCCGGGCGGTCGCTGCGCGGTCTGCGCATCCTGCGCAGCGATACAGACCGCGAGCTCATGGTGCTCGCCGGCAACGCCCTCACCCACTATCACTACGTCAAGTGCGACGCGCAGGTCCGGGAGGAGGACGGCAGCTTGGAGGTGCGGATCCAGACCGGTGGCGAGGCTGACTTGCACGTGATCGCCGACCTCGCCGGCAAACCCGCTCCCCTGCCCGCGGGTTCCCCCTTCCCGAACCTCCACGCGGCCCGAAAATTCGCGGGGCCCCTCCCCTTCACTTTCGATTACGAGGCGGAGACGCACTCGATCGTGCGCATTCAGGGGGTGCGGCGGCAGTGGAACCCGGAGCCGGTCGCCGTCGAGGTGCGCACATGCACCTTCCTCGCACATCCGCCGTTCGCCCGCGAGCGGCCGGTGCTCGCCAACGCCTTCCACCTCCAGGACGTGCCCTACCGCTGGGAGCGGGGAATCTGCGAGCCGCTGCCGGGAGGAGCGGAGACATGAGCGCCGTCGCCGAGTCGCAGGTTCAGCCGGGTCCGCCTGGCAGATACCACGGCATGCTCCAGATCCTGCGCTTCAACCGGCCGATGTTCGTGAAGACCGGCGCCGCCGCGCTGGCGGTGATCCTCGCCGTGGCCGTCCTGCCGCTCCCTCGGCCACTCGCCGTCCTCGCCCTGGCCGGCGCCGCGGCCGGCCTGCTCTGGTCGGCCTCCTCGCTGCTCGCCTCCCACTGGATCTACGACCTTTCGCCGCTCAGCCAATGGGAGTGGCTCGGGCGCCTGCTGCCCGCGCCGCCGCGGCGATGGGCGAGCCTCCACGCCGGGCTCGACGAGACCTCCGGCGCCCTGGCGCGGATCTTTCCCCAGGCGGGCGGCACGGTCCTCGACTTCTACGACGCGGCGGAGATGACGGAGCCCTCCATCGTGCGGGCGCGCCGGCTGTCGCTCGACCGCGCCGCCACGCCGGTAGACTTCCGCGCGCTGCCGCTCGCCGGCGGCTCGCAAGACGGGATCTTCCTCATTTTCGCCGCGCACGAGCTGCGCCAGCCGGAGGGGCGCCGCCAATTCTTTCTGGAGATCGCCCACGCGCTCGCACCCGGCGGCCGGGCGGTGCTCGTCGAGCACGTGCGGGACGGCTGGAACTTCCTCGCCTTCGGGCCGGGGTTCCTCCACTTCCTCCCCCGCCGCGAGTGGCTGCGCCTCGCCGCCGCCGCGGACCTCGCCGTGCGCGAGGACTTCCGCATCACGCCCTTCGTCATGGTCCTGGTGCTGGAGAAGCGGCCGTGAGCCTGGAGCTCCACCTGCGGATCGCCGGAGCCCTGCTGCTCCTGCTCGCCGCGGCGCACGTGTTCTTTCCAAAGCAGCTCGGCTGGAAGGAGGATCTGGCCAAGCTGACCCTGCTCAACCGTCAGGTCTTCCTCGTGCACGTGGGCTTCATCATGCTGATCCTGATCCTCTTCGGCGTGCTGGCCCTGGGCTTCGCCGCCGACCTGGTGGCCCCCTCGCGGCTGGCAACCGCGGTGCTCGGCGGGCTCACCCTGTTCTGGGGATTGCGCCTGATCACGCAGCAATTCATTTACGACCGCAGCCTCTGGCGCGGCAACCGCCGCAAAACGGTGCTGCACGTTTTGGCGACCCTGCTGTGGTGCTACCTGACAGTTGTTTTCGGCTGGGGCTGGTGGCGGAAGTTGGGGAACTGATCGTCTCCTGATCACGAGAGAAGCCAAAGCAAGGACTTTAAGGACTCCAGGGACAGCAGGGACGAAGAAAGAGATCCTATTCCTTGTCCCTGAAGTCCCTGTTGTCCCTGAAGTCCCTTCGCCCTACTCGTACCGCAACGCGTCGATAGGATCGAGCCGCGAGGCCTTGCGCGCCGGGTAGAAGCCGAAGAAGACGCCGATGGCGGCGGCGAAGCCGAACGCTAGTGCGACGGAGCCCGTGCTCACCTGCGTCGGCATGCCGGCGAAGCGGGTCACCAGGTAGGGCGCGAAGAGACCCAGGCCCACGCCGATGGCGCCGCCCACGATCGACAGGGCCATCGCCTCGAGCAGGAACTGGATGAGGACGTGCCGGCCCTTGGCGCCGATCGCCAGCCGGATGCCGATCTCGCGCGTGCGCTCAGTCACCGAGACGAGCATGATGTTCATGATCCCGATGCCGCCCACCAGCAGCGAGATCGCCGCCGCCGAGCCGAGCAGGATCGAAAGGGTTTTCGACGTCTGCTCCGAGGTGGAGGCGATCTCCTCCTGCGAGCGCATGTTGATGTCGCTCTCCTGGCCCGGCGGGATGCGATGGCGCTGGCGCATCAGGGCGTCGATTTCGTTCTCCGCCTCCTTGACGTCGGCAGCAGAGCGGGCCGAGATATAGATCATGTTGATCCGCGGCGAGCCCAGGAGCTGCTTCATCACCGTCGTGTAGGGAGCGACGATCTGGTCGTCCTGGTCCTGCCCCATCATGTTGCCGCCCTTGCGCTCCAGCACGCCCACGACTTTGAATGGCACCTTCTTGATCCGGATCGACGACCCCACGGCGTCGCCGTTCGGAAAGAGATTCTGGGCCACGGTGGCGCCGAGGACGCAGACCTTGCTGGAGGTGCGGACGTCGACGTCGGTGAAGAAATCCCCATCGGCGACGTTCCAGGCGCGGATGTTCGGCCAGTCGACCCCCACGCCCCAGACCTGGGTCCCCCAGTTGAGCTCGCCGGCGACGATCTGCGCGTTGGTCCGCGCTCCGGGCGAGACGTAGGCGACCGCCGGGCACTCGGCCTTGATGGCGTCGGCGTCCTCCGGCGTGATGCGGGATTGATCGGTGAACATGCGGGCTCCGCCCGTCGTCGCAGCGCCGGGAAAGAGCATGATGAAATTGGTGCCCAGCGAGTTGATCGTATCCTGAATGGAGCTCGAGGCGCCGGTGCCCACCGCCACCATGGTGATGACGCAGCCGACGCCGATGATGATCCCCAGCATGGTGAGCAGGGAGCGCATCTTGTTGCGCGAGATCGCCATCAGGCCGACCTTGGTGATGTTCCACAGTCGCAGGGCGGAGACTTTCATCGAGCCACCTCTTCGGATACCGGTTCGGCAGCGGGCGCCACAGTGAAGGGGAAGGCGACGGCCAACTCGGGCTCCCCGGCGGGCGCGCCCGGCTGCGCCCGCATCTGCACGATCCGCTCGTCGCGCCACACCACGCCGTCGCGCACGTAGACGACCCGCTTGGAGTGCGCCGCGATGTCCGGCTCGTGAGTGATGAGGACGACGGTCTTGCCGGCGTCGTTGAGCTCCTGAAAGATGCCGATGATCTCCTCCGAGGTCCGCGAGTCGAGGTTGCCGGTCGGCTCGTCGGCGAGGAGGATCGCCGGATCGGTGACCAGGGCGCGAGCGATCGCCACCCGCTGCTGCTGGCCGCCGGAGAGCTGCGAGGGGTAGTGGTCCTCGCGGCCGGCGAGGCCCACCCGGGCGAGGGCCTGGCGGGCACGGCGGTCGCGCTCGGCCGCGGAGAGCCCCAGGTTGCCATAGAGCAACGGCAGCTCGACGTTCTCCGTGGCCCGCGTGCGCGCCAGCAGGTTGAAGCTCTGGAAGACGAAGCCGATCTTGGCGTTGCGGATCTCGGCCCGCTGGTCGCGATCGAGTCGCGAGACGTCGATGCCGTCGAGCCGGTAGGTCCCCGAGGTCGGCCGGTCGAGGCAGCCGACGATGTTCATCAGCGTCGACTTGCCGGAGCCCGAGGGCCCCATGATGGCCACGAATTCGCCGCGCTCGACCAACAGGTTGATCCCCTTCAGGGCGCGCACCTCGACCTCGCCCATGTGGTAGACCTTCACCAGGTCGTGGATCTCGATAACCAGAGAATCCGGCGAGTCCGGCGAGCCGGTGGCCATGCTCAGAACCTCCCTCCCCGCGGCCCGCCACGGCCTGCGGCTCCGGCGGCGCCTCCCAGCGGGCCTCCCGGCGGACCGGCGCTCTGCTCGACCTTGATCGTCGCGAGGCCGGTGACCACCGGATCGCCCGGGTTCAGCGTGCCGGACAGCACCGCCACCACCTGGGTGTAGTGGCCGTCGGTGATGCCGGTCCGAATGCGGACCTGACGCAGGTCCGTCTTCTTGTCGGCCGTCTCGCCGAGCACGTAGACGGTCTGCCACGGCTGCCGGCCTCGCTTGCTGCTGGCGCCTCCCGGACCGGCGCTGGCGGCAGAGCTGTCGAAGGCGGGCCTCCCCGCCGCAGCATTGTCGCCGCCGGCCGTCGTTCCCGGACCCGGCGTCGCCCCGGCAACCCCGGCGGATACATCACCGCCGCGATGCCGGCGCCACCGCTCCGGTCCCGGGGTTTCCTGTCCCTGGCTCGGACCCGGGGTCTGATCCTGCTGCGCCTGTCTCGGTGTCTCTCCGGTCCCCCGCTCCGGCGGAGTCTGGCCCGGCCCCTGATCCCGCGCCGTCCGCGGGGACTGCGCCGGCTGTCCATTCGGGCTGGGGGTGGTCTCCGGCGGCCGGAAGCGCAGGGCGGCGTTGGGCACGCGCAGCACGTCACGAGCCGTGGCCACTTCGATGGTGACGTTGGCGGTCATGCTGGGGCGCAGCTTGCCGTCCGGGTTGGGCACCTCGATGATCACCGGGTAGGTGATGACGTTCTGAGTGACGGTGGCGTTCAGGCGGACCTGCGAGATCTGACCGCGGAACTCCTGATCGGGATAGGCGTCGACAGTGAAACGCGCCAGCTCGCCGGCCTTGATCTGTCCGATGTCGGACTGGTCGACGTCGGCCTGCACCTGCATCTTGGTGAGGTCCTTGGCGATGGTGAACAGGGTGGGCGCCGAGAACGAGGCCGCCACCGTCTGGCCGACGTCGTACTGGCGGGCCACCACCTGCCCGTCGATGGGCGAGTAGATCTTGGCGTAGCCAAGGTTGGTCTGCGCCTGTTTGAGCGCCGCCTGCGACTGGGCGAGCCCGGCCCGCGCACTGTCGTAGGCCGCCTTGGCCGCGTCGAGGTCCGACTGCGCGATCAGGCCGGCGGCGGCCAGCCGCTTCTGGCGGTTGTAGGTGATCTGGACGTTGGCCACCTCGACCTGCGCCTTGGTCACGTCGGCCTGCCGCTGCTCCACAGTCTGCTGGAAGGGGGTGGGATCGAGCTCGGCCAGGAGCTGCCCCTGCTTGACCTGGCTGTTGAAGTCGGCGTAGAGCTTGGCGATGATGCCGGAGACTTGGCTGCCGACCTGGACCGTGGTGACGGCCGAGAGGGTCCCCGTGGCATTGATGCTCATGACGATATTGCCGCGGCTGACCGCCTCGGTGCGGTACTGGTCGCCGCCCCCGCCCTTGCCCCGGCGCAGGAAGAACAGCGCGATCAGTATTCCCACCACCACTACGATGGCGGCGATGAGCCAGCGGCGCTGCTTGTGGTTGTTCTCCAGTGGGTCCATGTCTCCCCCTAACGCATCCGCCCGGCGGAGGTTTCCCGGATCGCGCGCAACCCCATCACTTTTTACATACCTTACAAGTTCGACCGCGCTCCAGGATGGGCGGGCACGTCTCAGGCGATGCAACCTTCTCGCCAGCCGGCGCGGCTCCGGCTGCCGGCAGCATAGCGCAGACGGCGGCGTCCCGCTCCGCTGGCGGGCGAGCACTGTCATTCCTGTAGGGTGCCTTCGGACGCGCCGGAGGCGCCGGACCAGGGCCAACCCGCCCCCAGGAGGACCGTGCGATGAAAAAGACGACGAGCAGCACCCTCAAGCTCAAGCTTCACCGCGAGACCCTGCGTGCTCTGGTCTCGACGGAGCTCGCGGACGCCGCTGGCGCCGCGACGACCGTCCCCTGCAGTGTCAGGACCTGCTTTACGGACTGTCACCAGTTCTCCTGCCGAGGGACCTGCTGAGCTGGGCCGGCCCCTCCTCACCCCGTCCCTCTTCTCCCAGCCATATCCCGGGAGAAGAGGGAGCGGTCTGTCCTGGAGCAGCCAGGACGAGCCTTCTCTCCGACAGAGTAGAATCTGAGCGGTCTTACCCGAGGAGGCGCCATGGAGATCCAGCGCGTCGAGCCATTCCTGGACTACTTCGAGCGGGTGCGTGAGCGGACGCGCCGGGTCGTTCTCTGCATCCCTCCGGAGCGCCTGGAGTGGACGTACAAGCCGGGGGCCTTCACCTTCGGCGACCTCATCCGCCATCTCGGCGCCATCGAGCGCTTCATGTTCGCCGAGAACGCCCAGTGCCGGCCCAGCCGCTATCCGGGCCACGGGCGCGAGCTGGCGGACGGCTGGGACGCCGTGCTCGCCTACTTCGACCGACAGCACCGGGAGTCGGTGGAGATCTTCGCCCGCCTCGGTCCAGACGACCTCGCCCGCCGCTGCGCGACCCCGGGCGGCGCCAGGATCGCCGTCTGGAAATGGCTGCGCTCCATGGTCGAGCACGAGGTCCACCACCGCGGGCAGATCTACCTCATGCTCGGAATGCTGGGGGTCCCGACGCCGCCGCTCTACGGCCTCACCTCTGAAGAGGTTCATGCCCGGAGCGTGCCGGCCGGCGAGGAGGCGAGCTCATGACCCGCAGCGACAATCTCTATGCCCTTCCCGCGGATCTTCCCGTCCCCGTGGACGACGGCGCCTGCGACCACCTGCCGGGGCTGCGGCTCCCCTCGATCCCACTCTCCTCGACGGCGGGAGCCCGGGTCGACCTCGCCGCTCTCCCAGGCCGGACGGTCGTCTACCTCTACCCCCACACCGGCCGCCCCGACCGCGACGCGCTCCCCGGCTGGAACGAGATCCCGGGAGCCCGCGGCTGCACGCCCCAGACCTGCGCCTTCCGCGACCACCACGCCGAGCTGCGGGCCCTCGGCGCCAACGTCTTCGGCCTCAGCACCCAGGACACGGACTACCAGCGCGAAGCCGTGGAGCGTCTCCACCTCCCCTTCGAGCTGCTGAGCGACGAGCGCTTCGAGCTGATCGAGGCCCTCCGCCTCCCCACCTTCGAGCTGGCCGGAATCCGCTTCGTGAAAAGGATCACGCTCATCGTGCGGGACGGGGTGATTGAAAAGGTTTTCTATCCGGTGTTTCCACCGGATGGGAATGCGGAGGTGGTGGCGGGGTGGCTGGGGGAGCAGACGGCGGATTGAGCGTTGATCTCCCGCAGGCCGACCCCGCGCACCCGCAGGGGCTCAGGTCGGGCAGGGAGGCTGGCTGCAGACGACCCCGCTCGGGGTGGTGCAGCAGAAGTCGCAGCAGATGAGCTGGCCGACTTCGTGACACCTCCGCGTGCAGCCGGCCTCGGCAGGCCTCACTCCGGCCGCCAGCGTAGCGGCCGTGAGAACCAGCAGGAGACCGAGGCGGATCAGCTTCTTGGGCATGGCGTCCTCCTTCGTGGGGTGAAGAGCCTTCAAGGATTCAGGTGCCCGGACGCCCCGAAGTGAGCTGTCCGCCGGCCTCCGCCGCGCCTCACTCCGCCCGCGCGTACAGCGCCTCGTGGTGGGGCCTCCCCTCGCGTACGGAGGTGAGCCGGCCGTTGGCGAGGAGGCGGCGCAGGTGCACGGAGACCATGCGCGGGTCGACCCCTTTGCGGAGCCTGTCACGATAGCGGGTGGCGATCTCGGAGGCGACGGCCGAGGTGCCGAAGGGCTCGCCGGCGGGCCAGCTCTCCACGACCAGCGCCACCACGCGGCTCAGACGCGGTTTGCGGCCGGGGTCCGGGTCCGGCGCCGCCAGCGAGCGGGAGGCGGCGCCCGGCCTCACCGCGAGCCCCAGCGCGGCATCGGCGGCGGTCTTGAACGCTTCGAGATTGCGCGTCAGGTTCTCGAGCTCGGCCGCGTGCTGCTCCCGCTGCTGCCGGTGGTGAGCCTCGTGCTGAGCGTGGAAGGCTTCGCGCTCCCGGTGGACCGCGATCTGCTCCTCCAGGTTCGAGACCACCGCAGCGAGGGAAACGTCCGTCGTCATGTTCATCGTCCTTTCTGCTGCAAGTCAGCCGCTGGGAACCGCTCGCTCCGGAGTGCGGGGCTCCCGCCCTTTTCATGGGCCGCAAAACTCGGTCCGTCTGTTGCAACTTAGAGTATTTCTCTCGCGAAATCCAGACGACCCGAAGCTCGAAGTAGGCGACAAACTCATTGGATTTCGTCCCTCGGCGAGGCTCGCGGCAGGCGCGGCCGTCAGATCCGCTCGAGCTGCAGCCGGGTGCGCTCGTCGCCCTCGAGGTTGCCGGTATTGACGGTGGAAGCCGGCTCGAAGAGGAGGATATGCACCTCCTCTTCGGCCACGGGCCGGTGCTCGACGCCGCGGGGCACGACGAGGAATTCCCCTTCTTCGACCCAGACGTCGCGGTCCCGGAGCTCCATCCGAAAGCGGCCCTTGACGACCAGGAACAACTCGTCCTCGTGCTCGTGGTGGTGCCAGACGAAATCGCCCTTGGCCTTGACCAGCTTCACATGCTGGCCGTTCAGCTCGGCGACGATGCGCGGGTTGAAGTAGTCCGTGAAGGTGGCGAGCTTCTGCGCGAGGTTGACCTTGTCCATTCGCTCCTCCGTGGGCTGGCTTCATTGTAGGCCCTCGGCAGGGAGGAGGGAAAGGGACGGCAGGGACGGCAGGGACGGCAGGGACGGCAGCCGTCTACGGCTCCGGCGCGACGTTGACGCCGGTACACATTTTGGCTAAATTTGGCTCGGCTTAAATGAGGAGATCGCCAATGTCTCGATTCCTGCGGATTCCCGCCCTCGCGGTCGTCGTGGGGAGTCTCTGCCTGCTCGCCAACCCGCTGGCTGCACAGAACGAGGATACAAAAGCATCGCACGCAACAGTCTCGCCCGCCGTCAACGATTCTGCGGCCTACTCCAAGGCTGCTTGCGCCGCCCTCATGAAGCCGGGTTCGGAAGACCACTGGGTTTTTCTCCGCTATCGACTGGACGCAGAGGGAATACACGACTTCCAAGTCCCGTTCGCCTCGCACGAGTGGTTTTCTAAGGCGCTTCAGGATTGCGTCATGCGAGGCTGGGCTCCCCGAAGCTGGTATTCCAGTGACCTCCCTGCTGGGTTCAGGGAGTTCCGGGGAGTCCCAGTTCTGACGGAATCCTTCGGCTATATCCCGTCGGTCGAAAAAAGGCAAGACGTCACCGAGCGTCTGGTCCGGCTCACCTTTCCCAAATTCGCGGACCTCAGCGGCGACCTCTCGATCCGGCTGGTGACCACCCGCGAGAGGAAGGTGATCGAGAAGCAACTGTTGTACACGTCCGATGCCACTCTTGGCGAGAAGGTGCTTGAGGATCTCGAAGCGGGTCTCAACATCGAGAAAACTGGGAGTGGCCCCGGGCCGTTCGTCGACATCTTCGGCATGAAGTTCCAAGGCGGCGAGCTCAAGGTTCTGATAGAGACCAACCACGCCCTGCCCCCAAGATAGATCACCCCACGATCTGCCGCAACAACGCGATGTTGTGGCGATGACCGGTCAGCCGGGCGGTGACCTTGCCGCGAATGGGGTAGCCCAGGAGGTAGAGGTCGCCGATGATGTCGAGGATTTTGTGGCGGACGAACTCGTCGGGGAAGCGTAGCTCGGTGTTGATCACTTCGTCTTCCCCGACGAGGATGAAGTTGTCGAGCCGGCCGCCGGAGCCGAGGCCCAGCTCGTTGAGCATCTTCAGGTCCTTCATGAAGCCGAAGGTGCGGGCCGGGGCGATCTCCCGCTTGTAGTCCTCGGCCGAGGTGAGGGTGAAATCGTACGATTGCTCCCCCACCGGCGGCGGATAGCGCAGGAGATAGGAGACCGAGAAGCGGTCCGCCGGCTCGATAGCCAGCACCTTGTCCCCCGACCCCACTTCGTAGCGGCGGTCGACGACCACCTCCCGCTGCGGCTCGTCCTGCTCGGCCACGCCGACATCTTCGAGGATCTTGCAGAACTCCAGCGCCGAGCCGTCGAGCACCGGGATCTCGCCGTGCACCTTGATGAGCAGGTTGCCCACGCCATAGGCGTGGAGCGCCGAGAGGAGGTGCTCGACGGTGCGGATGCTCTCGCCCTCGCCGGAGAGCGTGGTGGCGTAGTCGGTTTCCGCCACGGCGCGGACGTGGGCCGGGATCTCGATCCCCGTGGGCAGGGTGACGAAATGGATGCCACTGTTCTCCGGCAGGGGCTGGAGGACCATACCCGTGCGCTGGCCCGAGTGGAGGCCGAGGCCGTAGACCACGGTCGAATGACTGATGGTCCGCTGCCGCCGGCCGGTATCGGCGAGCAGCGGCAGGGGCGGAGCGGCTTCGAACCGGCGCTCGCCCTCCGGATGATTGGCGCGCTGGGCGCGGCGGTCGCGCGGCGGGTCGGAGAGCCACTCGGCGGCCCCGGCCCCCAGGGAACGCTTCCAGGCCAGGGCCCCGGCCGCGGCGTCCACCGTCCGCTTGTAGGAGAGGGGCTTCTCCAGGTAGTCGAAGGCTCCCATCTTGATCGCCTTGACGGCGGTGGAGGTCGTCCCATGGCCCGACATCATGACGACGGCCGCCGTGGGGTCCGCCTCGCGCAGGGCCTGCAGGGTCTCGAGGCCGTCGCGGTCGGCGAGCCAGATGTCGAGGAAGACGACGTCGGGGCGCCTCTCCCCGTAGAGGGCCAGGGCCTCTTCGCCGCTGGTGGTGGCGAGGGTCGCATAGCCCTCGTCGGAGAGGATCCCTCCCAGGGTGGAGAGGATCCCCGGCTCGTCGTCCACGATCAGGATCAGCTCAGGCATGGTGGTGCGTTTCTCCGGGGTGGAAGCATAGCAGGCCGGCCCCTCATCACCCCGGCCCTCTTCAGGGCGGTGGGAGGGCTCCGGCGGAGGCGGCGTCGCCGGTGACGACCCGGCGGTGATAGTCGAGCTGGCCCAGGTGGTAGGTGAGGTGCACGGCCAGGTGGAGGAAGAACAAGCCGGTCGAAAAGGACTGGCCGCGCATGGGCTCCGGATAGGTCTCTTCCAGCCGGGCCGGGTCCAGGTGGGCCAGCGCGTCCGTGACCTCGGCATGGGCGGCGGCGATGAGCTGAATCAGCTCGTGCCGGGGAACGCCCCGCGTCGAGAACTCGGCCGGACGAACGCGGACGTAGCCGCTCCCGCCCAGCACGGCGCCGAAGTAGTGGCGCAGGTTGCCCACCAGGTGGAGGACCAGCGTGCCCCCCGAATTGGGGAGACCGGGGAGCTCCCGCCAGACCGATTCGTCATCCGGATAGAGCTCGATCTCCCGCCGGAGGGTGTCGACGTCGCGAGGGACGATGCGCTGGAGGTCTGCGATCAGGTTCATGGCGGGGGATTGTAGCCGTTCCCTGGGAGCGCCGGCGTCTCGCCGGCCTCTTCCTCCTCTTTTCAAGAAGAAGCAGAAGTAAGTGGCCGGCGGGACGCCGGCGCTCCCAGGGGGTGAAGCGGCGATTGACTGCGTGTATTACGGAGATGATACACTGACGCGATACACCGCCCCTCCCGAAAGGAGAACGTCCCATGCCGCGCTCGGCCGTCCTCGGTCTGTTCCTCATCCTGCTCTCTTCCTCCGGCTGGGCGGCGGACTCCGCCATCGACCCCGCCCGGCTCGCCGGGCTCACCGTGCGCTCGATCGGTCCCGCCGGCACGAGCGGCCGGGTGGCCGCCGTCGAGGGGGTCGAGTCCGATCCCGACGTCCTCTATCTAGGGGGTGCCGGCGGGGGGGTCTGGAAGACGGTCAACGGCGGCGCCACCTGGGAGCCGGTCTTCGATGGACAGCCGGCGCTGTCGATCGGCGCGCTCGCCGTCTTCCAGGCCAATCCGGAGATCGTCTGGGCCGGCACGGGCGAGGGGGACCTCCACCACTCCGCCTCGTCCGGCGACGGCGTCTACCGTTCGCTCGACGGGGGGAGGACTTGGAGCCACCTGGGGCTTGAGGGCACCGGTCACGTCGCCCGCATCGTCCTTCATCCCACCAATCCGGACGTGGCCTGGGTGGCCGCCCTGGGCCCGACGTACGCCGAGAGCCCCGAGCGCGGAGTCTTCAAGACGGAGGACGGCGGCAGGACCTGGGCGAAGATCCTCTACGTGGATGCGAAGACCGGCGCCGCCGATCTGGTGATCGACCCCAGGAATCCCGGCAAGCTCTACGCCGCGATGTGGGAGCACCGGCGCTGGCCCTGGTTCTTCCGTTCGGGCGGGCCGGGCTCCGGGCTTTACGTCTCGATCGACGGCGGCCGCACCTGGACGCGGCGCACGGCGGACGACGGCCTGCCCGAAGGCGATCTCGGGCGGATCAAGCTCGCCGTCTCCCGCTCCAATCCCGAGGTGGTCTATGCCATGGTCGAGGCGGCCACCAGCGCCCTGCTGCGCTCGGACGACGGCGGCGCCAGCTTCCGCACGGTCAACGCCAGCCCCAACCTCCACCTGCGCCCCTTCTTCTTCCCCGGCCTGGCGATCGATCCGCAGTGGCCGAACCGCGTCTACAACCTCGACATGTCGCTCCACGTCTCGGACGACAACGGCCGCACCTTCCGCGGCCTCCTCGGGGGCCAGAACGTCCATCCCGACCTGCACGCGATCTGGATCGATCCCGCCGATCCGCGCCATCTGGTGCTGGCCACGGACGGCGGCGTGGCCGTGAGCCGCGACCGCGGGCGGACGGCCGTCTTCCTCCCCAACCTCCCCCTCGGCCAGCTCTACCGCGTGGCGGTCGATCAGGCGGTGCCGTTCAACATCTACGGCGGGTTCCAGGACAACGGCGCCTGGCGGGGGCCGAGCGACGCCTGGGAAGCCGGGGGGATCCAGGACCACGACTGGACGTTCGTGGGCCTGGACGACGGCTCGGCGACGCTGCCCGATCCGGCCGATCCGGATCATGGCTACGCCCTCTCCCAGGCCGGCAGCCTGCGCCGCTGGGACCTGAAGACCGGGGAGATCAAGGAGATCCCGCCGCCCGAGCCTGCGAACGCCCCCGCACCCGCAGACACCCGCCTGCGTTTCAACTTCGTCGCCGGCCTGGCCCTCGACCCCTTCGCGCCGGGCACCCTCTACCTCGGCAGCCAGCTCGTGCACAAGTCGACCGACCAGGGGGACACCTGGACGGTGATCAGCCCGGACCTGACGACGAACAACCCCGACTGGCAGCACCAGGCCGAGAGCGGCGGCCTGACGCCGGACGCGGCCGGCGCCGAAAACTTCACCACCATCACGGCCATTGCCCCCTCGCCCCTCAAGCCGGGCCTCCTCTGGGTGGGGACGGACGACGGCCGGCTCCACGTGACCCGCGACGGCGGCGGCGCGTGGACGAGCGTCGAGGCCCCTCTCCTGAAGGTCCACGGAGTGCCGGCCCACGCCTGGGTGGCCCAGATCCGGCCCTCGCGCTTCGATCCCGCCTCGGCCTTCGTGATCCTGGACGACCACCGGCGGGGGGACGAGACACCGTACGTCCTGCGCACCGACGACTTCGGCGCCACCTGGAAGAGCCTCGCGACTCCGGACCTCCGCGGTCACGCGCTCTGCCTGGAGCAGGACCCGGTGGATCGCGACCTCCTCTTCCTCGGCACCTCCCGCGGCCTCTGGTTATCGCTTGACGGGGGCCGGCGCTGGCTGCCCTGGCGCCATGGCCTCCCTGCCGTGGCGGTGACCGACCTCGTCGTCCACCCGCGTGATCACGACCTGGTGATCGCCACCTTCGGCCGCGGCCTCTACATCCTGGACGACGTCCGGCCGTTGCGCGATCTCTCGCCGGCCATCCTCGCCGAGCCTCTCCACCTCTTCACGATCCCGGACGCGCGTCAGCACTGGAGCCGCTCCGGCACGCACGGCCACGGCGCCGACGTCTTCCACGGCGAGAACCGGCCCTACGGTGCGCTCCTCACCGTCTCGGCCGTCCAGGGCGGGATGGCCGAGATTCACGTCGAGGACGCCGCCGGCCAGCTCCTGCGCAACTACCGCTGGCCGCTCGATCCCGGGATCAACCGCTTGCCGTGGGGACTGGAGCGCAACGCCTTCAAGCTCTCCCCCCGCGGTGCCGGCCAGCCGCCCCGGCCGCCGAACCCGCCGGGGCCGGAGGTGCCGCCGGGTATCTATACCGTCACCGTGAAACTGGGCGACGCGGAGGCGAAGCGGACCGTCCGCGTCCTCCCCGACCCGCGCTCCCACAACACCGAGGCCGACTGGCAGGCCCGCTGGGCCGCCGTCCTCCGCGCCGGCCGCCTCCAGGACGCCGCCATCACCGTCGTCGAGCGCCTGCTCAGGACCCGCGCCGACGTCGAGACCGCCGCCGCCAGGGCCCGCACCGACGCTCCTCCCGCCCTGCGCCCCGCCCTCCTCCAGGCCGCCGCCGGCCTTCAGACGAAAATCAACGCCCTGGAGCGGCGCTTCCGGGTCGCCCCCGAGACTCCGATCGGAGTCTGGCGCGACGACCTCGTCCTGGAGAAGGTCTGGTTCGCGGTCGACACCCTCCAGACCTCCATGGACCCGCCCACCCCCACCACATTCGCGTATATCGAGAGGGCGGAGAAGGCGCTGGACGTATACCTCGTCGACCTCGACCGCTTCTACGCGGAGGACGTGGCCGCCTTCCGAAAGCAGGTCGCGGCGGCGGGGCTGGAGGTGGTGATGCTTCCCGGCGTTGCCCCTGCCCCTTCGGGGCGGACCCCTCACTCTCCCAACCCTCTCTCTCCCAGCCTCCCCCCCGGCCGCCGGGAGAGAGAGGGCCAAGACCGCTTCGCTTTTCCTTTTTTCTTCGGGCTAACCACTCCCTCTTCTCCCGGCGGTCGGGGGGGAGGCTGGGAGAAGAGGGCCGGGGTGATGAGGGCCTACGGCTCGATGAGGCAATCGGACAAAGTAGAGCCAAGGCATCGAGGCCAAAATCAGCCGCTCTACCAAAGCCACCCGCCAAAGGGGGGCAAGCCCCCCTCTGGACTCCCCCCGTCCAGAGCTTCAGAGATCAGAGGTTCAGAGCCCAGAGGAGAATGGGAGCAGCGCGACCCGGAAGCCAATGAAGTCGTACCGGGAGTCTGGGTCGAACCTGCGGCGCACGGCGCAGCGAACGCCCCTGGAGCTGCCGAAGTACGCGCCGCCGCGCAACACATGGAGCCTTGGGGAAGCGAGGTCTTCGCGACGATTCCGGTCCGTTCCCGGTGAGGGATACGGATAAGGTCCATCGAGGCTCCGCGTCCACTCCCAGACGTTCCCACTCATCTCCTGGCAACCGTAGGGGCTCACTCCCCGCGCAAAGCAGCCCACGGCGCTCAGCTCCCCGATACCAGTCTCTTCGTAGTTGGCCCGCTCCGGGGCGGGATCGTTTCCCCAGGGATATCGCCGGTTCGGGTTTGGGTTCGGCTCCCCTTGGCCTGCGTCTCCTTTGGATCCAAGGGGAAACGGGTGTGGCTCTGTCGGAATCTCCAATCCGCCCCGCGCCGCCTTTTCCCACTCCGCCTCGGACGGCATCTTGACCGACCAGCCTACCGGGAGCAGACCCACCTCGGACCACCTCTTCGTCAGCCAGACGCAAAAGTCCTTTGCTTCATCCCAACTGACCCGAACGACCGACGCATTCGCAGGCCCCCTTAAGCAGTCGGGGTCTCCGGGCTCTTTTTGACTGGCCCTGGCGTACTCTCGGAATTGCGCCACAGTCACCGGACACCTGCTGAGGAAAAAGTCATAGGGGATCTCAACCTCATGCTCGGGGCTTTCGTTATCAAACAAATCCTCTTCTTTAATGTCGCTCCCCATCCGGAACGGCCCCGCCGGCACCAGGCAGAGCTCCATACCGTCCAGCGTCATCACCTCCGGCCGCGGATCTCCCAGCTCCGCCAGCACCCTTCCCGCGGCCGCCCGGCGGCGCGCCTCCACCTTTTCGGCCCGGATGGCTTCAAGCAGCTCGTTCACCACGGCCCTCCGGCACGCGAGCGTCACCCCCGCACCTCCGGCATCGGCAACCGCCCGCCCGGCGATCACCACGGCCTCTCCAGGCGAACCCGGCGCGCGGGCGATCAACTCCTGCACGACAGCGCTCGCCGCCTCGTCCCGCTTCTGGACGATCCCCAAATAACCGATCGTCAACAGGCTCACCTCGTGCCAGGCGGGCTCGTCAACGTGCGCGGCCAAGGCCTCCACCACGAGTCCGATCCCCTGCTGCCCCTTCTGCGCCAGGGCCACGGCCGCCAAGTACTCCTGGAAGGTCAGGTGAATGAAGCCGTACTGCCGGCCTCCCCGGTCAAGGAGCAGCGCCGCGTGCTCTCGCACATCCTCCAGGAAATGCCGCGTTGCCTCCTCCGGATGATCGTTTCCGCGTTCGTGATAGATTCGTTCGAGCTCGCGATGCAGGTCCCACTCCTTGACCAGGCCAACGCCCGGCGAGGTCTCGTGCATCCATAGCGCCAGCGGCGCGAGCACCTTCAAGGTTTCAAACACGTCGAGATCGCGCGTCGAGCGTCCCGCAAGGCTCCGCACGAGGTTCCAGCCGCGCAGAAGTGTTTCGATGTAGGTCTGATAAAGCTCGGCCCGCCGCTCGGGGAGCGTCACCCCTTGCCGTTTCATCACCGCTAGAATGGTGAGCAGAAGCGGGTTGGCGGCCAGGGAGCGAACGCCGGCATTGCGATTGGCCGCATCCAGAAGCTCCTCCCGCTCGCGCTCCGCTTCCACGGCAGCGAGTTTCGTGTCGCCGCTGGCCGCCCGCTCGACGGCCGCCGTCCATTTCTCTACGAAAACCTGGATCTCTTCGTCCTCGAAATCGACTAACGTGCACTCAACCAGCCCTTCGGCCTGGGGCCGCACCTCGCGGTAACCCACAATCCGGCTGGTGATCACGAACTTGTTCCCTGCGGCCCGATGAGTGGTGTAGCAGTCGCGGACCCGTTCCACAACCGTGTTGCGAAGCGAGGTGTCCCGTACCTCGTCCAACCCGTCGAGCAGGAAAAGGACGGAGCCGCTCTGAAAGGCTCGCTCCAGCACCTCGCCCAGCGGGACGTCCACGCCCCGCTGCTCGTAATATCGGACGAGGAAGCGATCCAGGCGGATCTCACCCTCCGCGAGAGCATTGGCGTAGGCCGCCAGCGGCAAGAGGATCGGCAGCCGCCCCTGCAGCCCGAGAGACTCACCCTGCCCCGTGGCCAGGACGAGAGCGAGGAATTTGAGGAAGGTGGACTTGCCTGATCCGGGATCGCCGAGGACGATGAGCCCGTCATGCGTCTTCATCAGATCCAAAATCGGCTGCGGTTCGCTCACACGCGGACCCAGAGCCTCCGTCTCCGCCTCCGTGGGTTTCCGGCCGGCGAGGCGAAGCCGCTCCCAGGTCTCACCCTCGGGTGCCTCGACCCTCGCTTTCAAAGGGACATACATTTCCAGCAGTGGCAGCCGGAGGGGCACACGGTCGGTGACGCCAAGCCCTTTGAAGTCGAGATAACGGTAGCGCTCGACGAGGAACTTGAGAAAGCTGGCGGTGGCTTGGGTCAGGTCGGCCGAAGACTCCGTGCTGGCAGCTTTCTTCGGTCTCGGTGAGGTCTTCGTCTTTTCCGGTTCTAGATGATGCAGTGCCGAAATTACCTTCGTCGCCAAAGCGTCAGGCGCATCAAAGAAGGCGACGATCCGATCTTTTCCAACACGGTCGCGGAAACGCTGCTGGCGCTTGAACAGGGCGTCTCCTTCTCGAAGCTTCGGAGACAGCGGCAGGTCGTCCGAGGCCATGAAAAGGAGCAGTGGAATCTTTGCCTCCACCGCCGCTTCGTACTCCCTCTCGGTGAAGGAGGTCTTGGACTTTGGAGGCAAGCTGCCGTAGAGATGGCCAATCAGGGCGACGAAAACGTCGCACTCGGCAACCTTGGCGCGGCAGAACTCGTCGGCCTCCCAGTCGCGGGCGCCGAAGTCCTCCATGCGGATGCAGTGGAAGCCATCCAGGCCCGAGATCGCCTTGAAGACGGCGTCCCGGTACGGCCCCAGATCCTTGGCCGTGGAGCTGAGGAAGACGTGGCGAACGGCGGAGCGCTTCGCGGGCGACACGGGACCTCCCAGGACGAAAACGGGTCGGCCACTAGTTTAGCGTAGGAGACTGCGCGAAGCCGAAAAGGGACAGCAGGGACTCCAGGGACAGCAGGGACGAGAGAAGCTCCAGTCTTGGCCATTTTCTTCGTCCCTGTTGTCCCTGGAGTCCCTGCTGTCCCTGAGCCTGGCGCGGTCCCAGCTCTCACCTCTGCCGCAGTCGCACGTACAGGTGGCAGTCCAGGAAACGGCCGTCCTTGAAGGCGCTGCGGCGCAGGATGGCTTCGCGCTCGTAGCCCGCCTTCTCCAGCACCCTTGCCGAGGCGGGATTGGTGGCGAAGACCCAGGCTTCCAGGCGCTCGTACTGAAAGCTCTCGAAGGCGTAGCCGGTGAGTCGCCGCAGGGCCTCGGTGGCGAAGCCGCGGCCCCACCAAGCCTCGCCGAACCAGTAGCCGACCTCGGCGGTGAAGCGGGCCACGTCCGCCATTGGCAGCAGGCCGACGCCGCCGATGGCCTCCCCCGCGTACTCGACGGCGAGGCTGGTGGGTGGCCGGGGGGCGGCGATGCAGCGCCCGATCCACGCCCGCGCATCGCTCAGCGTGTAGGGATGGGGGAAGTGGTCCCGCAGGTTGATCCACACCTTGCGGTTGTTGGCGTGGCGGACAAGCGACTCCTCATCGCCCTCCCGCCAGGGGCGGAGCACGAGCCGCTCGGTTTCGAGTCTCATGAAGTTGGAGTGTAACCCGCGCCCGCGGCGAGCCGCTTGGGCGCCACGAGCCGGTAGCTGTCGACCACCAGCCCGGCCACCTCGTCCCAATCGACTTCGCCCACGTCCAATCGCAGCCCGACCCAGCCTCTCGGCCCGATGTACGCGGGCAGGTAGAACCTGGCAGGGTCCGCGGCGGCCAGGTCCGCGTTCTCGCCGAGCGCCGCCTTGCAACAGACGGCGACGATGCCGTCGCCGTGATGATTGTCGAGGTAGTACGCGAACGTCTTTTTCCGCACCAGGAAGCTCGCGTGCTGGCCATGGTCCTGGCGCGTGACCTCCGGAAGCGCGAGGCAGATCGCCGTGAGACGGGCGAGGCGCGGGTCTGTGGCGGGGGACTTCATGAAGCTGATCGTAATCGAGGAAGCGGCCGTGGCCGCCCGGCTGCACTGTCTGCCATTCAACAAATCCACAGAGGAGTATTTCACAGCGGCGCGAGCGCGCTATGGCTAGGATGACGACAGATAACGATACCGTCATCAGGCCGGCGTTATTCGGAGCCAACCTCGGCCTTTGATTGCAATAACCAGCAACCATTCCCTGAAACAGTCGTGTTTGGACAATACTTGCAGCACATCGGGAAGGAGCGAGAGGAGAGCTTTCTTGCGGAGGTCCGGAAATGCTTTCGGACGAGGTACCGACCGTGCTGTAACCGCGGGCCCCCCGGGACCATGGAGGTTCTGGCAAGACCCGCGGAGAAGGGAGTCCATATGCATCATCATCCTCATCAGGGAAGGTTCGGCCGCATCCTCGGGGCCATGGTCCTGACCGCGGTTCTATTCGTCGCTGCCCCCACCGGGGCCGGTGCCGCAGGAAGGACCCGCTCCGCCGATCCGTGGCGATGGTTCGCAGGGTTGTGGGGGGGCGGGATCGAAGCGGTGATCCGGGAGTGGACGGCGGCGGCTCCGGCCGCTCCGGCAACTCCGGCCCGGCAGACTCGGGATACCGTCTGCCCGCCGACCGGCTGCCCGGTCCCGGTCGGCACCCCGGGCCCGGGTACGACCGGCCAGGGCATGGGGACCGATCCCGACGGCAAGCCGTAGCAGCCGGCCGCTTTCCTCCCCAGGGGCGCAGCCTGCTGCGCCCCTGGTTTCCCCCTGGCGCCGAGTCTCTCGCCACAGGCCTTGTTTTGTGTCACAATCTACGCGCTTTCTCGAAGGAAAGGGGTCTGGCTTGAGCGAGCACCTCACACCGGATGAGCTGCAGGCTATTCTGCGCGGCGAGCTTTCCCAGGAACGGCGGCGGGAGGTCCTCCCCCACCTGCTCCGGGGGTGCGCGACCTGCCGCCGGTTGGCCGGATGGAACCGGCGTGTGCAGGAGCGCCTCCAGGGAACGGAGGAATCTCAGGCGCGGCGAGAGGCCGCCTATGACGCTCCGGTGGCCCGCTCCTTCGAGCAGGTGATCCGGCTCAAGCGGGTCCTGGAGGAGGAGCGCACCCGGGCCCGGGAGGCCTCGGCCCAGCTCGCCGGCGCGGACGGGCTCGCGGCGATCACGGGCCTCGAGGGGCTCGGCGTCTACGAGGCCCTCCTCGAGCGCATCGCAACCCTCCGCCACAATGACCCGCAGGAGACCGTGCGCCTGGCGCGAACGGCGGTGAGAGCGGCCGAGTCCCTCGACCCTGCGACCTATGGCGACCGCCAGGTGGCGGACTTCCAGGCCAGGGCGTGGGGCGAGCTCGGCAATGCCCTGCGCGCCGCCGACGACCTGTGGGAAGCCGAGTCGGCCTTCGAGCGGGCCTTCGAAGTCCTGGAGCGGGGGACTGGAGCCACGCCCCTGGCGGCGCGGCTCCACGACCTCCACGCCTCCCTGCTGGGCACTCAGCGGCGTTTCCAACTCGCCTTCCTGGCCCTCGACGTCGTCCGCCGTTTCTACCGCGAGATCGGCGACACCCACGCCGCCGGCCGGGTGCTCATCAAGAAGGCGCTCTACCTGCAGTACAGCGGCCAGTTGGACGAAGCCCTGAAGGTCAATGCCCAGGGACTCGCGGAGATCGACGAGACGCGCGATCCGGAGCTCTCCTTCATCGCCCTCAAGAACCACCTCGTGTACCTCGTGAACAGCGGCCGGTTTCGCGAAGCCCGGCGGATGCTGTTCCGCAACCGGCAGCGCATCCAGAGCGCCGACCGGGTGCCGAGGCTCAAGATCCTGTGGATGGAGGGCTGCATCCACTACGGCCTGGGGGAGCTGGCGAAGGCCGAAGCCACTTTCCTGGAGGCGAAGCGGGGCTTCGAGGAGGTGGGCCTCGGTTTCGCCGCGGCCCTGGCCTCGCTCGACGCCGCCCTCGTCCAGATGCGTCTCGACCGGCCCGCCGAGGCCGAGAGTCTCGTCACCAGTGCCGCGGCGGTCTTCGCCGCCCTGGGCATCCACCGCGAGGCCCTGAGCGCCGTGCGCCTCCTCCAGGAGGCTTTCGAGCGCCGCAAGGCCACCACCCAGCAGGTCGAGAAGACCGTGGCGTTCCTGCGCGAATGGGAAAACCATCAGGACACGCGAGCCTCCTACCGGCTGGATTGAAGCGAGCTTTTCGCGCCGGAGTGGTGACACCGCATCGGCCCTGATACCCTTCCGGAGCCGCTGACGGCGCCCCCGGTCCCCCTCCGGGCCGGGCGATCCCTTCAGGAAGAGGCCGCCATGTCCGAGACCCCGTTCCACACCTCGTGCGTCGAGCGCTTCCTGCGCTACGTAACCTTCGACACTCAGTCGACCGAGACCTCCGAGACCTATCCCAGCACGGCCAAGCAGCTCGACCTCCTGCGCCACCTGGTGGACGAGCTCAAGGCTCTGGGCCTCCACGATGCCGCCATCGACGAGCACGGCTACGTCATGGCCACCATCCCGGCCACCACGCAGAAGACCGGCGTGCCCGTCATCGGCTTCATCGCCCACGTGGACACCTCGCCCGAGATGAGCGGCGCCGGGGTCAAGCCCATCGTCCACCGCCACTACCAGGGCCAGGACCTGGTGCTGCCGGACGACCCCACGGCCGTCCTGCGCGCCGCCGACATCCCCTATCTGCGGCAGCGGATCGGCGACGACGTCATCACCGCCTCGGGTACCACCCTCCTGGGGGCCGACAACAAGGCCGGCGTGGCCGAGATCGTGGCCGCCGCCGAGTACCTGCTCGCCCATCCGGAGATCCCCCACGGCACGCTCCGCATCGGTTTCACCCCCGACGAGGAGGTCGGCACCGGCACCAAGCACTTCGACGTGGCGAAGTTCGGCGCCAAATACGCCTACACCATGGACGGCGGCGCCCGCGGCGAGCTGGAGTACGAGAGCTTCTCGGCCGACGCCATGACCATCACCTTCCAGGGCCGCAACACCCATCCCGGCTATGCCAAGGGGACGATGGTCAATTCCATCAAGGTGGCGGCCAACTTCATCTCCCGCCTGCCCAAGGACCGCCTCTCCCCCGAGACCACGGACGGCTACGAGGATTACGTCCACCCCTACGTGGTCAACGCCGGCGTGGAGAAGACCTCGGTGAAGCTCCTGATCCGCGACTTCCGCACCCCCGGCCTCCAGGAGAAGGAGGGCTTCCTGGCCGAACTGGCCCGGCGGACCGTGGCGGACTGGCCCGGCGCCTCCTTCGAGGCCAAAGTCGAGGAGAGCTACCGCAACATGCGGGAGGTGCTGGACCATCATCCGGACGTGGTGGAGAACGCGCGCGAAGCCGTCCGCCGCGCCGGCCTCCAGCCCAGCGAGAAGCCCATCCGCGGCGGCACCGACGGCTCGCGGCTCAGCTTCATGGGCCTGCCCACCCCCAACCTCTTCGCCGGCGAGCAGAACTTCCACTCCCGCTTCGAGTGGGTCTCGGCCCAGGACATGGAGAAGGCCGTCGAGGTGATCGTCCACCTCAGCCGCATCTGGGAGGAGAAGGCGCCGGGGTGAAATTGTTATAGAATTGAGGAAACTCAAGGTGACGTCATGGCCAAGAACGACCTGCAGAACCTCCGTCGCGCCCTCGACCTCGTGACTACGCCGCCGCCCGAAGCCGGCGGCGATTTCCGGCTCATGGGCCTCGCTGCCGAGGAGCATCCCAGCTCCTGGACGACCGATCCCAACATCCAGGGGTTCGGCATCGCCGAGCGCATCTCCAAGGGGAAGAAGCTGGACGAGGTCGCGCTCAAGGTCTACGTCGAGCGCAAGCTGCCGCTCGGCAAGGTGGACGCCCCCATCCCGCCGCAGATCATGCTGCCGGGGATGAAAGAGCCGGTCCCCACGGACGTGCACGAGATCGGCAAGGTGCAGCTCGAAGCCAACACCTCGCGCCATCGCCCCGCCATGCCCGGCTGCGGCCTCGGTCACTTCGACGTCACGGCCGGCACCTTCGGCTGCCTGGTGCGCAAGAAGGGCAAGCCCGAGCTCTACGTGCTCAGCAACTCCCACGTGCTCGCCAACTCGGGGACCGGCAAGAAGGGGGACGTCGTCCTCCAATCCGCCGTGTTCGACGGCGGCCTCCAGCCGGCCGACGTCCTCTGCGAGCTGGCCGAATGGGTGCCTTTCAAGTTCGGCGACAGCACCTTCGACAACCTGGTCGACGCCGCCATCGCGCTGGTCAAGAACCCCAAGGAGGTCACCTCGGCGGTCAGCCTGATCGGGGTGCCCAAGGGGATCAGCAAAAACCTCCGGCGCGGCATGAAGGTGAAGAAGGTCGGCCGCACCACCGACCTGACGACAGGCGAGATCACCGACGTCGACTTCCGGACCGCGCTCTCCTACCCGAAGCCGGAGGGCGGCGAGGGCAACGTGGGCCTGCGCGACCAGGTGCTGTGCAGCCGCTTCACCGCCGGCGGCGACAGCGGCGCGGCCGTCTTCAACAGCCAGAACCAGATCGTGGGCCTGCACTTCGCGGGCACCCCTTCGACCAGCATCTTCAACCGCATCACCAACGTCCTCGACGCGCTCGGCATCGAGATCGTGACCCAGGCGATCTGATGGCCAACGCCGAGCACGTCCGCAGGGCGCTCGATCTCTTCGGCGGCGAGCTGTCGCGCAAGAAGAACGTCGTCGGGCTTGGCCGGGTGCCATCCGAAAAAGCCGCTGGCGGCTGGGACCTCGCGGTCTACGTCGCCGAGAAAGTCCCGGAGGATCGGCTCGCCGCCGCCGATCTCGTCCCCAAGACCCTGGACGTCCCCGGACGCAGCCAGAGCCATCCGGTGGCCACGCAGGTCATCGAGCAGGGCCCGGTGAGCCTGGAGGCTCCGGGGCTCGAGAAGCTCTGATGCCCTGGCGCCGTCCCGTCCTCCTGGCGGGGATCGTCCTGTGCCTGGGGTGCGGGCACATCGTCCGCAACGCCCCGAACCACCCCGGCGCACCCTTCGACTTCGAGAGTCCCCCGTGTCAGCCCGCAGGCCCACCCGCCGGGCCGCCGGCCAAGGGCGCCGCGGTGGACGTCCGCTACCTGGGAGCCGCGGGCCTCTACCTGCGCTGGGGAGACGACTCGATCCTGCTGGGGCCATTCTTCTCGAATCCCAGCCTGCTCCGGGTCCTGCTCGGGCGCTGGCGGGCGAACGGCCCGGCCATCGAGCGCGGGCTTGGCGGTCTGCCCGTCTCCGACGTCGAGGCCATCTTCGCCGGCCACTCGCACTACGACCACGTCGGGGACCTCCCCGCCGTCCTCGCCCTGGCGCCCCGCGCCCGGGTCTACGTCAATCGCTCCGGCGCCCACGCCCTCGCCCCCTATGCTGCCGCCCGGACGACGGCGCTCGAAGACGGCTCCGGCCAGTGGGTCTGGCTCACCGGCCCGGGGGGCGAGAAGCGGCCCATCCGCTTCTTCGCCGTCCCCTCCGAGCACGCGCCGCAGATCGACCATTACCTCTGGGCCAAAGGCCCTCTGAAAGAGGATTGGCGCGAGCCGTGGACCTCCCACCGCTTCTACGACCTGAAGGCAGGTGAGACCTTCGCGCTGGTGGTCGACCTGATGTCGAGCGATCTTCAGAGCGTGCGCTATCGCTTCTACTACCAGGACGCCGCGAACCGGCAGGGGATCGGCGAGCCCCCCTCCTTCCCGGACGGCCATCCCTACGACCTCGCCGTCCTCTGCATCGCTTCCTACGACAAGGCCAAGGGCCAGCCCGCCGCGATCCTGAAGACCCTGCGACCGCGCCACGTCCTGGTAGCTCATTACGACGACTTCATGCGCCAGCAGGACCGCCCGGTACGCTTCGTCTCCCTCCTCACGGACGCCAAGGTCGAGACCTACCTGCAGACGATCTGTCGCGAGCTCGGCTGCGGCTCGCCGTCCGGCGCCGGCCCCACAAACCCGGTCTGCGGCCCCTCCAGCTCCCGCTGGACCCTGCCGCTGCCCGGCGAGTGGATGCGGTTCCCCGCGCTCTCTGTTAACAACTCTGCTAATCAGCCCAAGTGATGATCTATCAGTCACTTACAGGCGCCATCCCCCTCCGATTGGCGATTGCTAACCAAGCTGTTAATCAAGGCTCGGGCCGCCGCTCACCGGGCCAGGTAGCGCACATGCCTGCCGCCCCCCTCGCGGCGGAGAAATCCCCTGTCTCCACACCACTTCTTCAAGTAGCGGGAGGTCTCCACCCTGGCGGACGGCGACTCTCCGAGGCCCAGCAGTTGCCGGCAGTCGCGAGGCGTGATGGAGCCGTGAGCTGACACGAACTCCCTCACCAGCTCGGCATAGCGGAGCGGGTTGAGGCCGCGAATCCGGGTGTAGGCGGCCCTTCCCAGAAGATCCTTGGCCACTCCTTTGGACAGGTGGTACGTCGCCGACTTGGTTCGACCCTGTCTCTCCAGGAATCCCTTCTCGGGCTGGGAAAGCTGATCCAGGATGGCCCTCGCCGCCTCCCGGGATACCTGGAGAAGGTCCGCAGCCTCGCCGGTGTCGATGAACGCGTTGTCGCGCAGGAACGTCAGGACCAGGAGCCCGTCCAGGCCGACCTCCCGCCCTTCTCCCCGCCACCGGGCCACGAGGGCCGCCGTCCGCTCGTCGAAGCTGCCGTCAAAGATCCGCAACGTCACCCGGCCGTCCGCCTCATACTCGGGGATCCTCTTGCCATAGGCCAACATCGTCTCGAAGATCCGCCGGCGGCCGATCCCGGCCCGCTCCACCAGCCGCAGCTTCTCGAAAGCCTCCGCCAGCGTCCGGTTGCGGCTGACCGGCTCATGGCGGAGGATGTTGCGCGGCGTGATCCCGGCGATGAATCCTCCCGGGCTCGTGATGGCGAGCTGTTCCGCCATGTGCCGCACGAGCACCTCCCCTGGATCCAGATAGTCCCGGTGCGTCACCGCGTTGAGCACCGCCTCGCGGACCACCTCGACGGGAAAAGCGGGAATCCGGAGACGGAAGAGGCCCAGCGGCAGTTCCTGCTCGGGATTGGCCGGGCTGGTGAAGATCTGCTCGAACCTCTCCAGGACGTTCAACAGGCCGGCCTGGTAGGAATCGTTGCGCGAAACCTCCGTCCCCGTGACCTGGTACACGTAATGGACCTGATGCTGCGGGCAGACCTCGCGCAGCCTCTCCTCCCTCCCGAACAGCAGCAGACCAGCGTGCGTCACCTGACCGTTGCGCATCGCGCCCAGCGCCGCGAGGAGGTCCAGATCGCTTAAAGCCAGCAACCCCGAGTCCGTGTGATTGCGCCGCAGCACGTTGCGGGCCCGCGCGATCTCCACGGCATCGAGATCGGCAACGGAGAGCTCCCGCGACCGCTCGCCGCTCCAGTCCGTCGAGCCGACGGCGACCTGGGACCTGACGAAGCCGCGGGCGTCCATCGGCATGCAGTTCTTGCCGACGCGCTGCTTGAAGAGCCCCTGCGCGGTGCCATACGGCGGATGCTCGCCGCGGGGAACACGGATCGCGAGCAGATGGCCGGTCCCCTCCGGGACCCTCAGCTCCTCCACGTCCACGGCCAGATTCGGGCGGGTGCTGTCGAAGATCCCTCGCCGCCAGACGTCGAGATCGTAGCCGGCCGCGCCGTGAATCGCCTTCGCCCGTCCCCTTGTGCGATCGGCCACGCCGAAGACGACCACCCCGCCCTCGGCGTTGGCGAAGCAGGCGGCATACTCCACCGCGACCTTCATGTCCTCCTTCGAGCCCTGCCAGGGCTTGAGCTCGAGCCACTGCGACTCGAGGTCATCGGCGATCTTGGAGTCCAAGCGGCCGAGCATGGAGAGGATCTCCTCGTTCGTCGGGATGGCCATTGGGAGCCGTAGCATCCCAGGTTTGCACCCTCCATGGCAAGACAATTTTACGGGGATGCATCACGGAAAGTGCGCGGACGGTCAGACTGGAACCGTGAAACCCAAGAACGTCGCGCACCGAACGGCTGTCCCCAAGGTTGCGCTCAACCGTCCCCCCGCCAGCCCAAAGCTGCACGCTCCTACCCGCCCACCACCCCCAGCCACTCCGCGATCACCCGCACCTCCTCATCCCCCGAAGTCTCGATCACGATGGGCTCGTAGCCCTCCGCCGTCGTGTCCGGAGAGAGGATGATGCGGGTGTGCTGCCAAGTGCCGTCCGGGCTCTGGGCCTTTTCGCTGTGGTAGCGCTTCAAGGTGAAGTGGCCGCCCAGGTCGGTGTCCTGGATCTCGCGGTGCTGGACGAGCACGACCTTGCCTTCCCGGCTCCCTTGAGGATTCAGCCGGAACAGCCCCCAGCCGCGATTCGCGACTCGCCGGTTCATGGACTCCCCCACCACCCGGGCCACGAACATCCCGGGCCGCGGGCGATAGTAGTCCGGTAGCTCGGCCCACTCGAAACGCTCGGGGTGGGCCGCGGCCCCCGCGAAGCCGGCGATCTCCTGCTCTTCGCTGAACAGTCCCGCCGCAGCCGCCAGCTCCAGGACGGGCACGGCGTTCTCGAAGGGCCTGACTTCGGCGACAGGTACCACGCGAAACGGCCGCACCACCTCCCGCGCTGGAGGCTCGGCGGCGTCTGTCTCAACGAAGAGCTCCCCGAGATGCTCCGCTTGGGCGAGAACGGTCTGCGTGGCCTTCTCCTGTTTGTCCGGTGGATAGCCGTATTTCGCGAGCAGTTTCTTGACCAGGAGCCGGAGCCTCGCCCGGGCGCTCTCCCGCACGCTCCAATCGATCGTGGCATTGGCTCGGACGGTGCGAGTCAGCTCCCGGGCGATCACTCGCAAGGTCTCGTCGCCCAAGCCGGCGACGGCGCTGTCGTTGGTCTCCAGGGCATCGTAGAAGGCCAGCTCCTCTTCCGTCAGGCCGAGCTTCTCGCCCCGGCGCTGCCGCTCCCGAAAATCCTTCGCCATGTCGATCAGCTCGAGGATGAGCTGCGCCGTCTCAATGGAGCGGTTTTGATAGCGGCGAATGGCCTCCTCCAGCATGGCGGCGAAGGAGCGCGCCTGGACGAGGTTCGTCTTCTCCTGCCGTTTGACCTCGTCATTCAGGAGCCGCTGGAGGAGCTCGGCCGCGAGATTGCGGTATGGCAGGTTCCGAACCTCCTCCAGGAACTCGTCAGAAAGGATCGAGATCTCCGGTTTCTTCAAGCCCGCCGCCGCGAAGACGTCCACCACCTCGTCCGAGATCACGGCCCTGGAGACGATTTGCCGGATGGCCGCGTCCATGTCCTCGGGCGACCGCTTTCCCTCGCCGTCGGTCCGCTTGAGGATCACGGCCCGCACGGCCTGGAAAAAGGCCACTTCGTCGAGAATCCCTTTCGCCTCTTCGTGGGCGCCAGCCAGGGCGAATACTCTGGAAAGGTCCGCCACCGCCTGGAGATAGCGTTTCTTGCCGTCTGGCAGTCCGAAGACGTGATCCATGGCCGCCTGAAGCCCGGCTTTCCGTTTCGATACCGATCCAGCGAGCACGGCCTCGACGTCGAAGCCGTGGAACAGGTCCCGCACGATCTCGTACTTCTCCCGCAGCACCGGGAGGACTTCCTCGATGTCCACCTTTCCCCGGCCCCGGCCGCCGCTCGCCGTGTAACTTGCCACGGCCTGGCGCAGCTCTTCGGCGAGGCCGAGATAATCCACCACCAGACCGCCCGGCTTGTCCTTGAAAACCCGGTTCACCCGCGCGATGGCCTGCATCAGCGTGTGACCGCGCATCGGCTTGTCCACGTACATCGTGTGCAGCGAGGGCACGTCGAAGCCCGTGAGCCACATATCCCGCACGATGACGAGCGTCAAAGGATCGTCCGCATCCTTGAACCGTCTCGCGATCCGGTCCCGGCCTGTCTTCGGACGGATGTGCGGCTGCCACGCCGCGTCGTCGGAGGCCGAGCCGGTCATCACGACCTTGATCGCACCCCGAGCATCGTCCTTGTCGTGCCACTCCGGCCGCAGAGCGATCAATACATCGTAAAGATCGACGGTATTTGTTTACCGGCCTATCCCAGCGCTACGGCATAGCTCGCCCCTTGGAGGGATGGTCACCCGCAAACGCAGGTCCGCTACGCC
>Ga0136846_1221226_pt1 | contig 118792 bp, 94 predicted proteins | sample HopSoiMetagenom2_FD_96841 | JGI IMG/M metagenome (GOLD analysis project Ga0136846, IMG submission 96841) | Grasslands soil microbial communities from Hopland, California, USA - 2 Assembly 2016 (version 4) | ecosystem: Environmental > Terrestrial > Soil > Grasslands | place: USA: Hopland... | reverse complement strand
CCCTGGCCGCGCCCGTGCCGATCTCCGCCCCGCGGCCCGTTCCCCGTCCCGCGCCGGTGCCCCAGCCGCCGGCGGCCGCCGTCCTGCCGCCGGTGGTGCCGTTCGGGGACGAGACCGGGCAGTTCCGCCAGATGAAGGTCGAGCCCCGCCCGCCGGTGTCCCTCGCCGTGCCCTGGGCGGGGCGGGCCCTGGCCGGGCTGCTGACACTGCTGGTGGTGGGCTCCCTGTGGCGGGTGCCCGACACCGTGATGATCCCCTTCTCCTGGCAGCAGCGGGAGCGGGCGGCCCTGGCGCGGGATCAGCGGGCGGCCCTCTATCTCAAGATCGATCGCGCCGCCAAGACCTGGTTCCTGCTCAAGGGGAGCTTCCCCGACCGGCTGGAGGAGCTGGTTGAGGCGGGCCTGCTGTCGCCGGACGACCTCAAGGACCCCGAGGGCCATCCCCTGCGCTACGCGGCGGGCGAGGAGAGCTATACCCTGCAACCGATGGCGGGTGGCAAGCCCATCCCCGGTGCCGAGGCCACCGAGGCCATCACCGGCAACTTCCTCCTCGATCCCGAGGTGCTGAACGTCCGGCCGGAATCCCAGGCGGCGCCCCTGGTGCTGCTCGACTGATCCTCCGGCGTCTCGCTCCACCCCGGAATAAATCTGCGTCCAACTTTGTCAGATAGGACGTGGCGCAAAATTGACATTGCGCCACTAAGGTCCTAGACTAGGATCTGCTGAGAGGAATGACGAAGGAGGAGAACCCAAGTGAGCAAAATCATCGGAATCGACCTTGGGACGACCAACAGCGTCGTCGCCGTCATGGAAGGCGGCGAGGCGAAGGTCATCCCCAACGCCGAGGGCAACCGTACGACGCCGTCGGTGGTGGCCTTCACCAAGAGCGGCGAGCGCCTCGTCGGCCAGGTCGCCAAGCGGCAGTCGGTCACCAACCCCAAGAACACCGTCTTCTCGATCAAGCGCTTCATGGGGCGCAAGTACGACGAGGTGAACGAGGAGATGAAGATGGTGCCCTATCAGGTCGAGCGGGCCGAGAACGGCGACGTCCGCGTGATCGTCGAGGGCAAGAAGTTCTCGCCGCCCGAGATCTCGGCCATGATCCTCGGCAAGCTCAAGCAGGCGGCGGAGGACTACCTCGGCGAGAAGGTGGACCAGGCGGTCATCACCGTGCCGGCCTACTTCAACGACGCGCAGCGCCAGGCGACCAAGGACGCGGGCCGCATCGCCGGCCTCCAGGTCGAGCGGCTGGTCAACGAGCCGACGGCGGCGGCGCTTGCCTACGGCCTGGACAAGACGAAGGACCAGACGATCGCCGTCTACGACTTTGGCGGCGGCACCTTCGACATCTCGATCCTCGAGGTGGGCGAGGGCGTCGTCGAGGTGAAGTCGACCAACGGCGACACGCACCTGGGCGGCGACAACGTCGACCAGCGGATCATGGAGTGGCTGCTCGAAGAGTTCAAGAAGGACCAGGGGATCAACCTCGGCAACGACCCGATGGCCATGCAGCGCCTGAAGGAGGCCGCGGAAAAGGCCAAGATCGAGCTGTCCTCGGTGCAGGAGACGGACATCAACCTGCCGTTCATCACGGCGGACGCCTCCGGTCCGAAGCACCTCAACATCCGGCTGGCCCGACCGAAGCTCGAGCAACTCGTCGACGACCTGATCCAGCGCTCGATCGCCCCCTCCCGGCAGGCTCTGAAGGACGCGGGCCTCGAGGCCAAGGACATCGACGAGGTGGTGCTGGTGGGCGGCCAGACCCGCATGCCGGCCATCCAGAAGCTGGTCAAGGACTTCTTCGGCAAGGAGCCGCACAAGGGCGTCAACCCCGACGAGGTGGTGGCGATCGGCGCGGCGATCCAGGGTGGCGTGCTGGCCGGCGACGTCAAGGACGTCCTGCTGCTCGACGTGACGCCACTGTCGCTGGGCATCGAGACCCTGGGTGGCGTGTTCACCAAGCTGATCGAGCGCAACACCACGATCCCGACCCGCAAGAGCGAGATCTTCTCGACCGCGGCGGACAACCAGACGTCGGTCGAGGTGCACGTGCTCCAGGGCGAGCGCGAGATGGCGCGGGACAACCGCACGCTCGGCAAGTTCCACCTGGTGGGCATCCCGCCGGCGCCGCGCGGCGTGCCGCAGGTCGAGGTGGCCTTCGACATCGACGCCAACGGCATCGTCCACGTCTCGGCCAAGGACCTCGGCACCGGCAAGGAGCAGAACATCACCATCACGGCGTCGAGCGGCCTCAAAGACCAGGACATCGAGCGCATGGTCAAGGAGGCCGAATCGCACCGCAGCGAGGACCAGGAGCGGCGCAAGCAGGTCGAGGCCCGCAACAAGCTCGACAGCCTGGTCTATGCCACCGAGAAGACCTACGACGAGCACAAGGAGAAGCTCGGCCCGGACGAGAAGGGCGAGCTCGAGCGGGCGCTGGCCGACGCCAAGAAGGCCCTGGAGGGGGACGACGCCTCCGCCATGGACCAGGCGGCCGAGCGCCTCACCAAGGCCTCGCACAAGCTGGCCGAGGTAATGTACCGCCAGCAGCAGGGGGGCGGTGACGCGGGTCCGGGTCCGGGTGGCCCGGGTGGCGCCGCGGGAGCGGGCCGGCAGGGCGGCGGCGCCTCGGACGAGGTCATCGACGCGGAGTACGTCGAGAAGTGAGCCGGGGTGAGTCATGGCGCCCTTGAAGAAGATCTACCTCGAAGAGCTGGCCCGCATCCAGGACCGTATCAACAGCCTTTTCGAGCAGGCGCTTCTCACCTCGGACTACGAAGACCGCGAAGGGGGCCTGCCGGGCACCTGGCTTCCCGCGGTCGACGTCCTCGAAACCGAGGATGGCTACCTGGTATTCGCCGAGCTGCCCGGCGTGCGGCGTGACGATATTCAACTGCAGGTGCGGGATCGGCGGCTGGAGCTCTCCGGCCGCCGGCAGCCGCTGGGAGAGAACCGGAACTTCCTCCGCATGGAGCGCAGCTACGGCCCCTTCCGCCGCACCTTCGACCTGGGATCGCCGGTCGACGTCGAGAGCATTTCGGCCGGCTTCGAGAAGGGCGTCCTCCGCGTCCACATCCCGAAGCTCGCGGGCGGCGGGTCGACCCAGGTCGAGATCGCAGAGGAGAGTGGCTGATGGCCAGCCGCAGGAAACCCGACCAGAAGTACGTGATGATCAGCGTGGTGGCCGAGCGCTATGCCATCCACCCCCAGACTCTGCGCCTCTACGAGCGGGAAGGCCTCCTCAAGCCGACCCGCAGCGCCGGCAACACCCGCCTCTATGACGAAGAGGCGATCCGCCGCCTGGAGATCATCCTCACCCTCACCCGTGATCTGGGAGTCAACCTCGCCGGCGTCGAGGTGATCCTCAACATGCGCGAACAGATGGAGCGCATGCAGGGCGAGGTCGACCGCCTGCTGGAGTACGTCCGGCGGCTGGCCGAGGAGCGGCGGGCCGACCCCAGCCGCCAGCACGCCCTGGTGAAGATGCACAGCGGGCCGTTGAGCAAGGTGCGCTAGCGAACCGGCATGCTACGATTTCCAGCATGCCGGCCAGCGAAGTCCTCGAAGAGCCCTGCTCGGAATGCGGCGGCCGGGGGTGGGTCGTCGTCGCCGACGGCCGGGCGGGCACGGCCCGGCCGTGCGTCTGCCAGCGGCACGACGTCGTCCCCCGGTTGACCCAGACAGCGGGGATCCCCGCTCGCTATCGCCACTGCCGGCTGTCGAACTTCCACGTCTCGAGCGGCAGGTCGCGACAGGAGCCGCAGCTCGTGGCGGCCCGCAAGGCCGCTCAGGAGTACGTCGACGAGTTCCTCCAGGAGGGGATCGGCTTCCGCCAGTCGGGCCTCCTCTTCGTGGGCCCGCCCGGCGTGGGCAAGACGCACCTCGCCGTCGCCGTTCTCCTGGAGCTGATCGAGCGCTTCCAGCTCCGCGGGCGCTTCGTCGAGTTCACCTCCCTCATCCACCAGCTCCAGTCCACCTTCGATGCCGATTCACAGGAATCCAAGCGGCAGGTCCTCGATCCCCTGTCGGAGGTCCCCTTCCTGGTCCTCGACGAGCTCGGGGCGCAGCAGCCGACGCCCTGGGTGAAGGACGTCCTCTACCTGATCATCAACGCCCGCTACACCCGCCGGCTGCCGACCCTCTTCACTACCAACTACCGCCTGGACGAGGGCGCCGCCTCGAAGAAGGCCGCCGTGCGGGTGGCGGGGCGGACGACGATGGTACCGAAAAACTCTCTGGACCGCGGGCCCGACACCGAGCCGGTGAAAGAGGAGACGGCGCTGCTGTCCTCCCGGCTTCCCCCCATGCTGGTCAGCCGGCTCTACGAGATGGCGCAGCCGGTGGTGCTCGACGCCGTGGAGGACTTCCGGCGCGAGCAGGCCGTGCACGGGGCGCGCCTGCGATGAGGCTCTCGGCGGCCGACTGTCTGCGCCGCGGTTGGACGAACCTGGCGGCCAACTGGGAGCTGGTGCTGGTCCAGTGGTTGCAATCCCTCCTTGTCGTGGTCCTGCTGGCCCTGAGCGTCTCGCTGCCCCTGGTCACTCTCGGGGCGGACGCGTTGCTGGCCGGACGGAGCGCGGCGCGGGTGTTCGAGGTGTTCACGGCGCGGCTCGGCCGGCTCTCCCCGGGGGTGATGCTGGCCGGGGTTGCCATGCTGGCGGTATGGCTGCTGTCGCTCCTCGTTCACTGCTGGTTCCAGGCCGGCATCTACGGCGTGCTCGCCGCGGCGGACCGTCAGGCCCTGCCGGGCCCCCGCCGCAACCGCCTGCTGTTCCGCACCTTCAGCCTGCGGGACTTCTCCGGTTGGGGGGGCCTCTACCTCTGGCGGTTCTTCCGACTGCTCGTCCTCTTCTGGGCCCTGGCGCTCCCCCTGGGGATCGCCGCTCTGGCCTGGCTCGTCAGCCTGGGGGTGGGTGGGGAGGTCTGGGGCAAGCCCGCGGTCCTGGGGATCGGCTGCGGCGGGGCCCTCCCCCTGGGCTTTCTGTTTCTCGTCGCCGGGCTGTGGAGCCACGTCGCCCAGGCCGGCCTGGCGCGGGAGGGTTCGGGCGTCCGCGCCGCCGGGCGGCAGGGCTTGGCGGTGCTGGGCGGGCGCCTGGGTACGGTCGCCGTCCTCGTCCTCCTGGTGGCGATCATGGGCTTGGCGCTGGCGCTCGTCTTCGTCCCCGTCTCGGCCGTGCCCGAGCTCCTCCTCACGGGCGCGCCGCGGCTGCGGGCGCTCGTCCGGGTGGTGCTCTTCCTGCTTCAAGGCCTCCCCAGCGCGCTGCTGGCCCTGATCCTGGCCTCCTCCCTGGTGGCCCTGGTCCGCAGCGAGGGGCGGCTCGAGATCCGCCGCAAACGCGAGGTGCAGACCGCGTGAAATCGAAGCTTCTCCTCGTCCTCGCCTCCCTGGTCCTGCTCGCGGGCTGTACGCCGAAGACGCCTCCCCGGGTGGTCTCCAAGGCGCCTCGTCCCAAGAGCCGGCCCGCGCCGCCGGCCGCGCCGCCCGCTCAGCCGGTTCCCGCAAAGCCGAAGCCGGCGCCGCGCGAGCCCGTGCCGCCGCCGGAGACGCCGACGCCGGCCGAGGCCCCCTACGACGAGAAGGAGCCGCTGCTGGTCAAGGTGGGGCTGGCGAGCGATCTCGACACGGTGACCTTCCCGTGCTGCGAGGAGCCGCTGCAGGTCGCGGTGGAGACCCAGGAGGTGGCAGTCGGCTCCTCGCTCAGGATCGAGCCTGCGGCGGCGTCGGCCCAGAAGGGGTTCTATCGGCTGCAAGTGGCGGCGCTGCGCGATGAGCGGCAGGCCCAGGACCTCGCCAGCCGGCTGGAGCGGGAGTCCGGCCAGCCCGGCGAGGCCTACTTCGACGCCGGCATCGACCTCTACCGGATCCGGGTGGGTCGCTATCCCACGCGGGAGGCGGCCGAGGCCGACCTGAAGCGCCTGTCCACCCTGGGCGTCACCGGCGGCTTCGTGGTCAACGAGGGGGGGAGCGTCACCCAGCCCGCCCTGCGGCTCGTCCAGGGACAGAGCTCCAGGGTCTATCCCGGGCGCTGGCTCTCCGTCGCGCCCGTGTCGGGGCCGAGCGTGCGGGTGCAGGGGAAGCGCTACCGCGGGCGGATGCTGGTCTATCTGAACGACCGCGGCGCCCTCAACCTGATCAACGAGCTGCCGGTGGAGAATTACCTGCGGGGCGTGGTGCCCAGCGAGATGGGCCCCGAGCTCTACCACCAGCTCGAGGCGCTGAAGGCGCAGGCGGTGGCGGCCCGCACCTACACCTTGCGCAACATGGGCGAGTTCTCGCGCGAGGGGTACGACATCTGCGCCACGCCGCGCTGCCAGGTCTACGGCGGCATGGCGGCCGAGCACCCGCTCTCCGACCGCGCGGTGGCGGAGACCGCCGGCCAGGTCCTGCTCTACAAGGGGGAACTGGTGGACGCCCTCTACAGTTCCACCTGCGGCGGCCACACTGAGGACGTGCACGTCATCTTCCCCCTGAAGAACGACCCTTATCTCAAGGGTGTTCCCTGCATGGAGAGCGGCATGGCGCGCATCGACGGCGACTTGGCGCCGGGGGTTCCGTTCCCGGCCGGGCTGACCCGCCGGCTGCTGCCGCCGGCGGCCGGCGCATCGCCCGCCGCGGTCCTCGGCGCCCGGCTGGAGCATCTGGCGCTGCTCGCCGGCCTGCCGGCGCCTCGCGAGCCGCTCGCCTCCCTCGACCGGCGCGAGGTGCAGCGCTACATCGCCTACGCCTTCGATCTGGCGCTCGACGCCCGGCTGTTCCTTGGGCCGGAGGACGTGCGCTACCTGCTCACCGATCCGCCGGCCGACTGGAGCGAGGAGGACCGCCGGCGGGCGGCCTACCTGCTGCGCAGCGGCCTGCTCAGCGGCCCCCTCGACCAGCCGCTCTCCCCCGACCAGATCGAGCGCATGCTCCTCGCCATGGCCGAGCTGCTGCGCGCGGTGCGGCGCGAAGAGACGTCTTTCTTCTCCGTCGCCGACGGCAGGCTCGCCGTCCGCTCCGGCAAGGAGGACAAGGTGTACGACCTGTCGCAGGGGGCCGCCACCTTCCGCCGCCAGGGGAGCGAGCTGTTCAGCGCCGGCCTGAACCTCGTGCCGGGCGACCTCCTGACCCTCTTCTGGCAGGGGGACCGCCTCGTCGCCCTCACCCAGGAGCTCGACCTCGACGGCGTCGCCTTCGACCGCAGCAGCCCCTACAGCTCCTGGACCCGCTTTCGCACCGACTCGCAGCTCGCGACGCAGGTGAACACCCGCTTCCCGGGATTCCTGTTCAGCAGCTTCGAGGTGCTGGAGCGGGGGGAGTCGGGGCGCGTGGGCAAGATCCGGATCTACAACGACCAGGGGCAGTCCGTGGAGGTGGACGGGCTCGCCGTGCGCTGGACCCTCGACGTGCCCGACACCCTCTTCACCGCCAAGCGCCTGGCGCCCAAGAACCAGGAGCCCGGCTGGCTGTTCAACGGCAAGGGCTTCGGCCACGGCGTCGGCATGTGCCAGGTGGGCGCCTACGGCATGGCGCAACGCGGCCACACCTACCGCGAGATCCTCACCCACTACTACACCGGCGTCGAGCTGGGCAAGGTGCGCATCAGGAACCGGAGCGCCGCCGCCCGTTGACGGAGGTGGTAGGATTTCCAGTCCCATGGCTGTGCACGATCTCCCCACCCGACCCTCGCTGGTGCCGCAGCCCTCGGCGCCTCACGACGAGGGCGATGAGCGCAATCCAGGGACGCCCCTGGAGCTGGACTGGGTGCGCGAGGTGCGGGTCAACACCAGCGCGGCCGAGCGCCGGGCGGCCACCCTGCCGAAACGCCGCACGGTGAAGAAGGAGTGGCAGGCCGCGTGGTACCTGCGGGCCATCACCTGCATCGACTTGACGACGCTGGCGGGGGACGACACCCCGGGCCGCGTGCGCCGGCTCTGCGCCAAGGCGCGCCAGCCCGTGCGGCGGGACGTCCTGGAGGCGCTGGGCGCCGACCACCTCAACATCCGCGTCGCCTCGGTCTGCGTCTACCACAACCTCGTGGCGACCGCGCGCGAGGCGCTGGCGGGCTCCGGCATCCCGGTCTGCGCCGTCTCGGCCGGCTTCCCGGCCGGCCAGAACCCGTTTCCCCAGCGCTTGGCCGAGATCCGCGAGTCGGTGGCGGCGGGCGCTGCGGAGATCGACATCGTGATCAGCCGCGCCCACGTCCTCACCGGCAACTGGCAGGCTCTCTACGACGAGGTTCGCGCCTTCCGCGAGGCCTGCGGACCGGCCCATCTCAAGACGATCCTCGCCACCGGCGAGCTGGGGACCCTGCGCAACGTGGCGCGGGCGAGCCGGGTGGCCATGATGGCGGGCGCCGACTTCATCAAGACCTCGACCGGCAAGGAGAAGGTCAATGCCACCCTGCCCGTCTCCCTGGTGATGGTGCGGGCGATCCGCGACTACCGCGAGCGCACCGGTTTCCGCGTCGGCTTCAAGCCGGCCGGCGGGATCTCCACCGCCCGCAACGCCGCCGACTGGCTGGCCCTGATGAAGGAGGAACTGGGCGACGCCTGGATGCGCCCCGCCCTCTTCCGCATCGGCGCCTCCAGCCTCCTGGGCGATCTCGAACGCCAGCTCGAGCACCATGCCACGGGCCGCTACTCGGCCTCCTTCCGCCATCCCATTGCCTGAGACTTTCATTAGAAAGAGAGACAATATGCGCAGAAAGCTCCTCATGCTGACCCTGGCTCTGAGCGCGGCCCTGGCGGGCTTCCTGACGGCGCCGACCCAAGCCGCGAGTGGCTGTCATCAGATCTGTGTCCCTGAGCCGAGCGGCCCTTGCTGCAACACCTGCTGTCAAACGGCAACGGGCACAGTCTGCACTAACCGGGCCTGTCCCTAGCCGGCTCTTGGCGCCGGGTGCCCCGAGGAGGTCTTGATGGCCACCATCGCCGAAATTTTCGAGACCCTGGAATATGGCCCGGCGCCCGAGAGCGCCGATCCGGCCCTGGCTTGGCTGGAGGCCCGCGGCCGGGAGGTCCTCCCGTTCATCGACGGCGGCTTCCGTCAGCCGGCCACCGGCGAATGGTTCGACACGCTGAATCCGGCCACCGCCAAGCCCCTCGCCCACGTGGCCCAGTGCGGCACGGCGGACGTGGACGCCGCCGTCGACGCCGCGCGGGCGGCTCAGGGCCCGTGGTGGGAGCTGGGTGGCCACGGCCGCGCCCGTCATCTCTACGCCCTCGCCCGTCACGTGCAGAAGAACGCGCGCCTGCTCGCCGTGTTGGAGACCCTGGACAATGGCAAGCCGATCCGCGAGACACGGGACATCGACATCCCGCTCGTGGCCCGGCACTTCTACCACCACGCCGGGTGGGCCCAGCTCATGGCGCGCGAGCTGCCGGGCTACGTCCCTCTCGGCGTTGCCGGCCAGATCATCCCCTGGAATTTCCCCCTGCTCATGCTCGCCTGGAAGATCGCGCCGGCCCTCGCCATGGGCAACACGGTAGTGCTCAAGCCTGCCGAGTTCACGCCGCTGACGGCGTTCGCCTTCGCCGAGATCTGCCGCGACTCGGGCCTGCCGCCGGGGGTGGTCAACATCGTCACCGGCGACGGCCGCACGGGCGAGCTGATCGTCCGCCATCCCGGGATCGACAAGATCGCCTTCACCGGCTCCACCGACGTCGGCCGCCTGATCCGCGAGGCCACGGCGGGCACCGGCAAGAAGCTGTCGCTGGAGCTGGGCGGCAAGTCCCCCTTCGTGGTCTTCGACGACGCCGACCTCGACGGCGCGGTCGAGGGGGTGGTGGACGCCATCTGGTTCAACCAGGGGGAGGTCTGCTGCGCCGGCTCGCGTCTGCTCGTTCAGGAGGGCGTGGCCGAGACGCTCTATGCCCGGCTCCGTGCCCGCATGGAGACCCTGCGGGTGGGCGATCCGCGCGACAAGGCCATCGACATCGGCGCCATCATCGCCCCGGTGCAGCTCGAGCGCATCGAGCGGCTGGTGCGCCAGGGGGTGGAGGAGGGAGCGAAGATGTGGCAGCCGTCCTGGAGCTGCCCGCGCGACGGCTGGTTCTATCCCCCCACCCTGTTCACCGAGGTCGAGCCGGCGGCCACCATCGCCCAGGTCGAGATCTTCGGCCCGGTGCTCGTCGCCATGACCTTCCGCACCCCGGAGGAGGCCGTCGAGCTGGCGAACAACACGCGCTACGGCCTGGCGGCGAGCCTCTGGACGGAGAACGTCAACCTCGCCCTGGACCTCGCCGCCAAGATCAAGGCCGGCACCGTGTGGATCAACAGCACGAACCTCTTCGACGCCGCCTCCGGCTTCGGCGGCTATCGCGAGAGCGGCTTCGGCCGCGAGGGCGGCCGGGAAGGTCTCTGGGAGTACGTGCAGCCGCGCTGGGAGGCCGAGGCCAAGAAGGCGCAGGATGGGAAAAACAAGCACGGCAGGGACAGCAAGGACGGCAGGGACGAGGAGGACGAGAGGGACGGCACTCCGGCTGGGCTGCCGCCCATCGACCGCACGGCCAAGCTCTACATCGGCGGCAAGCAGACCCGCCCGGACGGCGAGGCCAGCCGCAAGATCCTGGGTCCGGACGGGCGCCTGATCGGCGAGGTGGGGGAGGGCAACCGCAAGGACGTCCGCAACGCCGTCGAAGCCGCCCGCAAGGCCGCTCCCGGCTGGGCGAAGTCGACGGCCCATCTGCGGGCGCAGATCCTCTATTACGTGGCCGAGAACCTCGCCGCCCGGCGCGATGAATTCGTCCGCCGCCTTCACGCCATGACGGGCGCCGGTCCGGACGCCGCAGGTGCCGAGGTCGACCTCGCGGTCGAGCGCCTCTTCACCAACGCCGCCTGGGCGGACAAGTACGCCGGCCGGGTCCAGGCCACGCCGCTGCGCAACTTCACCTTCGCCGTCCACGAGCCCATCGGTACCCTGGCCGTGGTCTGCCCGGACGAGCGCCCCCTGCTCGCCTTCATCGCGACCGTGGCCGCGGCCGTGGCCATGGGCAACGCCGTCGTGGCCGTCCCCTCCGAGCGCTGGCCCCTGGCGGCCACGGACCTCTACCAGGTCTTCGACACCTCGGACGTCCCGGCAGGCGTGATCAACATCGTCACGGGAGTCCGCGACGCCCTGGCCGGTGTCCTCGCCGCCCATGATGACGTGGACGCCCTCTGGTACTTCGGCAGCCGCGAAGGCAGCGCCGCCGTCGAGCGGGCCTCGATCGGCAACCTCAAGCGCACCTGGGTCAACTACGGCCGCGCCCGCGATTGGGCCGACCCGGAGCAAGGGGCAGGCGAGGAATTCCTCCGCCGGGCGATCGAGGTGAAGAACATCTGGGCGCCGTTTGGGGAGTAGGCGCCTACACCTTCTCCCAATCCTCGATCACCGCCTCCGCCGCCCGCCGTCCGGACACCATCGCACCCTGGAGCGACGGGGTCTCGCGATGGTCACCGCATAGATAGAGCCCGGGCCGGCGCCGGACGGGCAGAGCCGCCGGCTCCAGGGAGCTGCGAGCCGGGAGTGCCAGGGGGATGCGGTAGGTGCGCAGGTGACGCCAGCTCTGGACCGCCGCCCCGAACCAGGAGGCGAGGTGACGGCGGACCTCGGATTCCAGGTCCTTTTCGTCCGCTCCGGCAGCTCCCACCACCGTGGCGGAGACGAGCGCCTTGCCGGCCGGCGCATAGCTGGGGGCCAGGGCGCTCGGCACGCAGAGGTTGTCCACCGGTCCCCGGCCCTCGCCGTTGAGGATCAGGAGAGGCTTGGACAGCGGCGCCTGGTCCGCCGCGTAGTAGAGGCAGGCCGTGCCGTGAAAGCCGGGAGGATGCAGGTCCGGCAGCAGACGCGCCGCCTCCGTAGCCTCGGAGGCCAGCACCACAGCCGCCGCCGCGACCCGCTCGCCGCCTGCCAGACGCACCTCCCCCTCTCCGAGCGCCTCGACACGGGCTGCCAGACGGATCGTCCCAGCCGGCAGCCGCGCCGCGAGCTGCTGGGGAATGGCACCCATGCCCGCAGCGGGGAGCGAGGCCTTGCCCAGGCTGAACATCCGGAAGACGAAATCGAGCATGCGGCTGGACGTGGCAAGCTCCGTCTCCAGGAAGATGCCGCCGAAGAACGGGCGGAAGAACGACCCGATCATCCGGTCGCTGAAGCCGAATTCGAGCAGAGCGTCCAGCGCGGAGGTCTCCGGCCGCTGGAAGACCTCGTCGATCGAGCCCGCGAGGACGTGGCGCCGCAGACGGGCGATCCGCAGCTTGTCGTTCCAATTGCCGACGGGAGAGAGGAGCGTCGCCGGGAGCGTCCAGGGCTGTCGGAACGGGTCCGAGACCCGGTGAAACTTGCCGTCCATCCGGATCAGGGCGCCGGGCGAGAATGTCCGCAGCTTCAGCGCCCGATGGTCGAGGAGCCGGCGGGCCTCAGGGTAGGCGGTGAGCAGCACCTGGAAACCGCGATCGAGGAGAAAGCCGTCCACCCTGTCCGTGCGGACGCGCCCGCCCGGAGCGTCGGACGCTTCGAGGATCAGACAAGGGATTCCCCTCTCCTGGAGTCGCAGAGCGCAGCAGAGGCCCGACACGCCCGCCCCGATGATGACCACCCTCGCCTCGGCCCACCCATTCCTTGTCATGGGCAAGGATGATGGCTGCTTCGAGCGAGCAATGGAAGCGATGGACATGCCGACGGCGCGCAGGACGTGTCCGATGGCTGACAGGACATGTTCTCTGAGCCAATGGACGTGTCCTGTGGCTGGCAGGACCTGTCCGATGGCTCGAAGGACATGTCCCATGAGACGCGGGACCTGTCCGATGGCTCGCAGGACCTGTCTCATGAGACGCAGGACGTGTCCGATGGCTCGTGAGACCTGTCCGATGAGCCAATGGACATGTCCAACGGGCTAATGGACGTGTCTCATCAGCCGCAGGACCTGTCCAATGAGCCGGTGGACACGTCCTATGAGCCGCAGGACACGTCCAACGAGCCAATGGACGTGTCTCATCAGCCGCGGGACATGTCCTCTGAGCCATAGGACATGTCCTACGAGCCGCGTGACGTGTCCACTGAGCCGTTGGACATGTCCGGCAAGCCGCGGAGCCTGTCCCTTGAGCCATGGGACACGTCCTCTGAGCCGCAGGACAGGTCCAATGAGCCATGGGCCCTGTCCCATGAGCCGCGTGACGTGTCCCATGAACCGTGGGACGTGCCCGTTGAACCGCGGGGCCTGTCCGCTGAGCGGCGTGACGTGTCCACTAAGACTTCGACGCTCTGGGCCTGACGGCGATCATACCGCAGGTCGCCCCGGGATTCGCACGTTCGCGGACGGGCGATAGGTCACGGTGGCGGCGAAACGCTCGAGGTCGAGGCTGGCCAGGATCAGCCGCTCGACCCCCGCGCGTGCGATGGTGATGGCGAGCGCGTCACCCGGGCACGCGTGGGCTCCGGCGCCGAAGGTGAAGATCCGCCGCGCCTGCCGGAAGAGCTCGAAGCGCTCGGGGTCCTCATTGACCGCCGGGTCACGGTTGGCCGCCGCCAGGAGGACCAGCACCGTGTCGCCCTCCCGCATCCGCTGGCCGGCCACGACGCCGTCGCGGACGAGGAAGCGGCGTGTGTTCTGCACCGGCGGATCATAGCGGAGGACCTCCAGGAGGAGCGCTGGCAGCAGGTCCGGGTCGGCGGCCACCCGCTCGCGCGCGTCGCGGTGCGTTCCCAACGCCACGAGCGCGTTGCCGATCAGGCCGGCCGTCGCGTCGTGGGACTGGAAAAGCAGGCCGATCGCGTTGGCGATGGCGACCTCTCCTTCGCCGGCGAGGAGCGAATGGAACAGCTCCAGCAGCGAGCTCGCCGCCGCCTGGCCCTGCTCGACCTGTGCGGGGGTGCTGGCCGGCGCCAGGGCCGGAGCGAGGTCGCCGATCCACTCGGCCACCGGCCGCAGCTCGTCCGCGGGGACCCCGAGCAGGCTCGCGACCGTATACACCGGCAGGCGAAGGTGGAAGCCCGCGAGATTCCCGGGATCGTCTGCAGGCCGGAGCTCCTCGGCCAGGCAGCGCGCCCAGTGGCGGCTCGCCGTGGCTGCCTGGGCCTCGCCGATCGACGCCAGCCTCGCCGCGACCGCCTGTTTGCAGGGACCGTGGAGCGGGCCGTCGTTCATCCGCACGAGATGCCGGAAGATCTCGCCGGCCGGCGTCCCCAGCAGCGCCCTGGGCACCGGCTCGGCCGGCGGACGCACCCGGCAGAGATCGCTCGCCAGAACGGCGGTCACGGCCTCGGCGCTCGCCGCAACCCAGAAGCCCAGCGCGTCGTCGAGATAGAGCGGCTTCCTCGCCACCAGTTCGGCGTAGAACGGATAGGGATTGGGAAAGGTCAAGGCCGCGATCGGATCGGGCGGGAAGGGTTTCTCGGGTACCATTCTTCAGGTTCTCCTCTCGTCTCCCCGGGACCGCTCCGGCCCCGGCGGAGGAGAGGATAGACGTGCTGGTCTTCCAGGGTCATCGAACTATGGATGCAGACGCTCACATCGCTCCGGTCGCCGCGTTGGTGGCCGACTCCACGCGCTCGACGATCCTCTTTGCGTTGAGCGATGGCCGGATGCTGCCCGCCTGCGAGCTGGCTTTGCGGGCCGGCGTCAAGGCGCCGACGATCAGCTACCACCTCGACAAGCTGATCGCCGGTGGGCTGGTGGCCGCCGACCGGCGGGGTCGCCATCGTTATTACCGGCTCGCAAGCCCGAGCGTGGTCGGCGTCCTCGAAGCCCTCGCCACCCTCGCGCCGCCGGCCCCGGCCCGCACCTTCCACGAAGGGCAGACGGCGAAGGCCCTGCGCTTCGCGCGGACCTGCTACGACCACCTGGCGGGATTCCTGGGCGTCCAGATCGCCGAGTCCCTCGTGCACCAAGGCTGCCTCGTGCCGGCCGACCGCGACTACGAGCTGACACCGGACGGCGAGCATCTCCTCGCCGGCCTCGGCGTCGACGTGTCGATCGCAGCCGCCGAGCGGCGGCGCTTCGCGCGGGCCTGCCTCGACTGGAGCGAGCGCCGCCACCACCTCGCCGGCGCCCTCGGCGCCGCGCTCCTCGCCCGCCTGCTCGAAATGGGATGGATCGAACGGACGGCGTCGAGCCGGGCGGTCCGTCTCACCGAGCCGGGGCGGCTTGGTCTGCGCGAGCGGTTCGGTCTGGAGAGGGTCTGACCTGCGTGGGGCACCTGAAAAGCCGGTCTTTCCAGGCCCGAGGGGCCGGCAGCATGTAGCCTGGGGCTGGCGCTTTTTGCCAGCCCCAGGAAACCCACGTCCCCACATTCCCAGAGCCTCGTAAGGGGCGACGGCAGTTCATCGTTGCGAACTGCCGCCGCCCCTTCAGGGCTTCAGGGTTTTGTTGGGCTACGTCTACCTGGAGCTGGCAAAAAGCGCCAGCCCCAGGTTACATACCTTGCCCCTTCGGGGCAGCAGAGTGAGAGGCGCGAGCCCTACCCGCGCATTATCCGCCGAAAGGTTGGTATCCTTTTTTATGGCCGAGAGATCTGTCGTCGAGCTTGAAGAAGTGATGACAGCCGTCACAGAAACTAGCCTTTACAAGAGCAGGGAGGCATTCCTGTCTGATGCCGTCAATACGCTTTTTGCTGCCCGGCCTGACCTTCGCGAAGCTGTAGCCTGCCGGCTCTATGAGAAGGGGGTTTTCTCTCTGGGCCGCGCCGCTGAGTGGGCAGGGATCTCCATTGTGGACATGAAGGAAAGCCTCCATCGTGCGGGCATCTCGCGGGAGGCTCCTGAGGGACCGGCGGAGCTCGAGGCCCATGGCTCGCAGGGCTCTCAAGGCGGCTGGGGGAGCCGTGCCTTGACGGTCAGCGCCCGGGTAGTCCTGGACGCAGATTTCCATAAGCCGAGAACGGATCGCAGATCTGGTCGCCGCGCTGGAAGAGAAGGACCATTACGGTTTCAGGAAGCATGCCCGCGACCTTCTCCTGTCATAAAACGCCCCTCACCGGCTATGCTTGTAAATCAGCTCGATCAGCTCGTCATACATCCCCTCCGCCTCCTCCGCACCGGTCCTGATCGCCTTGGTGGCGCAGTGCTTGAGGTGGTTCCTCATCAGCTCGCGTCCCACGGCGCGGAGGGCTTCCTGGACGGAGGAGATCTGGGTCAGGATGTCGGCGCAGTAGCGGTCGTCCTCGACCATCTTCTGGAGACCGCGTACCTGGCCTTCGATGCGGCGCAGGCGCTTGAGGTTGCGGTCCTTGATTCCTGGATCGACCCCTGCCGCTTTGCGCTCGCCGGCGTGGACCTCTTTCGTCATTTCCATGTCGCTCCTCCTCCTGAGCTTTACGCCAGCCGCGCCCGGCGGAGGCGGAGACTGTTGGTGACCACGCTGACGGAGCTCAGGGCCATGGCCGCGCTCGCCAGGATGGGGGAGAGCAGCACGCCGAAGAGCGGGTACAGGACGCCCGCGGCCACCGGAATGCCGATCACGTTGTAGACGAAAGCCCAGAACAGGTTCTCCTTCATCGTCCGCATGGTGCGCCGCGAGAGGGCGATGGCCGTCGCGACACCGCGCGGATCGCCCCGCATCAGGGTGATGTCGCTCGCTTCGACGGCGATGTCGGTTCCCGTCCCGATCGCGATCCCCACGTCCGCCTGGGCCAGGGCCGGAGCGTCGTTGACGCCGTCGCCCACCATGGCCACCACGGCGCCCTCTTTCTGGAGCCGCTGGACCTCGGCCACCTTGCCGTCCGGCAGGACCTCCGCCACCACGCGATCGATCCCCGCCTGGCGGGCCACGGCCGCGGCCGTCCGCCGGTTGTCGCCGGTCAGGAGGACGACGTCGAGGCCCATCCGGCGCAGCCGCGCGATGGCCTCCAGGGAGGAGGGCTTGAGCGGGTCGGCCACCGCCAGCAGTCCGGCCAGCGCGCCGTCGACGGCGGCGTAGACGGGGGTCTTCCCCTCGCCGGCCAGGCGCTCGGCGTCTGCTTGCAGGGGCGCCACGTCGGCGGCGTACTCGTGCATCAGCTTCTCGTTGCCCACTGCCACGAACGAGCCCGCGACGACGCCCACGGCTCCCAGGCCGGTGATGGACTGGAACCCCTCGACGGGCGCCAAGGCGAGTCCCCGGTTCCGGGCCTTGCGCACCAGGGCGTCGGCGAGCGGGTGCTCGGAGGAGCCCTCGAGCGAGGCCACCAGCCGCAGCAGCTCGTCGGCGCCGCGCGGCGCGCCGGGGGCCGGCAAGACGTCGGTGACGTCCGGTATCCCCTCGGTGACGGTGCCCGTTTTGTCCAGCACCACGGTGGTGACGTCGCCCGCGCGCTGGAGCGCCTCGCCGCCTTTGATGAGGATGCCCAATTCGGCGCCGCGGCCCGTCGCCACCATCACGGCCGTGGGCACGGCGAGCCCCATGGCGCAGGGGCAGGCGATGATCAGCACGGCCACAGCCGCGGCGAAGGCGCGCACGGCCGGCGCTGTGTCCGCCGTCAGGAACCAGACGACGAAGGTGACGACGGCGAGGCCGATCACCACCGGCACGAAGATGCCGCTGATGCGGTCCGCGAGCTTCTGGATGGGGGCGCGCGAGCTCTGGGCGTCGCGCATCAGCCGCACGATCTGGGCGAGGACGCTGTCCGCTCCCAGGTTCGTGGCCCGGTAGCGGAAGGCGCCCGTGCGGTTGATGGTGCCGCCGATCACCCGGTCTCCCGGCTGCTTTTCGACCGGCATGGACTCGCCGGTGAGCATCGACTCGTCCACGGCGCTGCCGCCGGAGAGGACTTCGCCGTCGACGGGCAGCCGCTCGCCGGGGCGGACGATCACCACGTCGCCGCTCGCGACCTGCTCGACGGGCACGTCGACCTCAGTGCCCTCGTCGGCGCCGCGCTGGACCCGCGCCGTCCTGGGTTGCAGGGCCACCAGCGAGCGCAGGGCCGCGGAGGTGCGGCTCTTGGCTCGCGCTTCCAGGGCGTTGCCGGCGAGGACCAGGGCGATGATGATCACCACCGCCTCGTAGTAGACGTCGGGCGGCACGCCGCGGGAGAGGAAGAAGCCGGGGGCGACGGTGGCGAGCATGGAGTAGAGGAACGCCGCGCCCGTGCCCACGGCCACCAGGGTGTTCATGTCCGCCGAGCGGTGGCGCAGGCCCGCCCAGGCGCGGACGTAGAAGCGCCGCCCGGCCCAGGCCATCACGGCCAGGGTGAGGACGAGCAGGGACCAGGAGAGGAGGGCCGGCGGGATGCGATAGAGCCACGGCATCGCCGTGCGCAGGGCGGGGGTCAGGGACTCCATGGCCCAGCGCATGAAGGGATCGCCGGCGGTCCCGTGGGCCGCGCGGCCGCCCGCCGCCATCAGGGGCATGGAGAGGAGCATGGCCACGACGCCCGCGGCGCCGCTCACCAGGGCTTGGCGCCGTAGGCTGCGGAATTCCTGGACCTGGGAACGGTCGCGGGCCTCCTGCTCCTCGAAGGCCGTCTGCTCCGGCCGCGGCAGCTCGGCCTCGTAGCCGGTCTCGCGGATGGCGTCCACCAGCGCCTCCGGCTGGACGAGCGCCGGGTCGTAGGTCACGGCCGCGCTCTTCATCATCAGGTTCACCGCGGCGTCGAGCACCCCGGGCTGGCGCTGGAGGGCCTTCTGCACCGTCGCCTGGCAGGCGGCGCAGGTCATGCCCTCCACCGGCAGGGTGATCCGGGCGCGGACCGCCGGCTCCATCACCGTCGCAGCCATCTCACGCCACTCTTTCTGCGCTCTCGACGGGGCGGGCGGTATAGCCGGCGTCGTCGATCGCCTGGCGGATTTGCGCGAAGGGGGTTCGCGCCGGGTCGTAGTCGATCTCGGCCGAGCCGACGTCGACACGGCGGACGTGCACGCCGTCCAGCCTGGAGAGGGCCTTCTCAACTCGGGCGACGCAGTGCCCGCAGCTCATGCCGTCGATGTGGAGTGTCAGGTGTTGCATGAGAACCTCCTCCTCGCTCTCCAGAACGGTATACCCCCCTCCCCTATTCCAGGTCTCGCCGATTCAACCGCCATCTTGAATCGCAGCGGAGCGGCGCCGGCCGGGCCCTCATCACCCCGGCCCTCTTCTCCCGGCCTCCCCCCCTTCCGCCGGGAGAAGAGGGAGTGGTTAGTTGGAGAAGAGGAAAAAGGTTTCTTGTTTTTTCAAAGGCTTACCACTCCCCTATCTCCCGGCCGGGGGGAGGGAGGCTGGGAGAGAGGGGCTGGGGGAGTGAGGGCTTCGGCGGCGCCGCCATCACTGGATCCGAGGAGAACCTTCGGATCGGCGTTGTCACGGCCGGCAGGGAGCCCTCTTCTCGTACGTGGCCAGCCGGGCTTTCATCTCCTGGATCTTTCCCGGCAGGGAGCCGGCCGCCTCCAACGCGATCCGCTGCCAGCGCGCGGCTTCGGCGCAATCGCCGGTTTCGGCGTTGGCCAGGGCCACGGTCTCGGCGTGGCCGGCGGTGGGCTGGGCCTGCCAGACGGCGAAGGCGAGGTCGCGGGCGCGGGCGCCGTCGCGCAGCGAGCGGTCCGGGCAGGCGGCCAGGAGGCGGGCCAGACCGTGGGTGAGGAGGCCGTGGCGCGGCAGGACCCGCAGCCCCTCTTCGAGCCGCTCGCGGGCCGGCTGATAACGCTCCAGGCGGACGAGGGTCTCGGCCTCGCCCAGGCGGGCCCGCTCGTCGGCCGGATCGATCGCCACGGCCCGGGCGTACTCGGCCAGGGCCTCCTCGGGCCGGCCGCTGTTGCGCAGGATCTCGGCCAGGGCGCGATGGGCCTCGGCGTCTTGAGGTAGCGCCGCGGCCGCCGCGGCGAGGTGCTCGCGGGCCTCGGCGGAGGGTCCCTCGAGGGCCAGGAGGGTGCCGAGGTTGAAGTGGGCCGTGGGAGAGGCCGGGTCCCGCCGCAGGGCCTCCTTGAGCTCGGCGACGGCGGCCGCCCGGTCACCGAGCTGCACTAAGGTCGCCGCCAGGTTGATCCGCGCCTCGACACGGTCCGGCCGGTCTGCCACGACGGTGCGGTAAAGAGCGGCGGCTTCGCCGTACCGGCCGTTCTGATAGGCCGTCCTGGCGCGGGCGAGGCGCACCCGCTCGCCGGTGCGCAGGGCCTCGATCTCGTCCGCGAACGGGTCGGCCGGCCGTACCCCCACCTGACCCGCCTTCGCCAGGTGCTCCTGCGCTTTCGCCGGCTCTCCCAGGCCGCGGTACGCCTGGGCCAGGAGGTAGTGCAGCCGGTTCGCCTCGGGCACCGCGGCGAGGGCCGCCTCCAAGCGCTTCACGGCGGCGGTGAAGTCTCGCCGGTCGAGCGCCGTCTGTCCCAGAATCGCCCGGGCTGCGGCGCAGGACGGATCAACGGCGAGAGCCTTGCGGAGCCAGTCCTCGGCCTCTTCGCTCCGTCCCTGGAGGCGGGCGATCTCGCCCCGATGGACGAGGGCCGCAACGTCCGTCCCCTGCAGCCGGAGCGCCCGCTCGAACGCCGCCGCCGCTTCGTCCAGACGGCCGCCCTCCTGGAGCAGGAGGCCGAGGGCATGCGGCCAGCGGGAATCCCCTGGCGCGAGCCGCGCCGCGTTGCGGTAGCAGGCCTCCGCCGGTTCCCGCAGCCCATAGGCGTGATAGAGCATGCCGAGGTCGCCGTAGGCCGCGGCGAGGCCCTGGGCCCGCGGGCCGGCGGCTGAGGCCAGAGCGGTCAGCCTCTGCTGTGCCGCGGCGAGCTGCTCTCCCACTTCTTTTTCGAGCGGCGCGAGGTCGGGGAAGGGGACCGGCGGCTCGCCGATCATCGGGGTCATCGAAAGGAGGAGGGCGAGACCCAGGGCGAGCCTCATGGCCGGGGGCTCGCCGGAGGAGAGGGGATACGGCCGGTGCCCTGCACCAGCTTGGTATAGGCCCGCAGAGGCGGCGGCGGGAAGATCTCGATCCTGCCGTCCGGCCAGGTGACGCGCACGTCGGTCACCTCCGCCGCGTCCCCCAGCCCCACCAGCACCCGGGGATCGCTCGCCGAGGCGTAGCTGCCGTCGGTCGCTGCCCGCCGGCGGAGGGGGGGCGCCCCCTTGCGGACGACCTCCACCAGGGCGCCCAGCATGTCGCGCTCCCCCTTCGCTCCCGGCGGCTGGCCCACCAGGCGCAGGCCCAGCCAGGGATTGCGGCTGCCGGTCTCGTTCACCAGCAGGCGGGCCGGACCGTTGGCGGCGACGATCAGCACGTCCGTATCGCCGTCGTCGTCGACGTCCCCGAAGGCCGCTCCCCGCCCCACCTCCGCGCGCTGGAAGGCCTCTCCCATCTCCCGGCTGACGTCGGCGAACCGGCCGTTACCGGCATTGTGGAACATCTGGTGCGTCTGCGCATAGGGGAACGGGTCCCCGCGCTGCGCCTGGGCGTCGATCAGGCGCACGGCGCCGTTGACGGCCAGCAGATCGAGCCGGCCGTCGTCGTCGTAGTCGATCCAGGCGGTGCCGAAGCCGGTGAAGGGGAGGCTGGGCGCCGCAAGCCCCGCCTGGAGCGTGCGGTCCTCGAACGTCCCGCCCCCCAGGTTCACCCACAGCGTGTTGGTCTCGCCGTCGAGGTGGGTGACGAACAGGTCGAGGTCGCCGTCGTCGTCGAAATCGCCGGCGGCGATCCCCATGTTGGCCTGGACCTTGCCGTCAGCGTTGACCGCCACGCCGGCCGGCAGGGCGGTCTCCTCGAACGTGAGATGGCCGTGGTTCTTCCAGAGGAAATTCTCCATCCCGTCGTTGGCCACGAAGACGTCGGGGAGGCCGTCGCCGTCGAAATCGGCCGCCACCACGCCCATGCCCCGGCCGGGCTTGGCGGCGATGCCCGCCTTCTGGGAGGCGTCCTCGAACGTGCCGTTGCCGCGGTTGTGGAGCAGCCGGGCGGGAACGGGCGGGAACGAGGACGGTCCGCAATAGTCGCGCCGGCTGCTCTGGGCGTAGCACAGGACGTTGTGATCGATGGCGAAATCGACATAGTCGGCGACGTAGAGGTCGAGCCAGCCGTCGCGGTCGAGATCGGCGGTGGCGGCCGAGAGGCTCATGCGCGGGTCGTCCGCTCCGGCGGCGCGGGTCACGTCGGAGAACGTGCCGTCGCCGTTGTTGTGCCAGAGCTGGTTGGAGCCGAAGTTGAGGACGTAGAGGTCCACCCAGCCGTCGTTGTCGAAGTCGCCGGCCGCGACCCCCATGCCATAGCCGAGGGCCTTGATGCCGCTGGCTTCGGTGACGTCCACGAACCGGGGCTTGTCGTGCCGCACGCCGTTGACGATCAGGTCGTTGCGGAACAGCCGCCCTCCCGCCGGGGCGATGGGATGGGCCGCGGCTTTCCCCGGCTCCAGCACGGCGCCTTGGACGAAGAAGACGTCGAGGTCGCCGTCGTTGTCGTAGTCGAAGAGGGCGGCGCCCCCGCCCACGATCTCCGGGTAGTAGAGCTGGCCGGTGGCGCCGTTGTCGTAGCGGAAGGCGAGCCCCCACTCCGCCGCGCGGTCCACGAAGGCAGGCTGGGGCGCCGGCCGGGCGGGGGCCGCGAGGAGGAGCCCTGCCAGCAGCGCCGAGGCGGTACGGGAACGGAGTCGGCAGGCGTCGGCCATCGCAGCTTTCCTGGTACAGTGAAGCCACTATGCTACACCGCCTTCTGTCCTTCGCCCTCGCCTCTCTCCTCCTGCCCGCCGCTGTTCTGGCGCAGGAGCCGGCACAGCCTCAGGAGCCCAGGCCGGCCGAACAGCCGGCGAAGAAGCCGGACGCCTTCAAGTATTTTTTTGGCAAGAAGGACGAAAAGGACAGCAAGGACACCAAGGACACCAAGGACAGCAGGGACAAGAAGGACGCTGGAGCCAAGACGGAGGCGGCTCCGGCGCAGGCTCCGGCCTCGGTGAAGTCGCCCGAGCCAGCGCCCGCCGCGGCTCCTGCGCCGGCCTCCGAGCCCCAGCCGGCGCCCGCGAAGCCTGCGCCCAGGGTGGACGCCTTCCAGTACTTCTTCGGGAAGAGCTCCCAGCCCAGGCCGGAGGCGAAGAAAGAGGAGCCCGGCGAGAAGAAGCCCCTCGATGCCTTCGACTACCTGTTTGGCAAGAAGAGCAAGGAGAGCGCCGCCGAGCCGGCGAAGGAATCCGCCAGGCCGCCGGGCTCGTAGAAGTCTGTCGTCCGCTTGACAGCCCGGCGTGCTTCCGGGGATGCTGCGGAGCGTGAACGCCTCAGCCCCTCCCACGGAGCCTCACCAGCCTTCGCTCTCCGAAGTCCACAGCTCCGTCGAGATTCCGCGCCAGCTCTCCTTCTGGCGTCGCTTCTTCGCCTTCAGCGGGCCGGCCTACCTGATCAGCGTCGGCTACATGGACCCCGGCAACTGGGCCACCGACATCGCCGGCGGCTCCAAGTTCGGCTATGGCCTGCTCTGGGTGCTGGTGATGTCGAACGTGATGGCCATCCTCCTCCAGAGCTTCTCGGCCCGGCTCGGCATCGTCACCGGCCTGGACCTGGCCCAGGCTTGCCGCGCCATGTTCCACCGCCGGATCTCCTGGGTCCTCTGGATCCTGGCCGAGGTGGCCATCGCGGCGTGCGACCTGGCGGAGGTGCTGGGCTCGGCCATCGGCCTCCAACTCCTCTTCGGCATGCCCCTGCTGCTGGCCGTCTTCATCACGGCGCTCGATACCTTCGTCCTCCTCCTCCTGCACCACAAGGGGGTGCGGCTGATGGAGGCGTTCATCCTCACCCTGGTGCTCACCATCGGCGTCTGCCTGGCGATCGAGGTCTTCCTCTCCCGCCCCGAGTGGGGGCCCATCGCGGCCGGTCTCGTCCCCCGGCTGCCGGGCGAGGGTGCGCTCTACCTTGCCATTGCCATCCTGGGCGCCACGGTGATGCCGCACAACCTCTACCTCCATTCGGCCCTGGTGCAGTCGCGGCGCAATTCCCGCACGCCGACGGGCATCCGCCAGGGGATCCGCTTCAACATCATCGACTCGGTGGTCGCCTTGAACGGCGCCCTGCTGGTCAACGCCGCGCTGCTGGTGCTGGCCGGTGCGACCTTCTTCAAGGCCGGTCTGTTCAACATCGCCGAGATCCAGGACGCCTACCGCCTGCTCGAGCCGCTGCTGGGGGCCAGGATCGCCCCCATCGCCTTCGCCGTGGCATTGATCGCCGCCGGCCAGTCCTCGACCATCACGGGGACGCTGGCGGGGCAGGTGGTGATGGAGGGTTTCGTCCACATCCGGCTGCGCCCCATCGTCCGGCGGCTCCTCACCCGGGCGCTCGCCATCGTGCCGGCGGTGGTGACCATCGTCTTCTTCGGCGAGCGGGCCACGGGGAACCTGCTGCTGCTGTCGCAGGTGGTGCTGTCGCTGCAGCTCTCTTTCGCCGTCATCCCCCTGATCCAACTGGTCTCGGATCGCCGGTGGATGGGGCAGTACGCCATCGGTCCCTGGGCGAAGGTCGGCGGCTGGGTGGTGGCGTCGGTCATCGCCGTGCTGAACCTCAAGCTGGTGCTCGACGCCCTCGTGGACGGCATCCACGGGGCGGGGAATCACGCCTGGGTGCTCTGGACGACGGCGGTGCCGCTGTCGCTGGGGCTGATGGCCCTGCTCGTCTACGTGATGATCGTGCCCGCCCTGGAGCGCCGGCGGGGGCTGCCGGTGGGGGCCCTGGTGGGCGTCCACGGACCGAGCCAGGTGCCGGAGATTGAGCCGCCGCGCTCGCCCCGCCTCATCGCCGCGGCGGTGGACTTCTCGCGCGCCGACAAGGTCGTTCTTTCGCATGCCGTGACCCTGACCCGCTCCGGCGGCCGGGGCGCCAAGGTGCTGCTGTTCCACGTCGTCGAATCGGGCGGCGCCCGCATCATGGGCGGCGAGCTGGCCGACAGCGAAGCGCGGGGCGACCAGCAGCGTCTGGAGCTCTACGCCCGGGAGCTGGAGCAGTTGGGAGTGGACGCGAGCTACGATCTCGGCTTCGGCGAGCCCGCGGACGAGCTCGCCACGCTGGTCGAGGCGCACCGGCCGGACCTCATCGTCCTGGGCAGCCACGGCCACCGCCGCATGGGCGACCTCGTTCACGGCACCTCGGTGGAGCGCCTGCGCCACCGGGTGAAGATCCCGGTGATGGTCATTCCGGCGGAGTAGCCCCCCCTGGGACCGCCGGCGTCCCGCCGGCTGCTTACTTCTCTTTCACCTCCCGGTGCAACGCCACGTACGCCGACGGCACCGCCAGCAGCGTCACCAGCGTCGAGAGCCCCAGTCCGCCGATCACCGCCAGGGCCAGAGGCTTCTGGAGCTCGGCGCCGGCGCCTAGGCCGAGCGCCAGCGGCAGCAGGCCGAAGAGGGTGCAGAGGGTGGTCATCAGGATCGGCCGCAGGCGCACCCGCGCCGCGTTGACGATCGCGTCGACGAACGGCTGCCCCTCGACGTGCAGACGGTGAGCGTAGTCGAGCATCACGATGCCGTTCTTCACCGCCAGGCCGACCAGCAGGATCAGCCCCATGGAAGAGGAGACGTCGAGCTCCGAGCCGGCGAGCCGCAGCAGGAGGAAGGAGCCGCCGAAGGAGAGCGGCGCCGCCAGCAGCAGGATCAGCGCCGGGGTGAGGGAGCGGAACTCGAAGACCAGGACGAGCAGCACCAGCGCGGCGGCGGCGCCGAAGACCAGCATCAGCTCGCGGAAGGCCTGGCGCTGCGACTCATACTGGCCCCCCACCTCGACCGAGTAGCCCACCGGCAGCTTGAGGCGGCGCAGCCGGCTCTGGATCTCGGTGGCTGCGCCGCCGAGGTCGCGCCCTTCCAGCCGCCCGGTCACCAGGGCCACCTGCCGCAGGTTCTCGCGGGTGAGCTCGCTGTCCCCCGTGGCTACCGTCGGCCGGGCCACGGTCGACAGCGGCACGATGTGGCCGTCCGGCGTGCGCAGGGTGAGACGGGCCAGGCGGGTCGGGTCGTAGCGGTCGGCATCGGGGTAGCGCACCCGCACCGGCACGCTGCGGTCGCCCAGCCGCAGGTCGGTGGCCGGCTGGCCGAGCCAGGCGGCGGCGAGCTGGTTCTGGACCTGCTCGACGGTGAGCCCGGCGCGCCCGGCGGCCTCCGGATCGATCTGCCAGGTGGTCTCGGGGGCGCCCTGCTGCGGCCCCACCAGATCCACCACCCCTTTCACTCCCTCCATCTCGTGCTGCACCTGGTCGGCGAGGCCGGCGAGCGTGCGGGAGTCGTCGCCGAAGATCTTCACCTCGATCGGGTTCGCGGCCCCCTCGAGGTCGCCGATCATGTCCTGGAGGAGCTGGACGAACTCCGTGTCCATGCCCGGGACGAGCTCGGCGACCTTGGGGCGCAGGCTGGCGATCACCTGCTCGGCGCTGCGGCTGCGTTGCGAGCGGGGCTTCAGCCGCACCAGGACGTCCCCCTTGTTGGGTTGGGTGGCGAAGAGGCCCAGCTCCGCGCCGGTGCGGCGGGAGAAGGCCGCCACCTCCGGGGTGTGCGCAAGCAGGTTCTCGATCTTGCGCACCTGCCGGTCGCTCTCCGCGAGCGCCGTGCCCGGCGGGGTCAGGTAGTCGAGGACGAAGCCTCCCTCGTCCATCGGCGGCAGGAAGCCGCTGGGGATCCCCCGGTAGAGCAGGTACCCGGCCACCGCCAGGACGAGGCCGGCGGCCACAGCCAGCCAGGGGCGGTGCACCGACGCCGTGAGCGTCCGCGTGTAGGCCCTGTCCAGCCGGCCGGGCAGCTCCTCCCGGGCGTGCTCGCCGTGGCGGTAGGCGAAGCGGGAGAGCAGGGGGATCAGGGTGAGCGAGAGGAGGAGGGAGATCAGCACCGAGACCGAAAGGGTGAGCGACAGGGCGCGGAAGAACTGCCCGACCACGCCGGAGAGAAAGCCGAGGGGAGCCAGCACGACCACCGTCGTCAGGGTGGAACCCACCACCGGCGCGAACAGCTCGTCCGTCGCCTCCTCGATCGCCGCCTCGCCGCGGCCGCTGCGCAGCCGCCGGTGGATGTTCTCGACCATCACCACCGCGTCATCGATCACCAGGCCGATGGCCACCGCGAGCCCGCCCATCGACATCAGGTTGATCGATTCGCCAAAGAGGCGCATGAAGAGGAAGGTGGCGAGCACGGTGAGCGGCAGGGTGATCGAGGCGATGATCGTCACCCGCCAGTCGCGCAGGAAGAGGAGCAGCACCAGCACGGCCAGCACGCCGCCGATCAGGATGGCGTCGCGGACGTTGGCGATGGCCGTGGCGACGAACTCCGCCAGGTCGTAGACCTTCGACAGGCGCAGACCCGAGGGGAGGGTGTGGGTGAGGTCGTTCAGCGTCTGCTCGATCCCCGCCTTGACGGCCAGGATGCTCGCCCCCGGCTGCTGCGAGATGCTGACCACGGAGGCGTCCTGGCCGTTGCCGGTGACCAGGGAGGTGCGGTCCGGAGAGCCGGGAAAGACGGTGGCGACGTCCGCCACCCGGAGGGTCGCGCCGTTGCGCACGGCGACGGTGGTACGCGAGATGTCGGCGGCGGAGCCCCAGAGGGCCGACGCGAGCACCAGGTGCTCCAGGCCGCCGGCGGCGTAGTGGCCCACGGGCGCCAGGCGGTTGGCAGTCTTGAGCGCCGTCGTCACGTCGTCCACGGTCAGCCCGGCCGCGAGCAGGCGGCCCGGGTCCGCCACCACTTCGATCTCCCGCGTGTCGGTCGCGGACACCTCGACCCGGCCGACGCCCGGGACCCGCGCCAGCGCCGGACGGATGACGTAGAAGGCGTAGTCGTTGAGGTCGGGGGTGGGCAGGCCGCCCGTCAGGTTCAGGCTGAGCATGGGGAAGGAGGAGACCGTCAGGCGCTCGACGGCGAGCGTGGTCTCCGCCGGCAGGTCCTGGCGCACCTCGACGACGCGGTTCTGGAGCTGCTGCAGGGCCGCCGACATGTCGGTGTTCGGATCGAACTGGGCCGAGATCTCGGTGGCGCCGCGGAAGGTCCGCGAGCGCACCCGCCGGATGCCGGGGACCTCCATGGTCGCCTGCTCCAGAGGCCGGGTTACCGACGTCATCATCGACCGTGCGGGGAGCGAGCCGCTGTGGGCGATCACCAGCAGGCGGGGAAACTGGAGCGGCGGATAGATGTCCGAGGGCAGCGACTGCACGACCAGGGCCCCGGCCCCCGCCAGCAGCAGGGTGACCAGGAGGACGGCGCGGCCCTGGCGCTCGGCGAAGCGGGCGACGTTCACTTCGCGGGCTCCGCCGCCGGTTCCACTGGCTCCGTCGCTTCAACGGTGGCGCCGTCCGGCAGGGCTGTCTGGCCGCGTACGACGACCGACTCGCCGGCCTTGACGCCGGAGAGGATCTCGGCTTGGCCGCCCGCCACCACGCCGACCTTGACTTCGCGGCGGTGAGCCTTCTTCTGGCCGTCGACCACGAACACGTAGCTCGCCGTCCCCTCCTGCACCAGGGCGTCGGCGGAGACCAGGACGGCGGCGCGGTGCTCCTCGCCGTAGACCTCGACTTCCGCCGCCAGCCCGGCCGGCCGGCGCGTGGGCGAGTCGAAGGCCAGCCGCACCAGGGCGGTGCCGCTCGCCGGATCGACGGACGGCGGCCGGGCGATGACCCGGGCCTGCTCGTCCGGGAAGCTGGCGCCGCGCACCCGCGCCGGGTTGCCCACCGCGACGCGGCCCAGGTCGACCGCGGGCACCGCGGCCTCGACCTGCAGCCGTGCAGGATCGATGACGCGCAGGAGCGGGTCCGGGCCGCCGGCGGAGACGAGGTCTCCCACCTGGTGCGACCGGGCGATGACGACGCCGTCGAAGGGCGCCCGCACCACCTCGCGCCCGGCGAGCTGGCCGGCGGCGGACGTGGTGCTCCGGGCTTCGGCGACGGTCGCCTCCGCCAGGGCGAGGTCGCGCTGGGCGTCCTCCACCTCTTTGCGGGCGGCGATGCCGCGCTGGAACAGGCCGGAGAGGCGGGTGACGTTCTGCTGCGCCGTCTTGAGCTGCGCTTCGGCCCGCGCCAGGTCCGAGCGCCTGGCGGCGGCGTCCGCCTCCAGGCTGGGGATCTGGAAACGGACCAGCAGCTCGCCGCGGCGCACCCGGTCGCCCACCGCCTTCGTCAGCTCCGCGATGCGGGCGTCCTGCGGCGGAGTGACCAGGAATTCGGCCCCGGCCGCCGGCTTCACCTGACCGGTGGCGGCGACCACGGGGCGGATGGGACCGGAGATCGCCGGCGCCATGGTGACGGGCACGGCCTGGACGGTGCTGACCGCCTCGGGAGATGCCTGGTGGCAGGCCGGCAGGGCGAGCAGCGCTAGACAGAGGATGGGAAGGGGGCGGACTCTCACGGCAGCGGCGCTCCGATCGCCCGCTCCAGGTCGGCGAGCGCGTTCTGATAGTCAGTCCCCGCCTGCACCGCCTGGAGGCGCAGGTCGTGCACGGACTGCAAGCTCTGGAGCAGCGCCACGAGACCGGTCTGGCCCGAGCGGTAGGAGTCCTCCGCCATGCGCTCCACCTCCGCGGCCCGGGGGAGGATCTCGTCGCGGTAGCGCAGCACCGTCTGCCGCAGGACCTCGGCATTGGCGGCGGCGGCGGCGACCTCCCCCCGCACTCGCGCCGCCGCGGCGTCGCGCTCCGCCTGCAACCGCGCCAGCGTCGCTTGTTCGAGGCGCACCTGGGCCTGGCCGCGGTTGAAGACCGGCAGCGTCAGGGTGAGCGCCGCGCGCCAGCCCCAGGTGAAGTCGGGAGGGGAATAGTGGGTGACCCCGGCGGCGGCGGTCACGTCGCGGACGGTCTCGGCGCGCGCCAGCTCCAACTGCGCCTGCTGCGCGGCGATCCCGAGGTCGAGCACAGCCAGCTCGGTGCTGGAGGCCTGAGCCAGTCGAACCGCCGCGTCCATGGGCGGCACTCGGCCGGCGTCCAGCCCGGTGCTCACGGTGACCGGGCTGTCGAGCGGCCGGGCGAGCAGCGCGTTGAGATCGGCGCGGGCGCCCGCCAGGAGGCCGCGGGCCTTGTCCGCCTCGTTCGCCGTCTGGGCCGCCGCCAGCTCGGCCTGCAGGGCGTCGAGGCGGGGCACGTCGCCGGCCTCGAAGCGGGCGCGGGCGGCGTCGCGGGCGCTCTCGGCCAGGCGCTGCACCTCCGCCGTCTCGGCCGCGCGCCGCTGCGCCGCCGAGAGGGCGAAGTAGGCGCGGCGCACCTGGTTGCGAGTGGTGGCCAGCAGGCGCGCGAGCTCCGCCTCGCCGGTCCTCCCCTGGGCCTCCGCGACTTGAATCCTGCGCTGCCGTTTTGCCCCTCTCTCGATGGGCAGGGAGAGCGTCGCCGAGTCGCGCGGGAAGTCCTTGGCCTCCTCGATCGCCAGGTCCGGATTGGGCCGCTGGCGCGCCACGTCCACCCGTGCCCGCACCTCCTCCCGGCCCAGCCGCGCCGCGGCGAGGCCCGGGTTCGCCGCGAGGGCAATCTCCATGGCTTCGTCCAGCGACAGGGGAGCGGGCGTTGGCTGCTGGCCGTGCAGGGCCGCGGCGGACGCGAGCAGGGCTGCCAGCAGGGCGGGAATCGCGCGTGGGGTTTTCACAGGGTCGGGTTCAAGAGGCGGGTCGTAGAGCGGCCTCGGGGCCGTAGCATAGTGCGCTCAACAGTTCCAAGAAAGAGGGAGAAAGAAAGATCCCGGTCTGCCATTTTGGCCGGCCGGGATCTCAAGGTCGTCAGGTCAGGGTGACTCAGCGGCCCGAAGGCTTGTGCTCCTTCGCCGCCTCCTTCTTCTCGTCCTTTGCGCTCTCGTGATGAACGCCGATGACCTTGCCGGTGATCGCGTTCACGTTGACTTCCTGGATGCCCGACTTGCCGGGCACCGCGATGTCGAAGGAGTAGATCAGCTTGCCGTGCTCCTTCTCGAGCTCCTCCGAGCGCACCTCGCCGTGCGGCACCTTGGCGAGGGCGGTGGTGCGGGCCGTTTCCAGGCTGATCTTGGCGTCTTTGGCCAGGTCGGCCGGAACGTCCGAGCGCACGGCGGGCTTGGTCTGGGTGGTCGTCGTGGTCTGGGTGGTCTGCGTCGTCTTGGACTGCGGACTGGCGAAAAGGCTGCCCGCGGTCAGGAGCGAGCCGGCCGTGCAAGCGATCATCAGGGTGCGTCTGAGGTTCATGATGTTCCTTCCTTTCGGTTGGGTGCTGCATGAGATGTACACTGCAAGGGTGCTGCCACCCGCCGGCGGCACGTAAGGGAGGGCTTCCATGAAGATCACCTGGTGTCGTCGGCCGGCCGGCGTCCTGTTCCTGCTCGTACTCCTGACCCACTCCACTGCTTCCTGTGGCCAGGAGACCGGCCAGGAGGCGAAGCCCCCGAGCTTCCCCCATCTGGTGCTGATCGACCTGCGGGACGTGCTGGGCGCGCCGCTCTCCTGGCGCGGGCCGCAGTGGGAGCGGTTCTCCTTCGCCGTGGCGGGCGTCGGCGCCGCGGCGCTGCTGGACCGCACGGTGCGCGACGCGGAACGGCGCGATCACAACCACGTGACGGATCAGGTCGCGAAGGACTTCGAGTCCTTCGGTACCGCCGGTGCCCTTGGCGTTCTCGGCTCCTTCTACCTGGTCGGCCTCGTCCGGGACGACGCGCGGGCCCGGTCGGTGGGAGAGGACGGCGTGATCGCGAGCCTGATCTCGGGCGTCATCGTCACTCCGGTCTTGAAATTCGCCGTCGGCCGCAAGCGCCCGCGGGATACGGACAAGACCTTCGACGTCAAGCTGTTCAGCGGCGCGTCGTCCTTCCCGTCGGGGCACGCGACCGAAGCCTTCGCCGTGGCCTCGGTCATCGCGACCCGGTACGACTCCGGCTGGGTCAAGGGAGTGGCCTACGGCTCCGCGGCGCTGGTCGGCTTCGCCCGCGTCCACCACCAGGCCCACTTCCTTTCGGACGTCACCGCCGGAGCGCTCATCGGCACCGCGGTAGGGCGGGCGGTGGTACATCGCAACGGCGAGGAGCGCCGCCGGCTCACCGTCGCGCCCCTCCTCGGGCCGCACGACCAGCCGGGGATGGCCGTGGTCCTCAGCTTCTGAGCACGCGGGCGAGCAGCGAGACGGCGATGTCCAGGTGCCGGTCCTTGAGCGGACCCAGGACACGGGCGCGGCCGGCGCGGTTGGCCAGCCGCTCGTCATAGAGGGCTTGGGGGGCGCCCTGGCGCAGCCGTGCGATGAGCTGCGCGAAGTTCGCCGCCACCGAGGGCTGGAGGGCGGTGCCCAGCGACTGGTAGTTGAGGCCGGAGGCGTGGAAGACCAAGGGCGGCCGGCCGTCGCTGTAGAGCTGCACGAAGTCGTCCCGATCCTCCGTCGTCACCTGCTCGACGGTGCGAGTCTTCTTGGTGAGCATCAGCCCCCCCGAGAGGATGGCGCGGCCGGCGCTGAACTTCCGCTGCTCCGTGGTCTTCACTTCCGTCCGCTCCTCGAGGCGCGTGCCGCGCAGGAAGAGGTCGAGCTCGCGGTAGGGGACCTCGGCGGTCTCCCCCCGGCGCGACACCACCGTGAGCGTCTGGCCATTGAGGGTGTCGAGAGTGAAGCCGCGCACCTGAAAGCGGACGGCGTTCGACTCCACGTCCTCCGGAGTGATCAGGAGGGGAGCGATGCCATTGGCGCGCAGCCGTCCGGCGCAGGCCCAGGCGGGCTCGATCTCGCCGTAGTGGGCGACGATGGCCGGCCCCCCTTGCGGGTCACCCACCCGCGCCCGCGCCTCGTAGAGCGTGCAGCCGAGGGCCTCGGCGAGAGGAGCGGCCAAGGCCTCGCCGGCTCCCGGCGCGAAGTGGATGGCGATCACGTACATGGCTTCAATCCCTGGGGGCGGGAGCGGCGGCCGGCTGATTCCGCTTCATCCGGCGCTCCCGCAGGCGATGGTAGAGGAAGATGCCGCCCCCGACGAGGAGGATGAACAGCAGGGCGTACTTCTCGACCGCCGCCGCCTGGCCGAGCACCCGCTCCACCGCCCGGCCGAAGAAGAATCCGAGCAGCCCGATGAGAGTGGCCCAGAGGGCGCAACTGAGCGCTTGGTAGAAGAGGAACTTCCGGGGGCTCATGGCCGACAGGCCGAAGACGATGGCGGACGCGATCCGCAGTCCATAGAGGTACTGGGTGAGGAAGATCGCCCCGGCGCCATGGCGCTCGACGAGCTCGAGGCTGCGCGCGATCTGCCGTTCGAAACGCGAGAAATGATGCACCAGACGGGTCCCCTGGGTGCGCCCCAGCCAGAACCAGAAGACGTGTCCGGCATAGGCCCCGGCGGCCGCGGTGACCAGCACGGGGAGCAGCGAGAGGATGCCCCGCGAAGCGAAGAAGCCCGCCAGGACGAGGATCGTCTCGCCCTCCAGGAAGGTGCCGGCGAAGACGGCCAGGTAACCGTAATGGTGGAGGAGCGCTCCCGGGTTCATGCGTCCGTCTCGTCCTGCAAGCGGTGGACCTCGAGCAGACGTTTGAGCTCCAGCGGCTCCACCGGTTTGACCAGGTGGAGGTCGAAGCCCGCCTCCCGGGTGCGCCGGCGGTCGGATTCGCGGCCGTAGCCGGTGAGGGCGATGAGGTGCGCGCCGCTCGTGGCCGGCTCCCCCCGCAGGCTGCGAGCCACGGCGTAGCCATCCATGCCGGGCAGGCCGATGTCGCAGAGGATCACCTCCGGCTGGAAGCGCCGGGCGGCTTCGACGCCCGCCGGACCGGTGAGCGCGATCTCGATCTCGTGTCCGAACAGCCGCAGCAGATCGCCGAGCGTCTCGGCGGCGTCACGGTTGTCTTCGATGAGGAGGACTTTCAGGCTGCTCCCTCCGGTTTGTCCGGGTCTGACATATTCTTATGGAACGGCTCGATTCACCGGAGGAGACGTTGAAGCCCGCTTCGCATTCGCCCGCTCTCCTGGGAAGGTGCGCCCTCGCCTTCCCGGTCCTGATACTCTCGTCGCTGCTGGCTTTCGCCGTGCCGTGCCGCGCCGCCGTGCCTGCCGCCCAGCGCGCGGCTCTCGTCTCCCTCTACAATGCCACCGGTGGGCCCGGGTGGACGAGCCATGACGGCTGGCTCGGCAAACCCGGCACCGAGTGCTCCTGGGCGGGCGTGACCTGCGACCCCGCCGCGACCACGGTTACCCAGCTCTCTCTCGGCAACAACGGCCTCGCCGGCAGCCTGCCCGCGGCCATCGGGAACCTCGGCGGCCTCCAGTCGCTGGCGGCGGAGAGCAATTCTCTCACCGGAGCGGTTCCCCACGAGCTCGGGCGCCTCGCCAATCTCCACACGCTTCGCCTCGGCCTCAACCAGCTCTCCGGCCCGCTGCCGTCCGAACTGGCCAACCTGGCCCTGCTGGAGACCCTCTCGCTGCCGTTCAACCACCTCTCCGGACCGCTGTCCGCGTCGCTGGGCAATCTCGTCCGGCTGCAAATCCTGGACCTGTCAGCCAACCAGTTGACTGGCGCGGTGCCGCCGCAGCTCGGAAACCTGGGCGCCCTCAACTATCTGGACCTCTCGGGCAACGGCCTCTCCGGCGCGATCCCCCCCGACCTGGGCCGCCTCGCCAGTCTCCAGACCCTCTACCTCGGGGAGAATCAGCTCTCGGGTGCCATCCCCCGCGAGTTGGGAAACCTCGCCGCCCTGGAGCAGCTCGGCCTGGCGGACAACCAGCTCACCAGCCGCATCCCGCCGGATCTCGGCAAGCTCGCAAACCTGATGTTCCTCAACCTGCAGCGCGACCAGCTCTCGGGCACGGTGCCGCCCGAGCTGGGGAACGCCACCGCGCTCGTCGGCGTGCTGCTGAGCGAGAACCGGCTCGGCGGCAACGTCCCGGGCGTGTTCGTCAACATGCCAGACCTCGAGACCCTGTGGCTGGATCACAACCGTTTCACCGGTCCCGTCCCCTTCGAGCTGGGGGCCCTCCTCACCCTCGACGACAATGGCGGGCTCGATCTGCGCAACAACGCCCTGGCGACCGACACCGAGCCCGGCCTCCTTGGCGACTTGAATGCCAAGCAGGCCGGGGGGGACTGGATCAGCTCCCAGGCGGCGACGGCGGCGTTCGACCCGGGGGTGGCGCTCTCCGGGCTGGCCGACCGGCGGACGGGAAAATTCGTGCTCTGGACGCTCGACGTGGGAGCCGGCGCGCCGCCGCTGACGCTGTCCACTTCTGGAGGAACAGGCGACGTCGATCTCTATGTCCGCTTCGGGGCGCCGCCCACGACCGCGCAGTGGGACGCCTCCTCGGCCACCGCCGGCAACACGGAGTCGGTGACCCTCGCCGCGCCCCGGCAGGGGACCTGGTACATCGGCCTCTACGACCGTTCCCCCTACAGGGGGGTGACCCTGCAGACGGGGGGACCGGCGGGCTGCTTCCCCGGCGGGACGAGCCTCTGTCTCGCTGACCGCCGCTTCAAGGTGGAGGCGGCCTGGCGCACCGCGGACGGCCGCACGGGCGCGGGCCAGGCCGTGGCGCTCACCGGCGACACGGGCTACTTCTGGTTTTTCGCCGCCAGCAACGTGGAGGCCGTGGTCAAGGTGCTCGACGCCTGCACCTTCAACCAGCGCTTCTGGGTCTTCGCCGGCGGCCTGACGGACGTGCAGGTGGACCTCACGGTGACCGACACCGCGACCGGCTCCGTCCGCACCTGGCGCAACCCGCAGGGTACGGCCTTCCAGCCCATCCAGGACACCGCGGCCTTCGCCACCTGCGGCACGGCGGCGAGCACGGCCCCGGCGGCGGAGACGGCGAGCTTCGTCGAGAAGACCGCCGAGGATCTCGCGCGAACCATCGCCGAGGCGGGCACCTGCGCCTCCGGTCCCACGAGCCTCTGCCTCGCCGGCAATCGATTCCGCGTGGACGTCACCTGGAAGACAGCGAATGGCCAGACCGGCACCGGCCAGGCCGTGCCGCTGACAGCCGATACCGGCTACTTCTGGTTCTTCGGCGCCAGCAACGTGGAGATGGTCCTCAAGGTTCTCGACGCCTGCTCCTTCAACCAGAAGTTCTGGGTCTACGCGGGCGGCCTCACCGACGTGGAGACCATCATCACGGTGACGGACACGATGACCGGAGCGTCGAAGACCTACGTCAATCCCCAGGGGACCTCCTTTCGGCCGATTCAGGACTCGTCGGCGTTCGGGACGTGTCCGTGAGGACGAGCCCGAGAGGAGTTGCGTGGTTCCTGGCGCCGTGTCGAGGACGCGTGGTAGCCTGTCGCTTCCAGACACGACCGATCTGCGTGACGGAGGTACCTATTGAGTGGCGATCAACACCCGGCGTCTCGTGTTTGTGAGTCACAGCGGTGCTGACACCTGGGTGGCAAAACAGATCGCGCGCGAAATCGCCGATTGTGGCGCAACTCCTTTCCTTGCCGAAGCGGAAATCGACGTTGGCGCCGATTTTGAGGAGGACATCCTCGCGTTCCTGGAAAGGGCGGACGAACTGGTCGTGCTCATCACGCCCTGGGCGCTCGACCGCCCGTACGTCTGGGCAGAGCTTGGGGCCGCCTGGGGACGCCGGATCCCGATCGTTGGCCTCTTGCACGGGCTGTCGGCCGCTGAGCTCCAGTCGAGGCCGGGCGTTCCTGTCTTGCTCAAGAAGCGGGACCTGCTATCCTTGAACGAGATCCAGGTTTACCTCGGCCAGTTGCGCGGCCGAGTCGAAGGTACGCCTGGGGCTTCAGAGGAGAAACCGGAATGAACGAGCCCAAGGTCTTCATTTCATACTCGCGCGATGACGCCGAGTGGGCGCGACGCTTCGCTGAGGCCCTCCGGAAACAGAGTGTAGAGGTATGGTTGGACACATGGCAGATCCACGCCGGGGAACCCCTCCGCGATGCGATCGAGGCAGGCCTTCGAGGCAGCGATGCGATCGTGTCCATTCTTTCGGAAACCAACGCACAGCGGCCCAACGTGTTGTTCGAGCTGGGCGTCGCACTCGGTGCGGGGAAGCTTCTGATTCCAATCATTCCGGCAGATCTTGAGGGTTCGTCGATTCCTTTCGGGCTCCGCAGCCGTCGGTATCTCACCAAGGGCGCGCCGGATGAGGCGGCTCGTGAAGTTGCAGAGGCCCTGAAGAGCAAGGCGGCCTGAGAGCACCGCGAGATATCCCTCCCGTGAGGCCTGGGCTGCCTCGCGTCCTTCCGGCCGATCCAGGACTCGTCGGCGTTCGCGACGTGTCTGTAAAGGTGCGGCACTTGTGCTACCCTGAGTCCGGAGGTACCGAATGCCCGCCAAGAGCCCGCGCATTACGACGGTCGTGGATGAGGAGCTTGCCCACTGGTTGAGGCGGCGCTCAGAGATCGAGGGACGGTCGGTGTCCCTGGTGGTTCGAGACATCATCGCGAAGTACTACGCGGATGAGGAAGAGCGTTTCTGGGCTCACGAAGGAGAAAGCCGCCTCGCAACCTTCGACCGGCAGACCGCTGTCTCCCATGAAGACGCTTGGGATTGAAGGCCATCTCTTTTGACCGCCTACCGGCTTCTCTACCACCGGAAGGTGGTCGGGGAGGACATTCCCAAGCTGGATCCGCCAACCCGGAAGCGGATCAAAGCCACCATCGAAAAGAAGCTCTTGTCTCACCCTGAGGAGCTCGCCAAGCCCCTCGCTTACACCAAGGCGGCCCCTCTGGTCCCTGCGCGTCGGGACATGGCGCGTCATCTTTGGCCTGCGAGGAGACGAGATCTGGATCTTGAAGATCGGCCACCGTCGCGAGGTGTATCAGGCGATGGACCGGGAAATTCCAGACCGGGACTGAAGCGAGGTGGTCATCCCTAGCTCCCATTCCGTCGCATTAAGGGAGTTGCCATTTCGCTTCTATGCGTGCTAGGCTGTCGTGGTCCGAAGTAACCGACCTGACGAGGCCTAGAATGGACCAGTGGTTTCTCAACTATCTTGACGAGCATTTCCGTGAGACTTCGCGGCAGATCGAAGGTCTCCGCGAGGAGAATGCCCAGCAACTCGCTAGCCTTCGTGAGGAGCTCGCCCGACGGATTGTGGGCCTTCGCAGCGAAATGATGCAGCGGCTCGAGCGGTTGGATGCAAACTTCCGGCTCAGTCGTCTTGAGCTGGAAGAGCTGCGCAACGACAATGACGTGGTCGCCGAGCAGGTCAATATTCTCCACGAGAGGCTGGGAACCTTCTCGGATTGGGCCACGGCACGGCTCCTGGAAATGCAAGAATCAGGGTTTGATATAAAAACCAGTGCTCGCGGCCTGGAAACCAGGGTTCACTTCCTGGAAGCCCAAGCAGTAAGAGAGGGCCGGGATCCCATCGAACGCGTTCGTCAGTTGTTGGTGAAGTACCCGGGACCAACCATCTTCAGGACCGGTCCCGGATTCTCAAGAAATCTCCAGCGATCCCCTCAGTCAGTGACCGGCTCCGGCCCTCCGATCACACTCTCTTGCGGTTTGCGCCTTGCCAACCGTTCGCCCAGCCGCGAGAAAACCTTCGAATTGGCCCAGTCGTCGAAGATGCTGTAGCTGACCGGCGTACCGATCAGCGTCAGCAGCAGCGACAGGAGCTGGCCGCCCAGGATCACCGAGCCGATCGCCCGGTTGGTGCCCGCTCCCGTACCGCTCGAGGAGACGAGCGGAATCATGCCGGCCACGAAGGCAAGGGTGGTCATCAGGATCGGCCGCAACCGGTCCCGGTTCGCCTCCCGGATGGCCTCCGCCCGCGGCATCCCCTGGGCCCGCAGGCCGTTCGTATGGTCGATCTGCAGGATGGCGTTCTTCTTCACGATGCCGAACAGCACCAGGATGCCCAGCATCGAGAAGATGTTGACCGACTGGTTGAGCATCAGGATCGACAGCAGGGCGAACGGCACCGTCATCGGCAGCGACAACAGGATCGTGAACGGGTGGATCCAGCTTTCGAACTGCGCCGCGAGGATCAGGTACATGAAGATGATGGACAGGGCGAAGGCGAGGAAGAACGCGTTCGCCGCCTTGCCCTGCTCGCGCGAGCGGCCGGTGAGGCCGAAGGAGAAACCAGCCGGCATCTTGAGATCGGCCGCCGTGCGGTTCAAAGCGTCGATCGCCGTCTGCGACGAGAAGCCCGGCCGCATGTTGGCCGAGACCATCACCTGACGGCGGCGGTTCAGGCGATTGATCAGCGACGGGCCTGTACCCTCAGTCAAAGTGACGAGGTCGCGCAACGGCACGGTGCCGCGGCTGAGCGAGGGCACCTCCATCGCGGCGATCACCGCGGCGTTGTTGCGGTCGGCCTCGGCGGCCCGCACGTGGACCTCGTACTCCTCGCCCCCCTCGAAGTAGGAGGTGGCCTTCTGACCGCCCACCAGGACGTTGAGCGAGCTCGCGATATCCTGCACCCGCACGCCCAGGTCGGCCGCCTTCTGGCGGTCGATCCGCACGCCGAGCTCGGGCTTGCCGACGATGAAGTTGGTATCCACGTCCGTGGTCCCTGGCACTTTGGCGAGCGCGGTCTTGAGCGTCTGCGCGTACTCGTTGAGCTTGTCGAGGTCAGGGCCGCCGATCCAGAACTGGATTTCGTTGTCGACGCCGTTGCCGAAGGCCGAGACCTGCGCCACCTGGGCCCGCACCTTCAGGGCCTGGTACTGCGGCAGGACCTCCTCGCGCACCCGCTGCATGAGCTGGAACTGGTTCTGCTGCCGCAGCTTCGGATCGCTGAGCTGGACGTAGACCAGGCCCAGGTTGTGCGTCTGCTGCGGGTCGTTGCCGATGGTGGTCACCGTCGTCACCACGCCCGGGAGCTTACGTACCTGGTTGGCCACGGACTCCAGGATGGTCTGCGTCGTCGCCAGGTTCGCCCCTTCGGGCGACCGCACCACGACCTGGAACTGCGACTCGTCGTCGTTGGGCAGGAAGTTCTTGTTCACCGCCATGAACAGCGGCACGGTGGAGAAGAAGACCAGGATCATGACCACCACGATCACCCAGCGGTGGGCCATCGACCAGTCGAGGAGGCGCATGTAGATCCGTTCGATGAAGCCGTAGAAACCTTTCTCGCGGCTGCCGTGGCCCGCCTCGCCGGCGTCCGCGGGCTTCAGCCACCGCGAGGCCAGCATCGGCGTCAGCGTGAAGGCGACCACCAGCGACACGGCGATGGCGAAGGCCATGGTGATGCCGAAGGAGTACATGAAGCGGCCCACGATACCGCCCATGAACGCCACCGGCAGGAAGACGGCGATCAGCGACAGGCTGGTGGCGAGCACCGCGAGGCCGACCTCCTTCGTGCCTTCGATGGCCGCCTGCCGCGGCGTCATCTTCTTCTCCTCCATGAAGCGGAAGACGTTCTCCAGCACCACGACCGCGTCGTCGATCACGATGCCCACCGCCAGCGTCAGCGCCAGCAGGGTGAGCACGTTGAGCGTGAAGCCCATGTATTTCATCGCCGCGAAGGTGGCGATCAGCGAGCTGGGGATGGCCACCGCCGAGATCAGCGTCGGCCGGAAACGGCGCAGGAAGAGCCACACGATGCCGGCCGCGAACAGCGAGCCCACCATCAGGTGCTCCTTGACCGCGTCCACCGCGGCGACGATGAACTTCGACTGGTCGCGGACGATCTCCGCGTGCCAGCCTGCGGGGATCTGACCCTTGAGATCGTCGAAGCGCTCCCGGATGGCGTTGACCACGGCGATCGTGTTGGTGCCCGATTGCTTGATCACCTGCAGCACGACGGCCGGCTTGCCGGCGACGGTGGCGATCGATTCGGCCTCCTCGACCCCGTCCTCGATGCGGGCGACGTCGCCCACCCGCACCGGGTAGCCGTTGCGGCGGGTGATCGGCAGGTGTGCAAACTCCGCGGGCGTGCCGACGCGGCCGTAGGTGCGCAGCGTCAGGTCGCGCCGGTTCTGAGTCACCTTGCCGCCCGGAATCTGTACGTTCTGAGTCGCCAGGGCGTTGACCACGTCGGCCGCCGTCAACCCCAGGCTGTCGAGCTTCGCCGTGTCGGTGATGACGTTGATCTGCCGCAGCCGCTGGCCCACCAGCTTCACCTGGCCGACGCCGAAGACCGTCTCCAGGCGCCGCTTGAGCACGCGGTCGGCATACTCCGAGATCTCGCGCTGCGAGGCCGGCCCCGAGAGGGCGATCGAGATCACCGGATCGGCGTCGGCGTTGATCTTCTGGATGATCGGCGGATCGGCGTCCTTGGGCAGGTTGGCCAGGATGGCGTTGACCTTGTCGCGCACCTCCTGGGCGGCCACGTCCGGGTTTTTCTCCAGGGTGAACTGGATGTTGACCAGCGACACGTTCTCCGAGGAGGTGGAGATCAGTTGATCGATGCCGTTGATGGTGTTGACCGCCTCCTCGATCTTGTCGGTGACCTCGGTCTCCATCTCCTCGGGCGCGGCACCCGGCAGGACCGTCGTAATGGTGACGAAGGGGAACTCGACGTTGGGGAAACGGTCCACGCCGAGCTGGAAGTAGGCGAAGATGCCCACCACCACCAGCGCGAGGATGAGCACCGTCGCGAAGACGGGCCGGCGGACGCAGAGCTCAGCGAGTTTTTGCATGGGATCCCTCCGCTCCCAGCTCGACGCGGGCGAAGAGCCCAGGGCGCAGCCGCCCGTCGGAGTTGGGGAACTCGGCCTCGGCAAAGAAGGTCCGGGTGGCCGGATCGATGACGCCACCCACGGTCTTGATGCGGCCGGCGAACTCCTCGCCGGGATAGGGGTCGACCCGGGCGATGATCGTCTGTCCCGTCCTCAGCGCCGCCAGATAGCGCTCGGGGACGCTGAAGCGCAGCTTCAAGGGCGCGGTCTGGACGATGACGAAGGCGACGCCGGCTTCGCCCAGGCGCTCGCCCGGGTTGGTCCGCCGCTGGTCCACGACCCCCGTGATCGGCGAGCGGATGACCGAATCGTCCACCTTCTGGCGGGCGAGGGCGAGGGCGGTCTCCGCCGACTGCCGCGCCGCCTGGGCCTGGTCCAGCGCCGCCTGCGACTTGTCGAACGTGGCCTGGGGGATCGACTCGTTGGCGAGCAGCCCCTTCTTGCGGGTCCACTCCCGGCGGGCGTCGTCCTCGCCGGCCTTGGCCCGGGCGAGGTCCGCCTGCGCCCGCTGCACGTCGAGCTTCACGTAGTCGGTCTCCAGCGCGAGGAGGGGCTGGCCCCTGCTCACCCGCGCGCCGGCGTCCACGTACACGGTCGCCACGCGGCCCGGCGTCTTAGGCGCCACCTGGGAGCTGGCCGGGGAGATGAACTCCCCCGTCGGCTCGAGGCTCGCGAGACCTCCCTGTTTCGATTGTTCCTGGGTCTCGGCCGCGGCCGACGGCGCCGGCGCGTTGGGCTTCTCCGGCTGGGCCAGCCTGGCCACGTCGGCCGGCAGCGCCGGAGTCGGCGCTGCCGCAGTTGGCGCCGCCGCTTGCTTCGTCCCATCATGAGCGCAGGCCGCGGCCAGCAGGATCAGCAGCGTGGCTGCGGCGAGCGCGAGTCTTTTCGTCGTCATTTCGCACCTTCTTCGGTGAGGATCAGGTTCTTCAAGGTTCCGGCCGCGGACCAGACGTTCAGCTCCGCCAGGTCCCGGTTCAAGGTTCCGTTCACCACCGCCCGGCGGGAGGAGGAGAGGGCGGCCTCCGAGGTCTGCAGGTCGAGCGACGTCGCCTCCTGCGCCCGGTAGAGCTCGAAGCTCTGGTTGTACTCGGCCTCGGCCGCGGCGAGCTGCTCTTTGGCGAGCGCGAGGTCCGTCTCCGCCGTCTTCAGCTCGAGCAGCGCCTGGAGCACGTCCTCCCGCACCTGGCGCCTAGCCTCCTCCAAGGCGATCTCCGCCTGCTTCTGGCGCTCCCGGGCCACCGCCACCTTGGCCGAGATCTCGCCGCTGTCGAAGATCGGCATCGTCAGCTTGATGGCGAGCGAGGCCGTCTGGGACGCCGGGAACGACGTGCGCTGTTCGACGGCGTTGCCCTCCGCCCGCACGGTGGGCAGGCGGGCGTTGCGCTGCTTCGAGGTCTCCAGCCGGGCGATCTGCAGCGCGAGGTCCGACTGCTGGATGGCCGGGTGGTTCGACTGCGCCTGCGCCACCAGCGCGTCCGCGGCCGGCAGCGGCGGGAACTTGAGGTCCGGGGGGGCGACCTGCATCGGCGCCGCCGCGAGCTGGTCCAGGGCGAGGTTCAGGCGCAGCCGGCTGGCCGCCAGGTCCCGGCTCTGGAGCGCCGCCGCGAGCGCCCGCTCGGCAGCCTTGCGGTCGGTCTCGGCCCGCAGCACGTCCACCTTGGTCTGCTCTCCCGCTTCGTAGAAGGCCTGCGCCTGCTTGTGCCGGCGGTCGGCCAGCTCCAGGTTCTTCTGCTCCACGTTCACCAGGGCCTCGCCCTGGACGATCCCCAGGTAGTTCGACGCCGTCGCCAGCAGCACCATGTCCTCCTGGGATCGCAATCCCACCTCGTTGCTGGTCACCCCGAGGCGGGCCTGGCGCAGCGCCATCAGCTCCCGCTGGCCGGCGTAGATCGGCTGGCTGAAGATGAGCCGCGCGTTCCAGTCGTTGCGCGGCAGGATCGTCGCCCGAAAGCCGTTCACGTCGAAGGCCACTTCCCGGCTGTTGCGGATCGCCGACGTATCCAGGTCGAGGTGCGGCAGGATCGATGTCTTGAGCTGGCGTACCTGCGCCTGCGCGGCCGCGATCTGGGAGCGGGCCGTCGCCGTCCCCGCGTTCGCCTCCAAAGCCCGCCGCAGCGCCTGATGGAGCGTTATTGCCGGAGGTGCCGGGGGCGCGGCAGGCTCCTGGGCGCGGGCGGCGGGGGACACCAACGACAACAGCGAGAGGGCCAGACCGATTCCGGCCCTCCCGCCAGGTCTCTTCATGGCATTCATGACTCTCTCACCTCTGTTTCAGGGGAAACGCTGGGACCCTCATCCCTACCGGATTGGAGTTACGATGGAGGAGGACTGGAGTTTCCGAAGGAGCTTCTGGCCGTGTCCTGCGTTCTATGAGAATCGCCCGACGAGGAGAATGATTCCCATGATACAGAAACGTCACACCCTGCTCCTGGCCCTCACCGCCCTGCTCCTCGCCGGAGGGGCGGCGGCGCAGACCACCCCCGGCTTCCCCGAGCTGCTCGACCAGGCTTCCAACACCTACGAGAAAGGCGACTGGGCCCACTGCGGCGAGCAGTTCGCTGCCGCCGCCAAGGCCGCCTCCCTCGACCGCCAGGCCGCCCGCGCCCTGGTCGGCGCCGCCAGGTGCGCCGCCCGGGCCGGCGACAAGGACGCGGCCTTCCGCGACCTCGACCAGGCCGCCGCCCGCGGCTACCGCGACGCCGACCGCGTCGCCACCGACGCCGACTCCCTGCGGCAGGACCCGCGCTGGAAGCCCTTCGCCGACCAGGTGAAGGCCCGCGACAGCGCCGCCCGCAAGGGCCCGGCCAACCCGGAGCTCGAGCGCCTCTACAAAGAGGACCAGGCTGACCGTGCGCCCGACATGGGGAAGGTCGACTGGAGCGTCGTGGGCAAGCGGGACGAGGAGCGCCGCAAGCGGGTGCTGGAGATCATAGCGCAGGGCGGGGCCAAAGAGGCCGCCGACTACGTCCACGCCGCCATGGTCCTCCAGCACGGCCAGGCGCCCGAGGACTTCGACCACGCCAACCAGTGGTGCCTCAAGGCCGTGGAGCTCGACCCCGGCTACCCCGGTGCCCGCTGGCTCGCCGCCGCCGCCAAGGACCGCTACCTGATGAACCTCGGCAAGCCCCAACTCTACGGCACGCAGTTCAAGAGGGACCCGAACGGCCCGTGGTACCTCTGGCAGGTCGACCCCGCCGTCACCGACGAGGAGCGCGCCAAGTGGGACGTGCCGCCTCTGGCCCGGGCCAAGGCGCGGGTCGACGCCCTGAACGGGGGGACGTTCCAGCCGCACTGAGGGAAGCGCGCGACTGAGCCAGACCGCCAGCAGGGAGGCGAGCTGCCTATGTGCCGAATAGCATGGTAGCCGTGCTATCATGTCCTAATGATCCGGTCGTTCAAAGACCGCGGAACCGAGGAGATCTTCAACGGACAGAATACCAAGGAGGCGCGACGCGCCTGCCCTCCCAATCTTTGGGCTGTTGCAAGCCGCAAACTGGACCAGCTTGATTCGGTTCAGAGCTTGGCCGAGCTGCGGATTCCGCCCGGGAATCGTCTGGAGCGCTTGTCAGGTGATCGGGTGGGGCAGTTGAGCATTCGTATTAACGAGCAGTACCGCGTTTGTTTCGTATGGACGGATTCAGGACCTGACGAAGTTGAAATCGTCGATTATCATTAGCAAGGCGAGGCGTTTATGATTCGCGTACCGACCCACCGTGAGCCCACTCATCCCGGCGAGATGCTGCTCGAGGAGTTCCTGAAGCCGATGGCTCTTTCGCAGCGGGATCTCGCGGAGGGAATTCAGGTTCCCTACCAACGGATCAACGAACTGGTCAACAAGAAGCGCGGGATGACGCCCAGCACCGCACTCCGGCTTGCGAAGTTTCTCGGCATGTCCGCGGAGTTCTGGATGAATCTGCAACTCCGCTGGGATCTTTACCAGGCTGGTATCGCCGAGGCGGACCAGTTGAAGCGAATCCAGCGCCTCAGGCTGGCGGGATGAAGGAAGCCGTTCGGAGGGGCCAAGGGCTGTCCCGGACGGGCTGCCGCAAGAATTGGCCTTTTGGCTGCAAAGCGGAATCCATTCGTCGCGACTCGAAGCAGGCGAGGCTGCTGCCTGTATCTGCGAGCGGTGAATTTCAGTTCGTGAGCCGCAAGATCAGTCGAAAAGTTTACTTCGGAGCTCGACGGAGGTGGACCTCTCCTTCAATTTCGCTCCGATTTGGAAACTAGTTGCAGCTAAATGTATAATTGCCGCTAATCTCGTCCAGAGATTTGCGGCTTACCGGGAAACAGCAAGAGGCGCAGATCGCGCGTTCTCCTTCGGGATCTCCAGTTTGGAGACAAAGAATCTCTATTTTGCGATCAATAGCTAGGTATATGCGGCGTACATCTGTAATTCTGCGGCACACAGGAGGTAGTTTGCGGCCTGAGGGTGTGTTTTTGCGGCCGTTGAGCGCCTCGGAGGCGCTTCAAGCTCCGGCCGGAGACCGGCTATACTGGATTCCATGCCCCGATCCACTGGCCTCAACCCGTACAGCGTCCACCCCGGCGTGCTGACGACCCAGGCCTGGGTCCAAGCGCTTCCCGAGAAGACCGGTCGCTCGCTGGAGGAGTGGATCCGGCTCGTCCAGGAGGAGGGACCGCCCGCGGAGAAGGAGCGCCGGGACTGGCTCAAGGCCGAGCACAAGATGGGCACCAACTCCGCCTGGTGGATCGCCGAGCGCTCCCTAGGCAAGGGCGAGGAGGCCGGCGACCCCGAGACCTATTTGAAGGCCGCACTGGAATACGTGGACGCCATGTTCTCCGGTCCCAAGGCGGCCCTGCGGCCGATCTACGACGCCCTCCTCGACCTCGGCCTCTCGATCGGCCCGGACGTCAAGGCCTGTCCCTGCCAGACCATCGTGCCGCTCTACCGTCACCACGTCTTCACCCAGATCAAGCCCACGACGAGGACGCGCGTCGACTTCGGCTTCGCCTTGAAGAACACCCCCGCGACCGGCCGGCTCCTCGACACCGGCGGCTTCGCCAAGAAGGACCGCATCACCCACCGGATCCCCATCTCCAGCGTGGCGGAGATCGACGAGGAGGTGCGGCGGTGGTTGAAGGTGGCGTATGAGATTGACGCGTAGGCTATGAAGAAGACATCGTCTGGCACTGATTGGGAAAGGCTCGCATCGATGAAAGATGACGAGATCGATTATTCGGATATCCCGCCGCTTACGGATGAGTTTTTTAAGAAAGCGACGCTGAGAATCCCTGCCGCGCTCACCGACCTCGGCTTCACCGACTTCTTCGCCACCGCCTTCGAGCCCTACCGCGCTCAGGATCTCGTCCCTGCACGCGTGGTCGCCCAGATGGGGCTGCTCAAGGTGTCGACCGGCGAGGCCGAGCACTACGCGGATCTCTCCGGCAAGCTGCGTCACGAGCTCAAGGGACCCGGCAGCGGCTCGGGGTATCCGGCGGTGGGGGACTGGGTGGCGCTGCGGCCGCCGGCGGGGGAGGGGCGGGCGGTGATTCACGCCGTGCTCCCCCGGCGATCCAGGTTCTCCCGTAAGACTGCCGGCCATCGCACCGAGGAGCAGGTGGTGGCTGCCAACGTCGACACCATCTTCCTCGTTTCGGGCCTCGACGGCGACTACAACCCCCGCCGTATCGAACGCTACCTCACCGCCGCCTGGGACAGCGGCGCCCAGCCCATCGTCGTCCTCAACAAGCTCGACCGCTGCGACAACCCCGAGGCGTGCCTGCTGGAGGTCGAGGCCGTCGCCCTGGGCGTGCCCGTCCACCGGGTGAGCGCCCTCACGGGCGAGAGCTGCGAGGAGCTGACCGCCTATCTCGGCCCCGGCCAGACGGTGGGGCTTCTGGGCTCCTCGGGCGTCGGGAAATCCACCCTCAGCAACTACCTGCTGGGGCGCGAGGCCCAGAAGACCGCCGACGTGCGCGAGGGCGACGACCGCGGCCGCCACACCACCACCCACCGCGAGCTGTTCGTGACCCCCACCGGCGGCCTGCTCATCGACACCCCCGGCCTGCGCGAGCTCCAGCTCTGGGAGGGGGACCAGCAGGGGATCGAGTCCTCCTTCGCCGACGTCGAGGAACTGGCGGAGAGCTGCCGCTTCGCCGACTGCCGGCACCAGGGCGAGCCCGGCTGCGCCGTCGAGGCCGGGCTGACGCCCGAACGCCTGGAGAGCTACCGCAAGCTCCAGCGCGAGCTCCACCAGCTCCACGTCCGCCAGGACGAGCTGGCCCGCCTGCTGGAGAAGCGGAAGAACAAGATCCTGCACAAGGGCCAGCGGCAGATGGAGAAGCTCAAGGGGCGGTAGGCTTTCGGTTCGCCGCTGTAAACGCTTACACTACCCGGGATGAGATGCCATGCAACTACACGCATCTCCTCTCTGGGGTCGCGACGCTGGAGATGGGGGGAGGATCGGACCGACATCGCCGCACCGGAGACGACCCGCCGTCCCCGTGGCCCCCTTGAGGGTCTCGTATCGGGTCTGGGTCGTCTCTACGGACCGGTCTCGCGATGGCAAAGGATGGTGATTCCGGGGGTGAAGCGGAATCTCCCAACCTCTCCGGAACCTCTGTCGCTGGCCGCGTCTCCGACGTTCCGTAGAGACGACCCAGACCCGATACGAAATCGTTTCGGAGGCCACGGAGACGGCGGGTCGTCTCCGAAACGGCGATGCCGGTCCGGTCGGCTCGCATCTCCGGCGTCGAGAACCCAAGGCGCGTTGAAAAGGACGGCCGCCGGCCTCCTCCTGGCCGCCCTGCTCCTCGCGGGCTGCGGCGCGCCGCCGGCCCTGGCCCCGCGTCCAGCCGCAGCGCCAGCCGCCGAAGCCGTCACGCCGGCGACCGCCGATCGCAACGATCCGCTCGTCGCCGATCTCGAGCAGCGGACGTTCCGTTGGTTCTGGGACCTCCCCGATCCGCACACGTTGCTGGTCCCCGACCGCGCGCCGACGCCTTCCTTCTCCAGCATCGCCGCCGTCGGCTTCGGCCTCACCGCCTACGGCATCGGCGCCGAGCGCGGGTTCGTGCCGCGCGCGCAAGCCGCGGAGCGGACGCTCGCCACGCTGCGCTCGCTGCTGGCGATGAAGCAGGGCCCCGAGCCACGCGGCGTCTCGGGGTACAAAGGGTTCTTCTACCACTTCCTGGACATGCGGACCGGCGAGCGATTCAAGACGGTCGAGCTGTCGACGATCGACACCTCCCTGCTCATGGCCGGCGCCCTCTTCGCGCAGTCCTACTTCGACCGCGACGACGTGACCGAGGCGGCGATCCGCTCCACGGCCGAGGAGCTGTACGAGCGCGTCGACTGGTCCTGGGAGCAGGTCAGGAAGCCGGCGATCAGCATGGGCTGGACGCCCGAGGAGGGCTTCCACACCTACGACTGGCGCGGCTACAACGAGGCGATGATCGTCCTCGTCCTCGCCCTCGGCTCGCCGACGCATCCGGTCGACGCCAGCGCCTGGGGCGACTACACGAAAACCGATCGCTGGGGGGCGTTCTACGGCCAGGAGCACATCCTGTTCGCGCCGCTCTTCGGCCACCAGTACTCGCACGTCTGGATCGACTTCCGCGGCATCCGGGACGAGGTGATGCGCGCGCATGGAATCGATTATTTTGAGAATTCCCGCCGCGCCACCCTCGCGCAGCACGCCTACGCCGTCGACAACCCGGACCATTACCGCGACTACGGCGACCGCATCTGGGGCCTCTCCGCCTGCGACGGCCCCATGGACGCGACGATTACCATCGACGGCCGCCGGCGCACGTTCCACGGCTACGCCGCGCGCGGCGCGACCGCGGGCGACGTCCGCGACGACGGCACGATCACGCCGACCGCCGCCGCCTCGTCGATCGTCTTCACGCCGGAGCTTTCGCTCGCGGCCATCCGCGAGATGAGCCGCCGCTACGGCGGCCGGCTCTATACGAGCTATGGTTTCCTCGACGCCTTCAATCCGACGCTGCGCACGAGCCAGGGGGTGACGAGCGGGCACGTCGATCCGGCTGAAGGCTGGTTCGACGTCGACTACCTCGGGATCGATCAGGGACCGATCGTCGCCATGATCGAAAACTATCGCAGCGAGCTGGTCTGGAAGACGATGCGGAAAAACCCTCACGTCGTCCGCGGCCTGAAGCGCGCCGGCTTCACGGGCGGCTGGCTCGCGGAGGCGCCCGCGCCTTGAGCGGACGTACCCGCCTCATGGGACTCGTCCTGATGGTCTCCATGATCTCCCTCGGGGCCTGTGCGCCGCGGAGCGGGCAGACGGACGGCGTCGTCACCCTCCGCTTCTGGGCCCTGGGCCGCGAAGGCGAGGTGGTGAAGGACCTGATCCCCGAGTTCGAGCGCCGCAATCCGGGAATCCGCGTCGCGGTGCAGCAGATCCCCATCCTCAACGCTCACGAAAAGCTGCTCACCGCCTGCGTGGGCGGCGTCACTCCGGACCTCGCGCAGGTGGGCAACACCTGGATCCCCGAGCTCGCCAACCTGAAAGCCATCGCGCCTCTGGACAAGCTGGTGCAGCGCTCCGGCGTCGTCGCCCAGGCGGATTACTTCGCCGGCATCTGGGACACCAACGTCGTGGACGGCTCCGTCTACGGTGTCCCCTGGTACGTGGACACCCGCCTCCTCTTCTACCGTACCGACCTGCTGGCGGCGGCCGGCTTTCCGGAGCCGCCCCGCACCTGGCGCCAGTGGATGGAGGCCATGCGGCGCGTCAAGGCCCGGGCCGGGCCGGGGCGCTTCGCCATCCTCCTGCCCGTCGACGAACACGAGCAGCCGCTGATTCTCGGACGCGAGCTCGGCGCCGGCCTGTTGCGCGACGGTGATCGCTACGGCGATTTCCGCTCGCCCGCTTTTCGCGAGGCCGCCGGCTTCTACGTCGGCCTTTTCCGCAGCGGCCTCGCTCCGGCCTGGTCCAACAGCCAGATCAACAGCGTCTACCAGCAGTTCGCCGCCGGCGACTTCGCCTTTTTCATCACCGGCCCGTGGAACGTCGGCGAGTTCCGCCGCCGGCTGCCGCCCGAGATGAAGGACAAATGGAATACGGCCCCCATGCCGGCTCCGGATAATTCTCGTGATTGGCCCGGAGTCTCCGTCGCCGGCGGCGCCAGCCTGGCCCTGTTCCGCGGCTCCCGCCATCCGGCCGAGGCCTGGAAGCTCGTCGAATTCCTCTCCGAGCCCGCGGTCCAGGTCCAATTCCACAAGCTCACCGGCGATCTGCCCCCGCGCGCGAGCGCCTGGGGCTCTCCCTCCCTGGCCGGCGATCCCCAGACCGCCGCCTTCCGCGCGCAGCTCGAACGGGTGGTGCCGGCTCCCAAGGTGCCGGAGTGGGAGGAGATCAGCATTCAGATCTGGCAGAGCCTGGAGCCCGCCATCCGCGGCCGGTCGACCGTCGACGCCGCACTGACCGATCTCGACACGCGGGTGGATCGGATTCTGGAGAAGCGCCGCAAGGTGCTGGCGAGGAGGCGCGCGAGTGGCCGGTGAAGTAAAAATGTCGAGCGAGGTCCGCGCCGCCTGGCTGTTCGTGGGCCCGGGGCTCGCCATCATCTTCCTGTTCTTCCTCCTCCCGATCGCCGCCGCGCTGCTCTTGAGCCTCACCGACTTCGACCTCTACGCCGTCGCTGACTGGCACAACCTCCGCCTCGTGGGCTTCGACAACTACCTCCACCTGCTGCGGGACTCGCTCTTCTGGAAGGCGATGCGCAACACGTTCTACTTCGTGCTGGTGGGCGGTCCGCTGACCGTCGTGGTCTCGCTGGCGGCGGCGTTGATGATCCAATCTCGTCTCACCCGTTTTCCGGGGCTTTTTCGCACCGCCTTCTTCGCGCCGGCGGTGACCACCCTGGTGGCCATCGCGACCGTCTGGCGCTACCTCTATCATCCGAATTTCGGGCTGCTGAACCATGCCCTGGGCTGGATCGGGATCGCTCCCATCGACTGGCTGGGGGATACCCGCTGGGCCATGCCCGCCATCATCCTGCTGTCGATCTGGAAAAACTTCGGCGCCAACATGATCATCCTCGCGGCGGGCCTGCAAAGCATTCCCGAATCCCTTTACGAAGCGGCCCGCCTGGAGGGGGCCGGCTGGTGGCGCCAGCTCCGCCACGTGACCCTGCCGATGCTCGCTCCCACCTTTCTCTTCGTGGCGGTGATGACCTGCATCGGCTACTTCCAGCTTTTCGCCGAGCCCTTCGTCCTCACCCGCCAAGGGGAGCCCCTGAACAGCACCCTGAGCGTCGCCCTCCTCATGTACAAGGAGGGTTTCCGCTTCTGGCACATGGGCTATGCCGCGGCCGTCGCCTTCGTCCTCTTCCTCGTCATCCTGGCCGCCACCACCCTGCAGGTCCGCCTGGCGAGAAGGGGAGAAGCATGAGGAAGGCGCTCGTCAGCCTGGGTCTCCATGCGGCCCTGGTCGCCGGGGCGGTTCTCACGCTCCTGCCCCTGGTGTGGATGGTCATGGCCTCGCTGATGCCGGCGGGGGAGGCGAGCTCCGTGCCGCCTCCCTTCTTCCCGAGCCACGTCACCTTCGAGCACTACCGCGAGCTGTTCGTCCACCTCAACATTGGACGGGTGTTTTTCAACAGTGCGCTGCTGGCCGTCTCGGTCACCGTCCTCTCGGTGCTGTTGAACGCGATGGCAGGCTACGCCTTCGCCAAGCTCCGCTTTCCCGGCCGGAGTCGGATCTTCGGCTTCCTGCTCGGCGCCCTGGTGCTCCCGTCGCAGGTGGCGATCCTCCCGCTCTTCCTGCTCATGCGGCAGTTGGGGCTCATCAGCAGCTACTGGGGGGTGATCCTCCCCGGCATGGCGACCATCTTCGGCATCTTCCTCGTCCGCCAGTACGCGCTCTCGATCCCTGACGAGCTGCTGGACGCCGCCCGCATCGACGGCGCCAGCGAGGTCCGCATCTTCGCGGAGATCATCATGCCGCTCTGCCGTCCCATCCTGGTCACGCTCGCGATCTTCACGTTTCTGGGGACCTGGAACGATTTCTTCTGGCCCCTGGTCGTGCTCACCGACGACTCGAAGTACACCCTGCCCGTGGCCCTTGCCAACCTTTTCGGCGAGCACGTGCAGGACACCGAGCTGATGATGGCCGGCTCCGTCCTCACCGTCATGCCGGTGCTGCTGCTCTTCCTCCTCCTCCAGCGCCATTACGTGCAGGGTCTGCTGATGGGAGGATTGAAGGAGTGAGGCAGGCGGCCGTCTGGGCGCTCCTCGTGCTGGTTCTTCTCATCGCCGCGCCGCTCGCCGCCCAGACGCGGACCCTGGACGATTTCGAAACGATCGCCGGCTGGACGGCGGCGCCTTCGGACGGCGTCCGCCTCGACCTGTCCTGGGACCAGGGCGCTCTGCGTCTCGATTTCGATTTCCACGGCGGCGCGGGCTACGCCGTGGCCCACAAGGCGTTCGACCTCGACCTGCCGGCCAACTGGGAGATCTCTTTCCGCATCAGAGCCGAGGCGCCGGTGAACAACCTGGAATTCAAGCTGATCGATCCCACGGGCGAGAACGTCTGGTGGATCAATCGCAAGAGCTTCCAATTTCCCCGCGAGTGGCGGGAGGTGAAAACCAAGAAGCGGCAGATCGAATTCGCCTGGGGCCCGGTAGGCGGCGGCGAGATGAAGAAAGTCGCGGCGATCGAATTTGCCGTCACCGCCGGCACCGGCGGCAAGGGCACAGTCTGGATCGACGATCTCACCTTCACCGAGCTGCCGCCGGAGCATCCCTACAGCCGGACGCCCGCCATTACCATCTCCGCTGATTCGACGACCTATGATTTCCTGGAGCCCCGCGAATACGGCGGCCTGGTGATCGATTGGGACCGTCCTACCTCTTACGCGGTCGAGATCTCGGACGACGGCAAGGCATGGACGACCGTCCGCGAGGTGAAGGGCGGCAACGGCGGCCGGGATTATCTCTACCTCCCGGAGACGGAATCCCGCTATCTCCGGCTGCGAGGAGCCGGCGCTCCGCGCAACGTCGACGTCAAACCCCTCGCTTGGGCGCCGTCGATCAATGCCTTCTTCGAGAGGATTGCGAAGGACGCTCCCCGCGGCTCCTATCCCCGTTCCTTCTCCGGCGAACAGGAGTATTGGACCGTGGTGGGCGCGGACGGCGATTCTGACCCGGGGCTCCTTGGCGAGGACGGCGCCCTGGAGGTGGGGAAGGGGGCTTTCTCGATCGAGCCCTTTCTATTCGCGGGCGGCGAGCTGATCTCCTGGGCGAACGTCGAGACGGCCCAGACCCTGGCGGACGGCTATCTCCCCATCCCCACCGTGACCTGGACCCGGGGCGATCTCTCCCTGGAGATCACCGCTCTGGTCTCCAGGACGCGCTATCTCGTGCGCAACCGTGGCAAAGCGAGACGTCTCCGCCTCTATCTTGCCATTCGCCCCTTCCAGGTGAACCCGCCCACGCAATTCCTGAACGATCCCGGAGGAGCTTCGTCCATCCGCGAGATCGCCTGGGACGGCCGCGTCGCGATCGTGAATGGGGCTCGGAGGGTGATTCCGGAGATTGCGCCCGCCGCCTTCGGCGCCACCACCTTCGACGGCGGCGAGATCTCCGAGCACCTGCGCCAAGGGAGGCTCCCGGGCGCGTCCCGCGTGAGCGATCCCTTCGGCTACGCCTCGGGCGCCTTCGAATGGAATCTGGACATTCCGGCTGGAGGTGAGAAAACGGTGGACGTCCTGATCCCTCGCCGCCCAAAGACGCGGGTCGACGATTCTTTCCCCGCTGCCCTCGCCGCCGCCAGTCGCGACTGGCACGAACGCCTCGACCGGGTCGAGCTCCACCTGCCCCCGGCTGCGGAGCCGCTCGTGCGCACCTTCCGCACGGCCATCGCTCACATCCTCATCAGCCGCGACGGTCCCGCCCTCCGGCCGGGCGTCCGCTCCTATGCCCGCACCTGGATCCGCGACGGCGCCCTCATCTCCTCGGCCCTGCTGCGCGCCGGCCACGCGGCCGAGGTGCGCGAGCTCATCGAGTGGTTCGCTCCCTATCAGTTTCCCAGCGGCAAGGTCCCCTGCTGTGTGGACGCCCGCGGCGCCGATCCCGTTCCCGAGAACGACAGCCACGGCGAATTCGTCTTCCTGGTGGCCGAATATTGGCGCTACACCGGGGACACCGCCCTGGTGGAGAAGGTCTGGCCGCACGTGGAGAAGGCCGTCGCCTATGTCGACGAGCTGCGCCGCCAGCGCCGTACGGACGAGTACCGGCAGACCGGAAAGCTCAAGTTTTTCGGCCTCCTCCCGGAGTCCATCAGTCACGAGGGCTACTCGGCCCACCCCGTCCACTCCTACTGGGACGACTTCTTCGCGCTCAAGGGCTTGAAGGACGCGGTCGATCTCGCCACCGCGCTGGGGAGGACGGACGAGGTCACGCGCTGGGCCGCCAGCCGCGACGAGCTCCGGACCGACCTCTACACCTCGCTGAATCGTGTGATCGCCGGCGCCGGCATCGACTACGTCCCCGGCTCCGCCGACCTGGCGGACTTCGATGCCACCTCCACCACCATCGCCCTCTCCCCCGGCGGCGAGTTGGCGAACCTGCCGCACCCGGCCCTGGAGCACACCTTCGAGCGCTACTGGCGGGAATTCGAGCACCGGCGCAGCGCCACGGATTGGAAGGACTACACGCCCTACGAGCTGCGCACCGTGGGCGCCTTCCTCCGCCTCGGCTGGACGGACCGCGCCCATCAGCTCCTCGACTTTTTCCTGAAAGACCGGCGTCCGCCGGGCTGGAACCAGTGGCCCGAAGTGGTCCGCCGCGACCCCCGTGCCCCGGGCTTCCTGGGCGACCTCCCCCATACCTGGGTGGGATCGGACTTCGTCCGCTCCTTCCTCGACCTCCTGGCCTATGAAAGGGATTCCGATCACGCCCTGGTCCTCGCCGCGGGCGTCCCCGATTCATGGATAGCCTCCCGTGGAGGCGTCATCGTCCGCCGCCTGCCCACGCCCTGGGGGCTCCTGGATTACTCGCTGGCGAGGGAAGGGGATGCGGTGCGGCTGAGGGTGGGGGGAGGGCTGAAGGCGCCGCCGGGAGGGATCGTGTACGGGGAGACCGTGATCCGGGCTCTCCCGGCGGACCTTCGGGTGGCGCGACGCCGCCGTCAGCCGAGCAGCCACCGGACGACGAAGGCGAGCAGGAGCGTTATGAGCAGCGTGACGACGATCGGGTTCCGCTGCGCGAACCGGGTGGCCTGCCGGCCGAAGGCCAGCGCGCGTCGCCGGTTGTTGGGGGCGGCCCGGACGGGGGCGTGGACGGGCGGCGGGAGACGGCGCGGCGCGCGGTGGGCGGGGTTGCGGACGTACCCGGGCTCATAGGCGATGAGCTGGTCGGTCGGCCGGTAGAGGTTGTAGTTGGCGCCGAAGTTGTGGGCGACGTCGAGCGTCTCGTGGAAGGTGTGCGGCGCCAGCGCCACGGTGTGGTCGTAGTCGAGCCGCCAGAAGGACGCGAGGGCGAAGGCCATCGCGCCGATCTCGTTGCTGTTCGCGCCCGCCTGGTGAGCGAGCGAGAACATCCGCCACGCCGTGAACGAGGTGCCGGACCAGATCGGGAACCCGAGTCGCCGCGCAATGATCGTGGCGGCGGCGGTCTCGTCGCGGGTCGCGTTGCCCCGGGGCCCCTTGCCGCGGTCGTCCGTGTCCGCCGTCCGGGCGCCGGTGCGCGGGTTGACCGCTGTGGTCCCGCGCTCGCGGTTGGCGGCCTCGACGAGCAGGCCCGTGCCCGCCGTCTGCTGCGTCCAGGGGAGCTGCACGTGGAAGTACTCCATCAGGTCGTGCAGGACGATGATCTTGTCCTTCAGCTTGTAGCTCCCCGGGTTGGCCAGCACGCCGAGCATGTCCGGACGGGGGCGCAGGCGGGCGTGGTAGAAGGCGCGCCGGCGCTGCTGATCCGGGTAGCTCGCCGACGTGTAGCTGGCCTCGTTCTGGAAATCCTGGTCATAGTACTTGTAGTAGTGGCCGAGGTGGAGCGCCCGGCCGCCCTTGCCGAAGTTCCCCGGGTACGCGCTCCGGACCTGGCCGGTCCCGAGCTCGTCCTCCGCCCGTGCCTGATTGAGCTGCCCGCGGCGGACGCGCTCCTTGATCCAGCTCAGGATCCGGCCCAGGATCCTGTCCAGCCCCTGATCGATCGTGGCGCTCCGGTACACGGTGTTCGCGATGTGCCTCTCCTCGCGCCGGCCCGGCTTCGCCTCGACCCACCCGAGCAGACCCCAGGCGAGGTCGACGTAGCGGTCGTAGTGGCGGTCCTGGAACTTCCGCCCGAGGGGATGCGTTCCCGGGCCCGTCTGCGGTCCGCCCGGCTTGTGCTCGATCCACTTGACGAGCTGCTCCCGGATCGCCGCCCGGTTGCCGTTGAACCGCGCCGCCAGATCGTGGTGGGGCGCGATCACGAGATCGATCTGCGCGAGCACCTGATCGGCCCGCGCCTGGACTTGTCCCGCGTTGTCCCCGTAGACGGTCCAGTCGCGGCCACCCACCTCGAGGAGGCGCTGGACGCCGCCCGAGCCGGAGCCGGCCGGCGTCGCGTCGAGCAGGTCGACGGCGGACCGCCCCGCGACGACGCGCTCGGTGACCGCGTCCGCGTGGCGCTCGTAGCGGTCGCCGGCCCGGCCGACGCCGCCCGGGAGATGCACGCCCTTGCGCTGCTGCACGAGGTGCGCCGCCTCGTGGGTGGCGGTGCGCAGGCTCGGGGTCCGCGAGAAGGCGACGGCGCCATCGGCGACGTAGCCGCTCGAGCCGAGCGCCCGGTTGGCGGCGCGCGCCGGCTCGCCCACGTAGGCGCGCGCCGACGAGACGTCGTAGGGGCCGAAGGCGAGCTGGATCGGCCTGAGGTGGGGCAGCGCGCCCGCCGGCCCGGAGAGGCCCGCCCGCGCGATCGACTGGACCCCGGCCGGGCCGAGCCCGCCCGCGTCGCCGCCGTCGAGCTGGACCGGGGCGGTGATCGCGAGGGAGGAGGACCGCGGCTCGACCGTCCGCCCCGGCGGGAAGACCGGCGCCAGCCGAAATGGCGCGCTCTCCCGGGATGGCATGGGAGCCTGGGGCGCGTCGGTCTCCGGCCGCGTGGCAGGCTGCGGCCGGCCCACAGTCAGATCGCGGCCGTGCCCCACCGGCGCCTTGGCGGACCAGCTCGAGCTCTCCTGCGAGCTCCGGCCTGCCCTCATTCGCATCCGCATGGCCCTCTCCTCTCCAGGAAGGTCCAAAAATGGTAACACAGGATGCGTTCTATCAGTCGTTCAGATTTTTCCCGTTCGTCCGAATCACCTCGCTATAAAACCGCGCGCTGGCCTTCGGCGTCCGCTTCAGCGTCTCGAAATCCACGTGCACGATCCCGAACCGTTTCGAAAACCCCAGGCTCCACTCCAGGTTGTCGAAGAGCGACCACACGCAATATCCCCGCAGGTCCACCCCCTGCGCGATCGCCTGATGAGCGGCCCGCAGATGATTGCGCAGATAGTCCACCCGCAGTGGGTCCTGCACTTCTCCCTCTACCGTTGGCGGATCGTAGAAAGCCGCGCCGTTCTCCGTGACGTAAAGGGGGAGATTGCCGTAGCGCTCCTTGATCCAGACCAGCGTGTCCGTGAGGCCCTGGGGATAGACTTCCCAACTCGTCTCCGTGTAGGCGTGGCGTTTCTGCCGCACGCCGCTCGCCTTCAGCGGCAGGCACGTGGAATCGAACCGCGTGACGCTGCGCGTGTAGTAGTTGATGCCGAGAAAATCGATTGGTTGGCGGATGCGCTCCAGGTCCGCCGCCGGGAAGTCCGGCCAGGCCTCGCCGAAGACCTCCTTCATCTCGTCCGGATACCGGCCGTGGAACACGGGATCGAGGTACTGGCGGTTCATGTAGGCCTCGGCCCGGCGGGTGGCGGCGAGGTCCTCCGCGCTCTCCGAGGCCGGATACTTGGGCTCGATGTTCACCACCAGGCCGATGCGGTGCTCGCCTTCGGCGCGGTAGGCCTCGACGGCCGCGGCGTGGGCGAGGAGCAGGTGGTGCGAGGCGATGGGCGCTTCGAAAAGGTTTCGATGACCGGGCGCGAGGGCGCCGTGGAGATAGCCGCCGTCCGTCACCACCCAGGGCTCGTTGAGGGTGGTCCACATCTCGACCCGGTCGTCCAGGGCGCGGTACATCACCTGGGCATAGTCGGCGAACCAGTGAGCCACGTCGGGGTTGAGCCAGCCGCCGCGGTTGTCGAGGGCCGCCGGCAGGTCCCAGTGGTAGAGGGTGACGAGCGGCCACATGCCGTGCTCGAGCAGCGCGTCCACCAGCCGGCGGTAGAAGTCGAGCCCCTTTTCGTTAACTTGGGTCGTGCCCTCGGGGAGGACGCGGCTCCAGGAGACGCTGAAGCGGTAGGCGTTGAGCCCCAGCTCGCGCATCAGCCGCACGTCGTCCGGGTAGCGCCGGTAGTGGTCGCACGCCACGTCGCCGTTGTCGCCGCTGGGCACCAGCCAGGGCGTGCGGGTGAAGCGGTGCCAGATGCTCGGGCCGGCACCGTCCGCCAGGGGCGAGCCCTCGACCTGATAGGCTGACGTGGCGGCTCCCCAGAGGAAGCCGTCGGGGAAAGAGAAGCTCATTGTCTCAAGGTCCTCCCGGCCGGGCGCCACTCTACCGCATGTCACCGTCCTAGGGCGCCCGCAGATGGTTCGACGCGCACCGGTAGCCGCCGTTCAGGATCACGCTGCGCACCAGCGGCGGGAAGAGGTCGAGGCGGACGCCGAGAGCGGCGAAGGCGTCCCGGGCGATGCGGTCGCCGGCGGGGATCAGGGAGGCGAAGCCCTCGGCGTGGATCTCTTGCTTGCGGTTCTCCACCACGACGTTGTTCCAGGTGATGAGGAACTCGGAGTGGGTGAGCCCGGCGCGGTCGTGGAGCAGGAGGACGGGGACGGCGAGCAGCGGCAGCCGGCGGACTTCGTAGCCCTGGGATCTGAGGTGCTCGGCGGTGAGGTCCAGGAAGGAGCCGAGGCCATCCATCGCGGGCGTCCGCTGAGCGGCGGCGAGGGCGGTGGCGAGTTGGGCTCCCGCGGGCTCCAGGCCGTAGCCCCGGCGCAGGGCGTCCCAATCTCCCGGCGAGAGCTGCGCCAGCAGGTCGCGGCCGGCGGCGACGTCCGCCACCAGGGCGGCGAGGCGTCCCTTGCCAGCGGGGACGACGGGGAGGATGGTGAGGATGGAGTCGAGGTCGTATCCGGCGCCGCCGCCCAGGCGGCGCAGGAGAGCCGAGCGGGATGCCAGGTCTCCGGAGCCGGCGCGAGGGAGGGGGTGGACGAAGCGGATGGGCCGGCCGTAGAGGGCGGCGAGCTCGGCGGCGGCCTGGTCCGCGGCGGCGAGATAGCGGTCGATCCCCTCAGGCGTGGCGAAGCTCGCGACGGGGACGCGGTCCAGTCCCAGGATGGCCAGGATGCGCGGCTCCAGGGCGTGCAGGGTGAGCCAGGCGGCATCGCGGGTGAGCAGCACCTGGCCGTTGTGGAAGGGGACGGGCGCCTGGGTCCAGGTCGCCTTTCCCCAGGCGCGGTCGAGGTCTTCCGGCAGGCTGCGCACCAGCTCGGGGCCGAGGTGGGCGTCCTCTTCGCGGCCGGTCTGAAGGTTGGGCCGCACCAGCACGCGCACGCCGCCGCCCTGAGCGTGGACCGTGTGGACCAGGGTGAACGGGTCCCGCGGCCAGGGCGAGTAGGCGCGGCCGTGGGTGTCCAGCAGGCGCAGGCCCAGCGCCCTGGCCCGGGGCTCCAGGCGCTCCTTCAGGGGGGAGTCGGCGAGCACGATGAGCGTCCGCCCGGGGCTGGCCGCCCGCACGGCGGTGAGGAAGGCGTCCGCCGCCGGCAGGTCGAAGAAGAAGGACGGCAGCGAGTAGACGGAGGCCGCGAGCCGCCCTTCCACGTCGGCGTCGAAGCGCTGGCCCTTGGGATCGTAGGCCGTTTGCCGCTCGGCGCCGCGGCGGGGGATGGCGCCCCAGGCGCGCTCCACCGCGTCGGAGGCCGCGAAGTCGAACCCCCGCACCTGGTTGAGCTCCAGCAGCAGGGCGTCGCGCAGGCCGGCGGGCGCGGCGGGATCGAGAGAACGGGGGAGGCGGGCGATCACCTCGCGGCGAAAGGCAGCGTCGGCCACGAAGCGCTCGGGGTCCACGAGCTGGAGCGCCAGCAGCCCCAGGACGTCCTCGTGGCTCCACGAGCCGCGGCGGGCCAGCTCGCGGCTGCGGGCGCGGGCGGCCACCTCGGGGGAGGGCGGCGCGGGCGCCGCTCCCAGGACGCAGAGGGCGAGGCCTGCCAGCAGGACGACGGCCCGCGGGGCTCTCACGGCGAGCCCCCTACTGCTGCGCCTCGGTGTTCAGCCGCTCCAGGTTGGCGGCGGCCATCTGGTCCTGGGGGTTGATCTTGAGCACCTGCTCGAGGAGGCTCTTGGCCTCGGCTCGCTTGTGCACGCTCATCAGCAGCACCGCGAGGTCGTTCATGGCTCCCGTGTGGCGCGGCGAGAGCTGAAGGGCTTTGCGCAGGTCCTGCTCGGCCGAACTGAGGCGCTGGAGCGACATCTCCACGGCGCCCCGCAGGTAGATGTAGTCAGGGTTGTTGGGCTCGGCCTGGAGCGCGGTCTGGACCGACTTCAGCGCTTCGTCGGACTTCTTCTGGGCGAGCAGGATCTTCACCTCCACCAGCCGCGCCCGCGGGTCCTTCGAGACCCCGATCTCCTGGCGGACGGCGGTCAGGGCGTTGTCGAGCTGGCCCTGGGACAGGAGGCGCATGGCGTTCTGCAGCCCCGGGCTCAAGGGTGCTTCGGCCGGTGCGGCGGCTCCGGGAGGTGCGGCGGCGGGAGCTCCGCCAGCCGCCGCCGAAGCCGCAGCGGCCGGGCGCGGTGCCGGCGGCTTGGCGGCCTCCTCGGCCTGGGCGAGGGCTTTGCGCGCCTCCTCCCTTTTGCCGGCGGCGTCGAGCCCGCGGGCGAGCGCCTTCCAGGCCTCGACGTTACGCGGGTTGAAGCGGGCCCCCTTGTCCAGGAAGGGCAGGGCCTCGGCGGCGTGACCGCCGTCCACCAGCAGGCTGCCGTACTCCTGGGCGATGCCCGCGGCCGGGCGGGGATCGCCCAGGGTGTTGGGATCGTCGGGAAGCTTCTCGGCGAAGGGCTTGAGGGTGGCCAGGGCGGCGGCGGCGTTGCCGGCCTGGCGCTGGGCCCGGCCCAGCAGCAGGACCAGGACAGGATGCCCGCCGGCCCGCCCCTGGAGGAGGCTCACCGCCTCCGCCGGCTTACCGGCCAGCATCTGGGCCTCGGCGAGGTTGCGGCGCACCTCGAGATCCAGGTTCGGGGGGTGATTCGCCAGCAGCGGCTGCAGCAGGGCCACGGCGCCGGGGCCGTCCTTCTTCTGCACCAGCACGCGGCCGCGCAGCAGCCGGACGGCAGGATCGCCGTCCGGCTGGCCCGCGAGCAGCTCCGCGGCCTCGTCCGGCCGCTCCAGCGTCAGGGCGAGGGTGGCCGCCATCAGCCGGCCGTCCCGGTCGCTGGGTTTGCGCAGGGCCCAGGGGCGGAGCATGGAGTAGGCCTCCACCACCCGGCCATCCTGCGCCGTCAGCATCCCCAGCTCCCGGGCCGCGGGCGAGGCCGGCTCCTTGAGCACGGAGCGGGTGAAATAGACCTTGGCCTCGTCCCTCCTGCCCAGGGCCAGCGCCGCCCGGCCCGCCTGGTAGAGGACGGCCGGCTGGGCGTCCTCGGCGTCGGCGAGGGGCTTGAGCACCGCCAAGCCCTCCGCCGCCTTGCCCAGCTCGACGTAGAGCAGGCCGACGAGGGCGTGGATGGGAGGCGTCGCGGCCGGGTCCTTCTCCAGCGCCTGGAGCCGCGGCAGGGCCTCGGCGGTCTTGCCCGCCTGCACCAGCGCGGTCACCTCCTGCACCTTCTTCTCCAGCTCGGTCGGCGGCTTGGCCAGAGCGGCCGGAGAGGCAGGTTTCGCCGGCGGGACCTGGGCCTCGACCGCGGCGGCCATCAGGGAAAGGATCAACAGGGCGAGGGCTTTCTTCATCGATGGACACTCCAAGCCGAGGCTCAAGAAAAGATAGGGCCACCCTGTGGAACACGGAGGGCGGGCGGGGTGTTCCCGGCCGCCCTCATCACCCCGGCCCTCTTCTCCCGGCCTCCCCCCCTTCCGCCGGGAGAAGAGGGAGTGGTTAGTCTGAAAGAAAGACAGGAAGAGCGCTGTTTTAGCCCTCTCTCTCCCGGCGGCAAGGGGGGGAGGCTGGGAGAGAGAGGGTTGGGAGAGTGAGGGCCCGCCCCGCAGGGGCGGCGCCTACAGCGACTTCAAGAATTCCTGCGCGTCCTTGGCGTACTTGCTGTTGGGATCGAGCTGCAGGAGCTTCTGGAGGTCCGCCTTCGCCTCCTTGTTCTGGTTCTTGTTCATGTAGACGAGAGCGCGGTAGTAGTAGGCGTCCGGCAGGTTCGGGTTCTCGGCGACGACGCGGGTGAACTGCGCCATCGCGTCGTCCATCTTGCCCGAGTTGAAGGACTTGATGCCGAGGTTCAGCAGGGTGTTGGCGTCGACCTTGGTGCCCTGGGGAAGCTTGGCCATATAGGTCTGGGCCTCGGTTTCACGGCCGGCGCCCACCAGCAGGTTGACCAGGAGCTGCAGGGTGACCGGGTCGTCCGGCGCGATCTGCAGGGCCTGCTTCAGGGAGTCGATGGCCAGGTCGGTCTTGCCCTCTTTGAAATAGGACTCGGAGATGGCGCGGAGGATGGCGGGATGGAGGCTCTTGTCCTCCAGCTTGGCCATGCCCTCCTGGTAGGCGGCCCGGGCGTCGGCGTATTTCTCCTGGGCGAGGAGGGCATTGCCCTTCTCGATGGCGGCCTTGGCCTGGCCGGTGGTGCTCTCCTTCTCGGCCTTCTGAATGACCTCCTTCGGGACCAGCTTGAGGGTGACGACGACGGGCTGGGCGACGGCGAACTCGTTCACCTGCACCCGGCCCTCCGAGGCCATGTAACCCGGCTTCTCGATGAGGATGCCCCAGGCGCCGCTGGTGAGCCCCAGGATGGACCACTTGCCGTTCTTGTCGGTGGTGAGCAACGCCGGGCCGTCTTTCTTGGGGTCGACCGTGTCGTTGCCGATGCGGAGGGTAACCCTGGCGCCCTCGACGGGTTTGCCGGCCTCGTCCCTGACCTGGCCCTGGAGCCGGCCCTTGCCCGCCCAGGACTGTCCCTGGACGGGGACGCCGGCAGCTACCAGCAGGACCGCCAGCAGAACCATGGATTTCGCGTTGCGCGAGAACATGACGTCGTCTCCTTTGGGTGTTCTTGGAAGCCCGGGCTGCCCCCGCTCACGGAGAGATTCGGGATGCAAACCACGTGCGCGAAGTGTATTCCGCGGGCGGACAAAAAAAAACCGCCGGGGGTCGCCCCCCGGCGGTCGACGGTATCAGCCTGTGAAAGCGCCGATTTTTAGCGGAAGCTCAGACGAGCGCCAAGACGGATGACGCGCGGGCTGAGGATCTCGGTAACGTTGTTCGAGGTCGACCGCGCCAGCCGGTCGCTGCGCTGCAGGACGTAGGACTTGTTCAGGAGGTTGAAGCAGTCCACGCCGATGGTGACACCGAAGTCGCTGAAGGTGAACTCCTTCTCGACCCGGGCGTCGACCACGTGGACGTCGGGGTTGCGGAACGAGTCCGACGACGACGTCACCTGGAGGTTGTCCGAAGGCTGGGTGGGGTATTGACTAGCCGGCAGGAAGACCCGGTGGAAGAAGGGGGTCGGATAGCCCTGACGGCCGGTGAGGCTCAGCGCGGCGTTGAAGCCCCACGGGTGATCGGGAGCGATCTGATAGAGGCCGTTGATGCTGTACGACCACTTGCTGTTGATGTAGACGCCACCCTTGGAGCCCGAGCCGGTGCCCGAACCCTGGAGGACGGGGTCGCCTTCCTTCTGGCCGCCACCCAGGAGCCGGGTCGGATCCGGGTTGGAGCTGACGGGCACCTTGCTCCAGTACCAGTCGTTGTAGGAGACGTTGCCGCGCAGCATCCAGCGGTTGGCGAGACGCTTGTTGAAGGTCACCGCAGCGCCCTTGTAGGTCTGCTCGTCGTCGCCGTTGTAGAGGAACCCGCCGTTGCGGGAGGTGAGACCCGGCCTGATGATGTAGTACGGAATGCTGTAGGGGGTGCCGTTGGGCAGGAAGCCGTTGGCGACGCCGCCCTGAACGTAGTCCGCACGGGTCGCCCGGCGACCGATCGACTTGACGGCATTCGTGGAGAAGGGATCGGCGTCGGTGAAGACCAGAAGGTCCTGCTGCAGGATGCCGGTGATCTTCCGGTAGGTAAGGTTGGCACCGACGACGAACTCCGGCAGCAGCGCGTGCTCGACGCTGAACAGGAGCTCATCGGTCTTCGGCGCCTTGAGGTTCGGATCGAGCCCGTTGGACTGCAGGAGCTGGCCGTTGGCGGGGTTGACGTTGCCGCTGAAACCGGCCGAGCCGCCGAGGTCACGGGTGGTGATGATCGGGTTGCCGGCGCTGGCGGTGTAGAAGTAGGCGAAGCTGGGGCTGCCGATCGTGTTGAGCTGGGAAGCGTTGCCGGCGCCCAACTGGTCCGCGAACCGGGAGTAGCTGGCCCGCAGCAGGGTCTTGCGCTCGGGACCGAGGGCGTAGGTGAGGCCCAGGCGGGGAGTGAAATCCTTCCACTCGAAGCCGATGTCCTGCTGCGGGACGGAGACCGCCGGCAGGAGGTTCGGCAGCAGCCGGCTGGCCGGTTGCGACCGCGCCAGGTTGTCGCCGCCCTGGACGTCGTAGCGCACGCCCACGTTGACCGTGAGGTTGCCCGCCGTCATGGTGTCCTGCAGATAGGCTTCCTTGTACTTGTTGCGGACGCTGGCGCCGCCGTCGCGCTCCACCGCCAGGACGTTGACGCCCGCGGGGAGACCGAAGTTGGACGGACCGTCCTCGACGAGCCCGACGCCGGGCCACGAGGACAGCGAGGTGACCTCGGCCTCACGGTAGGCGACGCCGAACTTCAGCTCGTGGCTGAGGGTGTTGGTGTTGAAGAAGTTGGAGGCGTCCGCCTTGTACTGCTTCTGCGGGCGCAGAGTGGTGTTGAGGATGAAGCTGTTGTGCCAGATCCCCAGGCCGTCGAGGTAGGGGGTGACGTTCAGGCCGCCCTCGGGGACCAGCTCGAAGCCGCCGTTGACCTTCGAGTAGAGACCCGTGAGGTAGAAGTTCGAGCTGAAGATGTGGGTGTCCTCGATCTTGTACGCGGTGGGGCTGGGGCCGAACTTGCCCTGGTCCCAGGTGGTCGGCTGCGGCCGGGTCGGACCGGCGTTGCGGCCGATCTTGACCTTGTCGCTGTCGATGATGAAGGCGGTCGCCGAGTTGTTGGTGGCGATCTGCGCGTTCAGCTTGCCGTTGTAGGTCTTGAGGTCGGTCTTGTCGCTGACGTCGGCGATGGTCAGCAGGCTGACCTTCTGGCGACCGTACGAGCCCCAGATCCACAGGCGGTCCTTGACGATCGGGCCGCCCAGCTCAGCGCCGTAGTCCTTGACGCTGACGATGCGGTTGCCCTGCTTGAAGCTGGGAACCGGCTTGCCGTTGGTCAGGATTCCAGCCTGGAACTGCTGCAACTGCGACAGGGTACGGCCGGAGCCGGTACGATACAGGCCCGCCTGCGCCAGGTCCTTCTGGTCGAAGCTGGTGCTGGACTGGCGGCTCTTGTCGGTATCGTAGAAACGGCCGCTGCCGCGCCACTCGTTGGTGCCGCGCTTGGTCACCATGTTAAGGACGACGCCGCCGGTGGCGATGGTCGAATCCGAGCCGCCCGTCGTGACCTGCATCTCTTCGAACGCGTCGAAGTCGTAGTAGGCGGGGGAGGAGCCGAGCGCCGCCATGTCGGTGATCACCACGCCGTCCACGGACCACACGGCCTGATCGCCGCCGGAGCCGGGGCCGACGTACTGCGACTGCTGGCCGCTCTCGTTACCGCCGACGTTGATACGGTCGGTGAGGACGCCCGGAGTCGTCTGGAGGACCGACCAGGGATCGCGCGAGGTCGGGATCTTCTCGAGCTCGGTCTGGCTGACCGTGGCGCCGGTGGAAATACGGCGCTCGTCCAGCAGCGGGCTCTCCGCCGTGACGGTGATGACGTCCTCGACGGCCGCCGACAGCTTCACCTCGATCTGGGTGTTGCGGCCGATGTTGATCACGATGTTCGGGTAATCGATGGTCGAGAAGCCCTCGAGCTCGGCCTTCAACTGATAGCTGCCGGGCCCGAGACCCAGGAAACGGAACTGCCCCTGGGCGTTCGTCACCTGGACTTGCGGGGCGCCGCCGCCCGACAGGGTCGCAGTGACCCCGGGCAGCGCGGCGCCTTTGTCGTCTGTGACGGTGCCGTAGAGGTTGCCGGTCTGCAACTGGGCGAAGGCGGTGCCGCCCGCGACCAGCAGCAGCAACGCAGCGACGGCTACGATCCGTCCCCAAAGGTTGGTGCTCTTCATTTCAATAAACCTCCCGTTTGTGGGTTGCGGAGCCGAAACCGCGACTCTTCGCGGCGGACTCCAGAAAAAGGACGACTGGAAGCGTGGTGCTGAATTGCCACTCCGCGCCGAGCAACACCTCCTCTCGAACCGGAAAACTAAGAGATGGTTCAACCAACTCTAGTCGACTCGTAGACCAGGGTCAAGCAAGCGGGGTGCCATGCGCAGAGCGCGGGGGAGGGACCGGTGAAACCCTTTCCTTGCAATGGTTTGTCCAATCCCGAAGCATCGGAAGGGGAGCGTGATTCAGAGCCTTGGACGGAGTCGATCCAAATTCTTGAACGAGCCGCAGGTGACGGCCGCTCCCCGCTCCCGCGGCGACAGGGCGCCGTTCCCGGCACGTTCCCTGCTGCCGGTTCCCTGCTATATTGATCCCTGTCAGGTGAGGAACGCCATGTCTCGAAAGCAACTCCCGTCCGTCCTCCTGCTCGCCGCCCTGGCCGCCGCGGGCTGCTCCAGCTACCAGCCTTTCGACTCGGCGGGCTACCTGCGCCAGCAGTACGCCCATGAGGTCGGCGCCCAGGAGGCCCAGCGCGTCGAGATCCCCTTCGAGCTCAACGCCGAGATCCGCGGCGCCCTGGGCAAGATGCCGCCGCTGGCCAGCGAGCTGCGGCGGATCAATCAGGTCAACGACTTCATCTTCGACGGCCTGCAGCTCCAGTACTCCCTGACTCCCACCCGCAACGCGGTGGACACCTACCGCACCCGCGAAGGCAACTGCCTGTCGTTCGTCAACCTGTTCGTGGGGGTGGCGCGGGACCGCGGCCTCAACCCGTCCTATGTCGAGGTGGTCGACCTGCAGAAGTGGAACCATCGCGACGGCATGGTGGTGAGCCAGGGGCACATCGTCGCCGGCATGTACCTGGACGGCGTGCTGCGCACCTTCGACTTCATCCCCTACCGCAAGAAGGCCTACAAGGACTTCAAGCCGATCGACGACCTGACGGCCGCCGCCCACTACTACAACAACCTGGGTGCCGAGGCGCTGCTGGGCGGCAACCTGAAGCGGGCCGAGGAGCTGCTGACCGTGGCCACCCGCATCGCGCCCCGCTTCGACAAGGCGATCAACAACCTGGGGGTGGCCCTGGCGCGCGGCGGCCAGCCGGAGAAGGCCCTGGAGCTCTACCAGCGGGGCCTCGCCATCGCGCCGGAGAGCTCGACGCTGCTCACCAACATGGCGCGGGTCTACCAGGAGCTCGGCCGCGGCGAGGAGGCCTCCGCCCTGCTGGTCAAAATCGAGGGCGCCAACACCTCCAATCCCTTCTTCTTCATCTACCAGGGCGAGGTGGCCCTGAGCCGGGGGGAGCAGGGCAAGGCCCTCGACTACATGACCCGCGCCCTGCGGCTGGACAGCGAGCTGCCGGAGGTCCACCTCGGGCTGGTGAAGGTCTACCTCGCGATGGGCGACGTGGAGAAGGCGCGGCACTACCTGGGGCGGGCCCTGAAGCTGGACGCCACCAACCAGGACGCCCTCCAGTACGCCCGCATGCTGGGACAGTGAGCCGGCGCCGCGCTGCCCTCCGCCCGTTCCTGCTCTGGCTGGCCGTTCTGCTCGCCGGCCCGGCGACCGGCGCGGCCGGCGAGGGCTACGGTCTGCTGGCGGGGCTGACGTCGGCCGCGGGCGGCGAGCGGCGCGACGCCGCCCGCCGGCTCGTCGAGTCGGGCGACGCCTCGCTCGTGCCGGGCCTCGTCGACGCCTACTTCTTCCTGCCCCGCAATCAGCGGGCGGAGGCCCTGTCGGCGCTCGTCGCCCTGAGCGGCGAGAAGGCGGGGGAGCGCTATCACGACTGGGTCGAGCTGCTGGGGCGCCGGCCGGACCTCGTCGCGCGGCCCGGGTACCTCGCCTGGAAGGCCGGTCTCCTCGCCCGCATCGATCCCCGCTATCCGTCCCTGCTCGACGCGGACGCGCCGGTGCGCATCCGCGTCGAGGAGGTGGTCTGGGGGGGCGTCCCGGTGGAGGGGATCCCGGCGCTCGACCAGCCGGCCCACGTGCCGGCGGCGCAGGCCGGCTATCTCACCGGCGACGAGCGCGTCTTCGGAGTCAGCCTGGGGGGCGAGACGCGGGCCTACCCCCGGCGCATCGTCGACTGGCACGAGGTGGTCAACGACGTGGTGGGGGGCGAGCCGGTCACCCTCGCCTACTCCAGCCTCTGCGGCGCGGCCGTCCTCTACGCCACCCGCGCGGCCCCGGGCGAGTCCTACACCTTCGGCACCTCCGGCCTGCTCTACCGGGCCAACAAGCTGATGGTGGACCGGCAGACCCGGTCGCTGTGGAGCCAACTGACCGGCGAGCCGGTGATCGGCCGGCTGGCCGGTCCGGCGCGCCAGGGGGAGGCCCCGGCGCGGCTCGCCGTGCTGCCGCTGACCCTCACCACCTGGCAGGATTGGCGGGACCGGCATCCGGAGACGACCGTCCTCGCCCTCGACCGCGAGCTGGAGCGGCGCTCCGGTTTCCAGTACCTGCCCGGGGCGGCCGAGCGCAAACGCGCGGGCGTCGTTTTCCCCACCGGCCCCGCCGGCCCGCTCAGCGCCGCCCTGCCGCCGCGCACCGAGGTCTACGCCGTGCGGCTGGACGGCCGCGCCAAGGCCTATCCGCTGGCGAGGGCCCTGGCCGAGCGGGTGATCGACGACCGGGTGGGCGACGAGCCGGTGGTCGTGGTGGCCGATCCGGGCTCCGGGGCGGTGCGGGCCTACCGCCGCGGCGAGCGCACCTTCACGCGCGGCGCGACGGCGGGCGAGCTGGTGGACGGCGAGGGGCGCCGCTGGACGGTGGGCGAGGACGCCCTGGTGCCGAAGGAGGCGGCTCCCACGCTCGCGCCGCTGCCGCGGCTGCCCGGCCATCCGTCCTTCTGGTCCGGCTGGTACGCCTTCTTTCCCGGCACCGCGCTGTACGGCAGCCCGCCGCGGTAGTACCATGATAGGTCCCTGTTGGCTCAAGGAGGCCGCGATGAGCTTGTTCCGCGCAGTCCGCAACCGTCCCTCCGCCCGCCTCCTGCCGGTCCTGCTCCTGCTGCTCCCGGCGGCCGCGCCGGTACCCGCCCAGACCCGCAAACCGGCCGAGACCAAGAAGCCGACCGAGACCTTCGAAGGCACCTCCCATGTGGTCGCCGTGGAGGTGCCGGTCAACGTCGTCGGCCGCGACGGCGAGCCCGTCCGCGGGCTCACCGCCGCCGATTTCGAGGTCTACGACGGCAACGAGCGGCAGAAGGTCACCGCGTTCGAGATGGTCGACCTGAAGACTCTCGAGACGACGGCGGCGGAGAACGCGGCGGCCCCGGCGGCCCCGCGCTCGCCCGCGGACCTGCCCTCGGGCGCCCGGCGCCGTTTCCTGCTGCTCTTCGACCTCTCCTTCTCCAGCCCGACGTCGGTCCTCAAGGCCCGCCTGGCGGCCCGCGACTTCGTCCTCCACTCGCTCGCCCCGGCCGACCTGGCGGCGGTGGCGACCTATTCGATGGAGGCTGGTCCCAAGCTGGTGGTGACCTTCACCCCCGACCGGGCGCAGCTCGCGCGCGCCATCGACACCCTGGGCTTCCGCCAGGCCCTGGACACGCGCATGGCCGACCCGCTGCGCTTCCTGATCGACACGCCGGCCAGCGCCGCCAACGAAGCGACCCTGAACATCGCCGACGGGCTGGACCTGAAGTCGCAGAAGGACCAGATCCTGTTCGAGTACCTGAGGACGATCAACTTCGCCCAGGAGCGTAGCGAGCGCACGTTCGAACAGGGGAAGATCGTGAGCTACTCGCGGGCGCTGGGGGAGATGGCGCGGGCGCTCAACTCGGTGAAGGGGCGCAAGCACGTCCTCTACTTCTCCGAGGGGTTCGACAGCCGGCTGCTGCTCGGCCGCCAGACCACCGACAAGGAGACCGAGACCGACAATACCAACATCGCGTTCGGCCAGACCTGGATGGTGGACAACGACGCCCGCTTCGGCAGCACCGGGCTGCAGAAGAACCTGGAGCGCATGCTCGACGAGTTCCGCCGCGCCGACTGCGTCATCGAGGCGGTGGACATCGGCGGCCTGCGGGCGAGCGGCGACCAGACGGCGCGGCCCAGCGGCCAGGAGGGGCTGTTCTACCTCGCCAACGAGACCGGGGGCGAGCTGTTCAAGGACGCCAACAACCTGCGCGAGCCGCTGGCGCGGGTGCTCGAGCGCACCAGCGTGACCTACGTGCTGACCTTCGAGCGCTCGGACCTCAAGCTCGACGGCGCCTACCACCGGCTGCGGGTGAAGGCGAAGCTGCCGGCCGGGGCCCGCCTCGCGCACCGCACCGGCTACTACGCGCCGCGGCCGTTCAAGGACCTCGATCCGCTAGAGAAGAACCTCCTCGCCGCCGACGCCATCGCCAGCGCGACGCCGCGGCGGGACGTCGACCTCAACGTGCTGGCGGCGCCCTTCCGTGCCGGCGAGGCCCTCTCCTACGTGCCGGTGATCATCGAGGTCGGCGGCCGCAGCCTGCTCGAAGGGCAGACCGGGAGCAAACTGAACGTGGAGATCTATACCTACGTCAGCAACGCCGAAGGGCAGATGAAGGACTTCTTCAGCCAGCGGGTGGACCTCGACCTCGGCAAGGACCGCGGCCGTCAGTCGATGCTCGAGGGCGGCATCAAATACTACGGTCATTTCGACCTGGCGCCCGGCGCCTATCAGGTGCGGGTGCTGGTGCGCAACGCCGAGACCGGCCGCGCCGGCGTGCAGACGACGCGGGTCGAGGTCCCCGCCTACAGCCAGGCGCAGACCGTGCTGCTCCCCCCGTTCTTCATGGAGGACCGGCAGAAGTGGCTGCTGGTGCGGGAGAACAGCCACCAGGGGCAGCAGAGCTCGGTGGTCTATCCGTTCACCGTCGACGGGCAGCCCTACGTGCCCTCCGCCCGCCCCACCCTGCGCGGCGAGTCGACGGCGCGGCTCTGCCTGGTGGCCTACAACCTGGGCAAGGGCGACGTGAACGTCCAGGGCCAGGTGCTGGCCGCCGACGGCACGGCCTCGCCGTCGGGACGGCTGTCCAAGGTGCAGCGCACGACCACCGGCATCCAGGGGCTGGACAAGCTGGTGGCGACCTTCGATCCCGCGGGCCTCCTCGCCGGCAGCTACGTCCTGCAGGTGGCGGTGACCGACCCGACGACCGGCCGCCGCCAGGCGAGCTCTCTACCCTTTCAGGTGATTCACTGATTTTTCGTGGAGAGACCGTCATGCGCACGTTGAGGGTGCTCGCGGGCTTCGGCGCCGCCTGGGCCGGCTTGCTGTTCGCCACGGCACCGGCGCAGATGGCTCAGACGTTCGGCGGTGCCACCGACGTGGTGGAGGTCGAGGTGCCGGTGCAGGTGGTGCGCGATGGCCAGCCGGTGCGCGGCCTCACCCGCGACGACTTCGAGGTCTACGACGGACGCAACCGGCAGACCCTCACCGGCTTCCACGCCGTCGACCTCGCGGCCCCGGCCGCCCAGCGGGCCGCCACCGTCCCCCTGGCCGGGCGCCGGCAGCTCCTCCTCCTCTTCGACCTCGCCTTCTCCGATCCCAAGTCGGTGGTCAAGGCGCGGGACGCGGCGCGGGAGCTGGTGATCAAGGGGCTGCGTCCGGGCGACCTGGTGGGGGTGGCCACCTACAGCTCCGCCCGCGGCTCGCAGCTCATCCTGGGGCTGACCTCGGACCGCCGGCAGGTGGACTCGGCCCTGAGCTCCCTGGGCGCCGTACGCCCCGACCGGGCGGACGATCCCCTGCGGCTGGTCATGGGACACGCCCGGGGCGCCCTGCCGGGGGGGGCCGACCCGCACCGTCTCGCCGAGCACTCGCAGGAGGCGGACGCCGCCCATACCGACTCCCTCCTCAACGAGCTGGGAACGCAGCAGGCGAACCTGGGCCGGGAGTCCAACCGCTCGGCCCAGAAGGCCGCGGTCACCGCCCTCACCCGCTCCTACTCCGACCTCGCCCGGACACTGGGAGCCATCCCGGGCCGCAAGCAGGTGGTCTACTTCTCCGAGGGGTTCGACAGCACGCTGCTCACCGGCTCCACCCCCTTGCCCGGCGACCGGCCGCAGGAGTCGCCGATCCTGGGCCAGATCCCGCAGCCGGGCGTCGGCACCTCCGAGCCCCACCTCGAGAGCTCGGACGACACCTCGGGCAGCACCCAGGCGGTCAACGCCGTCGAGAAGATGCTGGAGGAGTTCCGCCGCGCCGACTGTGTCATCCAGGCGGTGGACCTCGGCGGGCTGCGCGCCGGCGGCGAGCAGGGGGTGACGCGCACCGCGGGCAAGGAGACCCTCTTCACCCTGGCCCACGGCACCGGCGGCGAGCTGTTCGAGGGCTCCAACGACCTGTCGCCGGCGATGAGCGGCATGCTGCAGCGGACGAGCCTCACCTACGTCCTCTCCTTCCAGCCGGACAAGGTGAAGCCGGACGGCGCCTACCACAAGCTGCGGGTGGAGCTGAAGAACGCTCCCCGCGGCACGCGCGTCGCCTTCCGGCCGGGCTGGTACGCCCCTCGCCCCTACAACCGGCTCAACCCGATGGAGAAGCTGTTCGAGGCCTCCTCGAAGCTGATGGGCGGGGAGGAGTCGGGCTCGATCCCCAGCGCCGTGCTGGCGGCCCCGTTTCGCGCCGGCGGCGCCGCCGGAGATCGCGCCTACGTGCCGGTGCTCATCGAGGTGGACGGTCCGGCGCTGCTCGTCGCCAGGCCCGGGGGCGTGCTGCCGGTGGAGGTCTACGTCTACGCCCTGGGCGCGGACGGCGCCATCCAGGACTTCCTCTTCCAGACCCTGGGGCTCGACCTCGCCAAGACCGAGGCGCCGCTGCGCCAGAGCGGCCTCAAGTTCTTCGGCCACCTGGACCTGCCCGCCGGCGAGTACTCGGTGCGCACGCTGATCCGCAACGGCGCGACCGGGGCCTACAGCCTGCGGGTGGCGCCGCTCACCGTGCCGGCCTTCGCGGCGGGACCGGTGCTGCTGCCCCCCCTCTTCCCCGAGCCGGCGAACCGCTGGCTCATCATCCGCGAGGCGCAACGGGGGGCGCAGGTGCCGTATCCGTTCATGGCGCGCCAGCAGCCGTTCATCCCCGCTTCCCGGCCGGCGCTCGCCGCAGGTCAGGAGACCCCCGTGGCGCTGGTGGGTTACAACCTTGCCGCGGGAGACCTCAAGGCCGAGGCCCGGGTGCTGACCCCCGACGGCCAGGAGAGCGGGGGCGGCGGCGGAGAATTGCGGGTGCTGGGCCGGGAGAGCGGCGGCGCCGGCGGCCCGGACCGGCTGACGGCGACCTTCAAGCCACCCAGGCTGCCGCCGGGCGAATACCTGCTGCGGGTGACCCTCACCGGCGCCGGCGGCCCGGCGGGCACCAGCAGCGCCGCCTTCGTAGTGGGCCGGTGAAAGTACAGTTATGATGATCCTCTGTTTCCATCTTCTTACATTTTCAGCGAGATTCACACGTGAGGGCTGAAAGGACATCGCATGAGACAGGCTAGCCGACGACTGTTACGCTTCGCCGCCGCGGCGGCCGGGCTGGGGCTGGTGCCGTGGCCCGGGATCGCCCAGCAGACCTTCTCGGGAGCCACCGACGTCGTGGTCGTCGAGGTCCCGGTCCAGATCGTCAAGGACGGCGAGCCGGTGCGCGGGCTCACGGCCAACGACTTCGAGGTCTACGACGGCCGCAAGAAGGTGCCGGTCACCGGCTTCGAGGTTCTGGACCTCACGACCGCCGCCGCGGGCACCCCGGCGGCGGCGCAGGTCCCGGTCTCCGCCCGGCGGCACTTCCTGCTGCTGTTCGACCTCTCGAACTCCGAGCCCAAGGCCATCGTCAAGGCCCGTGCGGCGGCTCTGGACGTGGTGCGCGGGCTGCATCCGTCGGACCTGGTGGCGGTTGCCACCTACAGCACGCTCCAGGGGCTGCAACTCGTGCTGGGCTTCACCCCGGACCGGCAGCAGCTCAAGACCGCCGTCGATACCCTCGGCCTGCCGAAGCTGATCGACCGCTCCCCCGATCCCCTGCGGCTCGTGCTGGCCCAGACCCAGGGCGACATCTCCAGCCGGCCCGCGAGGTCGATGAAGGATGGCTTCGCCGAAGCGCAGGCCGGCAAGGACCAGGCCGTGCTCGACACCCTGCAGGACTTCGCCACTCAGTCGAACCGCGCCGTGCGGACGGTCCAGGAGCAGCAACTGCGCACCCTGACCAAGTCCTTCACCGACCTGGCGCGGTTGATGGCCGAGGTCGAAGGGCGCAAGTACGTGGTCTACCTCTCCGAGGGCTTCGACAACACCCTGATCACGGGCCGGGTGAAGACCCAGGACGAGGAGCAGCAGGACCTCCAGAAGCGTACGCTCGACCAGAACTCGGTGATCACCACCACCGATTCCGGCGAAGAGAGCTTCGGCAACACCCGCTCGCAGAACGTCGTCGAGAAGATGCTCGAGGAGTTCCGCCGCGCCGACTGCGTCATCCAGGCAGTGGATCTCGGGGGCCTGCGGGCGGGCAGCGACCAGGCCCCGCAGCACGTCAACGGCAAGGAGTCCATGTTCAACATGGCGAAGAGCACGGGCGGCGAGCTCTACGAGAACTTCAACGACTTCTCGGCAGCTCTCGGGCAGATGGTGCGCCGCACGGGCGTGACCTACGTCCTGTCGTTCCAGCCCGACGGCCTCAAGCCGGACGGCACGTACCACAAGCTGCGGGTGGAGCTGAAGAACGCCGCCCGCGGCGCCCGAGTGGTCTACCGGCCGGGCTACTACGCCCCGCGCCCGTACAAGGAGCAGCCGGTGATGCAGCGGCTGCTGGAGACCGGCAGCGACGTGCTGGGCGAAGAGAGCGGCGCCATTGCCACTTCGGTGCTGGCGGCGTCTTTCACGGCGAGCGGCGATCACAACCCCTGGGTGCCGGTGGTCATCGAGGTGAACGGCGCCTCCCTGCTGGCCGGCAAGCAGGACCCCAAGCTGCCGGTGGAGATCTACATCTATGCCCTGGACCAGAACGGCTCGGTGCAGGACTTCGTGACCCAGACGGTGGGCCTCGACCTGACCAAGGCCGAGTCGGGCCTGCGGCAGGGGGGCCTGAAGTTCTTCGCCCAGCTCGCGCTGCCCAAGGGCAGCTACACCCTGCGCACGTTGGTGCGCAACGGCTCCACCGGCGCCTCCAGTCTGCGGGTGACCGAGCTGGCGGTGCCGGGCAAGGACGAGTCCGCGCTGCTGCCGGCCTTCTTCCCCGAACCCCCCGGCCGCTGGGTGATGGTGCGGCAGACCCTCAGGCAGGGGCAGGAGCAGATGCCCTATCCCTTCATGCTCAAGGACCAGCCGTTCATCCCCGCGTCGAAGCCGGTGCTCGCGCCGGGCCAGGAGGCGCAGTTGATTCTCCAGGGCTACAACCTGGGAGCGGGCGACCTCAAGGCCGAGGCTCGCGTGCTGTCGGCCGACGGCAAGGAGGTCCCCGGCGGCGACTTCAAGCTCGGTGGCCGCGACGGGGCCGCCGCCGGTCCCGTCCGCCTGGTGGCTAGCTTCCGTCCGCCGGCGTTGCCGCCCGGCGACTACCGGTTGCGGGTGACGCTGACCGACGGCGGGGGCAAGGCGCAGACCAGCATCGCCCGTTTCGCCGTGGGCGGGGCGGCACCGCCGCGCGGGAGCCGCTGAGCCCTCCGGCGCCGGGCCGCGAGGCCCACGTCTACCTCAAGCCGGGCCGCGACAAGTCGGTCCGCGAGGGGCACCCGTGGATCTTCTCAGGGGCGGTTGCCCGGCTCGAGGGGCCGGCCGGCGCGCCCTTGGCCCGGGTCTTCGACGCCGGCGGGCGCCCCCTCGGCCTCGGTTTCCACAGCCCCCACTCCCAGATCCGCGTCCGCATGCTCGGCGCCGGCGTGGCGGACGCCGACCGGGCCTTTTTCGCCGCCCGCCTCGCCGAGGCCCTCGCCCTGCGCCGGAGCGTGCTGCCGCCGGAGACCACCGGCTACCGGCTGCTCAACGCCGAGGGGGACGGCGTTCCGGGCTGGACGGTCGACCGGTTCGGCGGCGTGCTGGTGAGCCAGGTCACGGCGGCGGGCCTGGAGGCGGTGCGGGCCGAGGCCTACGCCGCGCTCGCGGAGGCCCTGCCGGATTGCGGCATCTACGCCATTGTGCAATCCAACGACGTGCCGGTGCGGCGGGCCGAGGGGCTGTCGTTCGCGGGCGACGAGGTGATCGCGGGCGAGCCTCCAACGGAGGCGCAGTTCGCCGAGTCGGGTCTGATTTTCACCGCGGAGCTGGCAGGCGGGCAGAAGACCGGCTTCTACTGCGACCAGCGGGAGAACCGCCGCCGCGCCGAGCGCCTGGCGGGCGGCCGCACCGTCCTCGACCTCTTCGCCCATGCGGGGGCCTTCGGCCTCTACGCTCTGCGCGGGGGCGCCGAGCGGGTGATCTGCGTCGAGTCCTCGGCGCGCCTCCTGGAACGGGGGCGCCATCATCTGGAGCTCAACGACTTCCCGCCGGAGCGTATCGACTGGGTGAAGGCCAACGTCTTCGAGGACCTGCGGGAGCGCACGGAGAGCTACGGCCTGGTGATCTGCGATCCGCCGCCGCTGGTGCGCAAGCGGCCGGACGTCGACGCCGCGGCCCGCGCCTACAAGGACCTGAACCGCCTGGCCCTGCAGCGGGTGGCCCCCGGCGGCTTCCTCCTCACTTTCAGTTGCAGCGCCGCCGTGGACACCAAGCTCTTCCGCCAGATCTTCTTCGCCGCCGCCACCGAAGCCGGCGTCCGCGTCGCCCTCCTCGAGCCGCTCGCCGCGGCGCCGGACCACCCGGTGGCCATCACCCATCCGCAGGGGGAGTATCTGAAAGGGTGGCTGGCGATGGTGCGGGGGGCGGCTCTATAATCGAGAAAAGTAGTAAGTAGCGGAGAGAACGAGATGAGAACAGAGCAGGAAACGCTTGATAAGCTGCTTCTGAGAATTCGTGAAAAGCGTCGGCGTATTGCTGCATTTGTAAGCCATCTTGAGCCGCGCGGTGCTCGGCTCACAAACCTTAGCCTCATATGCGGCTCAGTAGCCACTGCGCTAACGGCAGGGCCAGCCATAGGTGGAAAAACACTCACAGACGCTTTAGGTGCCGGTGGAGACATGCCAAGCTGGAGAATTTTGTGTGCGGCGGCTGCGGGCTTCTCATTGGTAGCGGCTATTGCGACTAATCTGTATAAGTCCAATGATATAGCTTCTCGTCTCAGTAAAGCTCAAACTTGTGATGCAAAGTTAGATGGCCTGCAAACACTTGTCGAGCTCGGCCAACTGCCCACTGAGGAAGCCGCCAAGAAGTATGAAGAATACCTTCCAGATATTGCTTTTATTCCCTCGGATGATGGACGGCTTGGCCGTCGCTCATCGCTTGAAGCAGTCAGTGGTAGCATCACTACGCCAAAGCCAAACGAAGTCGTCGGTAGAATATTTTCCTGCTCTGGACAGGTGAAACAGCTTGCGCACGGTTTGAATCTCTGGTTGGCAGTCGAAATTAGTGGCCGCATTTGGCCCAAAGAGAGTCCTGTTTACGTAGAGGGCGATGGCACTTGGAGTAAGAAAATTTTTGAAGAAGGAGTTGTTGGTGATTTTGCTTTGTCACTTTTCGTCGCGGACGCCAGAGGCAGCAAACATATCCGATCTTGGCTTGACGCTTGTGACCAACTGGGGACGTATCCTGAGCTAAGGAGAACGCCGGGAATGATAAAGCTTGATAGCGTTAACGTGCGCTTGGTTCAAACTTTATGAGACGGCTCCGCTACAGCGTCGCCATGAGCCTGGACGGATACATTGCCGGCCCCGACGGTGAGTACGACTGGATCACGATGGATCCGGCCATCGACTTTGCGGCCCTTTTCAGCCAATTCGATCTGTTCGTCATGGGCCGAAAGACGTTCGAGGCTCTCCTGGCTCAGGGTCCCAATGGCCCGACCTCCGGCATGAAAGTGGTGGTCATCTCCCGGACCCTGCAACCCGCCGATCACCCGGGCGTCACGATCGTCGGCAGCGGCGTGGCGGAGGCCGTGGCGGCGCTGAAAGCCGAACCTGGCAAGGATATCTGGCTCTTCGGCGGTGGCGGCCTCTTCCGCAGCCTTTTGGATGCCGGGCTGGTGGACACTGTGGAAGTCGCCGTGATGCCGGTTCTTCTCGGCGGCGGGATTCCCATGCTCCCGGCCGGCCAGCGTTCGCCCCGATTGCGCCTGACGAGCAGCGACACTCTGCCGAGTGGGATCGTGATGCTGACCTACACGATACCGGCTCATCCCTGATCGGGGCAGAGGAAGATTCGATAGCAGCGGCTCCGAGGCCGACGACAAGTGTGCTTGGTCGCCCTCTCCGTTCATCGGCACCGGCGGTTTCTCCTAAACGGCGGCTCCCCGCATGGAGAGTCGCCGTTGTGGGAGTGACGATTTCAGCGGTTGCCGTCCTTCTCAACAGACGCAGGTGGTCACGAACTCGTAGGTGCAGGTGCCGCTGCAAGCATTGCTGCCGCAGCCGCAGTCGCCACGGCGGCCCTCCACGCTCGGAGAGCCGCCGCGCGCGGGATCGCGATCTCAGCAGTTGCCGCAGCAGGTGAGGTCCACCTCGGTGATCGTCGGGCAGTGGGGGCCGCTCCCGGTGCCCGTGCCCGTGCCGGTGCCGCCGCTGTTGCAGGCGTCGGTGCAGACACAGGTCGTCAGGTCTTCGTAGGTGCAGGTGCCGCCGGCGACCTTGCGGAGCGAGTTGTCCTCGAGGCTGCGCAGAGTCTCGCGGTTGAGGCTCAGCTTCTTCTTCAGGCGCTTTCTCATCGCTTCCTCCTTCAGCAGACGCAGGTGGTGATGAACTCGCGGGTGCACCTGGTGGAGGTTCCGCAGGTGCCACTCCCGCCGGTCCCGCCGGTGCCGGTGCAGCCCTGGGTGCAGGCGCATCCCGTGTTGAGCTCGTGGGTGTTGGCCGCTCCATGGGCTGCTGCCATCTCGCGGGACTGGAGGTGGCGGAGGGTCTCCCGGTGGAGAGTCAGTCTCCGGGCTTGCTTTTTCATGAGCAGACTCCTTTCTGGAGGACCTGTTGAAAATCGAAATCCGGCCCTCACTTTCTTCGGTGTCCTGGAAGGAGGGAAAGGAGTCGGCCGGCCACCGGTTCCTTTTTTCGCGGGCGGGGTGTCTAAGCGGATAGGATGAGCCCTCTAACCACCGCAGTCTCGACAGGTCCCTGGAGCGGCGAAATGCGGGAACGGCCCGATGGAGCTCGGGAAGGGCGGCTGCTGGCCGCGCTGGCCGCGGGCGACCGGACGGCCGCCGAGGAGCTGGTGGAGCGGACCTATCGCGGCGTCTTCTCCCTGCAGCGCAGGCTCTGCGGCGATCCCGAACTGGCGGCGGATCTGACGCAGGAGACCTACCGCAAGGCGTGGGCCGCGCTGCCGGGCTTCGACGGCCGGTCCCAGTTCTCCACTTGGCTCTTCCGCATTGCCTACACCACTTTCCTGAACCACCTGCGCCGGCCCCGGCGGCTCGTGCCCCTGGACGAGCGGCACGAGTCGGCCGTTCCGGACCCCGCGCCCGCCGCCGACGAGGAGGTGGGCCGGGCTGCCGAGGGGGGCCGGCTGCGGCGCGCCGTCCTCGCTCTGCCGGAGGAGCTGCGCTTCACTGTCACGGCGCTCTTCTGGGGCGACCTGCCGGTCAAGGAGATCGCGCGCCACGAGGGGGTCACGACGGTGGCCATCCGCAAGCGCCTGAAGCGGGCGCTGGAACGGCTGGCCCTGGCCCTCGAAGAGGAGGACGTTCGATGAGCAGGCTGAGCGAGCGCAATGTCCGCGACATCGCCCGGAAGCTGGCCGAGAGCGAGGGCTGCGAGCCGCCGGCCGGGCTGCTGGAGAAGATCAAGGCCGAGATCCCAGAGGTCACCGTCGGTACGGCGGTCCCCGGCAGCGAGAGGAGGAGCGTCATGCTCAGACAACGATGGCTGATCGCGGCTTCGCTGGTGGCGGCCGTCGGGGCCGGACTGGTGGGAGTGCGGACGTGGCAGGGAGAGGGGGAGCGCCTGGAGGTGAAGGCTCGGAGTCAGGCGGCCGCGCCGCGGAGCGTGGCGGCGGCGAAGCCGGCGGCTCCCCCCGCGGGACCTGGCGCGCTGGAACGGCTGGCTCCACCGCCACCGCCGAAGCCGAGCCAGGCCCTCGGCGGCGCGCCGGCCGCCGAGGTGGCCCCGTCGGCCGCGCCGGCGCCGAAGCCGCGGAAGGATCTCCAATCCTTGGACTCCACAGCCAGCCGGGCTGAGGAGCCGCAGATCGCGACGGCGGAGTCGCCGCTGATGGCGATGCGCCAGAACCTGCCTGCGCCGGCGCCTCCGCCGCCCCCGCCACCCGCGTCGCAGGTGGTGGGGGGCACCCCCGGCCCTGTCGAGGGAGGCCCCAAGAGAGGCGTTGCCGGCGGTGTTCCGACCGATGTCGCGAGGACGACCAGTACGCCGGCCGTCAGCGCGGAGCCGCCGTTCATAGACGAACCGCTCTTAGACCAGGGGGTGCTCTTGGACGAGCGGCGGGTCGAGACGCAGACGCGGCAAGCCAAGAAGGAGAAGCCCCACGACGGCGTCCTCTCCCAGCTCCAGCCGGCGGGGACCGACCCGTTCGTGGATGCGGCGGCCCACCCGCTCTCCACCTTGAAGCTGGGCGTGGACACGGCCTCCTACGCCGTGGCCTGTCGCGCCCTGGCGAACGGCCACCTGCCGGACCCGACCTCAGTGCGGGTCGAGGAGTGGGTGAACGCCTTCGACTACGGCGATCCGGTGCCGGCCCGGGGCGACTTCGCGATCCGCGCCGAAGGCGCGCCGTTGCCCTTCGCCCACGGTCCAGAGCATCGGCTGCTGCGCCTCAACTTCAGGGAGGCGGATGAGCCCAAAGGCACGCACGCAGGGAACGCCGAGGTGCAGGTTCAATTCAATCCCGTGGTGGTGGCCCGTTACCGGCTGCTGGGCTCCGAGAACCGGGCTATCCCCGGCAGTGCCGCCAGCCACAGCATCACGGCGCTCTACGAGATCGAGCTGCGGCCCAACGCACCCCATTGGGAGCAGCCGGTCGCGACACTGCACCTGCGCTACCAGGTGCCCGGAGTCGGCAATACCACCGAGACGATCCGGCGGGTGGGGTTCGAGGACTTCGCGCCCACCTGGGAGCAGGCGTCGCCGGGTCTGCGTCTGGCCTCGCTGGTGGCCGAGCTGGCCGAGATCCTCAACGGCTCGCCCTGGACCCGGGGGGATGACCTGGGCCTCGTGGCCCGGCGCATCCAGGAGGTGGCCCGCCAATTCCCCGGCAACGCCAAGGTAACCGAGCTGGTGGACATGGCGGCGAGGGCGGCGCGATTGAAGACGGGGCAGGTGCAGCCGGAGGAGTGAAGCGGCTTGCCTGTCTCGCTCCGATGCGCCATCATCGCCGTCCTGAAGGAGGAGACACCTTTGAGAAAGCCCGCTTCGTCGATCCTTGCCGCCGCGCTCTTCGTGGCTGCCGCGCCGGCCTTCGCCGGCATTCACTATCAGTCCAACACGAAAACGGAGGACGCGCAGGGGCACAGCAGCGAGGTCCAGGTCGAAGGCTGGGTCGCCGGCGAGAAGGCGAAGGTGGAGTTCAAGGAGTCCACGAACCCCAGTCCGGCCACCCAGAAGGGCACCTACCTGCTCACCAAGGACGCCGGCAAGACCCTCTACCTGGTCAATCCCGAGGAGAAGACCTACGCGGTCTGGGACCTGAACGCCATGCTGGGCGCCGTGGGCACCCTCATGAACGGCATGGGGCCGCTGCTGAGGATCCAGTTCTCCGAGCCCAAGGTGGAGAAGATCGCGGACGAGGACGGCGGCACAGTGGCCGGGCAGCCCGCCCACCACACCCGGTATCGCACGACGTACACCACCACGGTGAAGGTGCTGGGCATGGGCCGGTCGAGCGAGGTGGTGAGCGAGCAGGACTTCTGGACCACCACCAGCCTGCCGGACGCGGGCCTGGGCGTCTGGCTGCGGGCCCAGCCACCGCGGACCGGCAACGCCGACTTCGACCGGCTGCTGACGGCGGAGAAGTACAAGATCCAGGGCTACCCGTTGAAGATGGTCACCGTCACCACCAGCACCGATCCGAAGAGCGGCAAATCGAGAACATCCCGCAATACCATGGAAGTCACGCAGCTCGACACCCGCGCCGCGGTGCCGGCCGGCAACTTCGAGATCCCGGCGGGCTACAAGGAGACGCAGATCCTGCCCACGAAGGAAGGCGCCCGCGATTGAGCGGCGACGGCGGGCGCCCCCGGGGCGAACGGCTGGAGAGCCGCGAGGTCTTCCGCGGCCGCACGGTGAAGCTCGACGTCGACCGGGTGCGCCTGCCCAACGGCAAGGAGATGGATTTCGAGCTGATCCACCACGTCGGCGCCGCCGCCGTGGTGCCAGTGGCGGAGGACGGCTCCGTGCTCCTCGTTCGCCAATATCGCTACGCCACCGGCGGGTATCTCCTGGAGGTGCCCGCCGGCAAGCTCGATCCAGGTGAGGCGCCGGAGACCTGCGCCGCGCGCGAGTTGGAAGAGGAGACCGGTTTCCGCCCGGCGAAGCTGGAGCCCCTGGGCTGGATCTGGACCACGCCCGGCTTCGCCGACGAGAAGATCTGGCTCTTCCTCGCTACCGGCCTCGAGCCGGCCCAGCAGGGTCTGGAGGACGACGAGATCCTCTCCCTGGAGCGCGTGCCCCTCGCCGAGGCCGCGGACAAGGCGGCGCGAGGGGAGATCCACGACGGCAAGACGGTGTGCGCGCTGCTGCGGGCGGCGGCGCGCCTCACCACCGCAGAGCCCGGTACAACCTGAGCAGCGGCGAGCGCACCAGCCGCTCCCGCAGCCGCCAGGTGGCGGTCCCCTGGAGGGCAGCGAGGTCGCGGCGAAGCGCCTCGCTCTGCACCGTCAGCCCATCCCGCTCCGCCGCCAACCTGTCCCGCTCCACCGTCAGCCCGGCCCGCTCCGCTGCCAGCCCGTCCCGCTCCACGGCCAGCCCGTTTCGCTCCGCCGCCAGCCGGCTCCGCTCCTGAAGATAAGGCTCCAGCCATTGCAGATAGCCCGCCGCCGCCCGGCTCTCGTCGGCAGTCGGCGCCGGGCCTCGCTCGCGGTGCTCGGCGATGACCTCTTCGTAGAGGGCGGTAAGACGGCCCACCGCTCCTTCCAAGCCGGCCTGGGTGCGGACCCTCTGCGAGACCTCGGCGGCATCGGCCGGGTCGTAGCGCCGGATCTCCCGCACCAGGATGTCCGGCGTCACCGGCTCGCGCAGAGTCCGGATCCCGAAGTTGAGAGGGCGGAGCCGGTCGAAGCCCTCCGCGGTCACCATTGGACCCGACCCGGACTGGTCGCACAGCACCACGGCCGCTCCGACCGCCATGGCTTCGAGCGCCGAGCGCCCCTTGGCGAAGACGAGGTCGTAGCCGGGCAGCCGTGTCTCGGGTCGAGCCTCCGGCCGGCCCGCGGCCACGCCGGCCACGTCGAGCTCGATGTCGAAGCGGGAGCAGGCCTCGCGCACGGCGGGGAGGTACGTCTCCTCGCTCGCCTGGTTGCTGAAGACGAGGGCCCGGCGCGGCGCTGGAGGGAGGGTGCCCCGGGGCTGGAAGCGGGCGAGGTCCACGAAGTTGAGGACCACTTCCACCCGCTCCGGCGGGATGCCCGCCTCGGAGACCAGCCGTTCCCGCGTCGTGTGGTCGACCGCCACGTAGCGCAGGATGCGGGGGAAGCGCGGCGGCGCCTCCTCCCAGGGGGCCCAGCCATGGCTCACGAAGAGGGCCGGCACGCCCGGGAAGTGGAGCAGCGCCGTCATCGCCGGCAGGTGGTGCTGGCCGTGGATGACGTCCGGCGGCTCGGCCACGGCGGCGAGATCGTCCACCACCGGAACGGTGGCCGCCCGCAGCTCGGCCGCGAGCGGTCCGAGACAGGGGCTGAAGGCGACCGGCGAGTGGCCGAGGGCCAGCAGCCGGGTGGCCACCTCCAGGAGATAGAGCTCGGACCCCGCCCGATTGACGAGCGCGCCGTTGGTCAGCAGGACGCGCACGCCCTCCGGCTCTCCTCCGCCACCTGGCGCCGCAGTTCCTCCGCCACCGGCTCCAGGTGACCGCGGAAGCGGATCACCTCGCCATAGAGACCCTGCGCCACCCGCTTCTCGCCGTAGGTCTCGTAGAATGGCGGATGCGGAAAGAGAGAACCGATGTCGAGCCCGTAGCGCACCGGCCGCAGGCATTCGACGCGGAAGCGGTCGCTGCCGTCGGCGGCGAGGGCCGCGTCCACCTCGCCCGCGAGCTCGGGGTAGGCGCGGGCCGCGTCCAGCTTGCGGCGGAGGGCACCCGCGTCGAGCTCCAGTCGCAGAGCCGCGCTGGAATCCTCCGCCGGGCAGTCGTCCGGCGCCCCCACCAGGGGGAACTCGAAATTGGAGATCCGCCGTCCCTGCGTCTCCAGGCGTAGGACGGCGGCGTTGAGCAGCAATCGGCAGACGTCGTGACCCGGGTTGTACCCCTCGACGGCGTCCCCCGCCACCACGTCCACGCCTGCCAGACCTTGGGCCAGCTCCTCCGCCAAGGAGGAGAACAGGCCGAGGTCGCCGCCGAGAATCGCCCGGTAGAGCTCGCGGTCGGAGAGCCGGCCATAGATCGAGCCCGGGGCGGCGTCCACCCGGTCGAGGAGGGCCGTGGTGGAAGCGAGCCGGGAGACGCCATGGTTGCCCGAGCCGTCGGTGAGCACGAAGACGACGGGACGCGTCAGCTCGAGCCAGCGGTGGACCCGCAACTCGTGCCCGGGATGGGCGACGACCAGGGCGGTGCGAGGAGACTCCGAATTCAGGGAGGACATCGCGCGGATGGTGGCTCAGGCGGCGTGGAGTGTCAATCGGGTCGTAGCCCGCGCCCCTTCGGGGCGGGCCCTCACTCTCCCAACCTCTCTCTCCCAGCCTCCCCCCCGGCCGCCGGGAGAGAGAGGGCTAAAACAGCTTCGCTTCGTCTTTTCTTGAGCTAACCACTCCCTCTTCTCCCGGCGGCCGGGGGGGAGGCTGGGAGAAGAGGGCCGGGGTGATGAGGGCCTCCGGCACGCTTTTCGCTTCCGCCCCCGCCTCATGCAAACCGCCATCCTCGAAGCACCGCGACGGTTCGCCGTCCAGTCCATGGAGCCGCCCGCGCCCGGGGAGGGGGAGATCCTCCTCAGGGTTCGCGGCTGTGGCGTGTGCGGCTCCGACATGGGGCCGTGGAAGGGAATCCAGGGACTCTCCTATCCCATGGCGCCGGGGGCTCCCGGGCATGAGGTGTTCGGCACTGTCGAGGCTGTGGGGCCGGCGGTCTCCGGCCTCGCCGTGGGGGATCCGGTGACGGCCCTCACCTACGGCGCCTACGCCGAGTCCGTCGTGGTTCAGGCGGCCGAGACTGTGCCGCTCCCTCCCACCCTCGCCGGCCGCGTCGTGCTGGGCGAGCCCATGGCGTGCGCGGTCAACGTGGCCCGCCGCACCGGCATCCAGGAGGGGGACGTGGTGGTCCTCCTCGGCACCGGTTTCCTCGGCGCCCTGCTCCTCCAGCTCCTGCGGGTTCCGGGCGCGCCCCGGCCGGCCCGGGTGATCACCGTCTCCCGCCGGCGGTTGTCGCCGGAGATGGCGGCGTGGCTGGGCATCGACGAAGCCCTCACCTATGAAGAGGACGTCCACGGCCGGGTGGGGGAGGCCACCGGAGGCCGGCTGGCGGACGTGGTGATCGAGGCCACCGGCCGGCAGAGGCCGCTCGACTTGGGTGCCGAGCTGACCCGGGTCCGCGGCCGGCTCATCATCGCCGGCTACCACCAGGACGGCCCCCGCACGGTCAACATGCAGCTCTGGAACTGGCGCGGCCTCGACGTCGTCAACGCCCACGAGCGCGATACGGAGATCTATCGCCGGGGGATGGAGGAGGGGGTCGCCCTCCTCGCCGCCGGCGGGCTAGACCTCGCGCCGCTGATCACCCATACCTTTCCCCTCGCCGAGATCAACCTCGCTTTCGCCATGGCCGAGGAGCGGCCGGAGGGGTTCCTCAAGGCCGTCGTCATGCCGGAGCCCGGGCGTTGAGGCCGCCGCGTCTGGGCTTCGTGGGGCTCGGCTGGATCGGGGCCATGCGGCTCCAGGCCCTGGCCGCGGCCGGCGCCGCCGAAGTGGCGGCCCTCTGCGAGGCGGCGCCCGCCCGGCTGGCAGAGACCGGCGACGCCCATCCGCAAGCGGCCCGCTTCGCCGAGCCCGGGGAGCTGCTGGAGCGGGCGGCGGAGCTGGAGCTGGACGGGATCGTGATCGCCACCCCCAACTCCCTCCACGCGCCGCAGACCGTAGCGGCCCTGGAGCGGGGGCTCGCCGTCTTCTGCCAGAAGCCTCTGGCCCTCGACGCCGGGGAGGCCCGCCGGATGGTCGCGGCGGCGCGCACCGCCGACCGTCTCCTGGGCGTGGACTACTCCTACCGCTTCACCGACGGCGCCCGCGAGCTGCGCCGGCGCATCGCGGCCGGCGAGCTGGGCCGCGTCTTCAGCCTCGAACTGGTCTTCCACAACGCCTACGGGCCGGACAAACCCTGGTGCTTCGACCCGCGCCTCGCGGGCGGCGGCGCGCTGATGGACCTGGGCGTCCACCTGATCGACCTCGCCCTCTGGCTGCTGGACGATCCACCGGTGCGCGGTGCGCGGGGCGCGGTCTTCCGCCAGGGCGAGCGGCTCTCGGGCGCCGGCGTGGACGACTTCGCCAGCGCCGCGATTGATCTCGGAAGTGACCTCGGCGGCGCGGTGGCTTCCCTGGCAGTCTCCTGGAACGCTCACGCCGGCCGCGACTGTGTCATCCGTGTTGCCGCCTTCGGTACCGCGGGCGGAGCCGAATTTCGCAACGTCGACGGCAGCTTCTACGACTTCGAGCTGGCGCGTTTCAATGGCCGTGCGGGCGAGGTGGTCGTCCGCGAGTCCCGCGACTGGCTCGGTCGCGCCATCCTCGACTGGACGCGGCGGCTCGCGGAGTCCAACCGCTTCGACCCCGAGATCGAGCGCAGTGTGCGGGTGAGCGAGGTGGTGGACGCGGTGTACGGGCGGTGAAAGTCCTTACGGTAGAAAGCCGAAGCAGGGAGGGACATCAGGGACTTCAGGGACAGCAGGGACATGAAGAGACCCTGGACAGGGCTACCTTATCCAAAGTCCCTGTTGTCTCTGAAGTCCCTGATGTCCCTGTGTGTCCGTGGTCTTGACCTCAGTCCTTGACCAGCAGAAACTCCTGGATGCCATGCCGCAGCAGGAACGAGCGGTCGACGCGGAACCCCTTGAAGGTATCGGTGATCTCCGCCGGGGCGTAGCGCGGCGACGGGCGCTCGGTGGACGTCCGCCGCTCGTAGATCAGGTGCTGCTCGTCCTGGATCTTGAAGCGGAAGGGCTGGGCCGGCATCGTCTTGAGAATGGACATCAGCGCGAACAGCCGCGCGCCGCGGTCGCAGTGGCGCCGGAGCTGCGCGGCGAAGTGGACCAGCTCCTTGCGATGGAGATAGTTGAAGAGGTCCCAGGCGAAGATGACGTCGAAGCGGGTCTCGTCCGGGATCGCCAGGAATTCGGTGAAGAACTCGGGACCGGCGAGATCGCCCTCTCCCGACGTCGTGCGCGAGGAGAGGGCGGCGTAGAGGTCTTCGATATACAGCTTGCAGCCGAACTGCGAGAGGAACTCCACGTTCGAGCCGACGGCCGGGCCCAGGTCCAGCACCTGCACCTTGCGTCCGCGGATCTCGTCGAAGAGCGCCGCGAGAGCCAGCGAGCGATGGACGTCGGGCTCGGCGAGAGCCTGCCCCCGGCCCTGCTGCTCTTTGCGGGGACCGCTGCCGCGAGGGGAAAACCAGCTCATCAGACGCCGGCCTTCACTCCCGCGGTCTCCGCCCGGCTCGGCTCTGCGCGGCTCGGTTCGCTCCGGTGATCCCGGTTCGGAGCGCCGGTCTCCTTCGGGGCCTCCATGTCGATGCTGCCCTTGAAGCGCGAGCCGTCCTCGAGGATCACCCGCGGCGCCTGGATGTTGCCGAAGATCGCACCCGCCTGGCGCAGGATCGCCTGCTCCCGGGCGAAGACGTTGCCCGTCACCTCGCCCTCGATGGTCACCACCCGCCCGAGGACGTCGGCCTTCACCTTGCCGTTCTTGCCCACCGTGACGTTGTTCTGTTTCAGATCCACCTTGCCTTCGACACGCCCTTCGATCACCAGGTCCTCCTCGCCCGAGAGGTCACCCTTGATGAAGATCGAAGGACCGATGGTGGCGCGGTCCGTCCGCCGTGGCGGCTCGTGGCTGCTGCTGGGGGTCGCCGGCGGTGCTGGTGCAGGCGCCGGTGCGACCGACCGCGGCGGGGGCGCGGGTGACGGTTCAGGATTGTGAGCGGGAGGATCGTCTCTTTTCCAAGCCATGAACTGCTCCTTCTACAACGAGGTGAGTGTAAGGGGAGGGTATGGGCGTAAATGAGAGAAGTCAAGGAGAAAATAGAAATGCGGCTATATTTCGCGAAAGCCGGGCCCGACGGGGGCCGGAGCCCCCGCCGGAGAGCGATCGATCATGCCGTCGCGGGAGAATCGGGGAGATCGGTCCGCGGCGACGAGGACGGTCAGCCGGCGAGGTGGGCGGTGAGAGTGATCTCGACGCCGCCCAGGGCCTGGGAGACGGGGCACCCCTCCTTGGCCTTGCGCGCGGCCTCCTGGAAGGCGGCGTCGTCGATGCCGGGCACCTCGGATTCGTTCTCCAGCTCAATGCGAGTGATCTTGAACCCCTCGCCGACCTTCTCCAGGTGCACCTTGGCGGTGGTGGCGACGCGCTTGGGCGAGAAGCCCGCGCGGCCGAGGCCGGCGGAGAGGGCCATGGAGAAGCAGCCGGCGTGCGCGGCGCCGATCAGCTCCTCGGGGTTGGTGCCCCCCGCCTCCTCGAAGCGCGAGCCGAACGAGTAGCGTCCCTCGAAGGCGCCGCTGCCCAGCTTCACCGTGCCATGTCCCTCTTTGAGACTCCCTTCCCAGACTGCGTTCGCTTTCCGTACGGGCATATATCCTCCTTGAGATCGGATCGAGTGGCTACGGCTTGGGCGACGGCCGGGCCGCGCGGAAGTCGAGCCGGGTATCGCGAGGGAGCTTGCGGAGCTGCGTGATCTCGACGGCCCGGTCCGCCTGCCAGTCCACGTGGAGCGTGACCTCGACCTTGTCATTGGCCGCGATCCCCGTGAGCGGGATGCCCTTGGCCACCGGGAACGGCATGGCCATGGGATCCATGCCGTCCCGCTTGCCGTCCCGTCCCATCCAGTCGTCGATGGCTTCGTGGTAGAGGTACAGGCCGCCGGCGGGATTGGCGGGATCGGGGGCCTGCACCACCAGGGCGCGCACCGTGTAGTCCCGCCCCCTGGCACCGCAGCCGGCCGCCAGGAGCAGGACGGCGCAGGCCAGGCCGAGGTTCTGTTTCAGCGCTCTCCGCATCGCTCCCTCTCTCGACGGCGGATGGTAGCACGCCCCTCGGAATGCTTCTTTGCCTTTCTCCCTCTTCTCCCGGTGAGGGGGGTGGGAGGGGGCGGGAGAAGAGGGCCGGGGTGATGAGGGCCTGAAGGGGTGATGAGGGCCTGATAAGGTAGGGGGCGCTGAAGGGAAGGAGGAGAGGATGAGCGAACGAGGGGATCTCCGGTTGGGCGGCTACACCGCGGCGGTGGACGCGCGGCTCGCGCAGTGGCAGGAGGCGGCCTTCGGCAGGCGTCTGTGGGAGAAGGATCACACGCTCTGGTCGCCGGAGCCCATCCCGGAGCTGACCAACCGGCTGGGCTGGCTCGACCTGCCGGATACCATGACGGCCGAGGTGCAGCGGCTGTCGCGCTTTGCCCGCGACGTGGCGCAGGAAGGTTTCCGCGACGCCGTGGTGCTGGGCATGGGCGGCTCGAGCCTCGCCCCCGAGGTCTACTCGCGGACCTTCGGCGCCGCCTTCGGGCATCCGGCGGTCACCGTCCTCGACAGCACCCATCCCGACGCCGTGCGCGCCCTCGCCCGGCGGCTCGACCCTGAAAAGAGCCTGTTCGTGGTTTCCAGCAAGTCGGGCACGACGACCGAGATGCACTCCTTCTTCTACTTTTTCTGGGAGCAGCTCGCGCGGGTGCCGGAGCGGGGGAAGCACTTCGTGGCGGTGACCGATCCAGGCACGCCGCTTCAGACCCTGGCCCGCGAGCGCGGTTTCCGCGAGGTGTTCAACGCGCCCGAGGACGTGGGCGGCCGCTACAGCGCCCTCACGCCGTTCGGCCTGGTGCCGGCCGCCCTCCTGGGCGTCGACACCGGCAAGCTCCTCGCCCGCGGCCGCGGCATGGCCGAGTCTTGCCACGGCACCGTGGCCGCGGCGGACAACCCCGGGCTGCGGCTGGGGGCGGCGCTGGGCGAGCTGGCCCGCGCCGGGCGCGACAAGGTGACCTTCGTGACCTCTCACTCCGTGGAGACGTTCCCCGAGTGGATCGAGCAGCTCATCGCCGAGAGCACGGGCAAGACCATCCTGGCCGGCGGCGAGCACCGGGGCATCGTGCCGGTCGCGGGCGAGCCCCTGGGGCCGCCGGAGGCCTACGGCGATGACCGCTTCTTCGCCGCCCTGCTGCTCCAGGGGGACGATACCGCCGCCATCGAGAAGCGCCTCGAAGCGCTGGAGAGCGCCGGCCATCCCGTGGGCCGCTTCAAGCTCTCCGACCGCTACGACCTCGGCGCCGAGATGTTCCGCTGGGAGGTGGCCACCGCCGCCGCCGGCGCCGTGCTGGAGGTCAATCCCTTCGACCAGCCCGACGTGCAGCTCGCCAAGACCCTGGCCAACGAGGCCATGAAGCAGGCCGCGGCCGGTACCCTCAAGACCGGCGGCGGCGCCGTCGATGCCGCCGATGCCAAGGCTCTCGGCGCCGCCGTGGCCGGCTGGCTGGGCGGCGCCAGGGCGGGGGACTACCTGGGTCTCCACGCCTACCTGCCACCCCGGCCGGAGACCACCGCGGCGCTCAACGGCCTCCAGGCTGGCCTCCACGCCAGGACCCGGCTCGCCGTGACTGTTGGCTACGGCCCCCGCTTCCTGCACTCGACCGGGCAGCTCCACAAGGGCGGAACGGACCGCTGCCGCTTCCTCCAGATCGTGGACCAGCCCACGGAGGATCTGGCCGTGCCCGAGACCTCCTACACCTTCGGCACCCTGATCGGCGCCCAGGCCGAGGGCGACCGCCAGGCGCTGGAGCAGCGGGGGCGCACCGTGCTGCGCGTCCAACTCGGGCACGACGACGCCAAGGGCCTCGCGGCGGTCCAGCAGGCCGTGGAGGGGGCGCGTTGACATGATCCTGGCCGGCGACGTGGGCGGCACCAAAAGCAATCTCGGTCTCTTCGAGGTGGTGGACGGCGAGCCGCAGCTCACGCGCTCCGCCCAGTACCACAGCCCGCAGTTCCCGGGGCTGGAAGCGGTGGTGGCGACCTTCCTGGCCGCTGGCCCACCGGTCGCGGGCGGCATCCGAGCCGCCTGCTTCGGCATCGCCGGCCCGGTGGTGGACAATCGGGTGAGCACCCCCAATCTCGCCTGGGTGGTGGACGGCGCGGCGCTGGCCAGGGAGGCCCACGTGCCGGTGGTGGCGCTGATCAACGACCTGGTGGCCACGGCGGAGGGGATCCCGGCCTTGGCGGAGGACGAAGTGAAGATCCTCCAGGAGGGCGTCAAGGCGGCAGGGAACCGTGCCCTGATCGCCGCCGGCACCGGCCTGGGCATGGCCCTCATCCCCCGCGTCGGCGACCGCTGGGTGCCGGTCGCCTCCGAAGGCGGGCACATGGACTTCGCCCCCCGCACCGACGACGAGATCGGCCTGCTGCGCCACCTGCGGGAGCGCTTCGGCCGGGTGAGCGTCGAGCGAGTGCTCTCGGGTCCCGGCCTGTTCAATATCTATCAATATCTGCGGGACGTCGTGAAGCTGCCGGAGAGCCCGCAGGTACGCGAGCGCCTGGCTGCCGGGGAGGATCCGTCGACGGTGATCGGCGAGTCGGGCCTGCCGGGGCCGGACGGCGGCTGCGACCTCTGCTCCCGGGCCCTGGAGGTGTTCGTCACCGTCTTCGGCGCCGTGGCCGGCAACCTGGCCCTGCTGGGCACGGCCACTGGCGGCGTTTGGCTGGGCGGCGGCATTGCCCCCAAGATCCTGCCCCGCCTCGCCGGCGGCCGTTTCCTCGCGACCTTCCGGGACAAGGGCCGCTTCAAGCCCTTCCTGGAGGAGGTGCCGGTGCGCGTCATCCTCAACGACCGGGCGGCTCTCCTCGGGGCGGCCCGGCACGCGGCGTCGCTGCTGGCGGCGTAAACCCGCGCCAGCCGTCTCCTGAGTCTTTCAGGCATAATTTTTGAATTTGAGTAAGGCCCGAGGGTGAGCGTGGTGAATTCTCGCCACGAACTGAACGGAGGTATTTATGCACCCACGGGATCGACATCTGACCGTTCGCTTTTTCACTTCGGCGTCTTTGCTCACTGCACTCCTGCTCGGAACCACACCCTCCGCTCATGCGGTCGGGAACACCTTCTTCGATGGCTTGGACTCGTTCGACACCAGCCGCTGGCAGAAGGCGGACGGCTGGACCAACGGCGGCGCTTTCAACTGTGGCTGGCGCGCGGATCACATCAGCTTCTGGGGCGGGTTCATGACGCTGAAGCTCGATAACAGCACCTGTCCTGGCGGCTGCTCCGGCAAGCCCTACGCGTCGGGCGAATACCGCACCCTCGACGTCTACGGCTACGGCAAGTTCGAGACCCGGATGAAAGCCGCCGCGGGATCCGGGATCGTCTCCTCCTTCTTCATCTACAACGGCAGCCCTTGGCACGAGATCGACATCGAGATCCTTGGCAAGAATCCCCGGCAGATGCAGACCAACTATTTCACCAACGGCGTCGGAGGACACGAGTCGCTCATCAACCTGGGGTTCGATGCCTCGGCGGGATATCACAACTACGCCATCGTCTGGGGCTCCGGCTCCATTCAGTGGTACGTGGACAACGTCCTCGTTCATACGGAAACCGGTAGTCGCGGGCCATTGCCCTCCGTGCCCGGGAAGATCATGGCCAACCTGTGGCCGGGCATCGGCGTCGACGGTTGGCTCGGCCCCTTCAGCTATTCCGGCCCGCTGCAGGCCAGCTATGACTGGATTCAATACTTCAAACAGTGAACGGCAGAGACGTCCGGCGTCCCCGGTGGCCCGCGGCGGTCATCGTGGGGCGGGCCGAGGCTGCCGCAATCTCCTCCTGCGCTATGATCCCCTCTCATGCTTGGGAGGACTGAATGGCCGAAAAGCCGGAAGAGTGGGAAATCGTCAAAGTGGTAGGCACTCCGGAGGAGGCCACTATCGTCGTGGGGTTCCTCAACAGCAGCGGCATCGAGGCCGAGCCCGAGTCCCTGCACGTCAGCGAGCTGCCGACGGAACTTGGAGACCTGTCGGAGATCCGCATCCGCGTGCCGCCTGAGCAGGCGCGGGAGGCCCGCGCCCTGCTGGACTCGCGCGAGGACATCGCCACGGGCGAGGAGGGAGAGGATTCCGGCGAGCCGCTGGAGGAGGCGCCGGGAGAGGGCCAGGGCGAGCCGTGAACGGGCTGGAGGGCGGCAGCAGCGTCGGCCGCTATCGCATCGTCAGGTTCCTGGGCGCCGGGGCCATGGGGGAGGTCTACCTCGCCGAGGACCCCCAGATCGACCGCCAGCTCGCCATCAAGACCGTCCGCCTCATCGGCCGGCCGCAGGAGATCGACGACCGCAAGAAGCGCCTGCTGCGCGAGGCCCGCGCCGCCGGCCGCCTCCTCCATCCCAACATCGTCACCCTGTTCGACGCCGGCGAGGCCGAGGGGCTCCTCTATCTCGCCTTCGAGTACGTCGAGGGCACGGACCTCGCCGCCCGCCTCGATTCCGGCGCCCGGCTCAAGCTGCGCGAGGTGCTGCGCGTCGCCCGCCAGGCCGCCGACGCCCTCGACTTCGCCCACAGCCAGGGGATCGTCCATCGCGACATCAAGCCCAGCAACATCCTCCTCGACCGCGCCGGCCGGGTGAAGGTGGCCGACTTCGGCATCGCCAAGATGGCCGGCCAGAGCACCGAGCTGACCATGGCCGGCTCGGTGATGGGCAGCCCCCAGTACCTGTCGCCCGAGCAGATCAAGGGCGAGGACCTCGACGGCCGCAGCGACATCTTCTCCCTCGGCGTCGTGATCTACGAGATCCTCTCGGGCAAGCGGCCGTTCGAGGGCGACACCATCACCACCCTCGTCTACCAGATCCTCCACAAGGAGCCGCCGCCCATCTCCGAGCTGCGCGCCGTGCCGCCCCGCCTGGAGGCGCTGATGCGCCGCATGCTCGCCAAGGACCGCGACGACCGCCTGGCCGCGGCCGGAGAAGCCGCCCGCGAGCTCGCCGTCATCGAGATGGAGCTGTCGGACGAGACCCTGTCCGCCCCCGCCGGTCCCGCCCTGCTCGAGGAGACCTTCGTCCTCCCCCGCAAGGCCTCGACCGGCGCTGCGGTCGCCGTGCCGCCACCGGGGCTCGCCGGCGTGCCGCCCACGCGCAGCACGGTGCCGGCCTCGCCGGCCACCACCCCCAGCGTGCCGCCGCCGTCCGCCGCGCCACCTCCGATCCCGGCGCCCGCCGTCGCCCCGCCGCCGGTCCGTGCCGCGGGGAGCTCCAAGGGGCCGCTGGTCTTCGTCGCCGTCTTCGCCCTGCTGATGCTGGCCGCGATGGCGGGCGGCGCCTGGTATGCCTACGGACACTGGGTGAAGCCCCGGCTGTCGCAGATGGCCGGGTCGAGCCCGGCCCCGGAGGTCTCCCCCGCCGCTGCGCCGCAATCGCCGCAGCCGAGAACGGCGTCGAACCCGCCGGCCTCGCCTTCGCCATCTCCTTCGCCGACGTTGATGCCGACGCCGGCGCCGGTGCAGACCGCACCGCCGCCGGTCTCCGGACCGAAACCGGGCCCGCGCCTCGCGCCCGCGCTGTCCACGCCGCCAGTCGTCGAGGCGAAGCCCGCCGTGCGTGCCACGCCGCCGCCGGTGCCCGCCCCGGACCGCCAGCGGCCGCACGACCGCGTCCCCATGCCGCCGCCGGCCGCCCCCTCTCCGTCATCGCCCGCAGCCCCGGCTCCGGCCGCTCCCGAGGAGGCCGAGCCGGAGCCCGCGGCGCCGTCCACCGCGTCCCAGGCCGCGGACCGCACCGTCCGCAGCGGGCTCGACGTGGCGTTTCGCATCTCGCCGCCGGACGCCTTCGTCCTGGTGGACGGCCGGGTGATCGGCACGGCCGAGGAGTGGAGCGGCCAGAAGGGCGCCCGGACCTACACCTTCCCCGGCCCCGGGACCTATCTCGTCAAGCTCAAGAAGGATGGCATGCACGAGCTCAAGATCGCCGTCGAGGCCAGTGCCTCCGCCGGTACGACCCCCATCCTCGCCCAGCTCCGCCAGCGCGCCGCCGAGCAGGTCGACGCCACCGACCTGCGGGTGGTGCGGGTGCGCGAGGCCGTGGCCTTCCGCGTCCGGCCGCCCCTGGCCGAGGTGCTGGTGGACGGCCAGCCGGTGGGCGCGGCCCGGCGTTTCGGCGGCGGTGTCTTCCATCCCAAGGAGTGGCTGGAGCTTCCTCAAGGCCGGCACCGGGTGTCCATCGTGGCCCCGGGCCACCGCCGGCTGGACATCCTCGTCGAGGTCATACCCACGGCCGAAAAGGACCGCGAACGTATCGACGTGGTCCTCAGTCAGGGAGGAGACGGTGACTAAGCGATCCCCGGGCCGCCGGCGGCCCCATCCTCATCATCATGCCGTCCTGGAGGCGCCGCCGAGCCTCAAGTCGCTCCCCGGCCGCATCCGGCTGGAGCGCCTGGACAACGGTCTCACCGTCTGCCTGCTCACCAACCGCCAGGCGCCGGTGGTGACCTCGGCCCTCTTCTACCGCGCCGGCACCCGCGACGAGCCCGCCGGCCACGGCGGCGTCGCCCACTTCCTCGAGCACATGATGTTCAAGGGCTCGGCGCGCTACGGACCGGGCGAGATCGACCGCATCACCCAGGCCCTGGGCGGCGTCAACAACGCTTTCACCAGCCACGACGGCACGGTCTACTACTTCAACTTCGCCGCCGACCGCTGGACCGAGGCGCTGGCCATCGAGACCGACCGCATCGCGAGCCTCACCCTCGACCCCGAGCACGTGGCGAGCGAGCGGCAGGTGATCCTGGAAGAGATCGCCATGTACGACAGCGAGCCCTGGGACTCCCTGGAGATGGCCGTCCATGAGCGCCTGTTCGACGGCCACCCCTACGGCCGGCCGGTGCTCGGCACCCGCGACGAGCTGCTGGCCACCGACGGCGCCGTGTTGCGCGACTTCCACCGTCGCTTCTACCGGCCGGACAACGCCGTGCTGGTGGTGGCGGGGGATCTCGGCGACGAGGGCGACGAGGCCTTGGCCGCCGTCGAGCGCACCCTCGGCCGCCTCCCCGCGGGCGCCGCGCCGCGCCGCGGCCCGACGCCGCCGGCCGTCCTGCCCACCTCCCTGGAGCGCCTGGAGCGCCGCAAGGGCGAGGTGGCCCGGCTGCTCATCGCCCTGCCCGCGCCCGCCGGCTCCCACCCGGACCATCCGGCCCTGCGTCTGGCCTCGACCCTGCTGGGCGACGGGCGGACGAGCCGCCTCCAGCACACCCTGGTCGAAGAGGAGCAGCTCTGCGTGTGGGCCGCCGCGGACCTCTCCGAGGGTCTGGACGCCAGCCTGCTGACCCTGGCGGCCGAGGTGGTGCCCGGCGTCGAGCCCAACCGGGTGGAGGCCCGCGTCCTGGAATTGATCGCCGGCGTCTTCGACCGTCCCCCCGGCGAAGAGGAGCTGGAGCGCTGCAAGCAGATGGCCGCCGCCGATTGGGTGTTCGGCCACGAGAAGGTCCACCAGCAGGCCGTCTCCGCCGGTCTGGCCCTGGCCGTCTTCGACCTCGAGCACCTCGACCGCCACCTGGACCAGCTCCTCGCCACCGGCACCGACCTTCTCCTCGAGGTCGCCGGCCGCTACCTGCGCCCCGAGCGGGGAGGGGTGGTGGGATGGTCGCTGCCGAAATTGTGAAGACCCTCGAAGACCTGATCACCGACGAGCAGATCGCCCGCTGGCGCCGGGACACCCCGGGCTGCGCCCAGCGCATGCACCTCAACAACGCCGGCGCCTCGCTGCCGCCGCGGGCGGTAACCGAGGCGGCCGTCGGCCATCTGCAGCGCGAGGCCGAGATCGGCGGCTACGAGGCGGCGGACGAGGCGGCGCCGCGCGTGGCTGCGGTCTATGAGCATCTCGCCCGCCTCCTCGCCTGCGCCCCCCGCAACGTCGCCGTGGTGGAGAACGCCACCGTGGCCGTCTCCCAGGCCCTCTCCGCCTTCGACTTCGCGCCCGGCGACGCGCTGGTGACCACCCGCAGCGACTACACCTCGAACCAGTTGATGTACCTTGCCCTCGCCCGGCGGCGGGGCGTCGAGGTGCTGCGGGCGGAAGAGCTGCCGGCAGGGGGGGTGGACCCCGGCTCCGTGCGGCAGCTCGTCCGCCATCCCCGCTGCCGGCTGGTGTCCCTCACCTGGATTCCCACCAACTCCGGCCTCGTCCAGCGGGCGGAAGAGGTGGGGGAGATCTGTGAAGAGGCGGGGGTCCCCTACGTCGTGGACGCCTGCCAGGCCGTGGGCCAGATGCCGGTGAACCCGGCCCGCCTGCGCTGCGACTACCTTGCGGTCACGGCGCGGAAATTCCTCCGCGGCCCGCGGGGGATCGGTTTTCTCTACGTCTCGGACCGGGCCGTGGAGCGCGGCGATCATCCCCTCGGCATCGACATGGGAGGAGCCCTGCTCTCCGGACCCGACTGTTTCGAGCTGGTGGACGGCGCCCGGCGCTTCGAGAACTGGGAGTTCGCCTACGCTCTGGTGCTGGCTCTGGGCGAGGCGGCCCGCTACGCGGTCGAGGCCGGTGTCGAGCGCTGCGGCCGGCGGGCCGCGGAGCTGGCGGCCCACGCCCGGGAGCGGCTGGCGGCCGTGCCCGGAGCACGGGTGGCGGACCGCGGCGAGCGGCTGTGCGCCATCGTCACCGCCGAGATCGCCGGCTGGCCAGCCGCCCACGTCGTCCAGCGCCTGCGCGGCATCGGCATCAACACCAGCGCGACCACCGTGGGTTACGGCCCGCTCAATGCCCCAGGCACGGGAGCGCCCACTGCGGTCCGCCTGTCGCCTCACTACTACAATACGCGCGACGAGGTGGAGACCGCCGTGGCGGCGATCGCCGAGCTCGCCAGAGAGAGGTGACGGTGGAACGAGATCGCGAAGGCCAGGGTGTGAGGGTCCGGGTGCGGCGGGTGGAGGGCGCGCCGGTGGTGGCCGTCCGGCTCTGGCTGCAGGCCGGCGCGCGGGAGGAGACCCTTCCGGGACAGGCCCTGGTCACCGGCCGCATGCTCACCGAGGGGACCCGCAGCCGCGACTGGCGGCGCATCGCCGAAGAGGCCGAAAGCAAGGGGATGTCCCTCGAGAGCACCGGCCATTTCGAGTCCATCGGCGTCTCCGTCGACGCCCTGGCCAAGGACTGGGAGCTGGCCCTGGAGTGGGCGGCCGAGATCCTCCTCGATCCCGTCTTCCCCGTCGACCGCTGCGCCTGGACGGCCCGCCAGGCCGCGGCCGAGCTGGAGAGCCTGGCGGACCAGCCGGACGTCAAGACCGCCTGGGGCTTCCTGGAGCAGCTCTACACGCCCCATCCCCGGAGCCGCCCCACGCACGGCAGCGAGGAGAGCCTCCTCGGCCTCACCCCCGCCGACTGCGCCGTCTTCCATCGCCGGGCGCAGGCGCATGGCATCCTGGCCGCCGTGACCGGCGTGGTGGACGAGGACGCCGTGCGCGAGCGCCTCACCCGGCTCCTCGGGGGTCCGCCGGCGGACGTCCAGCGCTACCCCGCGCCGCCGGCTCCCGTGGGCCTCGGCCCCCGGCACTCCATTGCCCTCGAAGCCAGCGATCAGGCCCACCTCTACATCGGCCACCTCACCGTACCCCGCCGGCATCCGGATTACGCCGCCCTGGAATTGCTGGCCGTCGTCCTCGGCTCGGGCGCGGGGCTGACCGGCCGCATCCCGGCCCGCATCCGCGAGCGCGAAGGGCTGGCCTACACCGCCTACGCCCAGACCGTGGCCGGCTCCGGCCTCGACGCCGGACGCCTGCTGACGTACGTCGGCACCTCGCCGGCGACCGTCGAGCAGGCCGAGCGGGGCGTGGTCGAGGAGATCACCCGCCTGGTGGCGGACGGCATCGAGGACGCCGAGCTGGAAGAGGCCCGCGCCTACCTCCTCGGCCGCGAGCCCTTCCGCCGCGAGACCGCCCGCCAGTGGGCCGACCTGCTCATCGAAGCCGAAGAGTACGATCTCCCCATCGATGACTTCGAGCACCGCAAAGCCGAGCTTGAAGCCCTCGACCGCCCGGCCGTCGAAGCCGCCGCCCGCCGCCACGTCCATCCGGAGGCGCTGCGGGTGACGGTGGGGACGCCGGAGTGATCGAATCTTCGTAGCGCCCTCGCGAGTTTGCTCCTGAAAGGAGAAGAGCTTGAAAAGCGAGTCGATACTCTGGCGGGGGATTTACCGAGCCGGTCACGAACATGCACGACTGTTGTCAAACGACTCGCGCTGGCGGCTGGAGGGAGTCTCCATCTTTACATTCGACGATCACCCGTGTCGGCTGGACTACGTCATCGACTGCGATCCGCGTTGGTCCACCATCGGTGCCGAGGTCTCCGGATGGGTCGGCGAAGAACGTGTTGACATCGAAGTTTCCGTCGACGGTGGACGGTGGACGATCAGTGGTAGAGAATCTCTGGGAGTAAATGGTTGTACCGACATCGATCTGAGCTTCAGCCCGGCAACCAATCTCCTGCCGATCCGGCGTCTGGAACTGGAGGTCGGGACCGAAGCCCCCGTGCGGGCCGCCTGGCTGCGGTTCCCCAGCTTTCGGCTCGAACCGCTCGATCAGGTGTACCGGCGACTAGACGCCGGCACGTATCGCTATTCGAGCGGCGGCGGAAAGTTCGTAGCGGATCTGAAAGTCAATGCTGCGGGTTTCGTCACTCTGTACCCGGATTTCTGGGTGGCGGAACCGCTCGCGACTTGTTAAACGACGCCGGTCTGTCGCCCTCTCCCTATGGGAGGGGTAGGGGTGAGGTCCGCCCCGAAGAGGCGGCGGTCGTGGGTCATCTGACAAAGTAGACGACCGTCTATCCTCCCCGCGAGATCTGCTGTATACTACTGCGCGCCGTGCCACGTTTGGCTGGAAATTCTTAAATGAAGATTGAAGGTCTTAAAGCGAGGACATCCTCAGGAGTTGAACCCACCATGCTCAGAATTCGCCATTTCGCCGCTTCCGTTGCGTACCAGAACTCGTTCGGCCAGACCCAGGAAGACGAGTTCCCCATCCACGCCCCCGACTACGCGACCGCCAGCCGTATCGCGTTCAGCTACGTGCTTCAAGTTCTCAAGTTCAAGGATTTCGAGCTGCGAATCGTGGGCAGCTAGCGAGCGGCGACCGTCTCGCGGATCGCGGTCTGTAGAGACCGCAGGTCGATCGGCTTCGTGAGGTGGCGCTCAAAGCCCGCCTCCAGGCTCATGCGGACGTCTTCCTCCATGCCGTAGCCGCTGAGCGCGATCCCCTTGGGACGCGGGCTGCCGGACAGCGCGCGCATCAGATCGCAGCCGCTGCCGTCGGGCAGACCCAGGTCGCTGATGACGAGGTCGATTCTGTCGTCTTCTCGGTCGCGGGTTGCGGCGAGGGCGGCCAGGCCCGTTCGGACGCTGCCGGCTACCGTGACGCGATGCCCCAGATTGCGCAGCAGCTCCGCCATCGCCGCCGCGGTGTCGAGATGGTCCTCGACGAGGAGGATGTGGAGGGGGAGATCCGGGTACGGCGCGGCGGTGGCGCTCGCCGGCTCCTGCCCAGGGGCTGTGCCGGCCGCCGGCTCCGCCTCGGCGGCCGGCAGATGAAGAGTGAAGGTCGCGCCCTGGTTCCGGCCGTCGCTCGACGCGGTGAGCGCCCCCCCGTGCATCTCGACGATCGCCTTGCTGATGGCGAGCCCCAGCCCCAGGCCGCCAAACTGGCGCGCCATCCTCGGCCGCTCCTGCTCGAAGCCCTCGAAAATCCGGGTCAACGCATCCGTTTCGATGCCGATGCCGGTATCGGAGATCTCGACCACGAGCCGGCGTCCGGGCCGCGATCCTTTCGCCGGCCCCGTCAGGGGCTCGGCCCAGGAACGAACGTGGATCGTGCCGCCGGGCGGGGTGAACTTCACGGCGTTGGTCAGCAGGTTCCAGAAGACCTGCGTCACGCGCGACGCGTCGGCCCAGACGCGATGGCTCTCCGCGCCCAGCTCTTTGACCAGGCACAGCCGCCCCGCGGCGAGCGCCTCCGAGCAGCAGATCTGAATCGAGTGCTCGATGACCTGACGCAGGTCCGCGATCTCGCGCCGCAGCTCGAGCTTGCCGCGGGCGATCCGCGTCAGGTCCAGCAGGTCGTCGATCAGCCGGGCCTCCAGATCGACGTTGCGATGGATCATCGCGACCGCGCTGCGCACGTCGTCCGGCAGGCGCTCATCGCCCTCCAGTCGCGAGATCACCGCCAGGACCGGCGTCAGAGGGGTTCTCAGCTCGTGGCTGAGGTTGGCCAGGAACCGGTCCTTGGCGCGGCTGGCCGCTTCCGCGGCTTCCCGGGCCGCTTCCGCCTCCTGGCGCGCAGCCTGTTCCCGGGCCAGCAGGTGGTCCTTCAGCCGGTCCGCCTCGCGCAGCGCCGCCTGGTTGACCGTGATCTGCAAGAGCAGCCGGTCGAGCTCGTGGGGAAAATCCGGCTGCCGCGAGGCCGCGGCCACGACCCCGGCTTTCCCCTGGTACCCGAGGGGGATGACGGCGAGGCGCAAGGTGGCGTCGCCCTCCGACGCGGGAATCGTCACGGGAGGGTCGAAGCCGCCGCGGTCGAGCCAGGGCGCGAGGCTGTGGCCGACCGCCGCGGCCGCCAGGGGGGGACCCTTCGCGCCGCGGGCCGCCTCGGTGAGCGCGCCGTCTTCCGGGCCGTACAGGCGGACGTAGACGAGGTCCAGCCGCAAGGTGCTCAGGAGGAGATCCGCCAAGCCTTCCGCGATATCGGCGGCGGACCGGCCGGTCCAGAAGGCGGGAATGGCCGACAGGGCCACCAGATCGCGAATGCAGCGGCGGAGTTGGGCCTCGTCGAAAGGCGGGCTCACACCGGCCTTCCCCCATTCCGGCTGCGCAGCTCGCGGAGAAACTCCTCAGGCGGAACGAAGAAGGGGTTCTCCTGGAGAATGCCGCCGATGATCACCATCGGGTGAGTGCGCAGGATGTCCATGGCAATGCCGGCGCCAAACTTGGCGCAGTCATACGTTCATATCACCGGGTCCGGGTAGCGCGGGAGGATGAAGTTCAGCCGCGTCTCGTACTCGACCAGGTCGTCGACCCCGGGGCGGTCCTCCAGGGCCCACTCCATGTTGGCCATCAGGCGAATCAGGGGGAAGCCCTGCTGCGGGCCGCTGCGCAGCACCTCTTCGATCAGGGCGAGCATCGCGTCCTGGTCGAAGTGGCCGCCCCGCAGGTACGCCTCCTGCCAGGCGCGGATCTCGAGCTGCCCGCTGGCCTCGGCGCCGTCGGCGTCGACGCCGGCCTCTCGCAGCCGCCGCAGGTGCTCGGCGCGGAGCTTCGGGTCGATGATGTGGAACGCCTTTTCGCCCTGTTCGATCCCCTCCTTGATGAACGGGAGGAGGATTCGGTACAGCTCGTCCGGACTGTGAAAAAAAGCGCAGACATGGCGCGAGGTCTTGAGCTCCGCTCCGGCCAGCCGCACCGCATGTCCTGTTGGTTCCATTGGCTCTCCTCCTGGCTGGAGACTCCATCGTCTGCCATCGAACCATTTTAGCCTTATTCTCGTTCTGCCTGCCTGGAGAGGCACTTGCATGGACTTGGAGCGGCCCTTTTTGGAGGGCTGCCTTTCAGGAAGGAGCGTCTCCCCCCCATGTCCAACTTCAAATTCCGTGGCTGCTGCTGCGGCATCCCGTTCGGCTGCGGTGTGCTGGTCCTCGCGCTGGTCGCAATGCTCCTCTGGAAGCTCGCCGTGCCCGGGAGCTTCTGGCCGTCCGGCGCCGGCCACGGGCTCGCCCTCCTGGTCATTCCCGGCGTCGTTCTCGCGCTGGGAGCCGCCGGCGCAAGGCGGAGGTAGGGCCGACGTCCAGGCGGCTCCAGCCTTCGTGACCCAGGAGGCGCAGCGTCGCCATGTTCTTTTCGTAAATCTGGGCCGCATCCGGAAACGCCGCCACCGCGCGCTCCACGCTCGCCTCCCGCAACAGATGGAGCATGGGGTAGGGTGAGCGATTGGTGTAGTTCTCGACGTCGTCCGTCGCGGTGCCTGCGAACTGGTATTGCGGATGGAAGCTGGCGATCTGCAGCACCCCTTCCAGCCCGAGGTCCGCGACGGCGGCGTCGGCAACGCCGAGGAAGTCGTTATAATCCAGGAAATCCGTGAGAGCTTGCGGGTGGATCAGCAGCGTGGTGTCGATCGCCGCGGGATCCGCCGCCACCAGGGCCTGGAGCTCGACGGCGAGCTCGGTCAGCAACGCTTCAGGGCTCTCTGCTTCGCTCACGACGTACCGGATCTGATCCTTGATGTACACGGCTTTTGCGAAAGGACAGAGATTGAGGCCGATGACCGCCTTTTCCAGCCACTGCCGCGTAATTGCGATGATCTCTTCGGCCGTGTCCATACCAGCGGGTATTGTAGCGGGCAGGCTGTCCATTTTCGGTGACGTTTGAAGCCGGCTCCCCGGCAAGACCACCGCCTGCGCCGAAGACCTGAGGTAGATCGCCCTGGCCCTCTTCTTGCAACTACCCCATTCTGAAGGTCAAACCCAAGCAACCAAAGAGGCCAAAGCCATGAAAACTCGCAACTTCGTCTTCGTAGCCATCGTGGCAGCCGCGGCTTGGGGCTCCTCGGGCTACGCTCAATCGTATCCAAGTCCAGCGTATCCGCCGCCTCCCCCTCCTTCCAACTACCAGCAGCCGCCTCCTCCCGACGACCAGGGATATGGCGATCAGTCTCCCTACTATGACCCGCGGCCGGACGGCAACTACGAAGACCCGGGGGCCTATCAGGATCAGGGCTACGACTCCGGCAGCTACGACCAGGGGCCGGTCGACGAGAGCCTCTTCTACAGCGAGCTCTCGCCCTATGGCCGCTGGATCCAGCGCGGCAGCTACGGCTGGGTCTGGGAGCCCACCCGGGTCGAGGTCGGCTGGCGGCCGTACACCCGTGGCCACTGGGTCGACACCGACTACGGCTGGACCTGGCTCTCGGACGAGCCTTGGGGCTGGGCGACCTACCACTATGGCCGCTGGCTGCTCGACCGCGACTACGGCTGGCTGTGGGTGCCAGGCACTGAGTGGGGTCCGGCCTGGGTCTCCTTCCAGCAGGGCAACGGCTACGTCGGCTGGGCGCCTCTGCCTCCCTCCGTCGGTTTCCGAGCGGGCATCGGCATCCAGATCGGCGGCTTGAGCCTGAGCGCCTCGATCGATCCCTACGCCTACTCCTTCGTGCCGGAGCGCAGTTTCCTCGAGTCGCGGCTCGACCGCGTCATCCTGCCGCCGGCCCGCAACGTGAACTTCGTCCGCAGCACGCGGAACATCACCAACATCCGGGTCATCAACAACCGCATCGTCAACCAGAGCATCCCGGAGCAGCACATCGAGCAGGTGACCGGTCAGCGGGTGCAGCGCTACCAGCTCACACCGACCCGGGACCGGGTCCGGGGCCGGGTGGCGCAGGTCCAGGGCAACCAGGTTTCCATCTTCCGGCCGGCCGACACCCTGGCCCGGCCCCAGGCGAACAGGACCCCGCCGGTGGTCATCCAGCAGCGGCGCCAGCAGCAATTCCGGCAACGGGGAGGGCAGCCGCCTCAGATCCAGGGCCAAGCCCAGGGTCAGGGTCGAACGCAGCCGCAGGACCAGCCAGGGCAGCCGCAGCCCCGTCAGCGGCGGCCGCAGGAACCCCAGGCAGTGCAGCCGCAGCCCGATCAGCAGCCGCAGCCAGGGCAGCCGCAACGTCAGCCGCGGCAGCAGCAGCCCTCCCAGGCCGAGCTGGACCGTAAGCATCAGGCCGAGCAGCAGCAACTCCAAGCTCGCCAGGACGCGGAGCGCAACCGCCTCCAGCAGTTGCACCAGCGCGAGCAGCAAAACCAGCAGGCGCAGGAAAGCGCGGCCCAGCACCAGGCCGAGCAGCGTGCCCTCCAGCAGCAGCAGCAACGCGAGCAGCAGCTTCTGCAGGCCCGTCACCAGCGCGAGCAGCAGGCCGCTCAAGCCCGCCCCCAGCGCCAGGATCAGCAGAACCGGCAGGATCAGCAGAACCAGCAGAGGCAGCAGAACCAGCAACAGAGGGAGCAGCAGAAGCAAGAGCGGCGGCAGCAGCAACGCGACAAGAAGCCCCAGTCCACGCCTCCGCCCCCGGTCTAGCGGCGGCCGGCTGAAAAACGGATCTCTGGCTTTGGTCCAAGGGCGGCCCTCTGGGGCTGCCCTTTTTACGCGCTGCTACATTTCAAATCTGGCACACCTGTTTTGCCGCCCGACGTGTTTTGGCACCCCATTCTGGGTGCTCCCCTCGGGGCCGCCAGCGGCGCGGATATTGGGACGTTTTAAAACCCAAAATTTATCGCCAGCTCTGCGAGCGCCTCGCCTACAATTGGCCGAGCCGATCGGGGCTGTTCGGATCGACCACGACCAGGAGATACATCATGTCTAACACCACCGTGGGAAGGACGCTCTATACATTCATTCCCTGGCGGAGCCGTATGGCCTCGCTATCCACTTTCATGATTCCGGCTTAGGCCGGACCGCTGACGCCATTGCCAGCGCCATAAACACCAATGAGATCGTCTACGACTTCCTTTGACGACAGAAGGCTGGCATTCCAGCATTGCCAAGCCGCCGTCTGTGCTCCCACGCCATAATCCGCCATCAGCGATTCGAAGACTTCAGGCTCCGCCGCGGCATCCAGCACGCCGCCACTCCGTTCACGAATCGCCGCCTGAGGTAGGAGCATCTCGGCGGCAAAGGCTCCGGAGCGCCGCCGCCGTGGCCCGATGGCCAGGTTCGACGAACCAGCGCCAACCGCTGGGCTTCCGGCACCCCCATCCAGCAGCAAATGGCCAACTCCCCGAAAAATCTCCATGTTCCGTGCCCAAGGCTTTTGTATTTGTGGAGATCGAAACAATCTCACTTTTCCGAAGCCGTCGAGATGTCCGCCCGCGACCGCATGATTGTGCGTCGATCGCAGGTCAGGCAGCTCGTCGACCTCGATGTCGAATCGATCTCTCAGGAATGACTCGGGATCTCTCAAGGGCACACCACCAAGACCAAGATCACGACGTAGCAATCCCGCAGCCTGATAGCCTTCGGCTTCAGGACGTGCCCCAGCGGCAGCTTCGATTGCGCGCAATCTCATGCGGCGAAATCTTCCGTTCCTCTGCTCACGGGTTGCCTGATCGCATTCGACGACCATTTCGACCACACCCTGCTCTAAAGCCAGGTCGCGGATCGCTTGCACCGAAACGCTGTCCTTCTGTGTCGCCCCCACCGGCAGGCTCAGTTTTCTCAGGAGATCCGACTCAGAAGACACTCCAAAGAGCGACTCGACTTTTACCGCAGGCAGATCGAGCTCCAAGGCCAATAGGTCGAGCAGCCCGATCTCAAGCTCCCTCGCCAAGGCACCGCTTTCGCGGCTCCATGGGAATGATTCACTGAGGCCGGCCTCTCGCAGGCTTTGACCAACATAATCAACAAACTCCGCTAGGGCATCTTCGGCGGCTTGCCAAGGGACTGCTACAATTCCGGTCTGCACCAGAAAGCTTGGCGCTTCGGCACTAGCAAAACTGGCTGGAGCGGCGCTGATCCATAAATTGTCATCGGATCTCACAAGGGCAAGATTGGGAAGCCATGAGCCATCCGCGCCGGCGAGGATAAAATGACGCTCGCTCCACTCGAATCGCCGATCGTCCCAAGAATCCTCGTCGAAGGAAACCGCTGGCGCCGCAGACTTCCAGCTTTGCAGCGCCGCCATCAGATCGACATCGGTAGGGAAAGCTCGCGAAGACTCTTCATACGTAATGTACCGGGCGCATCGCAGGAGCCAATCCGCAATGGGAGCAAGGGGTACGTAGACCCCTTCATGGACGCTGCGGGTGGCCGGGAACCAGTTGCGGCAGAAGTTCTGTTCCGCGGCCCAGATGGAGAGTTGGGCCCAAGGCCCCTGATCGCTCGGAGTCCGGCGCTCCCAACTCGGAGAGACCGGCTCGATATCGAAGGCAAGTCTGCGGGTATCTCCAAGGCGCATCAGTTAAGCTCCTTGACGAATTGTCTGTACTCCGCTTTGGTGATCAACCCGCTGTCCCGCATCCGGCGCAGAACAGAAGGTGGGATACGCTTCGTGGGATGCCCATGCACCACGACCGTACCGTCCGGTGCCTGCCGCGTCAGCTTGCACTCGTAGAATTCCGGTCCCGCCGGGGTACGGCGAATCGCATAGCGCCGTGGCGCTTCAGGCCTGCCATCCTCGGATACGCTCTGTCGAAGCAGCTCCTCTCGTTCCCGAAGGGTCATGTCCGGAGGACACTTCTCCTTCGAAGGAATCCATCTCGGAGGACCCGCCTCCGACGTATGGACCTTATGGGCCGGCGACGGCTCGTACTGGAATCGACGACCGGAATTCATTGCTTCCCACCCCGAACGCACCGCTGACCCCTCGGTAGAGGGAGGGCATTCTCGGCGAACCGATGCAAGTCCGTCATGGGAAAAACTGTAGCACACCGGTCATCCCAGTACGACCCGCACCCGGTGCAATCCCTCCTGGATCAGCCCGACCTCGGCCCCGCCGCTTGCCGGGATGGCCAGCGCGACGCCGTCGAGATCGGCCGCGGTGACTCCCCGCATGACGCCGCGCGGATTTTCGACAGTGATCGAATATTCCGCGGCGTGATAGCGGAAAGTGATCTCGTACGCCGGCCAGGCACGGGGAATCACGGGGTCGATCGCGAGCGTCGCGCCGCGCAGGCGGAAGCCCAGGATCGACTCGACGCCGGCCCGGTACATCCAGCCGGCGGAGCCGGTGTACCAGGTCCAGCCGCCGCGGCCGGCGTGGGTGGACTCGGCGTAGACGTCGCCGGCCATGACGTAGGGCTCGACCTTGTAACATCGAATGCCGGTCCGCGTCGCGGCGTGATGGATCGGGTTCACTATCGAGAACAGCTCGGCGGCCTTGTCGCCGTCTCCCAGCGCGGCGAAGGCCAGGATGCACCAGACCGCCGCATGGGTGTACTGGCCGCCGTTCTCACGCACGCCCGGCAGATAACCCTTGATATAGCCGGGATCGAGCGGCGTGCGATCAAAAGGTGGTGTGAAGAGAAGCACGAGGCCGGCGTCTGGAGGGTCCCGGCGCACCAGTTGCCGGTCGACCTCCGCCATGGCCCGCGTGGCGTGACCGGGATCGGCGGCTCCCGAGAGCACCGCCCAGGATTGGGCGATCGAATCGATGCGGCACTCCTCGCTCTGGGCCGATCCCACCGGCGTGCCGTCGTCGAAGAAGGCGCGGCGGTACCAGTCGCCGTCCCAGCCCTCCCGTTCGAGGGCGGTCTGCAAAGCGGCGGCGTGCTCGCGCCAGGCCGCAGCCCTTGCGCTCTCTCCGCGTGCTTCCGCGATCCTGGCGAATTGTGAGAGCAGAGGGTGGAGGAACCAGCCGAGCCAGACGCTCTCGCCCTTCCCCTGGCGTCCGATGCGGTTCATGCCGTCGTTCCAGTCTCCGGTGCCCATCAGCGGCAGGCCGTGCCTGCCCACCGCGAGGCTGCGGTCGAGCGCGCGGGCGCAGTGTTCATAAAGCGTTCCACGCTCGGCCGATACGGTGGGAGCGAAGTAGGCATCGTCCTGATCGGCCGCCAGCGGCGGCCCTTCGAGGAACGGCACCTCTTCGTCGAGCAGCCGGGTTTCGCCCGTGACTTCCAGATAATGGAGGACGACGTAGGGGAGCCACAGGCGGTCGTCGGAAATGTGGGTCCGCACCCCCCGGCCCGACGGCGGATGCCACCAGTGCTGGACGTCGCCCTCCACGAACTGCCGGCCCGCGGAGCGCAGGATCTGCTCGCGCGTGATCTCCCGCCGCGCCACGGTGAGCGCCAGGACGTCCTGCAACTGGTCGCGGAAGCCGTAGGCGCCACCCGCCTGGTAGAAGGCCGAGCGCGCCCAGACCCGGCAGGAAAGGGTCTGGTAGAGCAGCCAGCGATTGAGCAGCAGGTCCATCGCCCGGTCCGGAGTCTTCACCTGGAGCGCCCCGGCGACCTCCTCCCAGGAGCGGGTCACCGCCGCCAGGACCGCGTCCGGGTCGGCCTTGCGATAGCGCTCGACGAGGGTCCGCACCTCCTCGACGACGCCGCCCTCGCCGAGGAGGAAGACGATCTCGGTCCGGGCGCCGGGGCGCAGCTCGACGACGGCCTGGAGCGCGCCGCAGGGGTCGAAGCCGGCGCCCACGCGGCCGGAGAGGCGGTCTCCCCGTTCGAGCGCCGCCGGATGATCGAGGGTGCCGTTGCGGCCCAGCAGCTCCGCGCGATCCCCGGTCCAGGCGGTCTGCTGGCCTCTCAGGTCGGCGAAGGCGATGCGGCCCCCGAACTCGCCGTTCCAGGCGTTGCGCGCCAGCATCGCGCCGGTCCCCCCCGGACCGTTGTCGATCTCGGTCACCACGAACGGCGCCGAGGCGCTGCGCGAGGTGCCGAGGACCCACTCGACGTAGGCGGTCACCGACAGGCGCCGGGGACGGCTTTCACGGTTGACGATCGTCAGGCGGGAGATCTTGACCGGATCGGCCCGCGGCACGAGCTGCAGCAGCTCGAGCGTCACGCCGTGCGAGGTGTGCTCGAAGCGGCTGTAGCCCTGGCCGTGGCGGGCGACGTAAGGCCACTGCTCCTCGCGGATGGGCAGCACCGTGGGCCCCCAGAGCAGTCCGCTCTCCTCGTCACGGACGTAGAAGGTCTCCCCCGGCGGATCGCTCACCGGGTCGTTGGACCACGGGGTGAGCTGGTTCTCGCGGCTGTTGACCGACCAGGTGTAGCCGGCGCCCGATTCGGAGACCTGAAAGCCGAAGCCGGGGTTGGCGATGACGTTGATCCAGGGCGCCGGCGTCCACTGCCCCTCGCCGAGGATCGTCACGTACTCGCGGCCGTCGTCGGCGAATCCTCCCAGGCCGTTCCACAGCTCGAGCTGGGGCCGCGGCGGCGCGGCGACGTCCGTGGGGGAGGGCGACGGGGAGGGGCCAGGCTCTCGCTCCGCGGGTCGGCGCGCCCGGCTGGGGGCGGCCAACCCACGTCGCTCTTCGACCCGGACGCGGCGCTCGATCTGCTCGAAAAGGCTGCCGTCGCGCGCCAGGAGCACCGCCCGGGCGGCGACCAGGAGGACGTCCCGGACCTCGGGCGCGAGGAGGTCCGCCCGCAGGATGAAGGCGTTGCCGCCCCGCCGGTCCGGCTCGTTCCCGCCCAGGTGGAGCGACTGGCCGGCGCGAACCACCGCTTCGAGGGCGGATTGCAGGTCCTGGACGTAGGACGCCGCCTTCTCGTTGAGGACCACCAGGTCGACCGCCAGGCCCTTGATGCGGAAGTACTCGTGGGCTTGGAGGAGCTGGCGGACGATGCCGATGTCGTCGATCTCGTCGATGCGCACCAGCACGATCGGCAGGTCGCCCGAGATGCCGAGGGGCCAGAGGGCCGAGGCGCCGCGCGTGTTGCGCGCCAGGACCTCGGCGGGGGCGCGCAGCGAGGGGTCCGAGTAGAGGATGCGATTGGCGAGGCGCTGGAAAAGGTTGACGTCGTCGGGGGTGATGCCGAGGTGCCGCAGGTGCACCTGCGCCTGCGTCCAGGCCATGGCCGCGGCCCGCTCGAATGCCGCCGGGTCGCGGTACTTGTCGGCGACGCTCAGGGCCAGCTCGCGCGTCGGCGCCACCAGGGTGGTGAAGGTGACGCGCACCGTCGTGCCCGGATCGAGGCGCACCCGGCGCCGCAGGCTGAAGATCGGATCGAGCACCGCGCCGGCCGTGTTCGACAACGCCAGGCCGTCGATCACCGACATGGGAGTCCTCACCCCCCGCCCGCGGCCGAGGAACCGCGCGCGGTCGGTCTCGAACTGCAGGTCGCCGACGGCTTCGAGACTGTCTCCCGAAACGCCGGTGACGTGCGCCGCCCACAGCCGGGGCTCGCCCTCGGAGCGCGGCCGCCGCGTCGCGAGCAGCGCTCCGAGGCTGGGGACCCACTCGGTCTCGACGAACAGGTTCGAGAAGGCGGGATGGGCGAGGTCGGCGGCGGGCGGGGCGAGCACGATCTCGGCATAGGAGGTCAGCTCGATCTCCCGCACCCGCAGGCCGGGGTTGGTGAGCGAGACCCGGCGGACCTCGGCGTCGTCCTCCGGGGTCACCACCACCTCGAGCCGGCTGGCGATCACGCCGTCGCGGCGGACGATCTCCGCGCGGTCCTCGGAGAAGGTCACCTCGTAGCCGGCCGGCTCGACGCCGCTCGGCTGGAAGCCGGCGGACCACACTCTGCCGTTCTGCAGATCGCGGAAGAAGAAGAAGCTTCCCCAACAGTCGCGGGTCGTGTCCTCGCGGAAACGGGTGATGGCGAGGTCGGCGCCGCCCGCGCCGCCGGCACTGTCAGCGAAAGTACGGAAGCGGCTGTACCCGCCGCCGGCCGCCGTCAGCATCACCGTATAGCGGCCGTTGCTCAGCAGGTGGCTGCGGGGCACGGTGTGGTGAGGGGAAAAATAGCGGCGGACCACCGGCGGCATCAGCTCGCCGGCGTGCGCGGCAGCCGCCACCTCCTCGGCCCGCGGCCGGGCCACCGCGACGTCGCGCGGTGTCCGCTCCTGGAGCAGCAGCTCGGTCGCCTGCACCAGGGGCGCGGCGTGGAAGCGGGCGGGCATGCCCCCGTCTTCGCGGACGTCGAGGACGTTGGCCAGGGCGAGGAGGGACATCCCCTGGTGATGCGCCATGCAGGCGTGCACCACGGCGTGATCCCGGCCCTCCGGCAGCCGGGTGGCCGTGTAGTCGATCGCCTCGTAGAAACCGTAGAGGCCACGGGCTCCCGCGCTCGCGAGGGCCGCGAAGTTGAGGACCGCGGCCCGCGGCTCGAACATGGCGGCGAGCGCCGTCGCATACGGCGCCACCACCACGTCCTCGGAGAGCCCTCGCTTGAGGCCGAGGCCCGGCACCCCGAAGTTGGAATACTGGTAGGTCAGCTCGACATCGCGCGCGTTGAACGCCGATTCCGAGACTCCCCAGGGCACCCCGCGCTCCCTGCCATACTGGATCTGGCGCCGCACCACCAGGCGGCAGGTCTGGTCGAGCAGGCTGTGGGCCGGAGAGCGCATCACCAGCGCCGGCATCAGGTACTCGAACATCGAGCCCGACCAGGAGATGAGCGCCGCTCCCCGGCTGACCGGCGTCAAAGGACGGCCGAGCTGGAACCAGTGCGCCACCGGGACGTCCCCCTTGGCGATGGCGATGAAGCTCGCCAGCCGGGCCTCGGAGGCGAGGAGGTCGTAGAAGCTCGCGTCGAGCTCCCCCGGGTCGTCCCGGTAGCCGATCGCAAAGAGCTTCCGCGCTGGATCGTAGAGAAAGCTGAAGTCCATCAGGGAGAAGAGATCGGTGGCCATCCGGGAGATCTCGTCCAGCCGGTGCGCCAGGGCCGCGGAAGGAAGGAGGCTGTCGTCGGGGGCGGCCGCGAGCGCGCCGAGGTCCCGCCGGTGGCTCTCGACGCCGGCTTGCGCCAGCTCGGCCCAGGCCAGCACCTCTCTCCAGGCCGCGGCGTCGGCGCTCTCCTTCTGCTCGCCGGCCAGGGCCCGCGCCACGTCCGCCACGGTGTGGAGCCCGTGGGCCACCTCCTCCAGTCGCGCCGCCCACTCGGCCGGCGTCCCCGGCAGGGCCCTCATCCCGGGCCCCTCTCCGGGGTCGAGGGCGGGGGCGAGAGCGTTGAGCGCTTCGTCGAGCTGCCGGCGGGTGACCGTCTGCGTCCGGCGGCCGGCGGAGGCCGGCGCCGAGGCGCGGATCAGCTCCACGGCGTCGCTCACGCCCGAGAGCGCCTGGCGCCCGAGCAGCGACTGCTCGCGGAGCTGGCAGCAGGCTTCGGCAAGCGTCAGCAGATGGCCGGCCAGGTTGCCGCTGTCGACGGTGGAGACGTAGCGCGGAGCGAGGGCGCGGAGGTCGCGCGTCTCGTACCAGTTGAAAAAATGGCCGCGGAAGGGTTCGAGCCGGCCCATCGTCTCCAGCGTCTCCTCCAGCCGCGAGACGCAGTCCGCGGTGCCCAGCCAGCCGAAGTCGCGGGCGGTGACGACCGCCAGGAGATAGAGCCCCAGGTTGGTGGGCGAGGTGCGGTGGGCCACCACTGGCCGGGGATCGTCCTGGAAATTGTCGGGGGGCAGCGCGTGGTCCTCCGGCCCGACGAAGGTCTCGAAGAAGCGCCAGGTGCGGCGGGCGATCAGCCGCAGAGTCCGCGCCTCCTCAGGCGAGAGCGGCGAGGCCTGCGCCGGAGCGGGCGGCAGGCTGATCCACCGCGCCACCGCGGGCGCCAGCGCCCACAGCACCAGCAGCGGTGCCGGCCAGGCCCAGACGTGCCAGGAGCCGAGCTGGTGCCGCGCCGCGGCGCTGATCGCCACGGCGAGGGCGGCCACGGCGGCGAAGGTCACGCCGCCCTCCATCCGCCGGTAGAAGAGCCCGGGATCGAGGCCGAGCCTGGCCTTCGCCTGCGCCGCCGTCACCCACTGGAGCCGCCGGCGATGCGTGACGTAGAGCCGCGCCAGCGTGCGCAGGATCGCATCCGACATCAGCCAGGCCTGGTGAGAGAGGAAGACGACCGCGAGAGCCACCTGGGCGGAGGCGAGGCGGAGGTCGGCGGCGACGGCGAGGAAATGGCTGCGCTTGGAGATGCCGCTGCGACGGGGGATCAACCCGGAGAGGACCCGGAGGACCGCCGGCAGGGCCATCGTCGCCAGCACGAATTCAGTCCAGATGACTGCATGCGAGGCGGTCGGCGAGGCGCCGGCCAGCGTCCAGCCGGCCAGCAGGGTGAGGAAGGCGGCCGGAGCCCACAGCGTCCGCCGCAGGTTGTCGATCATCTTGAAACGGTCGATGGCGGGGATCCGCACGCGCGGCCGGCGACCGTCGGCGGTGGGGCCGCGGCCGAGGATCCACGGCAGCAGCTGCCAGTCGCCCCGCGCCCAGCGGTGCTGGCGGGCGGCGTTCGCCTCGAAGTGCGAGGGGAACTCCTCGAACAGCTCGATGTCGGTCACCAGGCCGGTGCGCGCGAAGATCCCCTCGAACAGGTCGTGGCTGAGCAGCCGGTTGTCCGGGACCTTGCCGTCGAGCGCCGCCCTGAAGGCGTCGACGTCATAGATCCCCTTGCCCGTGAAGGACCCCTCGCCGAAGAGGTCCTGATAGACGTCCGACACCGCGGCGGCATAGGGATCGATGCCGGCCGGCCCCGAAAAGACGCGCTGGAAGAGCGATCCCTCCTCCTCCGTGGGCAGTGTCGCGGTGATCCGCGGCTGGAGCACGCCGTAGCCCGCCACCACGCGGCCGAGCCGGGCGTCGAACCGCGGCCGGTTCAAGGGGTGAGCCAGCGTACCGATCAGCCGCCGGGCGGCCTCGCGCGGCAGCCGGGTGTCGGCGTCCAGCGTCAGGACGTAGACGATCCCCGGCGGCGCCACGGGGTCGAGGAACGTGGTGTCCGTGTCTCCCCTTAACAGCCGGTTGAGCTCCTCCAGCTTGCCGCGCTTGCGCTCCCAGCCGAGCCAGCACTGCTCGCTCTCGTTCCACAGCCGCCGGCGGTGGAAGAGGAAGAAGCGGGCGTCGCCGGCGGGCGACGGCCCATAGTGGAGGTTGAGGCGCGCGATTCCGGCCCTGGCCGCCGCCAGCAGCTCCTCGTCATCCGGCAGGGTCTCCGTGGGCGCGTCCCGCCAGTCAGAGAGGAGGGCGAAGCGCAGCTCGGCCTCGGGATTTGCGAGGTAGTGGACCTCCAGCCGGCCGATCTGCTCCTCGATCGCCGCCGTGCTGGTCAGCAGGGTCGGCACCGCGACCAGGGTCCGCAGCTCCGGCGGCACGCCCTCGCGCAGCGCGAGGCGCGGCAGGATCCGCGGCCCCAGCTGCCGCGTCACCCAGGAGTTGACGAGCTGGATCGCCAGCTCGGAGGCCGGCACCAGCGCCAGCAGGCCGACCAGTATCAGGGACCGTATCCCCAGGCCCGCCGAGTCATTGCGCTCGATGCTCAGGGGCACGGCCAGGACCAGCCCGGTGACGATGAGGATGGCGCCCAGGTAGACGGGCGTCGCCCACGCCACCACGGCGCGGCGCAGCCGGCGCTCCGGCTTCAGGCGGGCCCCCAGGGCGCGCTCGAAGGCGGGCCGCCCGTTCGCGATCAGGTCGTAGCCGGGATCCTTCGGCCGGTCCCCCGTGGCCTCCGCCGCGCGCTTCACCGCCTGCCGGGCGACTTCGATCTCGGACCGGCGAGCATCGCGCGCCAGCTCCTCCACCGCGTGCCGGTAGCCGTCGCGCGTCCCGAACTCCATCGCCATGTAGCCGGGGTGCGCCGCCAGCGCCTCGTCCACCAGGCTCACGCTCTCGACGAAGGTGGCCCAGTCGAACGCCGAGATCAACCGCATGCTGGTGATCAGGTTGCGCACCGTCACGTTCATGGTCGTCTGCCGCCGGTACTCGACTTCGAGGATCTCCTCGGCGGTCGTCCCCTGCTCCGCCAGGCGCCGGTGCAGCCAGGCGAGAGCGGGGGTGACCGCCGGGTCCTGGTCGCGCAGCCGGCCGAGGAGCGCCACCGCAAAGGGGACGTCGAGCGGCCGGTCTTCGTAGCGCCGGAGCAGCGCCGCGGGCTGGGCCGGCGGCTCCTCGCCCAACAAGAGGTCGGCCAGATCGTCGGCCTCCTTGCGGGCCAGCCGGGCGCGCACCATCCTCTCGGCCAGGCGCCGCAGGTTCTCGACCAGCACCACCCGCAGAGAGATCGCCACCGCCCAGAGCTCGCCGAGGGTCAACGGCTTCAGGCTCTGGTAGGCGCGGATGAACCGCCGCAGCACCTCCGCGTCGAACAGGCTGTCGGTGTGGGCCACGAAGTCGTAGGCAAGGGCGTAGACCCGCGGATAACCCTTGAAGGGGTCGCTCGCGAGCTTGGGCAGCTCCTGATAGAAGCCGGGCGGCAGGTCCTCGCGGATCTCGCGCAGTTGCTCTTCGACGAGATGGAAGTTGTCGACCAGCCACTCCGCCGCCGGCGTCACCGCCCGCTCGTCGCGCATCGCGTCGGCGATCTGCCGGTAGGACTGGAGCAGGACCCGGCCGTTCTCCCGCAGGCGCGGCCCCAGTCGCCGGTCTCCCCGGCGCCCGGGCCTCACCTGCTGCTTTTCGGCGAGGCTCAACGCGTGCTGCTCGAGACGCTCGACGCTCCACAGCTCCTCGCGGATCGGTTCTGGAAGATTGGCGAAGGAGGAGGCGGGGTACGGGGCGATCTTCATGGGCAGAGCTTATCGCTCTACGGCAATGACTTGCCTGGGGATGCGATCGCAGGAGCCCTCACCACCCCGAGGTGGTGAGGGCCGGTCCTGAGAGGCTGCGGCGTTTCAGGGGAAAAACCCGGGGTTGAACAGGTTCGCCAGATCGTTGCTGGCAGACACTTTGGAGAGGATCGGCAGGCTCAGGATCTCCTCCACGGACTTGATGATGGAGCTGTGCGTGTAGGAGACCGCGCCCGCGAAGTTGGCCTTGACGCCGGGGCCGACGGCCAGGAACGGCATCTTCGTCGTGGCGCTGCCCTCGTCCCAGGTGATGAAGATGGTCCCGGCGTGGGTGGTGGCCCAGTTGATGATGCGGGGCAGCTCGGCTTTCAGCCAGTCATCCCCGGAGCGGATCGTGTTGCTGTTCGGACAACCGGAGGCGCCGTGCATGTCATTGCACAGGTTCGGCGTGATGAAGACATAGGAGGCCATGTTGTTCGCCGCCAGGTCCGTCGCGAACGAGCTGTAGGGTTTGCTGTGCGCCACGCAGTAGGCGTTGGTCTTCGACGGCGGGTTGCCGGAGACGTCCTTGAAGAAGACGAACGGATCGTGCTTGGGAGCATAGAAACCGCTGCCGGCGATGGGGCAGGCGCCGGTCGTCGAGTTCTGCCCTTCCTGATAGGTGATCCAGGTGACGCCGCTGGTCGCGTTCTTGATCTGCGTTACCAGGTGGGCGGTGCTGCTCGTGCTGTTCGAGCTCGACGGATTGTTGTCCGTGGTGAAGGTGTGATCGGAAAAGGCGTTGGTGCCCGCTTCCATCCACACGTAGTGCGGCTCGCTGGCGAGCGAGGGGAGCTCGTCGTTGAAGTTGGTGGCGTGGGCGTAGCTCGGGATCAGCGTGTTGTTGATGTATGGTGCGTCGGTCGTGTTGCCGTAGATCTGCGACGCGTCGTGGTTCTCCATCACGATCACGAACACGTGCTGGAGGACGGGCGCCGCGGAAGCGGCGGAGAAGCTGAGAGCCCAGGCGAAAAAGAGCGCAATGCCGTTCTGAGTCCATCTCCTCATGTTTCATCTCCCCCGGCCTTCGCGGATGGCCAGGATGGCAGTCCAGGAGCGGGCCGTTGGAGCGCTACCTTAGAAATCCAGAGTGTAGTTGTCAAGCGACGGTTGTGGGACTGGCGAATGACGATCCGGCTAAGCCAGTCCCGTGCCGCGGCTCAGGGGCTGACCGTCACATGGCTGAAAGTCCCCGTGGCCATCGGCGTGCCGGCGCCATTGCGCAGCACCAGGAAGCCGACGTAGGCGTTGGACGACATGGCGACCGTCTGCGTGCTGAAGATCTGGGTCCAGGTCGTGCCGTCATCCGAGACGTAGGCCGAAAAATCGTTGGCGGCGCGGGTGAGCTTGAGCCAGCGCGGCGGGAAGGTGCTGCCGGTGCTCGGCCCGTCGCTCGCCGTGATCCCGCCCTCCGTGGTGCGGCGGCGGAACTTGGCCTTGCCCT